>Ga0214542_1004036_pt1 | contig 29397 bp, 30 predicted proteins | sample CNSS1metaG_FD_160096 | JGI IMG/M metagenome (GOLD analysis project Ga0214542, IMG submission 160096) | Root nodule microbial communities from cowpea collected in UCLA plant growth center, Los Angeles, California, USA - CNSS1 | ecosystem: Host-associated > Plants > Roots > Nodule | place: USA...
TGCTTTTGCTTTATGCTTTTTGCTTTCCTCTCTCTTCCACTTCATCCAAGTGCTCCAATCACCAAGTGCCACCTAGTCATGCTCTACTTTCTCTTAATTACCTACAAAACAAGACAAACAAGGATTAACATGTTGGTTTAAGTTAATCTAATCTTGGTCAAAGGTCAACTTTGGATCAAAGTCAACAAGTCAACCAAAATAAATCAACTAGAAACCAACTTAGGGAATTCAAACTAAAGTAATGCAAAACAAAGATAAAGGTGATGGAATAGAAGACTCCCCTCTAGACATGCTTCTAGTGATCCTTCTTGTTGGAGCTTCTAAGGAGGTGGTCATGCCTTCATCACAGAGCGTCTCGTCTTGTTCCTGTCTGACGCCGAGGAGTCAAAGCAGTCAATGGAGTATGGCGGGAGGGTGGTAAACCATTCGAGGGCAAGGCCTTTCAGGGTGGTAGGAAAGGCTTTGCAAAAAACGGCATCATGGGAAGTGTAGAGGGCGACGTGGGTGATGTAAACCTTAAGGTGTTCATCTGGGTCAGTTTCACCAGTGTAACGTTCCGTTGTGAAAGGTTCCTACTAAGTAGGGAAGGGGTGTTGGCGATGAAATCAATGAAAAGGTGACGGCGCTTGGCTTGGTGAGATGGTAGTGGGTGAAGAGGGATGGGATGGTGAACGAGGGTGGGAAAAGTCGAGGTGACATTGTGAGGAGGGATATGGGTAGTAGGGAGGTTGTGAGGGTTGTAGGGTGGGATATGAGTGGTGTGTAGTGTGGTGGGCATGTTGTAGGGCGGGATGTGTGTGGTGGGCAGGGTGGCGATAGGGGTCGGAGCTGCGATATTTCCTGGGAGGGTGGAATGTAAGTGAGTATGATGGGTTGAGAGGATGGGAGTTTGTTGGGTGCTAGTGAAGGTGTGCGGGGTAGGATTGTACTTGCTTTCTTCTTTAGTAGGCTGGAAAGCTGCGGACCCTGCAACATCATTCCTTAGGCGAAAGTTCTCCTATCGTAGTGCCTCTATCTCATCAGCATTGCGCTTCTTCAAGTCAGCCAACTCTTGTTGCATCTTGGCTTGACCGTCTAGGATGGCGGCCAGATCGGGGGTGATGTTAGCAGGTCCTGAGGGGCCTGCTTCAACTTGTTTGTTAACTCCTGCTCTACTGTAGGTAGAAACCATTTTCGGAAAAAGCGGGTGGTAAGGTATTATCTCGTGTCCCACGGTGGGCGCCAATTGTTCCTACAGAGAACAAATAAGATATGTTAGACATAAGCATTACCTTACTTTGGTCCGCCATCTCCTCAGTAGGCTTCCTTCTGGTTGATACATGTCGCTTATAGATATCTCAGTGCAATCGGTTTGGACCCGAAGGGGGTTTCCTGCAGAAGGGACTTCGAAGCTCAAGTCAGCAAAATCTCTAAGAAAGTCAAATCTGGTGATTAGGAAAGTAATGAATGCGTACTTTAATTCGTGGGGTCCATATATATTTATATATTATTAATTATGTCTGGCCACGTCATGGGCTGGGCCTTTGTTTGGGTTGTAGGTGGGCCTGGGCCCTAGCCCAGGTCCTTTAGTTCGATTGTTTGTGGGCCTTTTGAGTATTACAGAAATGCTTTGATTTTGTAAAGTTTTCTAGAGTAGCCAGTCTAGATCGACTACTCTTTTAGCGGCTTAGGCCGCTATTATTCTTCTGTTGACTTAGGCCGGTTACTTTATTTGCTCAGCGTATATACGGTGATTGTTTATTATTATTATTTGGTTAGACCGGCTAGGTTAGGTACATAAAATATACAATAAATACAAATATTAAAAAATTAATACAAATATTCAAATTGAGACATAAAAAACTTTTAATTGACATACATAATTTTAACATAATTACATAAAGGTTACGATAAGATGAAAAATATATTGGAGATGTGAATAACTTTCATGACAAACCAAATAATTAGAAGAAATAAAAAATAGAAAGTATATATATATATATGGTTACTTAATTAATTGTGAATATTTTAATAATTTAAATGGGGATGGAGATATGACGAGGACAGGTACCATGATAGGGATATGTACATCCTCATACTGATCCTCATACCCAATAGAAAAAGTCGGGGATTCTTCATACCTATACCTATACCCAATCAATGTGGGCATTCCCTGTCAAAACGCGACGGGTTTGGGCAATACCCACAGGGGCAGGTTTATTTGGCATATCTAGGCACGTCCTTGCCGCTAGGTGACATGCAGAAACCAGTAGTCCATGTTTGTTGTGTGGTTCGCGTACTGAGGGAAAACTGTTGGAGGATTTAAGTGGAACTTAATTAGGTGAAAATAGGAGAAGACTAGATTGTGGGTACTTTGGGAAGGTTGAGTAGTAAACAAGATTGAGGGACTTGGATCAATTAGGTGTGGAATGGAACAGGAATTGAAAGAATGAGGAAAATGGGGGTTGGTGTAGTGGATGGTATGGGCTGAGTCATAAAACATTTTAGTGGTTGATCATGTTTTAGTTGTAAGAGTGGTGACTAATTACCTAGTTCAAACTTGTAAGAATTTGAATTCTATGTATAAGGGCATGATTAGGTGGGAATATTAAGGTGTGGTTAGTATGTTATAGAGTGATGTTGATTATACTTGATGTGAACTGGTATCCTTTATAAGTTGCAGGACAATGCAAATCTTGAATTTTAAGTAAAGGAATAGATGTGTAAATATGCATAGAAAAGGAGGCATTGAAGATTGTACGGGTTATTCAAGTTGTAGTGGTTCATACCAAGGAGGATTGATATTTTGGATGTGTGAAATGTCATAATTGTTGTGCCTAAAAACTTATTGGAGTGCCTAAAACCAGTACAATGTGAGTTACTAGTGTAGCGCCTGGCGGTAGGGTTGGAACTGCTAGGCTAGAGCTACAAAATAGGGGTCATTGAAACACCTGGCGCTTGACGGGGAGGATGGATCCGTCAAGCGATATTTGGGAAAATAGGGACTCTAGAAAGCGTGTGGCGCCTGGCGGCGTGAAGCGTCGGCTAGGTAGTCTGGAGCGTTATTTTGCCTTGCGATGCTAGAGTTGTGCTAGGCGGTTTCACGTGTAGAGTGGGTTGCATTGGAGGATTCTACATAACTCTGGATGGAGGCCTTGAGGAGATGACTTGAAGGGATTTACAAGTTGTAACTTGTAATGGAAGGCTAAACATGTTGCCATTCTAGGTTGGAGCCTGATGGTGATTGGAATTTCGGTGTGAGCATGCTAGTTGTAGCTAGTACGAATGTTTCACTTGATTGCTCTTCACGGTTGGAGTCAGTGAGGCTGGTAGTCTTGTGATGAATATGGATTGTGGTTTGCATTAGGGAGTTCCACTCGATGTTACGGATTGTAGTTCGTAATTGAATAATTCCCGCGTATGGTCTACAAGTGGTGACCAGTAGATGGTGGAGGCAAGAGTCATCTTAAGGATATCATCAAAGTGTGTAGAATTAGGAGACGTATAGTGGAAGCTGTGATTGCTTGGGTTTGAGGATTATAGTTCTCAGAAGGGTCATGGGTTTAAGATTCAATTTATTGTTATTATTTATTATATTTTATTTTTGAGCTCACCATATCTGCTTGTGTGTGACGATGATCGTGTAACTTGTTTTACGGGAGCAGCTGGTGTTTCAGGTGGTACTGGTAATGCTTAATGTCGGAGTGGGACTAGTATGGGGATCTTATAGAGACTATTATATCACTATTTTTCTTTGTATTTCTGATACTATGTTTTATGAATTGGAGACTTGGAACCTTCATGGATTTAATGTAATTTTGGAACTTTGGCGCATGAAATAAATTTTAAATTTTCCTGTGTTTTAGTAAAGCATTTTTATTAATTGCAGTTTTATTATTACTTATTATTTTATTTTATTTAAACTAGTAATATCCGACTAGGATGTTACACATTGCATTGTAGTGAATATGACCCACCCTTGATTCATATAAGAGCTTGTTGGTAAATGAAGTTTCTTCACCAATCTTTTGCTCACAACATTGTTGTCGCTTCCGTACCCATATGCAACTAACATGGATGGCATTTGACTAAACACCGTGTATAGTAAATTTCCATTGCTATTCCAAACCCGAAGTCGAAGCTCTAATACCAAATGACGTGAATCCAAAGGATGTATTCGTTTTACGGATCTATCTAGGTTGGAATACTAATAAGCAAGAAACTTGGAAAATTGTTTAAAACAAGAAAATGGAAATAGATAAGAAGATGAAGTGGAAATTGATAAACATCATACTTTCAAGGATGAAAGATAAGCCTAAGAGTTTAAATACACAAAGGGATGAATGACCTTTGATAAAAATTAGGGGCTCTTGGATCACTCAAGAACTTACGAGAATCCCTCTCACTAAGATAAAAGGTAAACTATAATATTTCTAAATAAAAATCATGTCACCTCCTTTTTTTTTGTTAAAATACTTCGTTGGTCCTCGTTTTGGTTCAGAAATCTCAAATTGGTCCTCATATTTTTATTGATCTCAATTTCGTCCTCATTTTTGTAAATGTGTATTAAATCAACTCAATCGTTAACATTGTTAAAATTATTAACGTTAACTTCATTTTGAATTTGTGACATGGCTTTGTGTATTATTTTCAGTATTGGGAAAATGTGTGCATGGACTGAAAATTAAAAAAGGATTCTGATTGAATCCCTAAATCATGTAATTAGGGATTGCAATTGGTGAAGGGAGCGACTGCGCGAATGCCGTGAACGTGGTCAAAGGCGAGATTGAGTGTCGTCGAAGGTGAGCTCGAACATTTCAGAGGTCGATTTCAAAGCTTTACTGTCATTGATCTTGGTCGTTCTTGAGCGCCACACCCTGAAGGTGAGTATGAGTTCATCGTTGGTTATTTTAGTTGAGTAGGTGTAGGGTTTTTTCGCTTTTATGCATTTTGGGTTTGTATTAGGATCTAATGTTTTGTTGGTTGGGAATGATGTTGTATTGCTTTTCTTGTGTGATTTAATGTTGCTTTTCCCGTTTTTTGACATTGAAATCCTTTTATTTGTGACCGTATGTATGTGGTCCCTTATTCAAATGTGTTCCCCCATTTTTATTTGTGTAAGTTGCGGTACCCTATTTGAATGCATGGTTCTGTGTTGTCTATGTTGGTATGAATTGTAATGTTTGCATTCCTTTGTGGGCAATGTATACAAGTGCATATATAGAATGTTTGTTGACCGTTTTGAAGCGGTGGTCCACCATAGTGGCCACCTTATTAGTAATGGGAAATTGGAACATGATGGGGAAACAACCATGTGGTTCTGTGACCTTGATACGTGGGGATATTTTGAGGTTATTGCTGGATTAAAAGAGTTAGGACACATATCTCTGAAGGAGTTGTGGTATTGTTTAGGAGGTGGGACTGTCTTAGAAGATAGGTTGGAGCTTTTATGTGATGATAAAGGGGCCACTCATATGGCGAACTTAGTAGGTTAAATGGTGTAGTTCATTTGTATGTGCTTCACAAAATGATAAAACCTGAGATAATCGACATGATAGAGGGTGTTGGTATGGGGGAGGTTGGTCCTTCTGAGGTTAATGATGTAGTTAACTGTGTGAATGAGGCTGATGAACATGGTGCAAGTGAAGTACTGGAAAAAGAGGGGGTGAGGAAGATGTTGCAGCTGAAGTAGTGAAAAAGCAGGGGGTAAGGGTGAGGAAGATGTTGTAGCTGAAGTAGTGGAAAAGAAGTGGGGTGAGGGTGAGGAAGATGTTGCAGCTAAAGGAGTGGTAGGTAATGTGGATGTTGAGGAAGGTGAAAGTGAAAAGGAAGGGGCTGAAGGTGTAGTGCATATTGGTACTGATACAGTGGTAGGGGAGGATCCTGAAGGTCACGGAGAAGAAGAAAATGCAGCAAAGAGAAGGTATGAAGGTGAGGTTGAATCATTCAATGGGGAAGGTCTTGTTGATGTAAACATTAATCGTGATGGAAATAGTGATTCAAATTGGGATGGTAATATGGCATGTGTTGTTGAAAGTGCATCTGATGGAGAAGGTTGGTACATAGCACAAGAGTCAACTAATTTAGATTATGATGAAGTAAGGACTGAGGGTGGAGGGTCAGATTTCGAGTGGCATTCAGATGAATTGGTTAGTGGTTCAGACATTGATGAGGTGAATGATGATATTAAGGGTTATGGGTCATTTCCTACATTTTCAATGCCAAAGACATGGACGAATATAGATGGGAAATTGGAACTTATTTGAAAGAGAAACATGAATTCATTGAAGCAATTAGAACCTATGCACTTGCAAACGGAAAAATTTTAAAATTTGTAAAAAATGACAATCAGAGGGTTTCAGTGAAATGTTTGGGAGCAAATGGAGAATACAAATGGTATGCTTATTGTGGTTATATGGGTGCAGTGAAGTCATGGCGCCTTAGGAAAATAATAGATCAGCATTACGTGTTCTAGAGATTTTAACGTGAAATCAATGAATGCAAAGTGGCTAAGCAAGAAGATGGAAAAGACAGTTAGAGAAAACCCTAATATGAAGGTGATGGACATTCGTGACAAGGTTAGTAGGAAATGGAACGTAGGTATCTTTAGAAATATGGCTTTTAGGGCTAGAGTTATTGCTAGAGACCACGTGGATGGGTCTTTTTCAGAACAGTTCAGGAGAATATATGATTATGCACACGAACTACTGAGAACAAATCCAGGATCTACAATAAAGCTAAATGTTGAGAACATAGAAGGTGAAGTCATATTTAAGAGATTTTATGCATGCTTGAAGGCATGCAAAGATAGTTTCACGTCTGCATACCTTTCATTGAATTGGATGGATGCTTTCTCAAAGGCAGATATGGTGGTGAGTTATTAATAACAATTGGAAGAGATGGGAATGAGCAAATTCTACCTCTAGCATATGTTATTGTAGAAGTGGAAAATAAGGATTCATGGAGATGGTTCTTGGAGCTTTTGATTAATGATCTTGGTGGGGATTCAGTTTGTGCATCATGCACTTTTATATCAGACCAAGAAAAGGTTATTCCTTAAATATGAGCTCTATTATTTGAATTAATTTGTATTTTAACATCATTCAGTATACAAATGTTGACACCACTATTTTTCATATATACACAGAAGGTCTTCTCCCAGCTATTCAAGAATTTCTCCCTGGAGTGGACCAGAGATTTTGTGTTAGGCACTTGTATGCTAATTTTAGAAAGCAATTCACCGAGAAAAATCTTAAACGTCTCATGTGGAAGGCTGCAGGAGCCACACATCCACAAGCTTGGGAGAAGATAATGAGGGACATTAAAGAGGTCAATGAAGACGCCTTCAAACACTTGATTGGTATTCCTCCAAGGTATAACATCATGAATTCTTTCATCATATTTACTGCATGATTAATACGTAATCATTAGTTTATGTGATACTAGGTTTTGGTCAAGATCTAGATTCACCATAAGAGCCCAATGTGACACCTTGGTTAATAATATGTGTGAGGTATTCAATAATGTGCTAGTGAATACTCGAACAAAGCCAATCATAAGTATGCTGGAGGACATTCGTGTTTATATCATGAAGAGATGGGCCAAAAACAAATCTGAGGTGAAATCTTTTAAAGGTTCAGTGTGTCCCATAATTGTTGACGGGCTTAAGCAGAAATCAAGCTTAACAAGACACTGGATACCAAGGTAAGAACTTTAAATATATTTATGTCAGCAAGCTTAACAAATTTCAGATTTGGTAATTATCTTTTTATTGTATTACACGCAGATGGTCAACAGAGAAGTTGTTTGAAGTGAGGCATGCTTCAAATCTAGGGGAACAATTTGTGGTTAATATTGACAAGATGGAGTGCACATGTAGGAAATGGAGCATAAGTGGGCTTCCTTGTTGCCACGCACTTTTTGCCATGAAATTTTTGAATCTGAAATGAGAAGATTTCATAGCCCATTGGTTCAGGAAGTCAATGTACGAGGAGACGTATAACTCAGTAGTTTACCCTATAATGGTCAGTAATTGTGGGAAGTTACCGAATATCCTGATGTCCTGCCCCCAATCAAAAGAATTATGCCTGGAAGACCTAAAAAGAAAAGAAGATTGGAATCTTGGGAGTTGAAAAAGGATGAGACCGCATTACGAAAAGGAGGAATTTGCAAAAGGTGGGTTGTGTGCAGGGAAATTGGTCATAACAAAACTTCTTGTCCTAAAAAACTTGTGTCACCACCAAGTCAATCATTTGTGCCACCATAAGCATCAGGCCCATCACAACAAACTGGACCACCAGCACCATCAGGCCCACCAGTGTAAGACCCCGGAAAAATTAGACTAAAGGGGATACATGAGAAAAATTAATGGCTTGATTAATATTTTTTATTTATTTAATTTAATTAGGTTATTAAATTATGAAATATGAAATAATTATTATTTGAGTGATTTAAGTTATTATTGTATTCATAATAATTATTTAAGTGATGTAAGTGATTGTTCTTTTATTTTAAATTTTAATCTAATTATGATTTGTTGAAATCGAAGGTGTTGGTTTAAAGTCGTTTCTTTTTTTTCTCTTTTCAAGTGTGGGGCCAACGAAACTTTGCAATCATTTTCTCTCTCCTCATTTTCGTGAATTGCATGCAGTTTCTATATATCTCTTTTGCTGCCATATACACTTTTTAACTTTGTTGCCATGTATTTTGACAAGAATAAAAACGGTTGCTGATATATGTTTTTAACGTTGCTGCCACAGAAAAATAAAAACGATTTTGGTTTTATTTTTAAAATATTAATAGAAAACATTAGAGATGTTAATTATAGATAAAAAGATAAGACTTTTAGGGAAGGAAACAAAATACTTTTGTGTTTTGAGAGGGAGAAAAGGAGAGTTGGATAAATATAGAGAGTGAAAGAGGAGACTGCGAGAATGAAGAAATGCGTAGCAAAGACACCATTAGGTAGGGGAAGCCAACCTTGTTTTCTTTTATTGTGTTCTTGTTGTTTGCTTGATGAATGAAACTTGAAAAGCATGGATGTGTATTGTAGGGGAAGTTAACTTTATTTTCTGTGTTGTTTGAAGCTGAACTTTTTCATTCCTCTTCTCTTTTGTGGTTTGAACTATGGTTTTCTGTGTTCTTCTCTTATGTATGTGTATACCACGGTGCTGGAAAGTAATTGATGATTCGTTTTTAATGTTTTGTTGTTTTATGAATCATAAGTGTGGTGGGTTCTCTTTGAACGGTGTTGATGTGTTGTACCTATATGTTGGGGTTGTAGTATATTTTTGTTGTTAACTGTGAACTAGGTCAGTGGGGTTTGTTTTGCTGTGAGCGGATATGTTTCGGTGATATTTTCGTGACTTTCACGGTGCAGTGAGGTTTTCCTTTCATCTACACAAGTCTTTTCTTTATGTTATTTTGGTGCAGAGACTCGTAAAGGTGAGGGTTGGTTTCATTAGGGGTTGTACTCTGGTCACTTTAATTATACCGTATCTTTTCATGGAGTCGTTGCCATTTTAGGGGATTTTATTTACTTTGCAGAGTGTGAGGTTTCATGTGTCGCGTTGCAGGTTCGTGTAAGTTTTGTGGTTTTGAGAGAAATTTGGTCTGGATAATTCAAAGCTTTTGGTTTTCATAGATAAATCCTCTTTATATATAGGGAACCATGAAGGTGTGCATGTGTATGGGGTAGTGAAAGTTTTCGTTGAGGAGTCGGTGATGGGATGTTGGGGGTGTGGTTTTGGTTCTTCTTCGTGCTGACCCTTTCTTTAGGATTCTATTGTTTCATACTACACTACATGCTTCAAATTTGGTTAAACTGTGGTGAGCTAATTGAGAGAGGGCCATGGGTGGCAACACATTCGGGTTCATTGGTTTCCTTGGTCAGAGTAAGTTTCCGCACCATTCATGATGGTAGTGTGGTGCATATCTTAGTGATGCATGGGGTCCACATGTACAATTACATTTCTCTTTCCTTAAATTTAACCACACGTAAAGGTTTTTCTCTTTCTTCCTTTTTCATGCTCTTTCACGTAGCATGGTTCATGGGCACATGATGATTGGTGGTGAATGGGTTCATACTTTAGTTTTCATTTTCTTCTCTTCTATTCTCTTTCTTTGCTTCTATTCTCTCACCTAATGCACGGGGTCCACATGTACAATTACTTCTCTTTTTCTTTGTTTTTCTCTTTCTTCATTTTCATATCTTTTCACGTAAAAGTAAAAAGGGGTGCAGCATGTTTTAATTCTTATATATATTATTTCACTTTGTTTCATACTACATGCTTCAAATATGGTCAAATCATGGGGAGGTAATTGAGAGAGGGCCACGGCACGGGTTTGTTTTGTTTCTTTTTCTCTATACCATTCATACCACTTTTGATGGAGTTATATTTTTTAAATTCATGGTGCAGACCACACTTAAAAGACTTGGTTTTCTCTTTTAGCGTGTAGTATATACTTTTAGTTTGATGGAATGTGGGGCCTTGTGTGGGGTCATCTAAAAATATGTTTCCATTTTTGATGTTTGTAGACTTTAAGTAAAAGCATATATTAGTGTTCTATTTGTTGCGACTTTGATTTTCACATGATCCACATTGACTTAATAATATTCATTAATTTCTTAGATACGTGGGATCCACTTGTGGCTTTTGTAAATTTATATTGTATGTTCAAAATTATTATGACACTTTTGGTTCTCTTTAAATTCTCATATTTATGGTTTAGTGCTTTCTATTGGGTTGTATTAATTGTCTTATATTTTAGTGTGTTGGTGACCATTGATGAAATGAGTGTGTTGTTGTTGGCTTTACTTTTTGGCTTATATAATGTGATGGTTATTTTGTTGAACGCGAGTTATATAGCCATAGTTGCAATGTCAATGCTATTTTTTTTCTTGATTATATGTAATATTCTAGTTGCATGTTAGAGAATTAAAATGGTGGCTTGGTGCTTTAGTTGTTTATTGCTTCTTTTGGTTTGGAAACAACTTGTAGAGTTCATTGCTTGAATGTATTATTTGATAAGTGGACAGGTTTATGTCATGGAACTTTATATTTTCAAGCATGATGTGGTGGTGTGTATTTGTTATGGAACTATTGCTATGCATGATGTGGTGGTGTGTTGTTGGCAATCGGTAATTCTCATGTGTTGTATCACTAGTGCAGATTTGACATTTTACTTCGCCTTATAGGCCTCGGTTATAGCGAAACCGAAGCCTATAAGGAGGCGGTGGCATTTTTGCAATTTCGTCCAACTATATTGCCTCGGGTGAATGCAAAACCGGTGCAGTAAGAGGTTTTAGGCCTCGGTTGCAAAAGAACCGAACCCTATAAGACAGCCTAGTAACCAAAATTTCAAAAATGTCATCAGCGTCAGCACTTTTGGCCTCAGTTATTAATTGAACCGAGGCAATATGAAGAGGTTTTTGGCCTCGGTTAAAAAAGAACCAAGGCCTATAAGTCAGCCAGTAACCCTAATTTCAAAATGTCACCTGCGCCGCCACATTTGGCTTCAGGTCTTTATTGACCGAGGCCATAAAGAGACTTTTGGCCTCGGTTACTAATTGAACCGAGGCAATATGAAGAGGTTTTTGGCCTCGGTTAAAAAAGAATCGAGGCCTATAAGTCAGCCAGTAACCCTAATTTCAAAATGTCACCTACGCCGCCACATTTGGCTTCGGGTCTTTATTGACCGAGGCCATAAAGGGACTTTTGGCCTCAGTTATTAATTGAACCGAGGCCATATGCCCTATTTAGGTTCCCAAATTCGCGACTTCGCATTGTTCACCTTCGTCCCTGAGCGAAAACTTTGTGCGCGGTGGATGCATTCTTGTCTTCGTTTTCTCGTGCGGTGGTGTTTGGTTCGTCATTGGTGAAGGAGGCGTGCTCGCGGCTCACGGCAAAGGCGTGATTTGGTGGTCATTGTCTTCCTTTGTCTGCGGTGGTGATGGCGGCACAGTGGTAGGGTTGCCCGCAACAGTGGATTGAAGTTATGCTTCAAACGGCGGTGGAGGTGCTGGATCTCTAGATCTCTTGGCTCTACTGGTTCATGGTGGTTTGTCGTTGTCGCATTCAGACCAGTGAGTGTCGTGGTGAGTTGCTCATTCAGTGCTGGTGAAGGTCTGGCTGCGACAGCGTTTGCCGACGATCTCGGTGGCGAGGACGAGCACAACAGTGCTAATGATGGTGCGAGCGAAGTACCCCTATGGCTTCGGGTCCCAGGGAACCGAGGCAGAAAAGTACCCCCTATGGCTTCGGTTGACACCCGAGGCCAAAAACCACCCTTTTTTACCTCACCCCAATATGAATATCAAAAACAACCGGGGCCAAAAGCCCTTACTGCACTAGTGTATGTTGGAAGTGTTTGCCTTGCTTGAAGAGCTCTTGGTGGAATTAAATGTTGTGTGAGGTTTTCCGTACCTAGGAACCCAGTGAAGACTCTTTCGCCTGTGTGAAGCAGTGGAAAGAGGTCCTCTTCGCTTGTGTGAAACAGTGGTAGAGGATTAGTTCGAGTGTTGTACCCTCTCGCCTGTGTGAAGCAGTGGGGAGGGGAAAGATGTTTCCTCTTATTTCGGCTCGTTGCGAGTATAGTGTTCGATGTTCGATGCATCGACGTTTTTACTCATAATTCCTTGAGGGATGAGGGAGATAGTCTGGTTGCATTAAGTAGGACACATCGAACCGCATGTTCTAGGAAACTAGATGTTGTTGTGGGGTGAGAGGCCGCAGAAAACCAAAGATTGTTTATGATTACTATATTTGAAGAATTGAGATGAGTGTGATGTTATGCTTGGTTTGGCATGATTGATTGCATTTTGGTTAAGTGTTACTTGAATACGATGTTGAGTATTATTGGACATGTTTTATTTGGGAATTTCTTTTATGAATATCATTGTTTATGGTTAGCTTACCCCTATTTGTTTTTTTGTGTGTTTGTTGTATGTGCGATGATCGTATAACGTGTGTGTTATATGGGAGCAGATGATAATGCAGATGCTTTTGGCATGGAGTAGATCGACGAGAGGCTGGGGTGAACTCAGGAGTTTTTATAATTTGTTTAGTTGTTTTTAATCAAATACTAAAGTATATGTAATTTTCTTTTGATCACAAATATTATTGGAAGTTTTTGACAAAGTGAAGAGTTAAGTTATGTAATTTAAATTCAATTAAAATTTTTATTAGTACATTTTAAATGTTTATTTCCTTTTTCGCTAAACGCAAAAATTTTCTAACGTTTCGTGACATCCCAAAATTTGGGGCGTTACAACCAGCAGCATTAGGCCCATCACAACAAACTGGCCCACTAACAGCAGCAAGCACACAAACTGGCCCACCAGCCAATCAGTCTCAATCATCTGAAGGTCAATCTCAACGTACATCAAGCAACAAATTTGTCCAACCAATGAGGAACAAACTCTAAGCTAGAAGGGGACGTGTTTGGAAGCCCTAAGCATTTGTAGAAAACAGATTTCAATCTGCTTTGTAGATGTTGTTTAAACTTTTGTTAATTTTTGAGTGTTTGAATAGGCATAGCCATGTAGTCTTTTTGGGCAGTCCACTGTAATGGTTTTTTGAACAATTTCTGCTTTGGCCGTGATCAATATTTTGTGTAGGTAGTGGATATACTGTGTGCAATTATTCTATTGTATGTTGATGGTGTTTAAGTAATGAATGGATGGATGGATGGATCTATGTGATAATCTGGATGGATGACCAATCTGTTTGCTATTATGTACCATTTAATTGATGTTCTGGATTGACAATATACTGTCTTAATGGGATCACTGAATCTTGATCTCCACTGCAGTAAGAGAAGATATTGTTTTGGTTTGCTTAAAATAATGTTGGCATAAATAACTGTGATAGGAATGTGGTGCATAGACATAATAAAGTGAACATTTTATTTCATGTTAGATTACTTGAACACATATATCCTCCCTTCTGGAGCAGAAATCGAGTTATATGTACACATTTTATATCACATTTGGTGTGATTTCCTTTTAAATTAGGTTCGCAGTATATTCAAATATATCAATGCCATATTTCAGTACCAAAATAAAAATGCTTCACAAAAATCAATAATTGAAATGGATTTGTCATTACATTCCAAGGGTGCTGAAACTTTCACATTCATTTCGAATCATTACATCAAGAAGTTTAATACATTGTGAATAGAAATATGTTTAATACATACAACAAACAAACCATTCCAAACAACACTTTGACCCATTTTTCCAAACTCATAATAGATTTCTCGATATTTATTAATTTGTTTTCCCTATCCTTTTCTACCATCTTCGTCTTAGTGTCATCACTGTCATCATCATTCTTCGTAGGACGACATCTTTCTTCTGTTACATTTTCACTGCATCATGAAAAAAAGTTGCAGCCAACAACTTCTTCACTTCCACCCTGTCCAACGAAAAATCAACACCACCAATTACACACTAATTACAAAATTAGGTTTTTCAAAACCAAAATACGAAAACAACATCCACCAAAACAACAAAAATCATATCTTGAACTTTGTGCAACCTCAAAATTTTCTCCCCTTGTTATTAGCAATTCTAGTAGTTCTCGTAATTCCCTTCTCACCGTAATAGCAAACAGGTGTTAAATCGAACCTATTCACCACACCCCCATGAGAAGAAACACTATAATTTTTTATTCCCCAACCATTGCAAGTGCGGGATTAGCAAGAATGAGAGCGAGACATTACCAGTCTTAACAAATCAGAACGGAGGAGACAACTTCAGCACCATCTTTTAAAACCTTTACCTTCAAATGTTAGGGAACATAATCTCTTCTTAAAAGGGAAAGCAAGAACACATGTTTCTAGTGCCAAAACACAAGTGAATGACACGTAAGAATACACATTACAACCACATCATCACTTATAAATGTCGTTTGCCAATTGATAACGAAAAGGGCTGATTTAATACAAATTTACAAAAATGAGGAAGAAATTGATATCAATAAAAATACGAGGATCAATTTGAGATTTATGAACCAAAACGAGGACCAACGGAGTATTTTAACCTTTGTTTTCTACCCGATTGGATTCACATCAGCATTAGTCCCATATGTTAAATTGAGTGGAGTTCCTTTGGTTGTTGATTTTGGAGTACACTTATATGCCCCTAGATCATTCAATAAATCCTTTGACCACCTTACCTTTGTGTATCTAGCATCGTTTTGAGTTCAATCAAGATGACTTCGTTGATGGAGTTTGCTTGGTCATTTGTACGTGGATGCTCCACTGTGCTTGTGAATGTCTGATGTCAAACTTGATCAAATTTATGTTTATAAATTGTCTCCCATTGTTAGTTACGATGGTGTGACATCCCATTTCTAATAGAGTAATCTACTAAAATTAAGCATCACATAATTATAATATAAAAGAGCACATGACTTGAAGCATACATGTACTAACTATTATAGTTATCCATAATATACTTGGAATGAAAGTTTAGACACACCACGATGTTGTAAAACATAACATAAGAGTACTATTGTTTTGCAAAAGAATTACTCAGGGAGCAAGGAATTTAAAACAAACTAAGAGTTCTTCAAAAGGGCTCAACTGTGAGCCACAACCCAGACCATGGGGACCATTCTACACAGCAGTATCTCCACCACCCTGAGTACCTCCTGGGGTTTCCACATCTGCTCACCAATAAATTGATGATCATTTGCAAAAAGGAGAAACCAAGCAAAGAAACATACATCAAAAGAAAGGGTAAGCCAGAGCAAAAATTGTTTTAATCATGTTATAGAGCAAATCAATAGTCAAATGATATTATGCACAAACAAAGCAGTAGGCACCTAAATCATGTGAAAGCAAACAATTTAAAGACTCTATGACTCAATATTTGGATCATACTCTTGATATAGAATTCTAAAGGAAGTATGCGCCTGTGCTGGCTTCTAAACTTTGCAGAGTCTAGACGCAAGGGGTTATCACCCAACCACACATAGGTTTAATCCTCTAATGTCTTGAGCCCAATATGTCCCAAGACTAGGACCTCCTGCCACTCTCACCACATAAAGTATTCTACTTTATGTGAGAGTGAATAATTTTTAGAGTTCAGGATACCTTCCTTTATCTAGACATATCCTATATCAAGGTATACACTAACCACAATCATCAAGAGTTTCCCTTGAAACTCTTTTACCAACAAAATTCACATGCCATATCAAGCATTCAATTCTCATGCCAAACCACCACCAACCATATAGTCATGTTTTCCATTTCATACAAAACATAACAAGATCACATTCAATCTCATGCTTTATAAATGCATACCAATGCCCAACCTAACCAAGTCATGGCTCATTACATAACAACACATTATGCAAACGATTTGGGATTTTAGAAATAAAATTGCAGCTTGTGTAAAGCTCCAAAAATTTTGTGTTTATATTGAAATTAAAGATGATTAAATCAAGAACCAAATGCAACAAGAACCAACTTAATTGAATAACAATAGAAAAAGTTATGCATCAAACAACCAACGAAGGTCAATGTTGTCAACAACCAAACTACAGGGCCCTTGCGATAAAAACGGATCTCACTACAGAGCTCCTATTCAAGTCAGGAAAGTCAATTTTACTAAAACTGCGCATATAAGACAAAAACATAGTCACCCAGCTACCAAGGTACTCCCCAGCGACCACCCGACACTTCTAGAATACGAAAAATAACGTCAAATATCACAATTTCATGAATATTTGAACCCCTAATACACAAAAAATTAACGTTTTCCCCAATTTTGTTTCATATTCTACAAAACACTAATCAAACTTAGTCAAACGAAATAGGAACAAGCAAAAAATAACTTAAAAAAAGTGAATCCCTAACCTCCATTACCTGCTTAGATGCTAGCAAACGCAACCAGGTGCGAAACCAAGGAGTAACACAACTCTAAGAATCAAACAATGAGCGGAAAACAGGAACACCAGGACAAAACGAACGTAAAAGGTTAAACCCTAACCAAACCAACGTACCCAAACGGTAAAAATGGGGAGAAAAGACCAAGGAGTTTCAAAGTTCGACTTACTTGGAAGTAGAACGAATTTTGCTAGCTCGAAAATGGAAGGTTTCCTGTGCCCTAGCAGAGCTCTCACAAAGTAAGACAAAATGAAGAGTGAGGGTGTGTGAGGGTCTGTGAGGGGGTCTTGGGGGTCCATAGTGGGCTGGTCTTGGGCCCTTGAAAAGGCCAGGCCCAACCCTCTTTTAGGACAAATATTAAAAATAAAAAGGGGTCTCACAATCTCCCCATCAACAAAAATTTTCGTCCTTGAAAATTAAGACTTACCAAAAAAAAGTGCAGATATGACTTCCTCACATCCTCCTTTAACTCCCATGTAGAGTCACCTGTTCTCCGGTTCCAGATGACTTTGACAAGACTGATGGTCCTTCCCCTACGTTCCTCAACTCGGCGATCCTCTAAGCCAACTGGTTGAACCTCTACCGTTAGATCCTCCCTAACTTGTACATTCTCAGCCTCCAACACGTGAGACGGGTCGAACACATACTTCCGCAACTGGGAAACATGAAACACTGGGTGAAGATTAGCCAATTGCAGAGGTAAAGCAATCTCGTATGCCACAAGCCCTATCCTTCTCAAGATCTGATACAGACCCAAGAACTTAGGAGAAAGCTTCCTTGAGTGGATAACCCTTCCCACACTAGTGGTTGGGTCACCCTCAAGAAAACATGATCCCCAGCTGCAAACTCCAAGGGTCTGCATATGCTCTTGACCTACTTTGCGATGCCTGCAACCTATCCCTCACCAACTGAACCTTTTTCGTGGTTTATTGCAACACCTCTGGCCCAACCAAGACCTATTCACCATCCTGATACCAACACAAGGGAGTTCTACACCTCCTCCCACACAAAGCTTCATAAGGCGCCATCCCTATACTCGCCTGGTAGCTATTTTTGTAGGTGAATTCCACCAACGGTAACACCTCATCCCAACTACCGAGATGATCCAAGATGCACGTCCTCAACAAGTCCTCTAAGGACTGAATCACCCTCTCATATTGCCCATTTGTCTGAGGATGATAGGTAAAACTCATCCTCAACCTGCTCCCCAAGGCATCCTGCAGTATTAGCCAGAATCTAAAAGTAAACTGTGGGTATCTATCAAACACTATGCTACTGGGCACTCCATGCATCCTCATAATCTCCTTGATGTATAGTTGAGCCAACTTGGCCATAGAGATCCTGAGATTCACCGCCAAGAAGTGGGCACTCTTGGTCAACTGGTCTACGACAACCCATATAGCATCATGACCTCTCACGGTTCGTGGCAAATGGGTAACAAAATCCATAGCTATGCTATCCCATTTCCACATCGGTATATCCAACGGCTGGAGCGTTCCACCAAGTGTCTAATGCTCCATCTTCGCCTTTTGGCAAGTCAAGCAGGTGGTTACGAATTGTGTAACATCTTTCTTCATTCCTTGCCACCAGAAGGTTTCCTTGAGGTCTTGGTACATCTTAGTCATGCCAGGATGTAAACTAAGACGACTCTTGTGTCCTTCCTCAAGAATCAACCTTCTCACCTCCGCATCACTAGGCACATAGATTTGGCCTCTGAATCTCAACACACCATCATCACCGAAGGCAAACTCATTGGCCTGATCTGATCCAAGCAATTTTTTCACCTTCTGCAAACTATCATCCTCAGCTTGCCTCTCCTTAATCAATCTTAGGAAGTCACTAGATATAGTTAAGGCACTACATCTAATGAATTATGGTTCCAACTTAACTTGAAGCTTCATATCCCTAAAATGTCAATCAAATCCAATTCTTTAATCATGAGATTAGCCACATGGACTGTCTTCCTAATTAGAGCGTCCGCTACCACATTTGCTTTCCCCGGGTGGTATAAAAGCTCAAAGTCATAGTCCTTCAAGAACTCAATCCATCTCCTTTGCCTCATGTTCAGCTCCTTTTGGTCAAAAAGATACTTGAGGCTCTTATGGTCACTGAACACACAAAACTGTGCGCTATAAAGTAGTGCCTCTAGATTTTCAAAGCAAACACCACCGCTGCCAACTCTAGATCATGGGTAGGGTAGTTCTTCTCATGGACTTTCAGTTGCCTTGAAGCATATGCTACTACCTTCCTCTCTTGCATCAACACACAACTCAATCCCTGGTGAGAAGCATCACAGTAAAATTCAAAGGACTTACTAACATCGGGAATGACCAAAACTGGGGCACTAGTCAACCTCCGCTAAGCTCTCGAAAGCTTTCCTCACACCTACCAATCCAAGCGAAAGGTTGGTCTTTCTTGGTAAGCTGGGTCAAAGGTGCCACTATCTTGGAGAATCCTGTGCCCTAGCAGAGCTCTCGCAGTACTACAAAGGAGGGGAGAGAAATTATTTTCTGCAAAGTAAGACAGAATGAAGAGTGAGGGTCTGTGAGGGGGTCTTGGAGGTCTATAATGGGCTAGTCTTGGACTCTTGAAAAGGGTAGGCCCAACCCTTTTTTAGGACATATATTAACAATAAAAAGGTGTCTCATATGGTGTCTATAAACTTTTGTTAACTTTTACTTTGTTCTCGGTATTTTAACTGATGAATTATTAGTCCTTTAACGTTATTTTCTGACATTTTTCTTACTAGATGAAAGAAAAACTAAATTTATATATTTTGAAAAGTGTAATTCAAGGAATCATACCCAAATTAGTTTATTTAAAATTTCAGAAACAGAAAAAGAAAACTGTTCATTTTACGGTAACTGTTGATTAAATTATGTCGTGGTGTGTTGACCACTTACATTGTGCTAATGCGAATATCCACATGATTCAACTTTTAGCATTCTGATAACAGAGTCAGAGTCAGACTGCATGAACTAGAACTTGAAAAATTAAAACCTATAAATTATAAAAAATCTAATTTACAAACCAAAACTCAATTTAGTAAGAAAAATATATCTAGTTGTTGTACTTCTCAAAAGTTTCTAGGACCTTCGTTGTGAACATGTGAACATATCCTTTCTAACTACATATCTCACAAAGGAAGGTGTGCTTTCTTGCCTTCTACTCTAGATGTGCTTCCGTTTCCGATCCCTTTCATCATCATCGATGTTTACTGTTATACCTGCAACGAATCAAAATATCTCTTATTTGCAAAGTCCAAGCACAAAGTTAAAAAAAAAAAATATCACCAGAAATCTAAAACTCACAACCTTATTGGCCCGTTTGAAGTGACCTGGCATGTGCACATGTTGCAAACTATCTTATCCTCTCATATCCAAAACAACACTTCACTGTATAAATTCATTCCAATCACATTCCCGCTTCATTCAATTGAGTGGAACATTCTAAAACAACAGACCCAATTTATAACTTTCTCTCTCTCAAGTTCAAATGGCTCTCCAGGCTGTTTCTTTGGTTTCTGCTTCTTTCTCTGTCGCCAAAGAGGTTTGCTTCATCTGTCACATTAGCTTATCTTTTCTCTTTTAGTGTTCTATTTGAAGAGATAACATATAAATAAAGCTTTGGGAAATGTGTTTTTTCTTCATTCAGGGGAAGCTTGGCATGTCTCTGAGGAACACCACAATATTTGGTCTTTCATTGGCAGACGCTCTCAAAGCGGACTTCAGCTCTCTCTCATTTTCATGCAAAGTAACTACCGTAACATAAAATTACTTCATTTCTAATTTTCCATTTCATTTAATTGAGTATATAACTTCAGTAGAAATGTTACTAACCTTTTAACGCAATAATATGCTGAACATATTCTTTATTACCACGTGAATGTAAAATAGAAACACCCTAGGATATAGTTTTCATGGACTTTTAATGATGTGTTGGTTTCTTATGCACAATGATGAACTTGGTCAAACACAAGCATAATCTTATTTCAATTTTACTCTTAATCAGAGGGAACTCCAGCAAAAATTTTGCCCTTTAAGGGTCCAATCAGTGGCAACAACTCCAGGAGTCACAAAAGCTTCACCAGAAGGCAAGAAAACTCTGAGGAAAGGCAGTGTTATTATCACTGGGGCTTCCTCTGGATTGGGCTTGGCCACTGCTAAGGCATTGGCTGAGACAGGAAAGTGGCATGTGATAATGGCTTGCAGGGATTTCCTCAAAGCTGAAAGGGCTGCAAAAGCTGCTGGCATTCCTAAGGAAAACTACACTGTTATGCATTTGGACCTTGCCTCCCTTGATAGTGTTAGGCAATTTGTGGACAACTTCAGGCAATCGGGCAGGCCACTGGATGTGCTTGTTTGCAATGCTGCAGTTTACTTGCCAACTGCAAGTGAACCTACATACACTGCTGATGGCTTTGAACTCAGTGTTGGAACAAACCATTTGGGGCATTTCCTGCTTTCGCGCCTATTGCTTGAGGACTTGAACATATCTGATTACCCTTCTAAGAGGTTGATCATTGTTGGCTCAATCACAGGTATAATTTTAAGTTGTTCAACAAGAGAAAGCTTTTAACTCGCTATCTGATGCATTCGTTTATAATGCACTATTATGAGATGAAACTAATGAGTTCTAGTAAGGGAATGGGAGTGATATTCATGGGAATTTCACTGGATATTGAAGACTTAAGAGAGTGTCTGGCGTATACTGTTGGTAGAGAAATATATTAGCTAGGCTCATACTTTTTGACACATTTCTATGATTAGTATCCACATGATCATCAAAAATGATAAACAATGTTTTGTGGATATTCCCTTGTTAACCAAATAGGAAACACCAACACCTTGGCTGGAAATGTGCCACCCAAGGCTAACCTTGGTGACTTGAGGGGACTAGCTGGAGGCTTGAATGGACTAAACACTTCAGCCATGATAGATGGAGGATCCTTTGATGGAGCCAAGGCGTACAAGGACAGCAAAGTCTGCAATATGCTTACCATGCAAGAATTCCACAGAAGATACCATGAAGAAACTGGAATCACATTTGCTTCCCTTTACCCGGGTTGCATTGCCACGACAGGCTTGTTCAGAGAACACATTCCCTTATTCAGACTTCTCTTCCCTCCATTCCAAAAGTTCATAACCAAGGGCTTTGTCTCCGAAGATGAATCGGGAAAGAGGCTTGCACAGGTAGTAGAAATGACCAATTAGAGACTATGGAGATGGTTATACACTTCTGTGTTGGAATGAGCGTTTGAACAGTCCTTGTGTCTCATATTTGAACTGTTTTAACCTTGTACAGGTTGTGAGTGATCCAAGCCTAACAAAATCAGGTGTCTACTGGAGCTGGAACAAGGCCTCTGCTTCATTTGAAAATCAATTGTCACAAGAGGCCAGTGATGCAGATAAGGCTCGCAAGGTTTGGGAGATCAGTGAGAAACTTGTTGGTTTGGCTTAAATGGCATCTTGGCAGCTTCCAGTATCCTCTTGATTGTGAGGAATTTGTCATGGGGTTCAATAACATCTCACAAGAGTTTAGACCCTTTTCTGATGCGTTTCTCTGATGCTTTTTTTAGCAGCTAACTCCTCTTGTCTTGATGACTACTCTCGATGAATCCTTCAAATGTTTCAAAGTGCACATGAAGTTAGGAAATTTGATTCCACAGCTGTCTCATAATTGGATTCTTTATTGTTTTTCAAATGATTGTTATTCAAATAACTTCAAAATCAGAGAAATCAAATTAACCAATAAGAATCTTATTCATTCCAAGCATATATGACTAAGTCTCAAGTTACACTTTATTCATTCCAAAACTTTATTCATTCCAAAAGTATATACCAAAAGTACTAATATCTATTCCTCTATCTTTTTATTAAGCAAACCAGTATTAAAAGTTTGAATTAACTAAGCTAGCGTCAATTAACTCATCTAATTTTTTACTTTTTCCAAGCATATACAAAAATAATTATTTTTAGTGGGGGTTATATTTGACATTTCTGGAGGTTTTAACCCCCACTAATGGTTTTACCAGGGGTTTGAAATTCTCCCAGAAGACCAAGCGTAGCTTGTTAGTTTTGAAATGGTTGAAAAGCCAAGAAGGGGGATTGAATTGGCTAGTTAAAAATTTAGGCTATCTTTGTAAGCTAAAAACCACCTTTGATTGAATCAAATAGATCACCAAGTTAGGATGCAAACAGTACTGAACTATACACTTTCAGTTTATCAAAAACAGAGTTAACAGATTGATTTTACTAGACACATTCTGTTCTGGTATAATCAATCGATTGAAACTGAAAAACAGTCGACTGAAATACTAGAAAAAATGCAGAAATGCGAATTTGAATTTTAAACGAGAAACAATGCTCAAGAATGATCAAGATCAGTTCAAAATGATTATACAAACATGCTCAATGCTTCAGATGCTATGAAAACATGCAAGAACATGAAAAAAAATGATTAAAGCAAGAGTTCTTGAAACTTTAAAATTAAAATGCAAGAGAGAAAGGTTAGAGAAGAGAGGACACCACGAATTTTTATACTGGTTCACTCAAACCTGAGCTACATCCAGTTTGTCAAGACAACCTTAGCTTGACTTTGCACTATTTCAAAAGTTTTACAAAGAATCCACACTTACACTTCCAAAATATGCAAAAACACCACAAAAGACTCTTGAATCACACAAGAGTCACACCAGCACAGCAAGAACCCTCTTGCAGACCTGAAAAACCACCAGGCACACACACAAAGCTTGAGAAACATCAAACCCCAATGGTAGCACAACCTTGCCTACCACAAACCACTTTCTCCAAGTTTCGAACCAAGCCAAAAGCTTCAAGAATTGATCCAAGATCAATCTTCAACAGCTGCAACACCTATGATCATGAAGGAGAGAGTTTCCACAAGTTTCCAAAACCAAATCGTGCTCTAAAATGATCAACAAACCTCTCTTTCGAAAATCACAACTTTTATAGTCAAACTGTTACGAAATCAACAGGTTGATTTTCAAATCAATCGGTTGATTTCACTTGACTTAAGTGAAATCAGTCGATTAAAAACTAAATCAACTGATTAAATTTATTGTAGTTTAAGACTATTGCAGCCAACCTTTTAACCGGTTGAAAAACCATTCAACAGATTAAAAGAGACATTTTAACCTGTTGAAAAACCATTCAACAGATTAAAAACACAACAAAGACCAAACTACATCTAATTAATGCTTTAAGGTCTACAACATGAATTACAAACTATAAGTACACTTTCTTAATGATGTAACTACATGGAGAGCACACATTCCAGCCTTGATCACCATGGATATCATCAAGTCTCCTTTCCTTCATCAATGTAGACTTCATTCCAATGGTTATGGCTTCAAGATAGTTCAAAAGAGCTTCATTCAATCTTCATCAAATCTTCCAGAAGTAAACCACCTTGGCTTCTCATGTTAACATAGCTAACGGATTACCGGGGCTTTTAAGCAACCCTTGGAAGTAACGCAACTTACTAGGGGTTTCGAAAACCCCCATTAATATTTGGGGTTCTGAAAACCCCCAGAAATGCATGGGGTTCTGAAAACATCTAGTAATGCATAGGGTTCTGAAAACCCTTAGTAATGCATGGGGTTCCGAAAACCCGGTAATGCCTGGGGTTCCAAAAACCTCCGTTAATTCCTCGAAAACCCCTGTTAATACCAAAAAGTTAGTGGTCATAATGCTAAAGTTGTATTTTCCTGATAATTGATTTGTTTAGTTAATTATTTGAGTACGAAAAGAACTTTATTCTATGGAATTTCCTATTTGTTACTTAACATTTTAGTACCAATCAATACAAATAAGAAAAAACTTCAAGGTCACTTCAAAATAAGCAATCAATACAAATATTCATTCAAATGGTATCAATACAAATATTCATTCAAATAGTACCAATAGTGGACTAGTAGTCATAATGCTCTTAATATAATAAGTGTTGGAGAGGTAACATTTGAATGATAGTGACATAATAAGCAGTGCACTATCTACCTACAATAAACCAAAATGTAAAAGGAAATTAGAGTTGTGCCCCATTAGCATAATTAACCAAAAGTTTCCTATAAGCATATTTGTTGACAAATTCCAAAAGTAAACGAAAAATATCATCTAATGCGGTGTTGGATGTTGATCATTTATTTCTTCGTTAGGAACACTTCCTTGATCAGATACCTAACATATCAAAAATAATGATAATTAATAACTTTCCAAATAATAATATCAAACATATATTTATTTAATCAAGATTTAAATATTACCGTTGGTGCATGATGCATAGTAAAATCACAAGGCAACTCTGCTTGATAATTTTGTACCAAAAAATTAACCATTGCCTTCATTGAGTTGAGTTGGGATGTCAATGTAGAAACCTATTTTAAAACACAAAAATAATCAAAATAGAGAAAATAACTCTTATTTTCTACTTTTGAAGAAAAAAATGGAGCTCTTTTGACAATTTTGGTTTACATAACATATTACTTTAAATATATTCAAACGTCAAATTTGATAAAAGTAATGCATCATGATCAAAATTAAAAAATTAACTTGATTTTGTAACTGAGCATTAGAAGGATAACTTGAAGATGTTCCATTATATGAATGACCCTTGGAGCCAAACACTTTAGATGGGCAAGGACCCAAACCCAAACCCCTAACACGTCCACAATGTTCTTGGTTACCAATGACAAATATACGTATAATATATTATGTAGTACTTTGTATATAGTTGCTTACCAATGACATTAACAAACCATGCTCTTTTTCGGGTTGTAGGCCTTTCTTCATCTACTTGCAACTCAGTCTCCTCATTTTCTTCCTCTTCATTTTCAGAATATGAATATGATGTAGTTGGTATTGTTGGTTCAGATACATGAAATGATTGATATGGTGGCTGAGAATTAGATTGAGGCACAATTAGGGGCTGGCTAGTTGAAGATATCCTCACTTTCAAGGTTCTTCAAAATAAATTGGTTAGATATTCCTAAAACTGAATATAAAATCAAATTGATATATACAAAATCTAATGTAAAACAAATTATATACATAATACTTATTCATGAAATATGATAAAACAAATTAGTTGGCTGAGGTGCAGATGGAGGTGGAGGGCAAGCATATTTAGGACCGTGTTGAATACTTGCTTGAGATGCAGATGGAAGTGGAGGGGAAAATGAAAATCTAGGACCTTGTTGAATATTTACTTGAGGTGTAATTGGGGTTGGAATTTATACTTCAAGTCTTGGAGGTTGACTACTAGACAGTGAAGAATGAGTACTCACTTTAGGTTTTGACTTAGACTTACTTGAGGTTGAAAAATCTCTTGACAACAAATAAAAATTGATAAAGTTAGAAAAATAACAAAGCTACGCAGAAAAGAAAACAATTGAAAAATATGCTTGTTATCTGCGTATAAAGATGAAATCCTTAGATTAACATCATTTATAATATATTTCCAATACCAAATGTCTGCACGCTCACAATTGCATTGCATTGCCTCAATTGGGTTGTTTATGCAGCATGCATGCTTGTTGCATGTAACTTTTTCTTTTCTTATCATATTTATAGTCAAATCCTGTTCAATATGAATAAAATAAAGACACAATTTATAATAGTTTGTGATCTTAGTTTCCATGTTGGAGAAGTAAGTAATGAGCGTAAAAGTTGATGTTGTTACTGAGAAGCCAAAAAAAAACAAAGACAGTGAATGGTTGAATTGGCATTAACTTGATGAAATTGTGTGTGTTGTTTATGATTCGTTTTATTAACCTTCTTACTGTATTTTTCACATTTTTATTGATGTTTGATAGTGACTAGATCCGGGATTTGGTTAGTGAAATAGTATAAAAGGAATATTTCAGAGTATAAAGTAGCATTTCATTCCCTATTTCAAGGAATACTTCAGAATATAACCTATTTAACATGAAACATGCTTGCAAGGATTCGAACCTTAACTCTCATCCAAATAAACACTTGTATCATTAAGGTTAACTTAATTTCTACTACACATAAGTTTTATTCTTAACACTTCAAATGACTAACCGAAAGAAATGAGAAAAATTTTCAAAGAAGTTACTCTGTCAGAATGTCTACATTAACTCAAACCGAAAGAGATCATAATTGTTCATGGTTTTAAGTGATCATAATTACCTGAATGAGATTGATGATGAGCTGCAGGTGTACTACATGTTCCCATGTGGAAGATTTATTAGTTGACATTTTCTTCTTGGTTGATATTTTCTTTATCTTCAGGTGGTCTACAAATAAGATAAATACATCAAATTAAAAAAAATTAGAAAAGAGGTGAAACCAAAAGAAAGGATAAAACATAGATATTTAACAAAAGGGGAAAATCTATTTAGTTTTAGAAATAGGAAAAAATTATGGCTGTAAAATTATAAAAGTGTCTGATAAAATGAAGAAAAACACACATTTATAAATTTATTTTCATCCATTCTCAATCGTATTACATGGTTGTGTGATAAAGGCATTACTATAATATTCTTTTAAACAAGTGGATAAAACTTTGAAAGTGATCATAATCGTTTGAAACATATAAATTAGTATTATATACATAAAATATGGTTTAAATTTTTTAATAAATTTTATGTTTAAAAACTATTATTTTATACATAAATTAAAAGTTTTTAAAGCTAAACTTCTACCCAAACTAAAACAAGAAATTTAATTAAACAAAATATGTTTTTCATAATTAAAATAGATGCCTCAGATAATTTTTACGCCTTTATTAATTTTAATAACCGCAGCATAAATAACTTTTTCCATACAGTTTGGAATTTTTAAAAATTTAAAATACTTCTAAATATTTAATGTATCTACACGAAATAATACCCATTCTAAAACAATATTGTTTGATCTAGACATATAATTTTAAAACCGGGGTACCATGTACAGTAACAATGTAGTACATTTTACCTACTTATGTCCGTCTGCATAATAATAAGAAAAATACAATGAGAAACCATTGGAAGTGTTTGGTCTACCTGTATGTTCAACTGTTATATGCAACAAATTATTATGTTTCTGTAGGATCTCATCATAACTTCATCTTTTGTTTTTTTATTCGGGTACAATACGTTTCATCTCAGAAAGAAAACCTAAAAAACAAAACACGTGAAAGCAATGCATTTACGTATGAACATAATATTTGAATGCCTAGAAGAGTGCAAAAAGGGTGCAGGGCGAGTACAAAGTTAGGCATGAACTCACTCAGAAACAGACAAAGTTCAATCAGATTTTGTTGAACAAGTGGTCTTTGAGACACCATGATCATTGTTCTTTACTCCTTGATATTCCTTATCTTCCTACTAACTCCCCTCCTTTCCCTTACTGACACAATTTGATACATCAATCATTCAGTTTTTCTTGATAACTCTCATGAAATCTTTTACATCTCCTTGAGAGACCTAGAACTCCTTCCTGATGTATAGCTTAGTAATAGATAAGATATTTGCCAAAGCCATCACCACATTCTCATCCCCCATGAAAACTAAGAAACTCTTCTCGCAATCTTTTTGTAAGAAACTCCTTGGAGTTCATGTTTGCCAGGTCCTCTCACCTAATTAGGATTTTCAATTAGACCTCCAAATACTATTTTTTTATCTATACTTCCCCTATTTTTTATCCTGGATTTTTTCATTCCATAAATTGAATACCAGATCTTTGTGGACCAAATTCGGACTGGTCTATTCATTGGGTGACCACTATTATTTCAGAAAAAAACTTCAGATATTGAATCTTCTAAATAGGGTTAAAAGCTTTTGATATTCTATCAGTGAAGTTATTAGTTTTAAATAAAGTTGTTTTTAACATTCTATATACTATCTCTACATTAGATTTATCTCTGCATAACTCCATTTCATTCTATATATTTTATCTCTTCATATGTAACACTACATTCAAAGTCCTTTATGTAATCACCCAGCTTGGAAGTGATTAACTCACACATATGCACTTTGATAACAAGGAACATTTAACAATATTGTCTACAAGCCAAAGAGAAATAATATAATTAATTGGAGGCCAAGGGTCCCCCAGGCTTAAGGGCTCCTTATGTTGTCCATGCTTGTTGAGATAATTCACTTAATATTTCTGTTAAAGGATGTGACAAAACACTCCAAGGATTTATTTCTTGTAAACATTAATTAAAATCTTTATAAATTTAGTTCAAAATCATTCAGAAAATGTTGACAAGCCACCTAGAAAAACTAAGTAACAAATTACTACTTTGTTAAATATTAAAATGTTTATAACTGAAGTTTCCTTAGACAATTGTATCATGAACTCATTAAACTAAAAAATGGTGATATATGACCTAGTTCAGCTTCTGAAACAGGACTCAACCAGTACAAATGATGAAGGATTGACCCCAACCAAGGATGGAGGCACATGCTTAAGAAGACTAAGCATGTTTAGAAAGGAAGTTCACTAATCCTTCATCCCTTTTATTTGTGTTTGTTATTTTTGATTCCCTAAGTTG
>Ga0214542_1004037_pt1 | contig 29396 bp, 11 predicted proteins | sample CNSS1metaG_FD_160096 | JGI IMG/M metagenome (GOLD analysis project Ga0214542, IMG submission 160096) | Root nodule microbial communities from cowpea collected in UCLA plant growth center, Los Angeles, California, USA - CNSS1 | ecosystem: Host-associated > Plants > Roots > Nodule | place: USA...
TATATATATATATACTTTTAATAGCACTAAACTTTGTATCCCAATTTCTTCTATTAAAAAATTATCACGTGTGTTTCAATCGCTTCACAGTCAAAGCTTTAAAAAGTTATTTAATAGGATAAATTATTTTAGTGAAATTATTAAGTAATAAGCGTGTTTAGATTGTACTTAGAAGAAATATCTTTGGTTGAATGAAAATCTCATTCAACAAAAAAAACTTTATGATTTTGTTTTGAAAGCAACCCACGATTGGATCTCAATGAAATATAACAAAAAATTGTTTAACATCATTTATGACTTTCAATACAAAATGAACTTAGATTTGAGCTTCCAAACTAAAAACCAAACACACACTAATTGGCTTTGGATAAGTTATTATCTACTCGAACAAATAGTTTCAGCTAAGTTATTAATATATTATCTAGATTGATAAATCATTTCAACCAAGTTATTATCTAGTTGTATATGTCATTTTTACCAAGTTATTATTTAATTAGACCAATCATTTCAACTGAGTCATTATCTAATTACATTTTTGACTAAGTTATTAAGTTACAAATAGTCATTTTGAATCATATATTTAGTTATATCTAGTTAAATTTATTAGTTCGTTTAAAGTAGTTTATATCTATTCAGGTAATTTATTTGACCAAAGAGATGAAGTGAAGAAACAAATACAAAACTAGTTTTTATGATATTGTTGATATAGTCATTCATAAAAAGAGAAAAAAAAAAGTTATTCATTAATAAACTTTTCGTCTATTACATACTTTTGTTATATCCTTGTTTGAGCACTTCAATTAGATAATTTGTTTTGGAGGATTTTGAAATATGTATAGATACTGGCCTTATTCAGAGAAACTGGATTAGTCAAGTTGAGAATTATGTATTAGTATAAAATACATAGATTGGTTGAGAAGGATAGGTTTGTTTGAGATGGCAGAGGTGATGGTAATATAAAAAAAATTCTTTACTTATTATTAATAATTTTTATTTTATTTGAATAACTTTTTTGATTCGTTAAAATAATTTTTGTTATTTCTCAATCATTAAGTATATATGTTGATATTTGAAAAGTTTTCTTAGATCTTTAAGGTATTTTTCATCTTATCATACCTTTAATTATACATTTGTTTTTCTTTGTGCGATTTTTTTCAATAGTCTCTCAAATTGTTTCTAAGACACACATTTGTTAATTTTTTAATATTTTTATTTGTTATTTATTTTCACTGTGTAAAATACTATTTCAATATATTTTATCTAAGTATTTTTTATTTTCTAACTCATTATCAATCATATTGTAATTTTTTCACTATAATTGTATAAATAAATTTTAATTACTAAAATATAAAAATTTAATGTAATTGTCATGAATATTTTTTTATCACCATCCAATATATATTGGAGTTCAAAAAATACAAGATCTATGTCAAAATTTTATTATTATGTCTATTATTTGTTCTTTGCGTCATTTTGATCAAGTGATATATTATGTGTATAACAAAGAGATTCATTAGAATTTAAAAAATTGAAGTAAACAAACATTTAAAATATATTTTAATTTGAATATTTGTTTTTTTTTTATATTTTTTTAAAAATATTTTTAAATTTTATCAACTAGGTTTCATTAATATTTGTGAATTTAATAAATGTTTTGGTTCTCATGAAATTTTATTTGGTATTCTAATATAAAATGTAAATAATTATAATTTATTCCAAAGTATTTGATATCGAAGAAACAACCATCCTCCTAATATTGAATATTTGATAATATTATGTTTTCTTTACCATAATTTTTTATTATTTTATAAAAATTAATTAAAATTAATATTGAAGTAGTAAAAAAACAAGGGTATGGGTACAAGATTATACCCATTACCCGATGGGGATGGAGATGAGATAAAAGTTTGATACCCATTGAGCTTGGAAATGAGGATGAATGGAGATGGGTATGTGATAACGAAACTCATCCTCGTCTCGCCGCATTGCCATCCCTACTAACTAGAAATGAGGATATTGGTACACATAGACAACATGAGATTCAAGATAAGGAGATTTAAGGGATGCAATTAGGGATGTCAAAAAAATCCGTACCCGCAGGTATCTGCGGATATAACCTGCAATGGGTAGGAAATGAATATTGTAAATGGATACCCGCGAGTAACATGTATGTGTTTTTTTAATACCCGCATGTTAACGGAGCGGGTACGGGTATCATAGTATTTGTACCCGTGGATACACATACCCGCTATACTCTAATTTAAATTAAAAAAAATAAAAAAATAACATGATTAAAATATTAACATATTGATTTTGAATGGGTTATTTTTTAACAATTAGTTTTAACAAAAAAATAATTTCTTTGTAAATTGTCATTCAACACTATTTAAATGGGTTATTTGTACTTTGTTTAAAATTTATGAATGTTATGTATTTTAATTTAGGATTAAAATATGTTGTTAAATATATTTTTTTATTTTTTTTGTAAATATCGCGAATACTCGTGAATATTCGTGGATATAAAAAAATTATGCGGGTACCCGTATAACGAATACCTGACGGATATGTTTAAAATTAATAATAAAATATTTTTTTGGGGCTTTTTTTCTTAAACATAATTTTATAATTAATTTCAAAGATATATATTAATACTAAAAAAAATTTTGATGCTTTTTTCTTAAATATCATTTTATAATTAATTTAATACAAAAATATTAGCAATAAAAAGTTTTTTTTTGATATTTTTTTATTGAATACCTAAAGCATATATGCTTTACTCATTTTATCCTTGAACGAGTCTTGGATGAATATTTGGGGAAAATGAAAATCACCTAGAGGCACAATTCTCAACATTATGCTATGACCATTTTGAGAAAACACTAATCAAAATAACAAGAAAACCAAGAGAAAAAAGCCCGATGCTATCATAATAGAAATAAAACTTTAATAATTTATCCCGTAGTTTATTTTCTTAGATAGCTATATAAATTAAAAACATATTATTTAAGATTTCTTGTAAGAAAAGTTTTAATTTTATTATTTCTTAAGCGATAAGTAAATCTAATTATAATTAGCTTTAGTAAAATTTAATCGTTAAATTAAAGAAAAAGAGAATCCAAACTTATAGATTGAATCGAAAATTTGAATCCACATCAAAGAAAACAAAACAAAGGGAAGTTGAAAAAATTCCTGCGTAATTACACCTATTCATTCGACAGTGCCATCAAAAGGAAAAGAAAGTAAGAGTCACCACACAAAGCAAAAGCAAAGCGAAAAACAAAACAGAAAATCATCGGAAGAAGACCCTCTTCCTCTCAGCGAATGGGTGGAAGATGGAAAACCTTCTCACTGTTCTATAAACGCTTAATCACTTCTTCATCATCTTCTTCTTCCTCTTCTTCCAAATCCCACTTTCTCTCCTTCAACCGTTCTATCTCTCTCGCCGCCGCACCTTCCGAAATACCCGACCCGGATCCAATCGGGTTAAGTGCCCCGGACATCGACCCCACCGTCAAAATCCCCGTCAAAGCTTATTTCCTCTCTACCAGGTACCCCAGTATCCTATCTTATTCAAGCTCGATACTTTCGATGGCCCCTTTTGCTATCTTGTGTTTTGTGAAAATGGGTCGTTCTCGGACGCTCGTTTCTGCGATGTTACTTATTACTTCCGCTACTGTTCCATTCAAGAGGAGAAGACCATGTTGTATGGGAGTTGAAATTTGTACTTCTTAGTTTTAATTTTTGATTTGGCTTTAGAGTTTTATGATTATTGTTTTTGTTTTAATTCATTTTGATGTGTACAATTTGCAGCTTACTTTGTTATTTGAATTTAAAAATTTATAGCTTTTATGTTTCTAGTTGGCCTATATTTTACTGTAATACTTCTGTTTAGTGTTAGATTTAGAAGACTCCGTGTGCGTTTGTGCGGGGACTGTAGTTTTGTTGCATTTATTTATCAGATTGGGATTTTGGAGTGCTTTTTTAGGTTGTTTTATTTAAGCAGTAACTTTAATGCTCGTATATGATTTATAAGATTATCAGGTTTTCTTAGAATTTTTTGTTTTTTATTTTACATTGATGCATTCCGTTTTTCCTTGTTTTCTGGGTTTGAATTGAAACCCTTTCCCCTCACATGTCTTTTTGTTGTCCTGTTTTTGTTCTCTACGATTTGGCTGTCTCAGATTCATCATTTTGGCAGTATAAATTTGAAGGGCATCCAGGCTGATAATCACAGAAACATTGTTCCTCCCTCTTCTCGCTCATCTTCAAACTATGTTGCTCTCCGCTTCTGTGACTTTAATTTGGGTTCTAATGTAAGGTTTATTACTATTTTTATTTTTCTGAAGAGCCTTTGTGTTTCTATAGAAATTAGCATGTCACTAAATAGTTCTTAAATATCTTTATTGAGTATTTACTTGTCCATCATTTTTAGGATACTAGGTTTATTATAATAATACTTTGTTGATGTTCCTCGTGGAGCTCCATGTGCATGTCGAATGTCCAGACTAGATTGGGATCATGAGCCGTGAGGGTAGATTTTTTATTAGACTCGTGTCATTGAAATTATGTGTGCATTTGAAGGTTAAGGGAAAGATAAGAGAAAATTCAAGCTACATATTCTGATTTATGTAGCTTGAGCTGCATCATAAGTAACGATATTTTGTTTATTGATGATGAGTGAATTAATTCACTGTATCATAAAGGAAAATAATGCTCCCTAGTTAAAAGAAGATTCAAGTGTTCATAATAACCATATCTGTAACTAAATTGTACAGATACATGACTGATTTAACAAATTCTGAACAACTTTAGGCGTTTGATTCAGGGACCTGGATTTCACGTGAAAGCAAGCAACTGTCAATACATGGTTGTATATCAGTATGGGTCAGCTGTCTTGTTCAATATTGAGGATCATGAAGTGGAAGATTACCTGGAATTAGTTAAGAGGCATGCATCTGGTTTACTTAGAGAGATGAGAAAAGATGGTAAGTTTCTTCAACTTGAAGTTCTTTTGAATTCTGTAGTGTATATATTTAACATGTTTTTGTTTTTGTGTGATTAGATTATGCAATAAAGGAGAAGCCATTGTTAGTTGAGGACATGCAAGGAGGTCCAGATTACATAGTTCTGAAATCGTTGGATACTGATGGTATCCGTATAATTGGAAGTGTACTGGGGCAAAGCATAGCTCTGGATTATTTTGTCTCGCAGGTTAATATTTGCCAAACATCATCTTATTCCTTGTACTTTGTTTGTCATGTGTTAACCCTGAAGAAAAAAGACAACCCTTAAAATGGCACCATTGAATATTTGACATTTGTTCTCTCTTATTATCAGGTTGATGGTTTAGTTGAAGAGTTCGCCGGCATAAACCGTGGAATGGAGAAAACTGGAACCTTCACTATGGATAAGAAGAAACTACTTCAGCTTGTTGGGAAGGCTAACTCAAATTTGGCCGATGTGATTCTTAAAGTTGGGCTCTTTGAGAGGTATTTTCGTCCTGTTTTAGGCTTTAGAAAAATATGTATATGCTGATGTAATAATATATTGAAAATTTCTGATTATAGTATGCCCTAGCCAACCTCACTTAGTTGGAAAAGACTTTTGTTGTTGTAGTATCCCAAAAGATTTCAAATATTTGGTTTCTGGATTAATTTCATCGTAGTCAACAGTTAGAAGATTTGGTTAATGTTTTATTGTGGATTTTGATTAATCAGATCCGAAATTGCTTGGAGGGATGCTAAGTATGCTCAAATATATGAGTATCTTAGGGAGGAGTATGAAGTTGCACAACGATTTGGAAACCTGGATTTCAAATTGAAATTTGTAGAGGTATTTCTGCCCATTATATTATATATCCATTTGACCCTCTATAAAGTATTAGTCATTTCATCTAAACAATGCATTTGAAAATGTTCAGAATCTGAGGCCGTTGGATCACAATAATGTGCTTAAAATTATGAACACCATCTCCCCCTGTATATTAAACATAGTATTTGAGGGTAGTTATTATGTTCAAATGATGTTTGTCGTATTAAAGCTAATTACATCGATTTGGTTGTCTGCAGCACAATATTCATTTTCTTCAAGAAGTTCTGCAGAACAGGAAATCAGATTTCTTGGAATGGTGCATTATTGGTTTATTGACTATTGAAAATGTTCTATCCTTGTATGAGATTCTTCGAGCTACAAATACAGTTTCTTAGCAAATAGTAAGAAGCTGAAGCTAGATTAGTTTGTAGTAACAACAATTCTTGCAATTTTTTACCAATGAAAATTTTGGCCTTTGCATTTAGTAAATAATTCCAAATATTCCAGACCCATTGAACTGTATTATGATATTTATTGGAAACTAATAAAAAAAAAAGGATGCAGACCCATTGAACTTTTGTTCATATACTCCATCTTTATGGTATAAATTATTTGAACTAGTTTTAACGCTAGGAACGTCTGTAAAATTGAGTGTACTTTTTCAACGTTTCAACGTTACCAAGTTAATTCTTTTAAAAATTCATCATCAAAAATATTTGAATTAAGAGACGACGGACTCGCCGATTTAATAACAAACTTTCACAAGATTAACAGTACCCATGAAATACATGTTTGAACTTGTATGGTCCATTGAAACTAGCAAAAACCAATCACGTTCAATGAGACAATGAATGACCAGATCATTAATAGAAAATAACAGAGAAGAGGTTCCTAACTTGTATACCTACAGAGTGTAAACATTTCCAAGAATATATAGACTACCTATTCCATACCAATAATAGTAATGACATAATAATAATAACAAACATTTGTAAACTCAGAATTCTGCTACTCTGACAGCATCACGAGGCGTATCATATGCATCTTTTGGCCTTGACTTCTTTACACCAGCAGTAAACCACACCTTATCAGACTTGTAACCTTCAACTGCAACACTTGTCACCTTCACCCACACAAGAACCTTCGTTTTCATTCCATCTATTGCTGAAAGCTTTCCCCTTGTAAGCACCCCTTTCACTCTGGTTGCGTATCTCACCACAGAAGAGTCCTTGAAACTCACCTCACTTGCAGATGGCAAGTACACTATCAGCTTACCCTTCGTTTCATCAAACTCATAACAGATTATGTTCTGCGGAAATAGCCCTGCCGGCAAATTGTACTCTCGGAGCAGTTCCGGTAGGCCCTTTTGCGGCTTCCCTGGGAAAAAAGGAGGGGAAGGAAAATCAGTGATTATTAGAATCAAAGTTGTTCATAAATCGATTGATTCAATGTTTTGGTACACATTCCTCCTAGTTTATCATAGTGCTGTATAAGTGCTTATTGAAACAATGAAGATTTATATGTAGGAAAATACAAGATTTAGAAATGTGAGCATAAGCATTCTGGTATACAGTCTCTCCTGGTTTATGTTTAAATTGACTAAAATAACTGGGTGAAGTAAATCTTAGTATGCATACATGAACATCCATGAACATTAAGGGTCAAAACACATTAATACCTTTCAGTTTGTTGAAGATCCACTTTGCCTTTTCTTCTACCGTATTTGAGAAGGTCTGCAAAAGATCACAATTTTTTCTTCAGCAAAAACAAGGCAGTGACATCAAAATCCACAGTAAATCCCAAGGCTAAAACACAAATCAAGCACCAAAATCTTTAAACTTTTGTGCAAACATATGTTCCTCCGATATAAGCAAACCATGTCATTTCACTATCTGAAACCAAAGAGAATCATGATGAAGGACTAAAAACGCTGTAAAAGGTTTAAAAAAAAAATCATTCATTCCTTCATCTGCAACATACACTCCCTTTCACATTTTTCCCCTTCCTTTCTTCAAACAAAGCAAACAAGAAATAGGTTCAAAAAGAAATTCCACATTCCCAAACCCAGAAAATTTCTCTAGATGAAGTAAAAAAGGAAAACCATACCCATCATACAGACATAACCAAAGGTACAACTTTTAATGAAGAATCAAGCATCATGGGAATCTATAACCCTAAAATGGAGACAAAGAACATCAATTGACAAAGCTTCTATTTCAGATCTCTCAAACACCAAAAGGTCACAACGTTAGAACCAAACAACACTGAATAAGAAAAATAAAAAACAATGCAATGCAAGAGAAACCCAAAAAGAAAATACTTACAGAGATGTCTCCAGAGATGTTAGAGAACTCCTCCTTGGCCTTCTTGGTGATCCATGAGTTCCCCAACCCCACCTTCAAGCTGCTAACTTTAGTGAGAGCCCTCTCCATTTTGGGGTGTATAACTGTTTACGCCTCTCTTCTTTTCCCTTCCCTTCACTTTCTGGTGCAATGCATCCAAGGAGAAGAATCTGTGACTAGTTGGAGTTGGATGGAACACACAACACACCCCAAAGGAAGGAAGAGGGGAAGGTAGTGTGTGTGTGTGTGTGTGAAAGTGGGTATCTCAAGTGATGATAAAGGTTTCACCTTTGCATCAGATTACAAGCTGAGCTGGCAAAGGGTAATACGACAAAGTACGCTGATGAACACACTGCTCAAAGCGGCGTTACGCTCCCACCTATCTCTTTCAAGTACAAATTGTTCTTTTTTTTAGTTTATTTAAAAATAAAAAAATATATATTATATTATCTGTATTGCTTAACAAATTAAGAAAATTTTCCACAAATGGTACTGTTCTAAAAAAATATTAATCAAAATCGATCCAATTTAACATTGTTTCTTAATTAACATAGTTCCCTCTTCAAGTGAGAATTCACTTTTTTGAGAGTTGAATTCCAACTTCTGTTTGGCTGGTCGGGGAACTGAATTTTGGTAGCATTTTTGTCACCTGATCAGTAAGTAGGAATTTCAATTTGATTTTTTGGAAATTTATTTTTCATATTAGAACAACTACAAAAAATCTCTTTTTCATTATTAACAACGAATTTCTTTTTAAACTTTTCAAATCTTGATTTTTAAAAAACTAAATTTCAGTAGAGTTTTTGTCACTGAAACATTCTAATAGAAGTAAAAATTCGAGTTACTAATAATCATCTTTCCGCCTTGAATAGGAAAGAATGTTTAGTTAAGAAAATAATGTTAAACTGAATCTATTTAGATTATTTTTACAATAGTGTCATTTGCGGAAAAATTTCACAAATTAAGTCTAGCGTATGTTTCCAAGAGAATTACGTTTCTTCTTAACTTGAAAAAAAAAGCATTATGGTATTTTGATTTAATTAGAACTTATACTTTTAACTGGATGAATAGAAATTTTATTTTGTTGAACATGTTCAAATAAAAGTTTGAATCAATTTAGTTTTACTAAATTTTTAAAAAAAAAATTTAAAATATAATTTTATTTTCTTAGATTTATTTTAAAAATTAAATTAATTTTTAAAAATAATTTTAACTCTTCAAATTTGTATTTAAAACTTATTTTCAAATTTAAAAGAAAAAAATGTTTTCTTTTTAAAATTTTAAGAAACCAAAATTAAATCGCTTTTATCCCAAATTTTATAAAATAAAAACACAATTAAACAAAAAATTAGTAATATAATATTTAACTTAATTAATTATATTTTCAGTATTTAAAATTCGGAATAATTTAATTTTAGTCTCTCAAATAAAAATAAAAGGTTATTTTAGTCACTATATTTTTTCAAAAAAATCCGTTTTCAGTTTCTAGAGACAACAACATTAACTTAAACGGTTACTGACCTTGCGAGCATGTTACATGTACGTTTCCAATACATACCAATACATACGTTACCATTCTAAAAAGAGTTATGATAGATTAACAAACTTTTTAACAAAGTTTTTGACAAAATTTCCTATTCAAGTAAAAAAACATTATTTTATTATTTTATTTTAATTAAAAAATAAAAATTTAATCTGTTTTAATTCTATTTTTAGAAACTTTGTTAAATTTGTCAAAAGTTTCTTTGTCAAGAGGTAATTTTCCTTTTAAAAATTATATAAGAGGTACATTTTCTTTTTTAATTTAAACAATACAAAAGTTAATTTCAATTTTCAATCACCAATAACATATTTAATTCATATATTTTTGCTAAATTTACAATAAAAAAATTGAGAATTATGATAAAAATATTCTGAAACCATTTTCATCATTTTTTAACCTTGTTATGTTTAGAATTTATGTGTGCGTATTTTTCATAATAAGTTTATAATTTCTAATCAAACATAAGTAAGTCATCAAAATTATAATATAAAATTTATGGGTTGTTAATTTGCCGCATTATATTTTTTTCCTATAAAGTATGACGATTCAAAAGAAACATATTTTATGTAGCCTTTCATTAGGGAAAATGAGTTTTTTTTTTTATTCATAGTTAATTATTGGTTTTTCCAATCACTTTTGACCCTTATGTTTGACATGTTATTAATGTTATGATAATATCTGAATTGTAAATTTGAAGCTAATTTGTGATAATAAAAATATGTGGGAAAACACATGGTGGGGTCAATAAATTTGTATTTTCCAGCTCAAAAAGGCTAATAACACCGACCATGGCACTATCATAAACCAATTCATTTTTATTCCGATCGAAGTTTCCAATTATTGAGAAGAAAAATGGTGGATAGACCACAGATCCCAACATCATTTTATAGTTTTCTCCAGCTGTTTCATGACTTTTTTAGGGTTTTGTCAAGCCTTTTGGATAACTCATTTAAAGCATCTATCTTTCTCTTTTTCATAAATTGTAGCATTATACTCAATTGATTTGATTGAAAACAAAGACAAGAACAAAATATTGAAGTGTGTTTCAACCTAATTCCATGCATTTGTTTAAGGGCAGAAGGACAAATAGGAAATGAATTGAGGTATTTGAATGATTTGAGATTAAAATTTGGTGAAACAGACACATAAGGATTGATTTATCGTATATAAAGGTATGCGATTATTAACTGAGGCAAACACTAAGCTAATGGCTATTATAACGCAATAAGAGATAAATAGAGTTTTGAATTCACGAAATCATAAAAAGAGTTATTACTTAAAAGAAATAAAAAAAAAGTTATTATTGAAAAGCTCAAAAAGAGAAGTTAGTTTATTGATACATAGAAAATATTGTGAGAAAATTACAACGAAATAAACACGAAGTTAATTTCCATTCATCCGAACCGAAAAATAATATATATATATATATATATATATATATATATAAAATATTTTACAATATATATATATTATTCTCGTAATAAATATTATACCATAATAAATATAAGGGTTAAATATATTTTTAGCCATTAAACTTTAATGTAAAATTGAAATTCGTCTTTGTTCCAAATTTTGACACAATTTGGTCTTCAAACTTTATAAATGAATGTATATAGTCTTTGTAATCTCACTGACGTTTTGGATTGACATTTAAGTTGTTTACATTGTTTGACACGTTCTAACTCAAATATAAGTCTCCAAGGCTGCTTAACACGGAAAGAAAAGTTAATACTTTTGAGTTAAAAGAACTATATTCATTTATTTTTAAAGTTTGAGCAAAAATGTATCAAAGTTTCAAACATGGACGAATTCCAATTTCATGTCCAAGTGGAATTCGTCCATGTTTAGGGACTAAAACATTTTTAACCCTAAGTATGATTATGAGCATAATATAACACGAATCATGTAACGTCCCAATTTAATAGAATAATTCTAATAAATAAAATGTCGCATGTTTATAATATAAAAATAGAGCACCGATAAAGTATATTAGAATTAACATTTTACAAATATCCATAATATACTGAATAATAGGAGCTAAGGCACAAAACATTGGCCATGAGCAGAAAGTAAACATAAGACAATTGTCTCAAAAGGATTGCTCGCAGAGCAATGAAATTAAAATAACAGTTCACAAGGAGAAAGGTTCAACAATGAGCAACAAAGAATCCAGGAAGCCTAACTAAACAACAACATTTTCGCCAACATCACGATCACCAAAAGTCTCCACGTTTGCTCACACCAAGGGTTTGGTGATCATCACAAAAAGAAAAATTAAACAGAAACACAAACACAGAGAGAAAGTGTAAGTAAGAGATAAAAATAATTTTCATCATATATGTATATAAGCAGATTTTTAAACCGGCATTTCAATAAGTACACCAGGCATGTGAAGGAAAACAATGTAAGAACCTCAAACTCAATTATCCGGATAAATATAAGAAGATTAGATTCACTGGATGCTTGCACTTATGGTGGCCTCTACTGCTCTGCAGAGCCATTGCCAATGGATTTCACCTTACTACACACAAGGTTAGTCCATAATCATCTAGGGCCATTATCCTGCCAAAGACAACCTCCTCATGCTCTCGCCATTTGAATAAGTTCGCTCTATGTGAGACTGATTGATTCTTTAGAGTTTCAGGATGCAACCTTGCTTGAATCCTTATCTGATTATATACATTACAACACCACCATGAAATCTCACCAAGAGACTCATGGAATTACGTCTAGCTCATACCATATCCATGTTCCCACACCAAGTCCACATGTTATCTCAAAACATCATAATCTCATGCCAATGCACAACCCACCAACCAATTCATAATTCATTTCATACCAAGCATATCAATATCACATAAAACATACATAGTCACATGTTCATGCTTTTAAGAGTAATTAAATCAATCCACAAGTGAAATCACATAGTTGAAACAAATCTTCCTCATTCTCACTCAAGCTAAGAGGTCTTGCTTAGGCGACAAGGTCCCCTCGCTTAAACACTTATACATACAAAAGGAGCACCAAAAATCCACAATCCTCAGATCATCCTAAAGACAACCAAATTTCAATTATCAAACAACTCTTGCTAAAGTAAACATACAACAACCACGACATAAACACAACACTCTACTTCCCATAAAACACCTAAGATTCAACTTGCTCTAATCTCATAAATGTAACACCCCAATTATGTAGGATCACCCTATTAATTAAAGTATTATAAACTAAGTATTAAGCATAATCAAACTTATTAGTATATAAAATGTATTTACAATCCTTCATAAGAAATCAACATTTTAAACATTTAAAATATATAAAATACTCGATTGACTAAGAGAATTTGTACCATACAAGAGTTATATACCTAAGCGACAACTACAGTCTAAACAAGCTCTCTTCAGTTTAACCTTTACACATCTCTCTCACTTGCACTATCTTATGTTCACGTATATCATACGATCATCATAGGAGGAAAACCATAACACAAGAGACAACAAGGTAAGCTAGTGAAATTTTAACAAGTTATATAGTGAAACACCCACCAATACAAACATTCAAATACATAGAGTCTTTACCATTCAATATTAATATAATATTCATAAGACACAAAATTCTCATACCAATCATTTCCTTGTTTTAATATTTTTAACCTTTTGAAACCACAACTATACTTTCCAATCACAATCTCAAAGGATAATAAGACCTTATCACCATCACCACTGGAAGATTATTTTTTCCCTCTTATTCATACAACATGTCCATTCACAAAATAAAACACTTAATACAACAATTGTATTGCACAAAAACTCATTCTCTATGTAATATACATTCATCATTAAAACAAAACATCTACCTTTCATTTATTACTATATTCAACATTTAAGCGATACTACAATCAATCAACATCATAATCATCAATAAAATATTATAGTTCTATCATAACATATTGTTCAACCATCTCATACTCGCTTAGCAAATTTCTTTCTTGCCCAGTGAACCCCATCTTGGAACAGGGACTGCCTAACACTACAAAAAAGTTACAAATTAGCTATAGAAAATTTCCTAGCTAATCCGTTGCTAAAATGTTCTACGACAGATTAACTACTAAATTGTTAAGGAATGTTTCCTAGCTAAATCCAGGTAGCTAATTAGAGAGGGATATAATCTCTCTCTATTCCGTAGCTAATTAGCTGCTAATCCTCTCGCTAATTAAAGTAAAAAAGTTTTATAAGTTCTAGCTAATCTGTCGCAATTTTATTCTAGCTAATTCGTAGCTAATTTGTCACAATTTTGTTGTAGCTAATTCGTAGCTAATCTATTGTAATTTTATTCTAGCTAATATGTAGCTAATTTGTCGTAATTTTGTTATCGCTAATCTGTAGCTAGTCTGTCGCAATTTTGTTTTCGCTAATCCGTAGCTAGTCTGTCGCAATTTTGTTTTCGCTAATTTGTAGCTAATTTGTTGCAATTATGTTCTCGCTAATCTGTAGCTAATTTGTCGCAATTTTTTCTCACTAATCCGTAGCTAATTTGTCGCAATTATTTTCTCGCTAATTTGTAGTTAATTTGTAGCTAATTTGTCACAATTTATTCTTGCTAATCCGCAACTAATTTGTCGCAGTTATATTAATCTTTTAGAAATATTATTTTCTTAATTGCAATTGCTTCACAATTATTCCTCTCTATTATAAATCATGCCCATAAACCTAGAGTGTCAAAACAAAGAAAAATTTGAAAAAAAAAAATGAATGATTCTCTAGTGTCAAAACATCTCCAATATTTGCAATACATTGAAAAAGAAAAGTAGATAATCAATCATACAATGATCAAAGTAAATCCAAACCTAACTTTTTTATTGAAACAAACCAAATCAAGTTCTTGCCTTCGCAAAGATTGGACTTAACGATGAAGTTCCAAGTGCCACGACGTAGTGCAGTTGCAGCGGAGCAAAGTGGTGCAATTCCAACGGTGCAGTACAGTCCAGCGATGCGGTGTAGGTCTAGTGCGATGCAATGTATGGAGATGGGGTTGAGATATAGTGGGAGTTTCTATGAGACCTAAATTAAAGGTTTAGAAATAAGAGAGGTAGAGAAAGAAGAGAGGGGAGAAAGAAAAACTTTCAAAAAAACTTCACAAGCTGTAAAATTTGAAAAACTTACCAGTATTCGGTATCACACACCTCTCTCTGAATGCTTTTAGAAATTTCACAAGCTTCTGAAAATTTTAGACAACAATTTGAATAATTACCACTAAAACTAATTAAATATTAGATTATTTTAAAGTGTATAATTAAATTAAGTTAAATATTTATATTTTATAAATAAAATATTTACATACAATTTACTTTTACTTTATAATGTATCGTAAATAATTTATTTAATATTTAAAAATTTAAAAATAAATAAACATATAAAAGAAATTATACCTTAAATATAATAAATTTGTATTAATATAAATTAATTAATAATTATTTTGTTTCAATCAGTTAACATATGAAAGAAACAGCGTAAGAGATAATAAATAATTAAAAAAAATAATTAATCATTTCATTTGAGTATAATTAGTAAGAATTGTTTTAATACTTTTATAATATTTAAATGAAAAAAAAAATATTGTATTAGTCAATTGTTATTTATCATTTAAAAAATATAACAAATATAATTTATAAATAAAAAATTAACTTATATATAATAATATAGTATATTTTTATAATTTGTTAATATATTGATAACCTTTTAATTTTTTTAATAAATTTATTTTCTTTAGAATAGTTTTATTTTTTAAATATAAATTATATTTGTAGTTACCGACAAAATTCGGTCTTATTTTATTATATATTTTAATTAATTTATTAATATTTATATTTATCATTTATATTTCAATATATATAACTATATTTAAAAATTTAATTTTAAAATGTTTAAATTAAATATAATTTAAAATTATTAAAATTAAAATTAAAATTAATTTTAAATTATTTAAATTAAAATTAATTTTAAAATATTTAAATTAATATATATATATATATATATATATATATATATATATATATATATATAACATCCCAATTAATAGTCCGTTAAACTACTAAACAAAATGTCATATAATTATAAAGTAGGCAGATAGTCAGAAAACCCATCCAGGAGTATAATACAGTCATCCCAAAAGAACCTGTTCTAACTATTGTACTGTATTGTACTGTTCTCTAAAACAAACTTAAGGAGAATAAATTTTACACATTCCAAAATGCTTTCTCTAACAACACAGATTGAAAGTAAGAGAACATCTAGAGCCACAGATCAAGTCCCGTCCAAAGGAGGAGTCCCGTCACCTAAATTCTTCTCTGCTCACACCAAGTCACAGGTGATCATAGCAAAAGAAGAAGTTCAAGGGAAAACATGACAGGCAAGAAGGGTAAGCTAACAACTCATATAGTAAGAGGTGAATTTTCATAAATAAAATACAAACAATTTTACGCACATCATAAAATGAAAACAAATCACTATTTCAAGACGCACAAGTACCCAACTCTAACTTAATATCCGGATTATGTAAACAAATTGGAGCTCTTGGTAGCTTGCACCTGTGAAGGTTCCTAAACTCTGCAGAGTTTAGGCTCAAGGGGTTATCACCCAACCACTCCCAAGGTAAGTCTCCTTTGCGTCTATGACTGATCGGGTCCATAGACTAGGACCTCCTGCTACTCCTCACGACATGACCCATCACACTCTACATGAGTCTCAATGGATTATTGGAGCGTCAGGATGCTAACCAAAACTGAGTCCTTAAATGTTTACACACACTAAGTACTTTCCCTAGGAATTCCCATGAAATCCTAGTTCATCTCATCTCTTCACAATTCTCATTTTATCAATTTTCCTCATACAATTATATACATATACTACACCTCATCGTCATCCAACATACTGAAAGCAAACATCATTTCTTTTCAATTAATACAACTATCATTCATTCAAAACAGAAAAGAAAGTATAACCCTGCAGTGGAACTCGCCTAAGCTAGCGAATCTCGCCTGGGCTAGGAAGTAGTCTCGCTTAGGCGAACTACTCTCGCCTGGACGAGACCCTTTACAGTGGCAACTCGAATACCAGAGCAAGTTCTCGCTCAGGTTAGGCTGGTTCGCCTAGACGAGAAGATGTCTCGCTCAGGCGACCCCAGCTCGCCTAGGCGAGACCTCGCGCAACACTCAGAGATGACCTCCTGATACTTTCGCTTAAGCGAGAGTCACTCGCCTAGGCGAAATTATCAGGTTTTCTGCACTGTTCTTCACATGCAATGTTACGAAATCCACACCACAACCCAATTACACATCATAAACAGTTTAGAAAGGAAATTTAACTAAGGATCGTCTCATCCAAACATACAGGGAACCTAATTACTCAAAATTTGATCAAAGGTTAGCTTTCCTTACCTCTTTTTGCTAAAATTGAGCTTGGTAGAATTTGAAATGGGCACCAAGGTGACAGGGATCTCAATTTGACCTAGAATTTCATTACCAAAACACAGAGGAGAGGAAATTTCATAATCAACTCGGAATTCAGGGATGAACGGATGAGTTCTAGATGAAATTGGACTAAAAAGGAGAAACGGAACCTACCGAGGGGGAAGTGAACTGATAGACGAAGCACCAGAGGGTCCAGCTGAGTCCGATCTTGCAAAGTCTGGTCACAGAACACAAGAAACTGGTGAGGGGATTAATGGACTGGTAGAATTCAGGAGGAGAGAACTGAGAGTAGAGAGGGAGAGTGGGAGTTGTGTTTTCTGATAGTTTTAGAGAGTGAGAAAAGATGGTTTTAAAATTTAAGGGGTTTAACAATATATATATATATATATATATATATATATGTATTAAAATTAAAAATAAATTTTGTATGATTTTAATTGAGAATGATTAGCTACATGTATATTGTTTTAGTAATTTTATAGGTATTTTGTTACGAACTAGGTATAATTTTATTTCTTCGCTATTTCATCATAAACTAGTTAAAAATTAGCTACATATATATGTTCTAGTAAAATTGTAGCTATTTTACTACGAAAAAACTACAAATTATTTCTTTTGCTATTTTCTCGCAAATTAGTGAGAAATTAGTTACAAATATATATTATGGTAAATCTGTAGCTATTTTGCTACAAACACGTTACAATCTTATTCTCTTGCTATTTCTTCGTAAATTAGAGAATGATTAACTACAAATATTTTTTTCTCGCTAATTTCTCTAGCTAAATAAATTTTTTCTTGTAGTGTAACGACAATTTGGTGGGCCTTGCAGAAGTGAAACAAAAAACCTTGTTTCAGCTAGTGCCAAGTGCCACCTCACTAGTGCCTAGTATATAGAGTGGTGCCTAACATACCAAGCCTTGCATGCAGCATCCAAGCCATTAGAGCTTCTTGGAATTGAAATTCCATGTAGTGCCTATTGGTCCCTAGGTACCACCCGATGCTAGGGACCTCTAGAGCTCAGTGGAGTTGATTAAGTGGTACCCAACGGTCTTGATATATTGCCTAGTGCCATCGCAAAAATATGAATATTGTCTATATGAATCAAATAGTCCAATTGATTTTTTTTATAACTATTTTGTCCTTTTTCTTACATCAAAATGATATAGTTTGATGCTAATTATTGTCAGAAAATCCAATTAACCAATCTAATACGTCATGAACAAATTCATTCATCAAAAACTCAATTTCTACACTATTTCAATATTTCACCATTTAATCAATAAAAATTTTAACAACCAAAACCACACTATGCATACAAAATATTCCTCAACATAGCATATCACACCAATAAGAACTTAATAAAGCATTAAACCATTTTACTAGCTTCCGTTATCTAGATTGTGACCCACCAACACAAAACTCCATTGCCTATTGAGACCCCTATTGATATGGGAAGCAATATCTGAACACAAATAACTCAAACCAGTTATTTGATAACACTCTAACCATCCTAATCGAATAAAGATTCATTTTGAGCCTTTAAACACCACATGCATGTCCTAAACACCTCACAAACATACTTCATAAAAGATAAAAAAGAAGAACAAAGAGTGAACTTACTTTTTTTGAAGAAATTAATTGGATAGGATTGTAACCTTGAATGCCAGAAGTCATATAGCGTACTCTGATCATCAAATAACAGGTAGATTTGTTAGACTCTTAAATAAAAGTTAGAGGAAGAAAAAAGAATAAGTTTAAGAGAGTTTGTGATCTTTATAAAAATGAAATTTGATTAACCGATAACTCTATTTATAAGCTCGAATTTTATTAATGAAATAATCAAGTTTTATTCTTAAAGATATATTTTCCTTTTAGCTATTTTCTAGAACCTTATAATTATAAAATTATTATATTATTATATTATAAAGTTACAAAATTATAAAATCACAAAATTATAAAACTACAAAATTATAAAATTATAAATAATAAAATCATAAAATTAGTATATCATAAAATTATTAAATAATAAAATTATAAAACTATAAAACTATAAAATTACGAAACTATAAAATAAAAATTTATAAAATAGAATATGTAAAATATAAAATTATAAAATTACACAATAATTAAATAATATCTAAATAAGATTACGAGACATGATAATTATCACATACTTGTTAATGGACAAATTAAAGAGTCAAAATTCATTTAAAAGTATAAATTTTGTGAATGCATAGAGGACAATAAAATTTATTTAGGACTCAATTAAACTAAACATGTATCTAAAACACTTAAAACTTAATTAAGTCTTAAGATTAATATATTGAAATGAAAATAGAAGAAGTTAATTTAATATTTAATTTATTTTAGAATAGATGTAAAAAGTAATACGTGTAATTATAAATTGTAAATTTCGGAGAATTTATTGTTTGTATTTAACTTAAAATAAAAGTGTGTAAGATTATAATATTTAAATATTATAGAAAATAATGTTTGAAATAAAATATACATATCTCAAGGTTGTTCCAGTGATATTTTGTGTAAAAGTATTGATATTTAGTATGATAATTTTTTACATCTTTAGTCTTTTTAAAGTGTGGCATCTCTCTGTCATGGACATTTTCAATGTCATTATCCACGTTACTTTTACGAAATTCAACACAATGGAACCAATATTACAATTTCATTATCCTCACCTTGATATCAAATCCATATTATGTTTTCTCCAATATCTATGATTTTTCTTCGTCAAAACTCTCTTACAGCGGTAGTGTGTTGAGTAATTATAATACTAGAAATTCTCATGATTTCATTTTTAAAATTTGTTAAAAAATTTGTAAGAAAAGACTTTTTTTCTGTTATTTTTCTAAGAATCTTAATTGACAGGTAATTTTTTGTGGGTAATTATTTTCTACAAAATTACAAAATTTGTAACTATTTCCTACAAAATTTGTTGCGAAAAGTGTTTTATATAAAATATTTTACAAAAAAATTGGTAACAATTTCTTACAAATTGTTTTACATAATAAAATTTGTAAGTATTTCTTATGAACAAAAATTCAAAACAAAATTTACAGAAAATATGAATCTTTTTTAATAATAACATGTTCTTCTCCTTTTATTCCTTCATCTTTTATTAGTACTTCGGAGTTTAATATGTTGACGTTGTTTTAGTAAAATTGATTAGTGTTAAGCATGTAAATATAAAAGAGTTAAAAGACAAATTTAATTGTTTGTTTACTATTTTGGATGAATTTTTAGTAAAGATTAATATGTTGAAAAAGAAATGAAAGAAGTTAATTCAATTTTTAATATTTCTAGAAGAAATGTAAAAAGTAATACGCGTAATTATGAATTTTAAAAGTTAGAGTTATTATTTGTATTTAAGATAAAGACAAATGTGTATGATTATAATTTTTAAATACTTGAGAAATTAATGTTAGAAATAAAATATTAATATGCGAAGGTTGTTCCACCAATATTTTGTATATAAATATGATATTTAGTATGATATATTTTCACACAACTACTAGTCTTGTTACAGAGTATTGTATCTCTGAATCATAGTCATTCTCATTATTACCATCACGTTTACGAAACTCAACACAATGAAAGCAATATTGGTATTACATCAACCTCACTTTAATGTCATATCTGCATCCTCTTTTTCTCCGAAATCTATTATCTTTCTTCATCAAAATTTCCATCCCTTAACAACATATCGAGTGACTATGTGCTCTTCCTCTTCTCCTACACCTTCATTTTCTATTGGGTATTCTAATTTAAATTTATTAATGTTTTTTAATTGATTTCAACAAGTTGTTTATGCATTTAAAAGGTGTATCTTGTAAATTTATATTTTATTTTTTATTCTTTTTTAGATGTGATACAACCAATTTTAATTTACTCTTTTCAATAATTTTCATATGTTGTCGTTTGTTATTCACATGTATTTTTGGATAAATATATAAATAATGAATATGATGATATTTTAGAAATATAGAAAGTGAGATGATTGAATAAGTAAAATGTATCGAGGGAATGACATGACAAAGGAAATAAGGTAAGGAGGGGAGGAAACTAGAAAAACAGAGCATCTAGCATTTCTTTAAGAGTTTGGTTTGGACCCATATATTTTATTCTGGTATTTTTTGTATGAATTTCTTATTGTGATTTCATGCATATTGTTGATCAACTTTGTATACATATAGATATTCAGGTAAAAAGAATGTGCATGGAAATAAGAGCTTCACCTTAGAAAGCATCAGAAACTCTTTGATTCAACAGGAGGATACAATAATATTCAATCTTTTAGAGAGAGCTCAAGTAAGATTATTATTATGAACTTATCATTAATAATAAATTTTATTAATAAAACAATTCTTTTATATGTGAAATATGAGTTTATTTGCTACATATATAAAATATATTAATAACGATTAATAAATTTTTAAGTACAATAAACATTTGCTTAAATCCACATTTTGATCTTGAAAGTTTGATGCGAACTTAATTAGGATGCAGACTTAGGAAATTTTAAAAGTCATATTACAATATAAAATATTATGGGTCTATAAGTACAATACAAAATATCATGGGTGTTGGAAATTTGTAGGAATTGTGAAAATATGAGAGATAAGATATAATATGATGGATATAAGAGATATGTTAGATGAAGAACTTGATATTTTATTTTATTTTATTCATATACTCTCTATATATAACAAAATGTAACATAATATAAATATAAAATATAAGTAATTGGTCTGCACGAAGTTAAAGTTGATCAACATGATGTTATCTTCAAATCATTAGAAAGTATTATTAACACCTTGATGTCAATGTAGGTGAGTTGAAAGATTCCCTTATTTATCATCAGTTAAATCAAGTTAAGGGTGTGTTCATTACCCTTAGTTGCATTGTATAAAATAAACAATCGGGTGAATGAATCCAAAATAATCGTCAAATGACTTTACATGATTTTTTAAAAATAAAGTCATAACATTATTGACCAGAGAAGTTTTCCTTTACGAATGTGGATTTATGATGCCAACTTGAATGAGTGTGGAGTTAAACAAATGTCTATTGTACTTCTAAACAATAATAATATAACAATGGTTTTATGATATTATTTTTTATATTAAATAGAAAGCATAAAATCTATTATATGTTCAGTAAAGAAATTAAATGTTTCATTAAATTATAATTTCTTCTAAAAGAAAATACTCCATACATTCCATACGTAGTATATTTGAAAGACTAACTTTAAACGAAGTAATTATTATGTTTCATAAATTAGAATACATTAATATGAAGTTATTACCATATATATATATATATATATATATATATAGTTACAAAAAGTAATAAGTGTTATGAATTAATGGTCGTCTATTGATTTGATAATCATATGATTGATAATCATACGATTCAATTAATCTTTATGTAATATTTTGTATTTACTATTTGATTTAGATCCTTTTTGGGTTACCATATTGTATCTATAAATATGACTCGTCCTATCAGTAATAAGACACACATACAAACAAAAGTCGCTCCCTACTCTCTCATTCTTTATTCTTCTTCTCCTTTTCTCTCTCTTATTACCTTTATTTTATAACACGTTATCAACACGAGGGTTATCCAACTTAGCGTGAAGGCATACTTTTTTTCTCCCTAAGGACGACACTCTACATTTCTCAACCGAGGTTCTTTCTAATCTTTTTCTCATTCACAAACTTTATCTTATATTTTTTTTTTGTGATGATAATTGTTTGATTTTTTTTTTCTTCCTTATTATTATTATTTGATTTTAGTAATTTCATACATGAAATTTGATGATATTAATATTTTATGTGCTAGTTCTAAAACATGTCAAATCTTGCAAAGCTTGAATTTGCGACCCTTGATATTTCGGGGAAGAATTATTTATCATGAGTTTTAGATGCTGAAATTCATCTAGATGCAATGAGTTTGTGTGATGCTATTAAAGAAGGAAATAAAACATCTGAACAAGACAAAGCTAAAGCTATGATTTTCCTTCGTCATCTTCATGAAGGGTTGAAAATTGAATACCTTACTGTAAAAGACCCTTCTGTATTGTGGAAAAATTTAAAAGAAAGATATGACCACCAGAAAACTGTGATTTTGCCAAAAGCTCATTATGATTGGATGCATTTACGGTTGCAAGATTTTAAAACTGTAAGTGAATATAATGCTGCAATGTTTAGAATTACTTCTCAATTGACTCTATGTGGAGAAAAAATTACTGATGAGGATATGTTGGAAAAAACATTCTCAACTTTTCATGAAACTAATTTGCTTTTGCAACAACAATATCGTGAAAAAGGTTTTCACAAATATTCTGAATTGATTTCATGCCTTCTTGTGGCTGAACAAAATAATGAGCTCTTGATGCAAAATCATGAGGCCTGATCAACTGGTTCTGCTCCATTCCTAGAAGTGAATGCAGCAACATCTGATCCATATAATCATGAACGAGGTCAAGACCATAATAATAATCATGGTCGTAATTTTGGTCGTGGTCGTAGCCATGGTCGTGGTCTGGTCATGCTATTAATCATGGTCGTGGACATGATTATAAAGGAAATTTCAAAGAGAAACTTCATCAATAGAAGTAGAACAATAATGCGAAAAATGAAAAAGAAAGGGGTGAAAATAATGGCAAAAAAGCTGAAAATATATGTTATCGTTATGGTAGTAAAGGTCATTGGACCTGTGCCTGTTATACACCAAAGCAGCTTGTTGAACTCTACCAAGAATCACTTAAAAAGAAGAACATAGAAACACATTTTGCTTATAAAGATGGTGATTCTGATTATGACCATATGGATACTACTCATCTTGATATTGGTGATTTCTTTTCGAAACCCGATGGAAGCATTGATCACCTTATTGGTGATGGGAGTGTTAGAAAATAGTTTTATTTTATTTTATATTATGTTATTAAATTTTAAGAAAATGTTTTACATTTAATTCATGTTGCTTTTATATGTATAAGTTTTTATGAATAAAATCCTCTATTTTTATTTATTTATTTTTCTTCTCCTCTAACAAAGTAATCTCTAATATTGATATTTATGTTTATATGAAGAATGAATATTGGCATTAACACCAATGATGAGGATTTGTGCCTTGCTGATAGTGCAACAACTCATACAATTCTCAAGAGTAATAAATTTTTCTCTTGTTTTGTAATGCGAGAAATCAATGTTAGTATTATTTCTCGTACTACAAATATAATTGAAGGCTCTGGAAGAGCTACTGTACTTCTACCAAGAGGTACAAGATTGTATATTAAAAATGCATTTTATTCTCCTAAGTCCAATAGAAACTTATTAAGTTTCAAGGATATTCGTCTAAATGGATATTATATTGAGACAAATAATGAAGGAGATATTGAATATCTTTATATCACTTAAATTGATTCAAATAAAAAATGTGTATTGGAGAAATTATCAGCCTTCTCTTATGGCTTGTATTACACATATATTAATGCGATTGAGACGCATGTTATTGTAAGCCAGAAGCTTACAAATAAGAATGAATTTCTTGTTTGGCATGATCGGTTAGGTCATCTTGGATATATCATGATGCAAAAAATAGCTGAAAACTCATGTGGACATCCACTTAAAAGTCAAAAACTTCTTCAGTCCAATGATTTCTCATGTACTGCATGTTCGCAGGGAAAGTTGATAATAAGACCATCACTAGAAAAAATTAGAAATGAGTCAATCTCATTTTTAGAATGAATACAAGGTGATATTTGTGGTCCAATACACCCACCATGTGGATCATTTAGATATTTCATGGTATTAATTGATGCGTCCACTAGATGGTCACATATTTGTTTACTATCAACTCGAAATCAAGCATTTGCTAAGTTATTAGCACAATTGATCAAGTTAAGAGCCCACTTCCCAGATTATCCAATTAAGAAAATTCGTCTTGATAATGCTGGTGAATTTACATCTCATGCTTTTAATGAGTATTGTATGTCAATTGGAATTGAAGTTGAACATCCAGTAGCACATGTTCATACTCAAAATGGACTTGCAGAATCATTGATAAAATGTCTAAAATTAATTGCAAGACATTTACTTATGAAAGCTAATCTTCTAATGACTACTTGGGGATATGCAATTCTGCATGCTGCAGTATTGATTCGCATCAGACCAACAAGTTATCACAAATACTCTCCTTTATAGTTGGTTTTTGGTCAGCAACCTAATATTTCTCATTTAAGAATTTTTGGGTGTGTTGTATATGTCCCAATTTTCCCACCAAAAAGGACTATGATGGGTCCTCAAAGACGTTTGGGAATATATGTTGGATATGATTCTCCATCGATAATAAAATATCTTGAACCATCAACAGGTGACTTATTTACAGCTCGATTTGCCAATAGTCATTTTGATGAATCAGTTTTTCCAATGTTAGGGGGAGAAAGAAAGAAACTAGAAAGGGATATTGGTGGGAATGAATTATTATTATCTCATCTTGATCCTCGTACAAAAGAGTGTGAACTAGAAGTTCAACGGATAATTCATTTACAAAAATTGGCCAACCAATTACCAGATGCTTTTACTAACACAAAAAGGATAACTAAGTCGCATATACCCGCTGCTAATGCTCCAATCAGAATTGATATTCCTGTTGGACAATCTAATATAGCAAATGAATCTCAAACACGCTTGAAGCGTGGTAGGCCTGTCGGTTCCAAAGATAAAAATCCTTAGATGAGAAAAAGGAAAAAAAGGCAAGATAGCCTAATCGAGAGGGTAAAAGTCCCAAAAGATTCTTTTGACATAATTAATGATTCGGTTCCAGAAGAACCTCAGGTACCTGAAATTGTTGAAAATGATGAGATCTCAATAAATTATGTCATGAATCATAAAATATGGAATCGAAATAAAGTCAATATTGACGAGGTTTTTGCATACAATGTAGCAAAGGATGTTATAAGTGACAATGAGGATCAAGAACCAATGACAATTGAAGATTGTCGGCAAAGAAATGATTGGCCAAAATGGAAAGATGCAATCCAAGCAAGATTAGATTCACTTGCTAAACGAAAGCTTTTTGGACCTGTAGTTCGCACACCTGAGGGTGTAAAACCTATTGGGTACCTATGAGTTTTTGTACAAAAACGAAATGAGAATGGTGAAATTGTTAGATACAAGGCACGATTAGTTGCTCAAGGTTTTTCAAAGACCTGGTATTGATTTTGAGGAGACATATTCTCCAGTATTGGATGCAACAACATTTAGATATTTAATTAGTCTTGTTGCACAAGAAGGTCTAAATTTGCACCTCATGGATGTTGTTACAGCCTATTTGTATGGCTCTTTGGAGAATGATATTTATATGAAACTCCCTGAAGGATTTAATTTGCCCAACAAAGCAAATTCTAAAGAGGATTATTCAATAAAATTGAATAAGTCACTTTATAGACTGAAACAATCAGGACGTATGTGGTATAACCGTTTTAGTGAGTACTTGTTAAAGGAAGGATATAAAAATGACCCTATTTGTCCTTGTATTTATATGAAAAGATCCGATAATGAATTTTCCATAATTGTTGTTTATGTAGATGACATAAACATAGTTGGAACTCCTAATGAGCTCATAAAGGCAATTAATTGTTTAAAGAAAGAATTTGAGATAAAGGATCTTGGAAGGACAAAGTTTTGTTTGTGATTACAAATTGAGAATTTAAACAAAGGTGTTTTTGTACATCAAGAAGCTTATATAACAAAAGTGCTTAAAAAGTTCTATATGGATAAATCACATTCATTATGCACTCCAATGGTGGTGAGGTCATTAGATGTTGATAAAGACCCTTTTAGACCTTAAGAAAAAGATGAAGAACTGCTTGGTCCTGAAGTACCATATCTTAGTGCTATAGGAGCACTAATATATCTTGCCAATTATACTCGACCTGATATAGCATTGGCTGTAAATTTGTTAGCAAGATATAGTTCTTCACCTATAAGAAGACATTGAAATAGAGTAAAACAAATACTTCGTTACCTTAAGGGCACTATGAATATGGGCTTATTTTACCCAAATGATTCAAAATTAGATCTAATGGGTTATGCATATGTAGGTTATTTATCAGATCCTCATAATGGTCGATCACAAATAGGATATTTGTTCACATGTGGTGGCACAACGATTTCATGGCGATCTGTGAAACAAACAATAACAACAACATCGTCAAATCATGCAAAAATTTTAGCATTACATGAGGCAAGTCGTGAATGTGTTTGGTTAAGGTTTATAATTCAACATGTGCGACAAACTTGTGGTTTATCCTTGGGAAAAATGAAACTAACAACCATATATGAAGACAATAGTGCATGCATTGCTCAATTGAAAGAAGGATATATTAAAGGAAATAGAACAAAACATATTCTTCCAAAATTCTTTTTCACTCATGATCTTCAAAGAAATGGTAATATAGAGATCCAAAAGATTCACTCATGTGAAAATCTAGCAAATTTGTTTACAAAGTCTTTGCCAAGAAGAACTTTTGAGCAATTGGTTCACAAGATTGGACTCCGTCATCTTGATGATATAAGTTTACATGAGGGAGAGAAATAGAAGATGTAAAGAACAATATTATATAGAAGATGTACTATTTTTCCTTCACTAGGTTTTTATCCCAAAGGGTTTTTCCTAGTAAGGTTTTAACGAGACACATTCTTTTATCAATGGACATCCAAGGGGGAGTGTTATGAATTAATGGTCGTCCATTGATTTGATACAATTACTCATATATTGATAATCATACATTCATTACTCTTTATGTAATATTTTGTATTTACTATTTGATTTTATATCCTTTATGGGTTACCATATTGTATCTATGAATAGAACTTGTCCTATCAGTAATAAGACACACATACAAACAAAAGTTGCTCTCTACTCTCTCTTTCTCTATTCTTCTTCTCCTTTTCTCTCTCTTATTACCTTTATTTTATAACAATAAGTTATAATACAATTAATTTAAAAATCATTTAATAAATAACTTTGAAATAGGATATTGTATAAAATAAAGATGATATTATAAATTATAAATATAAAACAAATGACAATATTTATGATTAATTATTATTTATAAGATAATTCACTGAATATGTAAAACATTTTTTCTTTCACAAAGATAAAACCATGTTAATTAATAATTTATGACAAAAATATCTATTATATATATATATATATAAAAGGAGACTTTGATATTAATTAAGCATATTTATTATTAAATATAATTTTTTAAATATATATGTAAAAATAAGCTTTATAAAAGTGCACTAGTTAATACATTAAGATAATATTATTTTATTTTATATATCAAATGCCAAACATAAAATCTATTCAAACATAAGAAATTAATATAAATTGATAACTTTTTTCAAAGAAAATGCTTTATATACCGTATAGTATAATTCAATTATTTATGATGATAACTTATAATACCATTATAAAAAATAGATTATCATTATGAATTTATCATTAATAGTAAATTTTATTAATAAACATTATTTAATGAAATAATTCCTTTATATGTGAAATATAAGTTTTATTTGATACATATATAAATATATTAGTAATGATTAAAAAAATATTAATTACTTCTAGACAATTATAATATAACAATGGTTTTGTGGTATTATTATTTATATTAAATAGAAAGCATAAAATCTATTGTATGTTCAGTACATAAATTAAATATATAATTAATTTATAATTTCTTTTAAAAGAAAATACTTCATACATTCCATACATAGTATATTTGAAAGACTAACTTTAAACCGAATAATTATTGTGTTTCATAAATTAGAATACATTAATATGAAGTTATTACCATGTATATATAAAGTTACACAAAGTAATAAATTATAATACAATTAATTTAAAAATCATTTAATGAATAACTTTGAAAAAGGATATTGTATAAAACAAAAATGATATTATAAATATAAAATCAATGACAATATTTATTAGTAATTGTTATTTATAAGATAATTCACTGAATATGTAAAACACATGTTTTCTTTCACAAAGATAAAACCATGTTAATTAATAACTTATGACAATAAAATATATATATATATATATATATATATATATTTATATATATATATATATATATATATATATATATATATATATATATATATATATATATATAATGACATAGTTGATT
>Ga0214542_1004039_pt1 | contig 29388 bp, 19 predicted proteins | sample CNSS1metaG_FD_160096 | JGI IMG/M metagenome (GOLD analysis project Ga0214542, IMG submission 160096) | Root nodule microbial communities from cowpea collected in UCLA plant growth center, Los Angeles, California, USA - CNSS1 | ecosystem: Host-associated > Plants > Roots > Nodule | place: USA...
TAAATTGATAATTTTATTTTTTTTTTTTAATTTTAAATGTTCAACAATATTTTTTTTTCCTGATTTTTTTGTTAATTTCAACTTTTTTATGTTTAATTATATTTAAATATTAAAATATATTTATTTTATTATTTTTATTAATAAATATTAAATACATATGTACATCACTTACGGATATTTTTGTCCTTTAATTAAAATAAAATTGCATTAATAGTTATTAGGTCAGATTTTAATTAATATCACACTTAATTATATATTTTTGTAAAATTTTGTATATATTAACTATCCTTATCCTTAACCAGTGTTCTTAGAAAACTGGTTAACAAGACCCTCTTAATTTTAATATAATAAAAATGTGAATATCCATAGCAGTAAAAGAATTAGAAATAAAGAGAAAGTAGAATGCGAGAGAAATTAAAATGCAGTTAACTTTAAGGAATTATAGGTTGGGATTTGCGTGTGGTGTTTGGGAAAATAAATTCGGAGCACAGAGACAGAGTGTGCGGCATTACAACTATAATGGAATGGCTAAGTCCTCTTTCTCCTTCCGCCTCTCCGTCTCTCGCCGCCGCATCAAGAAGACCACAGCGCCACCCCCTCGCCGGTCCCCGCCACAGCCTCCCTACGCCGCTGGGATCACCACTTCACCGGATGGAGCCGCAAACAACCGCCTCGTCGCAGGCGCAGGTGCCGGCACGTTGACCAAGGTGAAGAAGAAGACCGGCAGCGCTCGGCTCTGGATGAGGTTCGACTGGTCTGGCGGGTCCGAGCTCGTGGGGTGGGAGAAGAACACCATCATCCACCACGCCGCGATTCCCGCTCGAGACCTGAGAATCCTTGGCCCCGTCTTCTCCCACTCCTCGAACATCCTCGGTAATTGAATTCCCTTTCTGTTCGATTCTCAGTTATGAATTTCATCGTGTTCTTAAAAGTAGGGTTTATAAGAATCGCATGTCTGGAATTGTGTTTGTTTTGGATGCTGTTATGACTGTGATTAGGAATGAATGCTTTACAATTATTAGTTGGGATTTGCGTGTGGGTGTTTGGGGAAATAAAAGGGTATTCGGGGCAGAGAGACAGTGTACATTGGAGGATTGTCTCCCTTATGGAAGGCGAAACCGGAGACGGTGAAGGACGGCGGCGACAACATCATCATCGTCATCATCAAAACCTACCTTCACTCTCTCATGTTTTTAATTCATTCAGTTTAAACAATAGTAATAATAATAATCATAAAACACTCATAATATTAATTCCAATCCCAAATTATCACCGATTACAACTATAATGGGTCCTTGTCCTATTTATTTTAAGTTTCAAATGTTAATGAGTTTTGGTCCGAACTAGAAACAGGAATTTGAGGAAGGGATGATCAAATGTGAAACTTTGTGTTTTCAAATGTTGCTCCATTTTATAGTTTATCCACGGTGTGATGATTTTTCTTTCCAATTGCAGATAAATGTATAAAACGACATTTGGGTTCGTGTCGCACACTTTGGCAATCTGCGGTTCCAGCAACGCTCTCAGATTCAGACATTTCATCACGCGTTATAGACGACAGGAACATTCTGAGACGGAGTCTGAACAACTCCAAATTCGGTCTTCACGTTCTGGACCTCATCCAGTGCGGTTCGCTCAAACCGGACAGAAGCTTGTATAACACGTTGCTAAAGAGGTGCACCCAGTTGGGGAAGCTCAAAGAAGGAAAACTAGTGCATTTCCACATTCTTAATTCCGAGTTCAAAAATGACCTCGTTATTCAGAACTCTGTTCTCTTCATGTACGCGAGGTGTGGCAGTTTGGAAGACGCGCGCCGCGTGTTTGATGAAATGCCGTGCAGGGATATGGTCACTTGGACCTCCATGATCACTGGCTATGCTCAGAATGAAAGCGCCAATGACGCGCTTGTGTTGTTTCCCGAGATGCTCCGGGATGGTGCAAAGCCGAATGAGTTCACATTGTCGAGCTTGGTGAAATGTTGTGGATTTATAGCAAGTTATGGTTATGGGAAGCAGATCCATGCTTGTTGTTGGAAGTTTGGATGTAACTCTAATGTGTTTGTGGGGAGTTCCCTCGTGGATATGTATGCTAGGTGTGGCTACTTAGGGGAGGCAAGGTTGGTTTTTGATGAGTTGGGTTGCAAGAATGAGGTTTCTTGGAATGCTTTGATAACGGGTTATGCTAGGAAGGGTGAAGGAGAGGAGGCTTTGGCTATGTTTGTGAGGATGCAAAGGGAAGGTTATATGCCAACTGAGTTTACTTATTCGGCCCTTTTGGGTTCTTGTTCGAGTATGGGGTGTTTGGAGCAAGGGAAATGGCTTCATGCGCATTTGATGAAATCGGGTAGGAAGTTGGTTGGTTATGTGGGGAACACCCTACTTCACATGTATGCAAAGTCGGGCAGCATTTGGGATGCAGAGAAGGTTTTTGGCAAGTTGGTAAAAGTTGATGTTGTTTCTTGCAATTCCATGCTGATAGGGTATGCCCAACATGGGCTTGGGAAGGAAGCAGTGCAGCATTTTGAAGAAATGATAAGGTTTGGGATTGTACCCAATGATATAACATTCCTCTCTGTTCTTACTGCATGTAGCCGTGCTAGACTTTTGGATGAGGGTAAACATTATTTTGGATTGATGAAAAAGTACAATATTGAACCAGAAGTCTCACACTATGCTACAATTGTTGATCTTCTTGGTCGAGCTGGTCTTCTTGATCAGGCAAAGAGTTTCATAGAAGAAATGCCAATTGAGCCCACTGTTGCTATCTGGGGTGCTTTGCTTGGTGCTTGCAAGATGCATAAAAACACCGAAATGGGCGCATATGCTGCCCAGAGGGTTTTTGAGCTTGATCCTTCTTATCCAGGGACACATACGTTACTCGCCAATATTTATGCCTCTGCTGGGAGGTGGGAGGACGTTGCAAAAGTCAGAAAAATAATGAAAGATAGTGGACTGAAGAAGGAACCAGCTTGTAGCTGGGTTGAGATTGAGAATTCTGTTCATGTGTTTGTGGCAAATGACCTTGCCCATCCACAGAAAGATAAGATCCACAAACTGTGGGAGGAGCTAAATCAGAAAATTAAGGAGATTGGCTATGTTCCTGACACTAGTCATGTACTTCTGTTTGTAGACCAACAAGAAAAGGAATTAAATTTGCAGTATCATAGTGAGAAACTGGCTCTTGCATTTGCCCTTCTTAATACTCCTCCTGGATCTACTATACGCATTATGAAGAATATTAGGGTTTGTGGTGATTGCCACTCAGCATTAAAATATGTGTCATTGGTGGTTAAGAGAGAAATCATAGTCAGAGATACCAATCGGTTTCATCATATTCGTGATGGATCTTGCTCTTGTGGGGACTACTGGTAGTGCTAATTTTTCCGTAGATTCATTGGTTCTCCATTTTTAACTCTTTCATGATGGTTATCTTTCTTACTGGATTGGTGTCAATGATCTTGATGCGAACTCTGAGAAATGACTATGCAAAATATGCTCGGGAAGATGATGATTTGGAAAGCCTGGTGTGGTTTCAAGACTTTTATATTTAATTATTTGCGGAATATGAATGCTTTCTTCCTCTAGAAGCTATCGTGGTTGTAAAATTGTTGAATATTTGGTCATTTCTTCCATGATGGCAGGAGAGAGATGTTAGTGAAGAATCTGGCTGGAAACTTGTGCATGGTGATGTTTTTCGGCCTCCTCGCAACTTAATTATTCTTTCAGCTGTTGTTGGCACAGGTGCTCAGCTGGCATTGTTGGTTCTTCTTGTCGTCTTGTTGGCTATTGTTGGGATTGTATGATGGGTATGTGCATAACCTTCAACTGACTGAAACTTAAATCTGAACAATGAATTCAATGGTATCCTAAGTGTATATGCAATAAGTCTGTGGCAGTGGTTGCGTATTCAACTATTTCTACTTCATCCTAGTTGGAACAATTTGTTGTTTGTTCCTTGCTCTTTGTTGATTGTCATGTAAGTTTCCTTTGTTGCTTGTCAGGCGAGGAGCAATAGTCACTACTTTCATTGTGTATCATGCTCTTACATCTTTTATTTCTGGTTATGTGAGTGGGGGAATGTACTCACGGAATGGCGGTAAGAACCTTCTTTAGTTTATGCATGTTTGGGTGGCTGTCTGAGATTTCTTCTTTTGGATTTGAGTTATTATGTAATTATTTTTGTCTGTTTGTTAGGTAAAAGCTGGATTAAATCCATGATCCTTACAGCTTCTCTGTTCCCATTCTTGTGCTTTGGAATTGGATTTATCTTAAACACCATTGCTATATTCTATGGGTCTCTAGCGGCAATTCCATTTGGCACAATAGTGATTGTATTTGTCATTTGGGCTTTTATCTCGTTCCCTCTAGCACTTCTTGGCACAATTGTTGGAAGAAACTGGAGTGGTGTTTTGAATAATCCCTGTCGTGTATTCCTCATCCCATTCCTGAAAAGAAGTGGTACCTCACACCCTCTGTGGTTTCTCTAATGGGAGGACTGCTACCCTTTGGAAGCATATTTATTGAAATGTATTTTGTATTCACTTCCTTCTGGAATTACAAGGTTAATCAAGCCACTACTATGACTTGTTTTAGTGATAAGTTTCTTTTTTACTTATTGGTTTTGAATCGGATATAGTAGTTTTCCATGCGTCATCAGAGCAAAGGAATATCAAGGAAAATAATTGTTGAAACTGGTCTTTAAAAGTAAAATATGCGTATATTTCAGTTGAAGCTATGGAACATCTGCACATGGGCTTATATATTTTTTCCTCCTCTGGCATGCAGATGTACTATGTGTATGGCTATATGCTGCTAGTCTTTCGAATTCTTATCATCGTTACAGTTTGTGTGACAATTGTGGGGACATACTTTTTGTTAAATGCTGAGAACTACCACTGGCAATGGACTTCTTTCTTTTCAGCTGCCTCAACAGCTGTTTATGTGTATTTGTACTCAATATACTACTACTATATGAAGACGAAGATGTCAGGTTTCTTCCAGACCAGCTTCTATTTTGGTTACACTCTGATGTTTTCTCTTGGACTAGGAATTCTATGCGGTAAGTCTTCAGTTTCATTTCATTTTTCATCCTGTTTATATGTGATGGATATCCTATTATCTGCCGAATAAACCTCATTTCTTCCTCTTTTCCGGCATAAATCCTTGTGTGCTCTTTTATCCTGAATTGGGTTATCATTTTTCATTTAATGTACACAGGAGCTGTGGGTTTTCTGGGTTCAAATTTATTCGTCAGGAGGATCTACAGAAATATCAAGTGCGATTAAGGTATTCCGAGTCAGATCTGAGCACTTCCATAGGCTTATATTTCTAAAGAGAATAAATTTTTGGAGGAAGCCTCTGGTAATGTGTGGGGAACCTAACAATGTTTACAGGTAGAATCACAATGAGGGTGTATTCTTTCTATATTGGGGAAGCCCTGAGATTTTTTCCCCGGCTGTAATTGATTGCCTTTATATAATTTAGATAATTAGTACAATATCCAACTCTAGTGTTCATCCCCTTATAAAATAGGACTCATTGAATGACTGATTTCTAATTCCCCAACATGGTTTCAACTATTCAATATATGTAAAGAGGGGATGAAGTCTCGGAAATGAATTTTGGTGCATCTGAATTTTGTATGAAAGATCTGACATGTCATTCTTATCACCTGTCTTCTTTGTTTTCCTGCTGTGTAAATATTTTTTAATATCTTGTACTGTTTCAAGGATCATAATAGGTTGGAAGGAAGAGAATAAGAATAGTTATCTGCATATTCACAACATATCTCCCAATTTAATCAATGAAGTTGATTAGAAGTTTGATTGGATAAATTTCTCCAATAGTAAGAAAAACAAGGATAAATTAAACAAGTTTTTCACGAGTTAAAGTTAATTTATTCGTGATTACTGTTTTAAAATTATTTATTTATAAATTAGTTTTAGTTTATTGAAGATTTTTATAATTTTAGAAATATCTAAGGAGAATAGTATTTAAACAGATTCTGATGTCATATGTGTCTTAACCTGTGTTGCAGAGGTATTGGCAAATACTAATTTACTTCTTAATATGTGTGAAGAATGAATGAATCATGTGTTCTTCAAATGGAATTGAATGCCTTTAGTGTTTCTAAAGTAATCCTAACTAATAAATAATTCATTTATAATTTAAGTGATTACAAGTTTACATTATAAATGATGTTTCCTTATTTGATTTCTAAATATTAAGATATTTTATACTGGTGCAAATTTTATTTATATTTAATTGATGACATGGCTTTTTAATTAAACATCTTGAAATTTTTTAATACAGTCAATTTTATTGATGATGCTTTTATAATACTCTCAATCGTTTTTATTTAGAGTCAATCAATCTCATTAATTTTCCTTTCCAATTTTTTTTTTTTATTTTAATTGGATTTTTCGTCCTAAATTATATGAATTGGCAAAAAAACTCGAATGAATAAATAAATAAATAAGTTAACGACAGTGTTTATTCGAATGATATAAATGTACTAAATAGTTTCTACAGTTTAAAATGAATTATTAGATCTTAATTATTTCCTCATAAAGACTAAATTTTCATCATAAATTTTATACCCACAAGCCACAAGCTAGGTTGCTTGAAATTTGAGTATTACATACGTAAGTTTTATAATAAACTAATATAGAAAATTTTCTTTTTATTGTAGAGGAATTTTTTAGGTTACTAGTCGCGTTTATTGTGTAACTATTATTGTTGATACCGACTAGTCATAAGTATTAATTGATATTTTTTTTAATATTAAGTCTTAAATATACATTTGGTCCTTATTTTCATAAAAAATATTTAATTTGGTTTTTATTTTCGTTGTTTGATCAATTTGGTCCTCAATTTTGTAAAACTGCATTCAATCAAGTCCTTTTAGCAAACGGTGTTAAAACTGTTAACGGAACAGTGACAACGTGTGACGTGGCTCGTTATGCATTTTTGTTAGCAGTGTGTTTATTAATTTTAACAATTTGGAAAAAAATAACTAAGTTAAGTTAAAAAGTAAAAAAGTAGGTAAGCGTAACTTAAATGTAGCAAGAGAAATTGTGCAGCGAGAGAAAGGGGAAAAATAAGAGTTCGTAGGCACGAAATTAGGGTTTGTGAGAAAGGGAAAAATCAATTTGCTGAAATCTTCTTCCGCTTACATTCCACTTCGATACATTTGACTTCGAAATTGTGCTTTGTTTGTGGGTGAAGTTCATCTTCAAGCAGTTTGGAGGGTTGGTCTCGTTTGCGGTGGGTTTGCCGATGGGGTTTTTATACTTTTGTTGTGGTCCCACGTTTAATTGCGGTGGGTTCTAAAGTGTAACTTTTTCGTTAATTTGTTGTTTGTGTTGCCGCTTTCGATAGTGGAGAGTGTTAATATTTTATGTTTCAGTGGTCTCCTTATGTTTCTTTTTTTTTATGTGTTTTTCAGTTGTGGTCCACCGTTTAATTGATATTATGTTATTTTATTTTTGCTTTTAGACGTGTGACTAGAGATTTAAGGTTGTGGTGCACCATGGTGGACATTTTGTTCAAAATGGTCGACTTTTATATGTGGGTGTATTTATTGATGATTGGTCATGTGACCCAGTGGTATTCCCTGTTGTCATGCACTTACTACAATAAGGTTCTTAAATTTGAATGCAGAGGAGTTCATAACACACTGGTTCAGAATTTGCAGTATGAAGAAACATATCGCTCCATAATCTATCTAGTCAATGGGCAGCTGCTCTAGGAGAGGACTTCCTATAATAATGTGCAACCCCCCTCAAAAGGAGATTACCTAGGAGGCCAAAGAAAAAGAGGAGATTGGAGCCGTGGGAGTTAAAGAAAAATGATACAGTGTTGAGGAAAGGTGGCCATCAAAAGAGATGTAGGGTCTGCTATGTAGTGGGACATAACAGAAGTAATTGTCCACAAGTCCCTCCACAAACACAGCCTATAGAGTAACCACCACCCCATCAAGTCAGCAGTCCACACAACCAACATAGCCTACACAACAACCATCATCCTCATCAAGTTAGCAGTCCACACAAGCAACACAACCTACACAACAACCACATGAAGTCTTAATATAGACTAGGCAACCAAGCAGAAGGCAGAAATTGTAGATTCGAAGACCAACTTGAAGATCCTTTGGTGTTTTTAATTAGGCTGCCTGCTTAGGAGACCACATTTTGTGGGAAATGTATTTAGGCCTCTTTTGGTGTAATTTTGTAGTAATTAGTACTCTATTTTGTTAACTTCGTTTGTCCAGCACTTGACTTTTGTTTAACATCTGAATTACATGAGTAAACAGGTTTTGATTGCACTTAAATGAATATTGGTCTCCATTATTGGAGTTGTGATTGCCATTTGTGCTTTTGTGTTTGGCGGGTTGTCTTACCAAAGTATAGATTGAATTATATTTTGCTATATTTTGCACTTCTGATTGTCAGGTTTTCTTATAAAATTACGGACTCCATTACACTAATTTTCACAAAAATAGGGACTTATTGAACATTTTAAACTTAAAATAAGGACCAAATTGAACAATTTAAATGAAAATAGAGACTTAACTGAACCTATTTAAACTAGAGTTGGAACCAAATTGAACAACTTAAACAGACATAAAGATTCATGCATCCAGAACAAGATAAAGATTACTCAACCCTGCTTCATCTAGAACATAAAAAACATTCATAACTTCATTCATAAATTACAATGCAAAGCCAATGACTGGTTTTTTAACATTCGTAACTTGATCAACACCTCTAAAACAACATCCTCACCTAAACACATTGATTTTTAACATTTATGGCACCATTACTATAAAGATTACAACAATAACAATAACTAATCCTAAGAAAAATTGGATCGTTTTCTTCATAACCCTCATAGAAATCTCCAATTCAAAAATCTTCATCCTTTGCTGGGCTATAATACCATCCATTTCATCATATAATTCTTCATCACACCATTTGAAGTAGTTACACCACACCATATCACTGCAAACAACACTCTTGTACTTAGAACAACCCTAAAATTGTCTACCATTATTCTTCGAAGTTCTTGCCACTCGAACCAGTGCAACTTCTCCACATTTACAAATGTGTATTATACCCATACCCTTGGAACCACGAATATGAGACCTACTGCAACTTGACTGCCCCCAACAATTACAGCAAGAGGAGGAAGACGAATGGTGATGAGACATACCTCACAAACAGGATTTCAAAATCACCATGTGGATTGTGCACACGTTTCTTGTTGGCCACAAATTTGCTGCAAACCCTAATTTCTTCTCCAATTGGATTTCATTCACTTTTAAACCTACAACGGTCATAAAAAATGAATAGTGTCAACGTCACTGCAAAAATTTGACATGTACTCCAAACAGTTCCACGTTGTCACTGTGTCGTTAACAATTTTAACACCGTTTACCAAAAGAACTTGATGGAATGCAATTTTACATAAATGATGACTAAATTGACCATACAACGAAAATAAGAACCAAATTGAATAATTCTAAAAATAAAATGATTTTTTATTTTCATTAAAATAAAAATCAAGCTAAAACATAACAAATCTGCCATTACATAGACGTGATAGATAATATTGTATGTATCACAATTCGAAAGTAAAGTAATAAATGTAAATTTTAAAACATTTAAAAAGGTTTTTAATCACAATAGTAGATAATACCAAGTTAAAAATACAATAAATCAAATATGTCTTAGCAATCTTAAATTATGAAATTTTCCTTTGTAAACATTTTAAATTATGATAGATATTTTATTTTTTTATGTATTATTAATATATTCAAACCGATATTTTGAAATAACTAAAGAAACATCAACATGTATTTGTCTATGTGAATCGAGTGTTGTGTTCCATTGTCTCTGTCTTCAAGATGCAGACTTTGGTTTGGGAAGCTTTCAGTCCCTCACAACACTTCACTCAACCCCCATCATCAATTGGTTCTTCTACCAACCGTGCAAGCCTCTCTCTTCCTCACTCCTCAAACCAAAGATCCAAACTTTACAATGAGCCACCGAGTTCCGCCACCTACGCTTCCATTCTCGACACTTGTGGGTCCCCCACCTTCGGAAAACAGCTTCACGCCCACTCCATAAAGTCAGGGTTTCAAGCCCACCAGTTTGTTACCACCAAGTTGCTCCAGATGTACGCAAGAAGCTGCTCTTTCCAGAACGCATGCCACATGTTCGACACAATGCCCTTTAGAAATTTGCACTCATGGGCCGCACTCCTGCGTGTCCACGTTGAAATGGGGTTCTTTGAGGAAGCCTTCTTGCTCTTTGAACAATTGCTGTATGAAGCAGTGCGATTGGAGTTTTTCGTGTTCCCTGTGGTGTTGAAGGTCTGTTGTGGGCTTTGTGCTGTGGAGCTGGGTAGGCAACTGCATGGGATGGCGTTGAAATATGGGTTTGTTAAGAATATTTACGTTGGTAATGCTTTGATAGATATGTATGGTAAATGTGGGAGCTTAGATGAGGCTAAGAAAGTTCTAGAAGGAATGCCCCAAAAGGATTGTGTCTCTTGGAATTCTTTGATCACTGCTTGTGTTGCTAATGGATTGGTATACGAGGCGTTGGATCTCTTACAAAATATGACTGCGGGTGAGTGTGGTGTAGCACCTAATCTTGTTTCTTGGAGCGTGGTGATTGGTGGATTCGCGCAAAACGGTTACTATGTTGAGTCAGTTAAACTGCTTTCTAGAATGGTGTTGGAAGCAGGGATGAGACCGAATGCTCAAACTCTGGCCAGTGTTCTTCCGGCTTGCGGGAGGATGCAATGGCTATACCTTGGGAAAGAACTGCATGGCTATGTTGTTAGACATGAATTTTTCTCTAATGCTTTTGTTGTGAATGGGTTAGTGGATATGTATAGAAGGTGCGGTGATATGGAAAGTGCCTTCAAAATGTTTTCCAGATTTTCAAGGAAATGTGCTGCATCTTACAATGCAGTGATAGCTGGTTACTGGGAGAATGGCAACGTCTTTAGGGCCAGGGAGTTGTTTGACCAGATGGAGAAAAAAGGTGTAGAAAGGGACAGAATATCATGGAATTCTATGATATCAGGGTATGTGGCATATTCTATGTTTGATGAAGCTTTTAGCTTGTTCAGAGATTTGCTGAAGGTAGGAATTGAGCCTGATTCTTTCACTCTAGGAAGTGTTCTTGCTGGCTGTGCTGATATGGCTTCTATTCAACGAGGGAAAGAGATACATTCCCATGCCATTGTCAAAGGTCTGCAGTTCAACAGTTTTGTTGGTGGAGCTTTGGTAGAAATGTACTCTAAATGCAGGGACCTAGTGGCTGCACAAAGGGCATTTGATGATGTAACTGAAACTGATCTTCCAACTTGGAACGCTTTGATTTCAGGCTATGCCCGCTCCGATCAAACTGAAAAGATTGGAGAACTTCTCCAGAAAATGAAAAGAGAAGGTTTTGAACCAAATGTGTATACATGGAATGGTATTATAGCTGGTTATGTGGAAAATAAACGGTGTGATTCTGCAATGCAATTGTTCACCGAAATGCAGATTGCAAATTTTAGGCCTGACATATACACAGTAGGAATGATTTTAGCTGCATGCTCCAAGTTAGCTACAATCCAACGAGGAAAGCAGGTCCATGCATATTCCATAAGAGCCGGGCACGACTCATATGTTCACATTGGAGCTGCCCTAGTGGATATGTATGCAAAATGTGGGGATGTTAAGCAATGCTATCGTGTATATAACAGGATTTCAGATCATAATTTGGTGTCGCACAATGCTATGATCACTGCCTATGCCATGCACGGATACGGGGATGAAGGAATTGCTCTTTTTCACAGAATGTTATCTGACAAAGTAAGACCAGACCATGTGACTTTTCTAGCAGTTCTTTCTTCATGTGTTCATGCTGGATCATTGGAGATTGGTCATGAATGCTTTGATTTGATGGCAACTTACAATGTGGCACCCTCTTTGAAGCATTATACATGTATGGTTGATCTGTTGAGTCGTGCAGGCAAGCTCTACGAAGCATATAAGCTTATCAAGAACCTGCCAATGGAAGCTGATGCAGTGACCTGGAATGCTCTGCTGGGTGGTTGTTTTATTCACAATGAAGATACCTTGGGTGAAGTAGCAGCAGAAAAACTCATAGAATTGGAGCCTGATAATCCTGGAAACTATGTTATGTTGGCAAACTTGTATGCTTCTGTGGGGAAATGGCATTATCTTGCTCAAACCAGACAATTAATGAAAGATATGGGAATGCAAAAGAGTCCAGGGTGCAGTTGGATGGAAGATAGAGATGGCATTCATGTGTTCGTTGCAAGTGATAAGACTCACAAAAGAACACACGACATATATTCTGTTCTGAACAGTTTAACCAAATTAATTAGAATAAAGCATATAAATCATTTATAACTTGAGCAGATGGTTATTAAATACACACTGACACACATTTTATATAACTTCCTAATCCACCTCAAACATAGGAATATATTTTCTGAAACATATCAATGTAGTGTAATCAACTAAAGGAAATATTGTGGCTTTTTATAAAAACACGAACTCAATTTATGAACATTTGGGATTGGTCTGGTTGCTACCCAAAATCATCATTAACTAATGGCTCTTGAAATTTTGAGTACATTTGAATTGTTGGTGTTTTTAGTCCTATTCGTTTTATCCACGAGTTAAATTTGTAGGTTCTCCTTAACCCTTCTAGGTTTTTTATAATTTAATATATAAAACATAACACTAATAAATGAAGGATTAAAGCTAAATATATTTTTTAATAATACACTGCTAATAAATAAAATATGCAAATTAAGTAAAAGTAGTGTTTTCTAATATATATATATATATATATATATATATATATATATATATAATTTCCCCAAATATTTATGACTACATGGTCATTGGATGTTGATATAATATTTCATTTAATATAAAATTATTGATTAAGTAAATACGATTTAAATAAATGTTTGTTAGGTGGCTAAGAAAATACAAACTATACTGCCATTTCTGACAAATATTTTATATTAGACAATTCATAGTTGAATTTTTTTAAAATGGTTCAAAACGAATACAATTTGCCTAGATAGACTTCTCAAGAATGAGTCTCTTTGAATTACACGGTTCACAAATTCTTCCTACAATTTTTATATTTTTGTCATTGTCTCCATGAATATAAAAATTTTCATTTTGTCTTTTTCAAATTATAAAATTTAGAAGTTAGAAATGAGAATGTGTAATCTAGAAAGCTTTTAAATTACAAAATTTTAAAATCAACTTTTCATAAAAAGAGATTTCGAAATTATATAACCTAAAAGTTAAAAAATGGCATCTACATTGTATCATCAAGAAGGTATTTAAGAAAAAGGATACTTTCAAATTACATAATCCAAAAGTTATAAATGACTTTTTGGGAGTTGAAGAGGGTTAAAAAAAACAGATTGTGCAATTCGAAAAGTAAGTTTTAACTTATGAATTATACCTTCTAAAAGTCTTTTTTTTCTTCTAAATTGTACATCCAAAAATATTTTTGACTTCGAAATTATACAATTTGAAAAGAACAAAATGAAAAGTTTATATTTATGCGGTTGCAAAACGCAAAATATGGATGTGCGAAAAGAATTTGTCTACATACTTTGCAGGATGGACTTTACTGGTTGGACTTCACTAATGAACTTATATGAGCTGTTTCTTCTTGCACCCTCATATCCTCATATAAAAAAATTTCCCATTTTGTCCTTTTCCGATTACACAATCTCGAAGACAATTTCTCTCTCTTCTTGCAAAATCCAGAAACCGAAAATGACTTTTTAATTGTGTAATCCCAAAGCCACAGACCGTGGAATCTAGAATTCACATTTTTTAGAGAAAAATGACTTCTAAATTGCAGAATCCGGAAGTCATTTTTACCTTCTAGGAATAAACATCTTATCTTCCAACATGACTTCTATTGACAACACCAGGTGATAACGAAATTGAAGAACACAATTCACAAATTTCAGACAGGTAAAACAAGACCCTCCTTTTACGTCTTAACAATGAGTGAACAAGCACCATGATGATTGGAACTAATATATTAAGGAAAATCAAAAGTCAATGCTACCAGTTCTCCATTACAATTTTGGATTTTTCAAGTATGAATTTTCCTTCCTTGTACTTCTGTGATGCTTCATAAGCTCTTTCATATTTCCAACCCAACACTTCATGGCAGTCTCCACAGTAAACATCAGCAACAGTGTGTAGCCCAGTCATCAGGTGTCTGTCTTCTTTTGGCCCTACCACTATGTTCATTGCATGAGAGAACAGAAAACCTCGACCATACCTTCCCTACTCAAAACATTAGTATCAAACAACTGTCAGATAAGTTTCATCAACCAAATTTTACATATTATAGGACAATATAATCATTATATAAATGTAAATAAATAGTTTAAACCAGAAGGGAGTTTTAATGTTTCAGAAAAGAGTGTAAGGCATCATAAACATTTAAATGTAAAAATTACCTAATTATTGTGATACTCTGATCAGTACTAGTATTTACATGCATGTTTAGAAATTATAAATGCAGTTAAAAGTATTGAACTTGTATGTACAGTATCTGACATGACTCCTTTCAAGAACTTTTAGAAGAAAAATTAGATAAAATTTTCATACTATAAAATTAACTTCTACTTAAACTACTCTGTAGAATTAGTGTACGTTGGTTTTAACTTAAGAAAAAAGTTCATTCTCAATTGCTCTATAAGTTTAGTACATGCTAGCATACATGGTGAAGTTAACCATAAACATATTCCTGTAAGCCAAAGGGAGTTGATTTTAAGGAAGTTTAAAAGGAGCTTAAAATGTCTTCACATACATAGGCAATCTCCCTAAAAACTCTACCCAAAATGACCTCTGAGAAATGTACATTCTTGGCTCTGGGATCCAGCCACATTAAAACAAGCTCACACTGCTTTCCTTCATTTACAGACCTTAACTTCAACTATATTCCTCAAGTCCTTCTAAACTACCGGGCCAAAGATTCATGTTAGCAAAATGAAAAATTATAATCATCTATGAATTGGTTTCTTCTTTCTCATGTCTACCATACTCTCCTCTCAGCTCTTTTCTACTTCTACCATGGTGGAGTTTTGCCAATTGCCGTAGCCAATTCATGAAGGGAAACTCACCATGGAAGCACAATAGACCGCAAGAGTTTATATGAAACAATTTTGGACTTCCAACATTTATAACACAGCACTCTACTTTTTCTCTTTTCCTATCTCTTCTTTTCACCTCAAGTATTAGAAATCTAACAATATGATCATGATCTTACCCCTGCCACCACTTTACCTTCTTCAAATGAAAAACAAACTAAAACAAAGCACAATACACGAGGAGATTTATAAAGCACCATTTTATCAGCACCGATAACAAAAAAACGACCCAGTAGAGAAAGCATGTGTAAAATTTCATCAAATGAACCGCAAGAACAAGTAACATTTTCATCAAATATCCACAAATTTATAAATGCTCGATAAAGAAACAGAAAAAAAAAAAAAACCCAAACTGAAAGGTTTTAGCAATTATATCGTCATGGAGGGAGACTTGGTTCCTACAATTACAACAACAGTATAAGCGAGGCCCTATGGTTTCCCCCATTTGTCAACAATTGCAAACTAAACACCTCGTTTATCTGAAAACATGAAAAAAGCAAAACTAAAAATCTCAGTTATGCAAGAGTTAGAAGAACACACAAGAGGTTTAGATCTGCAAACCCAAGAGAGAAAAAAGTGAGTAGTTAGTTGGAAAGTAGCGAAATTTCTTTACCTGCAACCACCGAAAGATGACCCAAAGATCTGCAACAAGACATTAAGCCAGAATCAATCGCAAATTCTGAGAAAAAAGCAAAGAGAAAAGGAAAAGTTCCGAACAGCAGTGATATAAACAGCAACACTACGCATAATAATATCCTGAATACAGAAAAATAAGAGCAACTAAAGATATAAACCCAATTTCATTCATCATTGAGTCCCATAAAGGGTGACAGAGGTTGGAACCCCTTGCCTTGAATTTTTCTATGAAGAATGAATCCGAATCTGATTTTTGTTAATTTCTAATTTTTGTTCCTACAAAAATATAATAATATATGTTTGGTCTTTCAATTTTTCAAAAGTTAACAATTTCAGTTTTACATTAATATATCAACTAACATTATTATTAGTTATAGACACATCAACATTTTTATTATAGATTTTATATAGTTTATTTGTGGACATGATGAATTGTTCAATTTTATAAAACTAGAAGCCTATATATACAATTCAATTTATTTTTATGAGGACTAAACTTCCACGTTTACAAAATTATGACCAAAATTAAATGAAGCCTAGTTTTATGTAAAAAAAAAAAAGAAACTACTATTTATTATAAAGTTTAACAAAAAGAGATAAAATTTGGGAAATATAAGTATTTCTTTTTCCAGAAGATAATTTATTTACTTAGTACTATGGTTAGTGGTTATTTATTTAAGTTTCAAATATTAGTGAGTTTTTGTCTGAACTAGAAACAAGAATTTGAAGAAGGGAAAATCAAATGTGAAACTGTGTTTTTTAGGTTTTCAAATGTTGCTCCATTTTAATTTATCCATTGTGTGTTATATTATAAATCCAAAATTCTTTATCATTATTTGAAATCCTTATATGTTATTTAAACTGGAATTTTTCTAATTACAAAAATTTAATATACTTTTCATTAAACTAATAATATTTTATTTTTCTACTCTAAGTAATCGTTTATTTTTTATTTTATAACCACGCTCTCAGTTTTATTCAAAAAATATTTAACTTTCCAAATAATTAAAAAAACATTTGTTGTTTATTTTTTATTTTTATTTCAAAAACAAATTTTAAAATAACTAAACAAATTTTTAAAATCAAAATACATAAAAAAAACTTTAAAACTAATGGCGCCAATGAGAAATCGATTATCCCATTTTTAATTATAAAATCAATTAAAAAAAACATGTTGGGAAATTGGTTCCCAAAGCAGATTTAGGTAAATAAATGGAGAAAGATTATTGAGATTGTTATTTATTTATTTTTATTAAAAAAAAAAAAAAGTGACACCTGGCCAATCTCTTTCTGTTTTGATATTTGTCCTTTCTTAAATTTTGTAAATTTTTTGGTCCCATACATGGTTTTGGTTTGGAATTTGCCAATTCTGGAATGCATGAAATTTGCCACCATTTTCGGATTGTGGAGGTGGTGTTGGACCATGCTCTGAATTGCAACATTACATGAATCCATATACACCCAAATTTCATTTCTTTTTCATGTTTTATTTTTATTTCCTGCCATTGGCTTCTTCTTCTTCTTCACGCCTCTTTTCTCCAGGTGATCAATTTTCTTCTTCTGGTGGAAGAAACTGAAACCTGAAAACGTGTTGAAGAAACATGTTGAACATGGCTTCATGCATGTTTTCCTTAGGGCTAAAAGATGATGGCATGAGATAACTGAAAGGATCTTAAGGTGATAAACATGATACATTTTTTAAATCATTCTCCATAACGCTCTTGCATCTAGATTGTGGATTTTACAACATGAACATAAGGTGTTTGATTTAGAGAACATGCATCTTTGAGTTCACAGGTTGGAATGGATTCTCCTGGCACTTCCCACGGCTGTCCTCCCAGGGAGCATGAAGGCCATCATGATGCGGTTTTCTTACATGGTGACTTAGATCTATTGATAATTGAAGCCAAGTCTCTTCCAAATTTAGATTTGTCTTCAGAAGCAGTTAGAAAATGTATGACTTTGGGCAACATGTGCCATCCTCCATTTATGAAAGGAAAGTCACTCGGTGGAAAAGATAAGATGATAACAAGTGACCCTTATGTTTCAGTATGCATAGCTGGGGCAACCGTTGCTCGAACTAGAGTGATTCCTAACTGTGAGAACCCTTCCTGGGATGAGCAATTTATCGTGCCTGTTGCTCACCCTGCTCATAAAGTGGAGTTTCTCGTGAAGGATAATGATATTCTGGGGGCTGAACTCATTGGAGTGGTGGAGATACCTGTTTACAAGATAATTTCAGGAAATCCTGTCAACGATTGGTTTCCCATCATTGGTCAGTATGGAAACTGCTTAAAACCTTATCCTGAACTGCATCTTTCTGTTCAATATAAGCCAATAGAAGTGGACCGTAACCAAAAATTAATGAATGAGGATGGGTCAGCATATTTAGGAGTTTCTAAAACCTATTTCCCTCTCAGGAAAGGAGGGAGTGTGACTCTGTATCAGGATGCACATATACCAGATGGTATGCTACCTGAAATTCCACTTGAGGGTGGAAAAATGTTTCAGCAAAATAAATGTTGGGAAGACATATGTCATGCAATTTTGGAAGCTCATCACATGATATACATTATAGGATGGTCGGTTTACCACCCAGTTAGGCTTATCAGAGAGGCAAAAAAGCCAGTACCTTCAGGGGGAGAGCTTTCACTTGGAGAGCTGTTGAAGTACAAGTCACAAGAAGGACTCCGAGTGGTTGTGCTGATTTGGGACGACAGAACTTCACATGACAAGTTTCTTTTGAAAACTGTAATCTCTTTACCCTGATCACAATGATATCTATTGATTTCCTCAACAAATTCTATCCAAGTTAGTGTTTTCTTGGTCCTGAATAATTGCTTCGTTTGCTAACTAAGTTTAACTCACTGGACAAAAAATCCTTGATATTACTTTCATACCATAAAGTTGTTCAAAGAAGAGTCCTATTTAAGATAGAAGTGGGTTCTGAAGTAAAACGTAGTTATGTTTCTTCTTTATGGTGGTGGATTTGCTTAGACTGCCTTGTGCATTATCAACTTTGAGTAATGAGGTGTTAGGCTCTTGATATTTCCTTCATGGATTGTTGTAATGTAGATATGGTTGCATAACAGCTTTGTACACCTGTGTCACCGAGATTAATATTAATCTACATTATAATATGTAGTTTGTTTATTGCAGGATGGTGTCATGCAGACTCATGATGAGGAAACTAAGAAGTTTTTCAAACATTCCACTGTTCATTGTGTGCTATCTCCACGTTATGCAAGCAATAAGCTCAGTATTTTCAAGCAACAGGCATGGAGTTGTTGCATTGAATCTAGTAGTGTACTTTCTCCTTTTTCAGCTAAAACTCAAAACAATACTAATTTGATTGAATCATTTGGTCCAGGTTGTGGGAACCCTCTTTACACATCACCAGAAATGTGTGCTTGTAGACAGTCTTGGTTCTGGGAATAATCGGAAAATAACTGCTTTTATTGGTGGTTTGGATCTATGTGATGGTAGATATGATACCCCTGAGCATCGGCTTTTTCGTGATATCGATACAGTTTTTCATAATGATTTTCACAATCCTTCTTTTCAAGTAAGTTTTTATTGTAAACATTGTAGAATTCAAAGAATAAAGTGCAAGGGAATTTTATAAAATGTCTTTATGTGCATACTCTTTCTTTTTCTTGAGTGTATAGAAAAACAGTGGAATAAAGATAATACCAACTTGTGGCATGTACGTCAAATGTGAACCCCCACATGGATCAACAAATGATATTGTGCTATAAACAAAATAAAAAAAATGTGAAGGCCATTCAGAATGTGATATCCTATAATCTATTTTATTAGTCCTATTTCCACCCAAAGACACTCAAGTGTGATATCATCATGTTGTATATTTTACTCATCCATCACAGTATTCTCATTGACTAGTGCCATTATTGACACTTTAGTAACCAATATTCAGTCCTATAAAGCATTCAGTTTGCGATACATCCTTACAATTACAAACACAAAATTATGCTTGAAAGTTGGCTCAACATACCTTTATTTCATCCACCTCATGAATACTGACTTTCAAATGTGATCAGTTTTGTGACACGTTTATTATCTGCTGACTTGTTCATGCATAAACTTACTGTTAGAAATAAATTTACAGCAATTTGGTGACTCTTTTAAGATATCACCTTCATGATGCATCATCATGTGGAGATATTTTGTTATGAATGTGTACACATAACATAATCAATTATGTCAATCACATGGTGCACTGTGTGGTTGGGTGGAAGAGAAAAGAAAATAAAATGCACACATCAGCATCAAATAAAGGGAAAAAATATCATGGGAATTTACACTGCAAACTGTGTGCTATATGCAGCAACTAAGTTCGAATTCGTGTGCTCCAAGGCAACCATGGCATGACTTACATTGTAAAATTGAAGGTCCAGCAGCATATGATATATTAACCAATTTTGAACAAAGATGGAGGAAGGCCAAAAAATGGCGTGATTTCAGGCTCAAAAAGGTGACAAACTGGCATGATGATGCTTTGCTTCGGCTGGATCGAATTTCATGGATTGTCAAACCTGCTCCTTGCCCCAATGGTGAAAAAGCTGTTTATGTAACCGATGAAAGTGATCCTGAAAGTTGGAATGTGCAGGTATGGAAATATGTCGATAGAATCTGATGACATGTACCATCCTTCCTGATAAAGTTCAGAAAGATTATGAGCTAGCATTAAATACAGGTGTTTAGGTCCATAGATTCTGGATCTGTAAAGGGCTTTCCAAAGGATGTTGACAAAGCTAAGGCTCAGGTAAGGTTGTAAGGATATGTTGAAAAATTGATTCCCCTTTATACTTTGAGTGCATATTGTTTTCATTAACTTCACATTAGTCCTTAACTTCTTCTATTTTCTTTTTTTCAGAATCTTTTGTGTGGAAAAAATTTGAAAGTTGATCAAAGCATCCATACTGCTTATGTAAGAGCAATAAGATCTGCCGAGCACTTTATATATATTGAGAATCAGTATTTTCTGGGCTCCTCCTATCACTGGCCTTCATATAAAAATAAAGCTGGTAGATGAACTTAATTTTAACACATTTGTTAGTTTCTGCATTGTGTTGTATGTTATATTTGTAGCTTTTGAAAATCTACTGCAACTGTAAGGTCAATTTCTTATCTCAACAGGTGCAAACCACTTGGTTCCCATGGAGTTGGCTTTGAAAATTGCTGGTAAGATCAGTGTAAATGAACGTTTTTCTGTATATATAGTTATACCAATGTGGCCAGAGGGTGTTCCAACAAGTGCTGCTGTTCAAGAAATCTTGTTCTGGCAGGTCAGACCAATTTCTAATCTACAAACTTTGCAGATTAACATTTTCAGTACTTTCTGCAGAAGTCTGTCTAAATTAGGTAGTCAGTTTGGTAAAACCTGTTTCTTCCACAAACAGATGAACATTACTTGATGCATGTTTGGATAATGGAAATGCTCTAGTAATCTAAAATCACCACAAACTTGATGCATGTTTTGATATCAGTTGAAGAAAATATATTCCTACATAGTAGTCACACATACTTGTGCTTTCTTTCACCTTTAGTTGAAGAAAATGAATTCACAATTTGTTTATGCTTGTGTTTGGCATAACAAAGATGATTGAACCTTGAAAGGTACTTAACTATTACAACCTTTGCATTTGAAATTTGTTTGACTATAGGGACAGACAATGTCTATGATGTACAAGATTGTTGCTGATGCCCTTGAAAAAGCAGGTCTCTCTGATCAGTATCATCCACAAGATTATCTCAATTTTTACTGCCTCGGAAAGAGAGAACCCTCAAGCGCAAATGTTTCTTCAACACCAAATCCATCAGAAAACCGCGCTTTGGTAAGCTAAACTACCCTTCTTTTTCCTTAATCAAATGTTAGCATTGCATGCGTGCAGTTTGAAATATTCATAGAACACTTAGATTAGAATTTCTTGCCGTGCTTTCTTGTTAAGTAACTACAAGAAGTTAATTCTTGTCAGTGTTTGCCCTTTCATCAAACAGTTAAAATATACTAGAAAAATCAACAGAGACTCAAATAAAAATATTCAAATTTATAAGACACTTGAAATTAATTAAGCCAAAAAGTTACAATCAAATATATTCTATTATAAAGAAAAAGATATTTCAAAAGTACTATTTTATTATTTTACATTATCAAGAAACTGTTGATTACTTCTCTAAAATTTCTTTACATTCATGCTCAATTATTACTGCAATTTTACGTTGTTTTAAAGATTTTTAAAGTAAATTAATTTATTTTTTCAAAGATTCTGTTTTTCAAATTGTAATGTTAAGTTTTTTTCCTTCAAGATTGAATAAAAATTTACAATCTGAAAGCAAAGAATATCAATGTGGGTTGGAGTAATTTAATTTTAATATTTACTCAGCAAGAAAAAGACAACACATTTAGAGTAAAGAAAACGGAAAACTTCATGTTCAAAAAAGTGTCTCCAAATAACATATTCTGTGTATTGTTTCTGATTGGTTCTTTTTTACTTTATTCTGTAAAATTAGAATCATATTTCCTTCTTTCCCTAAATAAATCAAATCCCTAATATTCATTTTCCCAATTTACAATATACTTCTAATATATATATATATATATATATATATATATATATATATATATATATATATATATATATATATATATATATATATATTGCATGAAATAGCATGCATGTCTTTCTCCACTCTTCTCAATACCCGTAGCGTTTTCCAAGTTTCAATCTCTATTCATGGCTTCTTCTTCTTCTTCTGCTGGCTCTGCTTTTTCTGCTTGTTCTGCTTGTTCTGCTTGTGCATCTGGTTCTCCAGAAGAAACCTCCTCCATAAAAACGACACCGTTACCCTTTCCCGCCACTTCCGTCATAACCCCCGTGAAGTTTAACGGCCAAAACATCCTCTCCTGGGAGGGCTACGTTCTCCTCTGGCTCCGAGGCCAAGGTCTCGCCGATCACTTGACGAAGAAAGCGATCGAAATCGCTGAAGAAGAAAGGGACCAGTGGATGCGAATCGATTACAAACTCGTTCGCCTGTTATGGCAATCCGTCCACCCTACATTACTGGTTCACTTCCGTTCCTACAGTTCCTGCTGCGACCTCTGGAACAGGTCCTGCTGCGGCGTCGGCGAGCTGCTCGCGCTCATTGTTCGAGACGGCGACTCGCTCGGCCACCTCAACAAGATCCTCTCGGTTTCCGAAGAGGTAGAGTTTTTCCTCACGAGGGGGAACGTGTCCGAGAAGCTCGACACGTTTCTCACGCTTTCCGTTTTGCACGGTCTGAACAACGATTTAGAGTCTATTAGCAATGAGATTGTGATGAAATCGGATGTCACCACCGTCTAGGGTCTCTGTGACCGTTTTGTTGTGAGTGGTCATTAGGAATCGTGCTCCGTAGGCACTGATCGGTGTTTTGTTTTTTCTTTGTTTTTGTTTGCTTGGTCTAGCGTGGATTGAGTGAGGTTTTTTTTTTTTTTTTTTTTTTTTTTTCTTTCAGTTATGGTCCCTGAGATTAATGCTATATATATATACAAATTTTCTTCTTAGACAATAAATTTGATTTACCATATTATTTCTTTGAAATGTTTTTAGATGGATTTACGGATCTTTTTACATCCCTAACTATGATATATAGCTATGATATATGTGCTATGCAGAAGCACGTGATCCAGTCTGAGAGTAATATAATCTATCTCACTACAAAAAGAAGGGAAATTATCATGTAATAAAGAGAATTAAGAATAAAGAAAAAAAAAAAAAAACAAGATTTGATGTTGTACAATGTCTTAACACAGTAGTCTTATAGTAAGTTGAGTTATACGATGTCTTAACAACTAACATGTTGATGATAAAATCAATTACAAAAATGTTTATTTGATGGTCTTCTGGATCAAATTCCTTAACCTTTATTAATGGAAGTACACTTGAAAGGAAGAACTAAAAGAGAAAAAAAAAATGTTATATTTCTCATATTTGTCCTTCTGATTTTACCCTTTCTAACAGCTTACTCTGATATGGCTTTGATGATCTTTTTTGTTTGTCACTGAGACAGTAAATATGCCTCCCATGGCACCTGATCTGGATTATCTAGCACCTGCTATATTTTATAGGATTACTTGCTTTGTTTTGAGAAATCAGAACAAACATAGAAAATGATATAAAATACAAAGGACAAAAACATTATAGGATGACTATTCCTTTAGAGAAGTAATAATTTGGTGCACGGAACTCCATTTGCAAACCTTTTCTGTCGTATGGTGATAGTTTATGATCATATTGTTATTTTCCTTTTCTTTGGTCAGGTAGCAGTAAAAAAATTCAGACGTTTTATGATTTATGTTCATGCCAAAGGAATGATAGTTGATGACGATTACGTAATTATTGGATCAGCAAATATTAACCAGAGATCATTAGATGGTTCAAGGGACACAGAAATAGCTATGGGAGCTTATCAACCAAAATATACATGGACAGAAAGTAAACCCCATCCACGTGGCCAGGTTTGAAGCTCCACCTACATCTGTTAATGAGATATAATAGTTGTTGTACTGGGAAATAAGCATATTAATACAAGGGTCTCCTGAAACTTTTGAGTTCCACAAAACAAGGTCTTTTCACAAATTAAAGTTAACTTTTACATGACTTATACACACACACACACACACATATTTGAGTAGCAGAGTGTTATAGAGTCAGGCAACCCCCCATTAAATAGTTATATCATTTGAGTAAAATTAACTTGTATATTATTTTAACAGATTAAATGATTGTAATCATAACTGATGAAACCCTAGCACAGTGGACTAGTAGCATAAAGTCAACTGAGTTTAAAGGTGTTGGTTATGAAATTTCATCTTTTCTTGTCTCAGTAATTGGCAATTCCTACATTGATTGTGTTGGTGTAGGTGTATGGATACAGAATGTCACTGTGGGCTGAGCACCTTGGTAGTCTTGACCATTGTTTTAGTGAACCTCAGAGCCTGGAATGTGTTAGACAAGTGAACACAATTGCAAAACAAAACTGGGGCATATATGTGTCCGAAGATGGGAAATATATGAGGGGACATTTGATGCAATATCCCGTTAAGATCAGCAGGGATGGAAAAGTGAGTGCACTAGATGATCATGAATCTTTTCCTGATGTTGGTGGCAAAGTTCTTGGGTCAGCAAACTCACTTCCAGATCAACTAACCACCTGATTAACCAAAGAAAGTCTTGGAAAAATTAACCAACAGATATACAGCTGCTAAGAATTGCAGCTCAAGAAAATGGTAATGATATGACAGTAAAGCCAAATCATACACTGCAAATTATCTTTACCAGCACAATGTGTAACATCTTGGAATGGTCCTATTTTGCAACTAAATTGATAGCCTTTGTATGTAAATTTGTGTATTTGATAGTGAGTGCATAATCACTCTTATGTAGGATTGTGAAATACACTGCATTAGTGATTCACATAACATTTTCTCTTCTTAGGGGATCCTCCTTCATTTCCTATAGGGACTGAGTATTAGTTTTCTTCTTTTTTCATTCATAGATTTTTGACAGAAACAATGTCAGAACCTTATCAAAAAGTTTCATGTTTGTTAAGGTGAGATGATTGTTAATCTGGTAAATGTCATGTCTTTCCTTGTACAGCCCTTGAAATATCATCCTTTTTTATGTTCTTCATCAGAAAAATAAGTAAACAAGGGGCATCATTGTTTTATATAGTAGTTAGAATTTGCTAATATCAATCTGTATCATGAAGAACTAGTGAAAACATGTGTGTTGACGTAATAAAAAATGATAAAATTACTATTATTATAATTATAATTATAAAAATAAATATAAATATTTATAAGTTTATTATAGATAATTATTTTAATTTTAAAAAATGGGTTAAATTTAAAAATAAAATTTTAAAAAACTATCACTTGAATAGTGAAACTAATAAAGTAATTATTTTAAGTTAAAAAATGAATATTTAAAGAATAAAAATGAAAATAAATGTGTACATGGAGAATCCATTTATATAATAGTGTAGAAATATAGGTAAACTGAACAAAAAGGATAAGGGGTGAAAAGGATGATTACCTTTTGTTTCAGAAATAGTTAATAGTAAATGAATGCATTTATATAATTATCAACAAGCAATTGTGACATGAGAGGTTAAATGTGTTTCGAATGATTAATTTTATGACGAAGTTATCGAAATGTTTAATAGTAATTAACTTCATCTGATAATAATTTTTTTAAATTTCAGAAGTTATATGATATTATATTAAAAGTTTAACAAATATGATAACACAATTTTTTCGTTTCCTAAAATCTATAATTAATACAAATTATAAAACATACGAGAGTTCACCAAGCTTGTCTTTTCTAACCAAAGCTTTCCCGATATCATTTTCATACATCTTATTTCTAACTAAGAAAATCAAAGCTTTTATAATTTAAAAACTAAAGATAATTAATCAAATACACATGACAAATATTGCACACACTCATCGGTCTTCCGAGTAGCCTCCTCAGCCAAATGAAACATAATTTCCAAGCAATCTCCCTGATTATGGTGGAACATAAAGCTCTTCTGAATAGTCTCCTCAGTTAATGGTGAAACATGAAGCTCTTCCAAGCAGTCTCTCCGACTATGATGGAACAAAATGTTCTTCCAAGAAGCCTCCCTAGCTATGATGAAACACATTCACAAACATATAGAAACTTTTCAAAATATATGTCTTCACAAAAGCTATCTTTTTTAACCAAGGTATCCCAAATAGTTATGTAACATATAACATATAAAAAAAATCATTTTATAATCACAATTCTAAAAACAAGTCGAAGTATCCTAAAAAAGTTGTCATTCATTTAAAAACACATCTTTATAAAATTTCAAAGAATACATTAATACAATTATCAATTTGTATGTGGGAGTGATATATGGATGTTTTTATTCAAATGTATTTTTTCTTTATAACTTTTTTCCTTAAATAATGTTAGTATAATTGTTAACATATAGTTACAGTTATCTAAACAGGGTCCACCTATGACGTACTAATACTTCAATTTGGCACGTATCCGTGTTTTACACCTATATGTGTATGATACTTTAAGATATTTTACCGATACTTATTAATAAAGTATCCAATATATAAAGAATCAATATTTTTATGATGACAATAATTTATAATTTGTTATGTTGACATCATTAATACTTGTGATTTAATTTGGATGGACACGTAATAATATATTTATTATGTTTTTAAAAAATATTGTACACTTTTCGATAATAATATATAACGTATCATATCTTATTATTTTTAAAATAAACGTATCAGCATATTGGATACATGTCGTATCCGATAGATATATTATATCTGTGCATCATAGGGGTCCACTCATCACACATAGTCAGACGTATACGAATATAATTAACTTTTTTAAATAAATGTAGTTATTTATGACGCTAATGGTTAATACACATGTCTCTCAAATGGTTTAATAATATCGTGAAATTATTGAAATGTCTTAACAATGTTAATGTAAACAATTAAAAGTAAAAGAAAGTTAATGTAGAAATATGTCTGTATAGCATAATTTATTTTGTATTGAGGCTCTTAATGAATTTATGTTTTTTTTTTTTTGTCACTTTTACAAACTATAACTCCCAACAATAAAATTTGACAATTTAAATGTTTTAGTCTAGCCAAACCACTTTTCAACCTATGCTATGAAGTTAATTTAAACATCATAGATAGGATATTAAATGTTTATGTTTAAACTTATGACTAGAGTGCAATTCAAATGTCAAAATAACTCAAAATATAAGGAACATATCTATGAATGAAAACAAAAAACTTCAAATCAAATCGTTTGGAATTTATTATCCGATCAACAAAATGATAGAAATGAAATAAAATGAATTATTTTCATGATTAGACGTAATAATATTGAGATTTTCCTGTCTTTTTTCGATTTCAATCATCCACCATTATTTAATTGATTATTAACTAAATTCAAAAATAATAATTAAATATTATAATATTATAATATAATAATATAAGTCGCCTTTAGATCTTGAATGTGACCGCATAGCGCAGTGGATTAGCGCGTCTGACTTCGGATCAGAAGGTCGTGGGTTCGACTCCCACTGTGGTCGCTTTGAATGTTTTTTTTTATTTTTATTTTTTATTTTTACATTATATCTCTTTTAAAATTACTTTAACTTTAAAATATTAACCTTCCCAATTTTTTATTTTTTAATAAAATAATATCACAATCCTCCTAAAATATTAAATAATTGAATAAATTTTAAAAGAAATAACTTTAATTCAACAAAAATAAAAAATGATTAAATTTATAATTAAGTTTTACTTATTTTTATATTTATATCTAGTTTCACAGTAAATATAAATCTAAAAAAACAAAGGGTACGAATATTAAGCAGATATATATTTTGAAATGAGAATAGTATATATTTTTTGTCTTATAATAGGTTTTCAACATGTTACTAAAAGAGAGACTAATCTTAACAGTAACAGTGATTCAAACGAGTTTTTATATTATTAACATCAAACGCGAAGTAATATAATTTAAAAACTCAATTATTATAATGAAAAATAGTTATTAGAATATAAAGAGTAAAACTTAAGAAATAAAATAGATAAAAGAAAAGACATCGTAGAAAGAATGCTTTACAATATAGATATAGATAAAAAAAAACATTTATTAAATAAAAGGATAAGATAGTAAAAATGTGAGAAAATTTTTAAATAAGAGGATAACATAGTAAAAAGTGCGAAAAAGAAAATACTAACTAGTTAATAGACTGTTAATAATAGTATAAATTATGATTGCGTAAAAAATAGATAAAAATAAAAATAAAAAAACTATTCTAACTAGTTATTAAAGAGATATGCCTTTTTTGACTTTTTTTTTTGTCATTAGTAATTCCAATTTTTTAATAAATAAAAAAGTGTATTTATTTATTTATTTCGAATGAATAACTTCTTTGTACTTAAAAATAATTATTACATATATTATTGCAATATCATTTCTACGAAGTTATGTGTGTATATATATAATGTATTGTTTCAATATTTTTTAATATCATATTTATAAAATTTGATATACTTTTAAGATTATATAATTTTAATTTGGAGAATACTAATCGGTGCCCTTAGGGCACTGGTTAAGGAATTATTAATGTGCATTGGTACTATAATTTTTACATTTAAAACTGAAATAATTAAATACATTAATTAAAATAGTATAAATGCATATTACATTTTTTTAAAAACAAAAATATCCTTTTAATTTTTAGACAATATGTTTTTGATACAACTAGGACTTTGAAATTTTTAAAGTCTCTACTCAAAATTGATACTTTAATTTTTTTTTTTTAATTTTAAATGTTCAACAATATTTTTTTTTCCTGATTTTTTTGTTAATTTCAACTTTTTTATGTTTAATTATATTTAAATATTAAAATATATTTATTTTATTATTTTTATTAA
>Ga0214542_1004042_pt1 | contig 29355 bp, 15 predicted proteins | sample CNSS1metaG_FD_160096 | JGI IMG/M metagenome (GOLD analysis project Ga0214542, IMG submission 160096) | Root nodule microbial communities from cowpea collected in UCLA plant growth center, Los Angeles, California, USA - CNSS1 | ecosystem: Host-associated > Plants > Roots > Nodule | place: USA...
AAAAAATATTTCAAAAAAATATAAAAGGAAAACAAATATTCAAATTAAAATATATTTTAAATGTTTGTTTACTTCAATTTTTTAAATTCTAATGAATCTCTTTTTTATCTATAACAATATATAAAGGGAATTCTCCTTTTTGTGTCCACATTTCAAAATACCAACTTTACCCTTTAAATATAATAATTTATTTAATTTTTAAAAATTGACTATTACTTTTACAAGTTTTTTATAAAATCGGCTATCTCTGCTTCTTCTCTTCTTCTTTATTTATCAATGGTTATTTTTTCATCTGTTCTGATATACTTCACTTAATTTTTAATAAATATAATTTTAGTTTATATATTAACTTAATAACATTACAATATTATCATCTACTAATATTATAATTTTAGTTTATATATTAACTTAATAACATTTTAGTTTAAAAAATGCATACACATAGGCGCGATAGCGCCTGTGTTTACGCTAATACAGTAATAAAAGTTATAATACATCACTTGATCAAAATGACACAAAGAACAAATAATAAACACAATAATAAAATTTTGACATAGATTTTGTATCTTTTGAACTTCAATATATGTTGGATAGTGACAAAAAAATATTCATAGCAATTACATTAAATTTTTATATTGTAGTAAATAAAAGTTATTTATACAATTAAAGTGAAAAAAATTACAGTATGATTAATAGTGAGTTATAAAATAACAAATAATTAGATAGAATATATCGAAATATTATTCTACATGATGAAAATAAACAATAAATAAAAATATTAAAAAACTAACAAATGTGTGTTTTAGAAATAATTTGAGAGACTATCGAAAGAAATCGCACAAAGGAAATCAAATGTATAATTAAGGTATGATAAGATGAAAAATATCTTAGAGAACAAATTATTAAATTATGTTTGAAGTGGTTAAAATTAAATAGAAATATCATTAGTGCCCAAAAAATTTGTCACTAAATTACAAATAAATTAGTAATTAAATTGGTCACTAAATCAAGTACCGATTCAATAACTAATTTAATCACTTATTTAGTCAATAAATCAACTACTACCACCAATGACGGAAAATAGTGATTCATATGGGTTATTGACTAAATCGGTCACTATTTTATGTTTTTTTTGTAGTGAATTATCATATATTATTCCCAAATATCATTATATATATAATTTTAACCACTTCAAACATAATTTAAAGTGAAAAAATTATAGTATGATTAATAATGAGTTATAAAATAAAAAATAATTAGATAGAATATATCGAAATATTATTCTACATGATGAAAATAAACAATAAATAAAAATATTAAAAAATTAACAAATGTGTGTTTTAGAAATAATTTGAGAGACTATCGAAAGAAATCGCACAAAGAAAATCAAATGTATAATTAAGGTATGATAAGATGAAAAATACCTTAGAGAACTAAGAAAACTTTTCAAATATCAACATATATACTCAATAGTTGAAAAATAACGAAAATTATTTTAATGAAACAAAAGAGTTCTTCAAATTAAACAAAAATTAATAATAATAATAAGTAAAAAAAATTATATTACCTTCAATTGAGAGTATAAACATTCTCATGTGAAAGGAAAATATATAATAAAAAAAATATTAAAAAATAATAGAAATATTCAAATGTGAGGCATAAAATTTTTTTAATTAACATACATCATTTTAACATAATCACATAAAGGTTATGATAAGATAAAAAATATATTAGAAATGCGAATGAGTTTCATGACAAATCAAATAATTAAATAATCAAATATTTTTGAGTAAGGGATTCAAATATCCATGAAATTGTGATATTTGACGTTATTTCTCGTATTCAGGATGAGTCGCGCACTCCCTGGGCGACTATGTATTTTTCTGATATGCGTAGTTTTAGTAAAATTGACTTTCCTGACTCATTAACCGTTGGATTGAGCTCAAATTTGGACATTTGGTTCATAACATGCTATTTTGTGGTTTGATCGATTGGATCGTCGATTAGATGTCTGTAACTTGAGAAATGTGTCATGCATTACTGTAGTGATTTTGGTTTTGTGATAATAAATTTTCTTCAGAATTTTGGTGTAAGAATTATGGTTGTGTGTTGTGCTTGATTGTATTGAATTGCAGGTACTTAAATGTTGCCACTCATTTATTTGGGATGAATACTATTTTGTGATATATGTATGTCAAGGTAAGGTTGCATCCTAACACTCTAAGGAGTCAGTTAGTCTCACTTAGAGCGGACTGACTCTTATGGTGAGAGTAGCAGGAGGCCTGAAACTCATTAAGGGCTAACCTTGTGTGTGGGAGATTGAAACATTGTAACACTTGTAACACTTAGCTCGGGGGTGAGCAGGGTAATCCACCACAAGTACAAGCATCCGCTGAATCCGACCAGATTATGTATCCGAATGAGTCGTGTCGAGTCGTAGTGTATTATTTGGAAGGTCATAACATGCTGGCGTGATGTATGTATAATTGACTGTGAAAGAGTATATGATTGATAATACTATTTTTTTTGCTCTATCTTACCCTTGCTTGTTTGATTACTTTGTATGTTGTTCTTCTACTTTTGCGATGATCATCATTTTATTCATGAGAGCAGATGTGAGAGGTACTCGAGGTCAACAGGGAAGGGATGATTCTGCTGCATAGTCTACTTAGGCTGGACTTCATGTTTTATTTGGGCTTTTCTGTAGGGTTATGGCCCATGTACGCTTTGCTCTTTAGTATTCTATTAATTTTTGTTAAGTCCTTATATTCTTGGTTGTATCTGGCATCATGGTGTGCCTTAGTTTCTCCTAGCATTTTTGGATATTGTAAGGAGTAACGTTTATACTTCAGGACTTGTCTCTAAATTTCTATTTGTGTGGCATTTTATTTAAATTAAAGTTGTTATTTAAATGAGGTGTTACAAAAATCAAACAAAACATGAAAATATGAATAAAGAAAATATTTTTAAAAATATTAATTAGGCCAGACAAGGTGTTTGACCTTGCTCCTACATATTCTCATAAGAACGAGATATCAGAGTTACATAGTTCTTTTTGATTAAAATACTATTTAAAAAACTTTGATTTAATTAATATTATTTTTATCTTATTTTAAACTTTAATATATCCCTATATTTATCAAGTAAATCCAAAACTCAACATGATAAAAAATTACCATCAAACAAGTCCAAGACAAGACATGACGATTAAAATTTATAATATACAAAAAAGTTAACTATCAAACAAACCTAATGCTTAACACGATAATCACAATTTATTTGAATGAAATAAAAAACTAAAATTAAGTAAGTCTGAAACTTAACAAAATAATTAAATTTTATTTAAATATATAAAAAACTATAATTATCAAGTTTTAGACTTAACATAATAATTAAATTTTATTTAAATAAAAAAAATAGAATTATTTTCGAGATTTAACATGATAATTAAATTTTATTTAAATCGAATAAAAATTATAACTATCAACTAAATTCGAAACTTAACATTATAATTACTAATCTTCGATATGAAAAATTTTCACATGAAAGAAGAAAATGATTTTATATAAAAACTTAAATCATTAAATAAAAACATGAAGCGAAGGTGTAAATATCACAAATCGGGGTGTACAGAACCTAAATTTTTAATAACTATTAAAGGAGTGTAAATATCAAAACAATAGATGTAAACGTAAATGATAGAGGTGCAAAGCATAAACTTCAGGGGTGCGCAAAATAATATGAGAGGAGTGCAATGCATTAACAATGTGGGTGGGCGAAGTAGAAAACCGTTCAGCCCAACCTAATGCAAGATAAGGTGTATACTGCAAGCAACGGAGGTGCGTAAAGTAATTTTGTAATATCAAACCACTAAAGATTGCAGATATCAAACAAATTGGCTTATAAACAGCAAAAACAAACTAAAATGGGCCATTTACTTTGACTTAAAGTTATTTTTATTCTTTATTTTATTTTATATATTACTATTTTTAATTACTTTTTAATTTTATTATTTTTATTCCTAAAACACTAAAAAAACCTAAAATTAAAAACAAACTCTGATCCTAAACCACAACTCTCGAACGATAACACACCCAACATCATCTCTTCCGTCAAAACCCACACCCTAGGCTGCCACGACAAATTCCGGCCACCGTGATAAGCTTTGCCGGCAACACCAGAGCTCATCCTCCTCCCTGGATGAACAGGGATGATACTGTATTGAGATTTTTAGAGCTTTTAAAAATATGAAATATATGAAATATATGAGAGATATATGTGATATATTATACGGAGAAACATATTTTTGTATTTTATTAATATATCTTATATATAAAATAAAATATAATAAATATCAAATATAAAATATTTAGAGCAAAATTTGACTCCTAATCTAAAATAATAACTAATTTCTAAAACTGAAATATATTTCTAAAAATGAAATATTTTTAAAAATTAATTTAAATAAAAAAATATATTAAGTAATATTCGATCGCCTTGGTCTCCTTCCGCAACGCCTCTGATGCTATGGAAGACCTTGACCATTCTCGCATCTCTCTTTGCTCGAGCAAAACATTCTCGTCACAGTCCTCATATTCACCTTTAACATACTTCTGCCATCTTCATTAAAACCCTAACGAACGCATCTTCGCTGATTAAGGTCCGACCGAAACTTTCCGTAACGTCTTCCAAGCACCCCGACAGCAACATCCTCCAGCACTGTTCGGACCCAGTATATGAGCCATATCCATCCTTAACGCATTCCAGTCACTGCGTACTCCCGTTCCTTGGATCAACTTTGCACAACCGTGTCAATCAAACCATGACCTCACCCGTGGTCATTCAAGACATCCATGGCTACTTACGAAAACCTTGATGGTGCTTTAGCAATTCGAACACTTAAAGAAGGCTATACCTTTGTAATTTAACCTTAACGCTTTGAATACTATTTCTCTTACGTTTCTTCTCTTTTTATTCTTAACAGACCAAAAGAAGAGAACATCGACAAACTCAATCACAGATCATGAACATTTGCAACATATTAGAAACAATTCTCAATCACATATCATGAATGAAACTACTCAAACAAATCAAGAATAAATCAAAGAGAGTTTAGTCAAAACCTTTGCTCTTCGCTGCTTTCTCTTCTCCGCTTCTTTCTTCTTTCTCTGCTTCTTTCTCTACTACTTTCTCTCAAGAAGACCCACCAGAATTTCCCCAAAACTCAAAACCTCTCTTCTTTCTCCGGTTTTTCCCTTTTTTATCATATCTCCAGCCATCGAAACGTCACTTTCAGGGTTAAGTTTGTTACACATTCATTGAACCGTGGGGTGCATGAACGTAGGCCAGCTGATCCCGTTAAGATGATTAAAATGAAAGGGTTAGGAGTTAGTTCGTGAGTGGGTTCTGTGAGTTAGTGTGAAGCACGTGTTAGTGAGTGGGTTGGGGAGGTGTGTGAGTGGTGCAGTGTGCGTTAGTGAGGTGTTGTGGTGCGTGATTTGTGTAGTCTTAGATTCAAGGGTGAAGTGAGGAATGAGTGAGTGTGGTGCGTGATTTGTGAATGGTGTTGGTGAGTGTGTGAGGGTGAGTTGTGTGAATTGTGGGTGAGGTGCGGGTGAGTGAAGTGAGGTGTGTGATGTGAGTGTGTCTTGGGCCGTGGGTTAGGGTGTGTGTGGTGCTGTGAGCCGTGGGTGTGTGTGAGTTGAATGAGTGGAGGATTTGGGCTTTTCTTTTCCTTACAATATCCAAAAAAAAATTAGAAGAAACCAAGGCACACCAGGATGTGAGATACAAAGTATAATACAAGAACTTGACACTAGTTATTAAAGTACTAAAGGACAAAATAGTACATGGGCCATAACCTTATGAGAAAACCCAAAACAGTGGAACCATCACCTTCCTGTTACCCCGGGTGAACAAGCAAAAGGGTAAGCTAGAGTATAAAACAGTTTATCTCATCCAAACATGTTATGACCTTTCAAATAATACACTAAGACTCAGACTCGACTCATCTGGATACATATAATTTAGTCGGATGCTTGCACTTGTGGTGGATTTCTCTGCTGACCCCCGAGCTGCTCACCCCCAAGCTAAGTGTTACAATGTTACAATGTCTCAACCCCCCACACAAGGTTAGCCCTTGATGAATTTTAGGTCTCCTACTACTCTCACCACAAGAGTCAGTCCGCTCTATGTGAGACAAACTAACTACTTAGAGCGTCAGGATGCAACCTTACATTGAATCCTTACTAAATTATACCATGAACTCCCACTAACAGGGGTCATGGAATAACGTCCCGACCACTGAAGCACCACCATGAGGTCTCACCTAGAGGCTCATGGGATTACGTCCTGACGACATACCAATCATATTCAAACAATCATGTAATATTTATCATGCTTATAAATCTCATGCCAACCTTTATAATCCATCCTCATACATGTTCCATATTGAATCCATTCCAAATCATCCTTCCCAATCCATGAAGATAGAAGTGTAATTCATACCGACACCATGCCACTTTGATTACCAACCATCTCATACAAGTCACATGCCAAGATCATGTTAAACTTATCAATCACAGACCATAAACCATTCTACTCATACCCATTCGCCCAATTCATGCTTTTAAAAGTAATTGAATCAATCCACAAGTTCAAGTTAAAGTAAGAAATTACAATTTTGCAGCAATTCTCGCTTAAGCTAGACTGATTTCGCTTAAGCTAGACTGGTCTCGCTTAAGCTAGAAATTCTCGCTTAAGCTAGACTGATCTCGCTTAAGCTAGAAATTCTCGCTTAAACTAGACTGATCTTGCTTAAGCTAAAATCTCTCGCTTAAGCTAAACTGACAGATTTTCACTGATTTCAACATGTGAAAACACAAAATCCCAAACAACAAAAATTTAAGAAAACACAAGCACGTTGTATAAAACGTTGGCATCATATTTCATGCTTTAAAAGGGTGACCAAATCAATCATGGGAGCATACAAACACTTAAACAACTGTGCTGTCAATCTCGCTCAAGCTAAAGAGCTCTGGCTCAGGCGACAGGGTCTCTCGCTCCAGCGAAAAGCTTTCGCTTAAGCGAGATTGAAAACAGAGAGTACTTCGAGTTCTTGCTCAAGCTAGCCCATCTCGCTCAAGCGAGAGGCCTTCGCTCAGGCAAACACTCGAAACTAAAGGGGACGAGTTACTGCCATTCTTGCTTAGGCGAGAGCTCCTCGCTTAGGCGAGAGCTCCTCGCTTAGGCGAGAGCTTCCATTTTGGGCGAGAAATAGCTCGTTTAGGCGAGCATATCAGATCTCACCTGCTCTCACGCATGCAAAGCCAAAAATCCATCCAGAAACAATACACCGATTATTTTCACACCATTAAAAGCATATCAAATTATCAAGAGCACCCAACAAAACCAAAATAGGCACATTATTTATAAAAGCATGAAAAATCCTAGCTTCCCTCACCTGGACAGATGCTAGTGGAAAGCACAGGCACCTACGACAACGAACCCAACAGCTCCAAGAGCATACTCAAGAGCTAAGAACAGTGACACAGAATGAAAACGGGATTACTACGGTGAACCCTAACAAGAACCACGAAAACAAGTTGGAGAAGTAACTGGAAACTTTTCCTCTGTGCTAAGCGATATGTGTTCAACTGTGTAGATTGGTTTAGTCACTACTCTCGAAGTAACTTCCAACCTACAACCTTAAAACTGGGATGCTCCTTCTTACCTACCCAACCAACTTTTATTTGATATACCGACTCGTCTACCATATGCTCTCCACTACCTCTTTTAGGTTTTTATCAAAGTCTCAGATGACTTCAAGTCTCAAACTAAAGCATGTTCGTTATCACTTCCCGTCAGCCTGTTCACTCCTTTATGCATCACTCCACTGACTTGATCACTATTGAGTTATGGCCTACTGCCTCACCATCAATGCTATTGACCATTTTTATGCATAACAACACTCATAACATCTTGCCTCCTTTACTGACTTCAACCAATGGTAACGAAGTCCGCAACCAAGTCATTCCATTTCCAAGTTGAACTTTCCTCTATTGCAACCACCAAATCCATTTCGGCATCTTACTTTCATTTATGATCTACTAACATGTAACCATCCTTTCCCAAAACCTCAGAACCATGTCTTTCCTTGACTTGAAATTTCTAGTGTGATTTATACCTATCAGCTCTAAGATACTTCTCAAACTAAGGTTTTTCTGAATTGCTTTTTCCCCAACCTTGTTGAGAGATTCACTAGTTCTAGTCAGATGACTAGACTAATGAAATCTCCTCACCCATTCTCTTCCCAACTAAGACACTTATGTTCCTCAACCAACTCTTACTCTTACCCTCGTCAATTCGAGGATCTTGAATTCCCTTCTCCGGCTAAACATCTATTCTTGCTTTCTCACTTCCAAGTTGGCAGCCTAACTTGAAATCATAACTCAAACCATCTCCTACTTCGCTTGCACAACTTTCTCTAAGTAACTCCATAGTCCCAACTCTAAATGATCACTGAACATCTTTACTTGATACTCATAAGAACGACACTTTTGCTGCAGTGGTTTAGACAAGTATCTCATCCGTATATTATTCTGAGTAGTCATGATGATTGGCCTACTCTAGTCCCCTGACCTCGACGACATGTACTAGATGATCTTCCACCGTAGAGGAGATCACAAAATTCATCATTCGGTTTATTTGTAAGTATCTGGAAACTATATTTCAATACATGTAAAATGTTTAGGCTTAATTACTATTTTAGTCCTCTAATTTGTTAGCAAATTTCAAAATGGTCCTTCTATAATTCAAAGTCTCAATTTAGTCCTCAAGTTTTCAAAAGTGACTCAATTTAGTCCTTTCCGTTTAATTTAAACAAACGTCGTTCAAACAGTAGTGAGGTGGCACAATTGTACTGATACGTGTCAACATTTTTAAAAGGCAAGAGTAATTGACGTGGCATATGTTGAAGATGTTTAACTTTGTTTAGAAATGAGAATCATGAAACCCTAACTTTTTACCAGCTATGTTGCATTCGTTCTTTTCCTCCGCTACGGTGCTACGGAACATTGTTGTAATTAATTTGGCCCTAGATTTTGTTGTTAAGAGAGATGTCCGAAGCCAACTCTTGTAAGTCTTGCTCATGTTCACACAATGAAATTCGTGGTGTGTCTTCTCTTAGTGGTGGGTGGAAGGGGTTGGGTGTGTCTCCCATTTGTTAATGTGGAGAGGTTGCTGTAATGAGAATTGCTAGAATAAGTAGGAATGCTAGGAAGAAATTCTGGGGTTGTCCAAATTTCAAGGTTAGCTTGTTGAGTTTTATTTTTCGATTATTTGTAATTCGTGATTGTGAATAATGTAATTTTTGTTGTGCTTGATTTGATGAACAGAGAGGAAATGAAGGTTCTGTTGGCTGTAACTATTTCAAGTGGTGTGGAGAAGATGATGTTGATGATAAAGATGGTGTTATCATCAGACAGAGGAGAAAGATTGTTAGTTTAGAGAAAAGTAATAAGTTGTATGAGAAATGGATAAAGAGGTTAATAGGAATTGTTTGTGTTCTTGTTGTATTCAATGTATTCTTAGTTTCAGTAGTGATCAAAAGCCCCTAAATTGTTGTGAAGGGGTTGTTTGTAGTATGTTTTGTTCTGGTATGGTGTGATGTTATATACTGCACCAAAGTTGTATTTGGTTTTGATATGATATATAAAGTTCCAAAATTAGTGAATTTTGTGATTTTCCTTTTATTTATGGACATGTTCATTTATATGTTTTTGTTTGCTATTACACAGTGGAAAATAATCACACAGAAGAAGATTTGAATTAAACAAGGAAACTTATGATATATTTATATCAACCACAATAAGTTTCTCCAAAATAGAACATCATAGTTTCTCCAAAATACATAGTGTTGTTTCATGATTCAGATTTCTCCAAAATACATAGAACACCAAATTCAGGTTATTTGTTGTCTAGTAACAAAATACAAAATACAAATAACATCATATTTTCATGGTTTCCAAACACGGCCTCGCCTATGCTGAAGCTTTGGCCTTATATTGGGTCTGCCACGTGATGGTGGAATTGGTGGAATTGGTGTTGCAGTGGGATGTGCTGGAAGTGGTGGAATTGACTCTTGGGTAGTCTTTACATGAGTTGAAGTTGAACCTTGTGTACAATTCACGGCTAGTGGCACATTTCCACCTACATCAGAAATGGATGTTTAGGTTCTAGGGACAAATTGAGCAGAAATAGGTGGCTGGGTTGGAGGCACATATTAAGCAGAAGTAGATGGCTGGGATGGAGTCACAGATTGTTGACTGGAAATATTTTGCCCTTCATCAACAGGTTGTCCCTGGTTTGGAGGCATAGCTTGTTGACTGTAAATATTTTGACCTTCATCAGCAGTTGGTCCCTAGTTTGGAGGCACAAATTGTTCATCAGAAGTAGCTGTTGGTTGTGGAGTTGGTGGAGATGGTGGAGCTTGTGGGCAAGTGGTTCTGTTGTGTCCAAGTTGCTTACATGTTGAACATTTCTTCCTTGTCCCCCCTTTTCTAACATGGGTGTCATCTTTCTGCATCTCAGATGCTTGTAATCTTCTTTTCTTCTTAGGTCGTCCAAGCAGTATACGCTTTAGTGGAGGCAGCACATTAGGGAAGGGAGTGATTTCCCAGACATCTTGGCCATTTACAGGATATATGATTGAGCAGTATATTTCTACATATGGATCTACACTCAGATTTAAGAATTTCATTGTAGCCAGAGAATGTGAGCATGGGATGCCAGTAATACCCTATTTCCTACAGCTACAGTCCATTTTGTCCATATTAACCACAAACTTCTCACCAATAGTAGACACATGTCTGACCTCAAAAAGCTTGTCTGCTGACCAACTATATTCATTAAAAAAAAGTACAAAAATTATTAAACCAGTCACAATCTTGAATATATAAAACAATCCAATAAAATGTGAGCAATACCTGGGAACCCAATATTTTGTTAACTGCAGCTCCTTATCTAATCTGTCACGAATCCTAGGGCATATTGAACCTTCAAAGGAATTAACCTTCAACCTATTACTTGCCCATGTATTCATCATGTACAACCTTATGTCTTCAAGCATGGTAATTATTGGCTTACTCCTTGCATCCACAATCATGCTGTTGAATGCCTCTGACACGTTGTTAACTAGTGTATCACACTTGACATTGGTATTGAACCTTGATCTTGACCAATACCTATTAAATTTGCAGCATGTCAACATATTGTAGTATATAAAAAGCTAAGTAATCAGTGGAGGAACTTGCCTTGGAGGAATAGTTATTAAATGTTTGAATGCATCCTCGTTAACTTCTTTAAGCTCTAACATAACCTTTTCCCATGCTTGTGGATATGTGCAGTAAACAACCCTCCACATTAAGCGTTTGAGCATTTTCCCTGGAAATATCTTCCTGAAATTCTCATACAGGTGGCGCATACAAAACCTTTGATCAACTCCTGGGATGAGTTCATTCAAAGCTAGCAGGAGACCCTACAAAAATAAATACATTAGATTCTGTATAAAAGCTGCCAGTACACATATTTAACACAATGAATTACCTTTTGCTGGTCTGAAACAAAGGTGCATGAGGCACAACATTCAACCCCACCAAGATCATCAATTAGAAGGTCTAAGAACCACGACCACATGTCCTTATTTTCAACCTCCACAACTGCGTATGCTAATGGAAACATCTGATCATTTGCATCTCGTGCCACAGCTGTCAATAACTCACCACTAAACCTCCTCTTTAAAAAACATCCATCTAATCCTATTATAGACCTACATGATACAAAGCTGTCCTTACATGCTTTTAAACAAACATAAAATCTTTGGAATATCTTTGCACCATCATGATCTTCAACCTTTAATTTTATTGTTGAACCAGGATTTGATCTGCGTAGCTCATGAGCATAATCATAGATGCGTTTGTATTGATCTGTAAACGACCCATCAATCTTGTTTGAAGTCAATGATCTTGCTCGAAAAGACATTGCACGAGATATAGAAACGTTCCACTTTCTTAAGCCCTTTTCACAAATGTGCACAACCTTCACAATAGGATTTTCTCTCACAGTGTTTTTTATTCTTCCACTTAACCACTTTGTATTCATTAGCTTGTTGTTAAACTCCCTACAACAAGTATGTTTATCAACTATCTTTCTTAATTGCCAAGTCTGAATAACAGGTATATATGCACAATAAGGAATCCAACCACATTTTCCTTTTGAACCCAAACAGGTCACCCTTACTCTTTTTTTGTTATTCTTACCAATTTTCAAGTTTCTCCCGTTTTGCAACCTATATGTTCTAATGGCTTCTATAAATTCTTCTTTACTTACAAAATATATGCCCACTTCCCATTCATAGTCAGTCATACTTTTGGGCATAGAAAATGTGGCAAACTTTCCACAAGTGTCTTCGTCCTCACTATCAGATTCCCATTCATCATCAAATAGTCCCCTAGCATGTTTGTTGATTTCTACATTATTCTTAGCCTTATTACTTCTTTTTCTCTGTCCATAGGAAGTCCAATCTGACCCACCCATCCTTGGGTCACAATCTATATCCACATCATACAAACCATCACTTTCTTCATGTATGGAATCAGTGGAGGAACCATCTTCAATCTGAACCTCTTCCACATTCTGTGTTTGAGGTAGGACCTGCGACACACTACTCTGAGGTTGTACCTGTGATTCACCCACATTCTGAATTTCAACCTCAACCTCAACAATTTCAGGCTGCACCTGTTCTGTGCCTCACATTGCACCTCTTCTAAAACATATGCCTGACACTGCACATCATCACCCTCATTTACTAATACTTATGCCTCGCACTGCACCTCAACCTCACCAATTGCGAGTTCAACTTGTTCTGCATCAGTACACTGCACTTCCTCTATGGGTTCAGCCTCAGTGTCATTCTCCACACCAGTATTGTCTTCACCATTATCCCCAACTGGATAATATTCCAACATATGTACCTCCTCTGCTACACATACTGAGTGAATGACATACATATGGACTTCACCATGCTGCTTCGCGATTTGGACCATATTCAGTGCACCAACATCATCAACAAAGTGATGCAACCTTTCCTCCAACACTGGACAACCTCCTACTGAATAACACAGATCCTTGACATTAATATAACCCATTTCTCTCAATATAGAAAGCACCTCGAAGTAAGACCACTTGTCTTCATCACACCATAATTCGCTTCTTTGGCCATTAACGTACTTGATTCCCCCCTCATTCACGAAGTATCCTCCATGGTGAATAACCACTTGAAACTTGTCATCTTCCATCATAAACCTGTGAAATTACCAGATACCCATAACAATATACCTTTATTACAACATATACCACCAACAAACCGACAGGATACACAAACCCCGTTAAAGGGGGACCACAAACTACACATTAATGTCAAAGTGGTGGGACAACACCGAAACATAAAAAAAAAGTAAACAAAGCTTCACTAAAAACCGACAATCAAGTGTGCAAATCAAAACCCTATACCCAAAACCCACCAGCTGAAAACCCTATACCCAAAATACACAAAACCCTAAAACGCAAGAACGAAATTTCGAAGAACAACTCACCTGGAATATGCTACACGATTTCAATTACAGATGATAACCCCAAGAACGAAATTGATGCTGCTCCCAATTCCTCACACCAACGCAAAGAAGCGACATAATTTTTTCACCTCTGATCCCAATTCCAATATACTAACCCTAATTTCATTTCCCCCAATTCACCTTCCACATAAGTCTAACGGGCCACGTAATTCGAAGTCAGCCAGAGTAAAACAGCCATGTCACTGTTCCATTATTGATTTTTGACGCTGTTAACTTTGAGGACTAAATTGAGTCACTTTTGAAAACTTGAGGACTAAATTGAGACTTTGAATAATAGAAGGACCATTTTGAAATTTGCTAACAAATTAGAGGACTAAAATAGTAATTAAGCCAAATGTTTAATATACTTCATTTGATGTTGTCATTACAGGGCGCTATTAGACTCATGATGTTCGTCTTATAAAGGATGATATACTGTCACGATGTCAGTGAGGGGATAGTATCATAAGAACACACTAATGAGGCGTTGTAGATAGGTCGCCAAGCAGCTGAAGAATATGGCAGTAGTAATAGAGGAGGTCGAAATGTGTGAGGGAGGCGCTAAACTAGTTTTGGATAGGAGACCTTTATATATTCTTATGTGGAAATGATTTTATTTCCATTTGATATATTAGTTAAATAGTCATGAACTTTTGATATTTTGTGATGTAGAACTTCATATTTTTTTACTCGCATTATGTGTTTTAATGTGTGTTTCTTTACAATTATTGACAATGTTGACTTAATGGTGATTGCACTAAGGCCAAAATATATTCTTCCATTGGCCAAAGGAGTTATAGTTTTATCTATGTGCTTAATAATTACAAATAGTTTTTAATGTCCATAAGACAAAATATTGAGTTACAAAAATTACTAACCTTAAAACAATAAAATAAAAATACAAACATCAGTTGATGCCCAGGTCCACATAACTAGTATTGACACCCATCAAGTGCACAAATGCTTGCATCCTGTTAGCGTAAAATGTAGACCAAGCTCGAGCCTCGGGATAACAATGTGTAGATGATATGATATCTACCGATGGGTATAGGACAACCATCTTTTAGGTGAACCTATAAGAAATGAATGATGTAATAGATTGAAATTGTAAATAAAATTAAAAATAAAACAATTAGTTTACTTGAACAAAATGAGAACCGTGAACATGCTCTATACATATTAGTTTATGTTGTCTTGAATCAGTAGGTGGTCTGTACGTAGCGGAAAAATTGCAATATTTTGCCATGATGGTAAGCATATTAAGATGACATTATATCGATTAGCAATCGCGTAGCCCATATCAGGTATAATCATCCATTTATCTATATTAGCCTATAATTAATGATAAATATTGGTTAAGCAACATATTCGTAAGAAGAAAAATGTAAAGTTTCAAGAAACAAATATAACATACCCCTGCTTGCGACTCCACTAACAATGACTTCCTTAGTTCTTTACGACGGTCATAAGATCTCACTAATCTTGCGTATTCATCACGTCATTGACTAAGTTCTTTAAAAAGATCACGTCAGATTAGGGGTAACGATTCCTCACCCATCCCTAACAAGGCAGCAATATATATATATCCACAATGGCCATCAGCAACCACATCAACAACATTGACAATGTAAGGGTGACAAATAGGATGAAACTGATCTAACATGGGAATTGCACTTTCTTTTGTAGATCCAAAAATTTCTTTACATTTCCTTTTAGATTTCGTCTCACTCTTCAAGGAAAGATCATTCTATGGGGAAAAGAAGGTGTCGACATGCCCAAAGTAGGATGGATCACGCTTAGTAGACCGTTCAGATCGATGAACTTTTTTATGTTGTGCACCTTTGATTTTAATTTTTTGCATTGGAGCCACCATTGATGTCATTGCAGGACACACAATTTCAAGTAACTTTTGTTTGATTGTTACTTTTCCTGCAATGTCGACTTCACTGAAACAATTGACTACCATATCAATTTCCTTATCAATGCATAACCATGGAAGTGATTCATTTGATGAAATATTTGAGAAGCTTAATCTAGTCCACATTATATGAAGAACAGTTAGAGGAATGACCCCATAGACATATCGTGCTAATTCACAAGCACATGGTAGACCATATGTTGCTCTTAACACACATCCACAACTTCCACTGTCAAAACTTATATCCATGACTCGTTGAACCTCATCAGCAATGAGTGCTAAAGCATGTCTTGATACAATTCCAACCAATCTTTTATACATGCCTCCCTTATACGCACCATTGATCAGATTTATACTTTTTTCAAAAGTTGCCTTGATTTCATTATGTTGGAGGATAATCATGTTATGAACTACATCCCAACACAAGCATAGGTCTCCTATACTGCTTCCCAGAACTTTGTTTAAGGTCTAGTGGGTTGATTCAACCCTATTATATTTAATATAAACAATATCATAAGTGAAGTAAGAAGATAACTAATCAAAATGACAATGAAACATACCTATTTCATGTTGTGTTTCCTAAATGCATTACTCAATTTTTCCATGCCTTTACAAAGAATTTTTGTACGGAATTGTCCAACTTTCATTGACATACTCAAAGAATAAAGGCTATGAAATACAAACATGACAAAGGCGATCAACACAATCAGTGAAGGTCGATTCATCTTCACAATACATAACATTTTCTCATGCTTCCATCACAACATCCCATGCGTCAACAAAAGTCACTAACATTTTAAACTTCGCTTGCACATTTTTCTGAATATGGAACCGACATAGGAGATGATAACAATTAGGAAAAACACTGCCAATAAATTTCATCAATGCAAGGTCTCTATCGCTCACAATTACTTGTGTACCGCCCTCAACGGTCATGAAATAATCCTCTAACTCTTTCCAAGGCCCAAGTAAAATTAGATTCTTGTTCACTAGATATGAATACAAATCCAGCAAAGAAAGTCAACCCTGTAGATGTCACCCCTACTATCTCAAGTAATGGCATTCGATATTTGTTGGTTTTGTAGGTGGTATCTATCAAGAATACAATATTAAATGCATTCAACAATTTAACAAAATTTGGATGTGTCCAAAATAGATCAATATCCACCCCAGATTCGTCTTAACATCTACTCCAATGGATGTAATTATCACGATCTAACAAAATCATCAAGTGTTGTAATTCAGTTCTTGAACCTCTCAACAATCGTTTATAAGTGTATCTTGCATTATAAATTTGCTTTATCGTTGTGACATTACACTCAATATTTTCTTTTAGAGTGAGTAGAATATTTTAAGGCTTATCTTGACTCTTAGACATATCAACAAGCAAGGACTATTCATAAGATTTCAACCTCCCAGCAAATGGGTGTCCAACTAGTGTCTGAGACACATCATGATTATGATATCCGTAGATTACCTTCAACATTCAACCATCTCCATTACTAATTGGTTTGTCTCTGAGTTTAAATGGACAATCACGTTTTCTTATGCCATAAAAACTAGGTTGAACATTAGATTTATAGTTCCTATACTTACCACCCCTTTCACAGCCTAACAATACATACGTTTTCCTCCCAGGTTAACTAGTAGCTTTGTCAGATCTTATAGTGACAACAACAAAACCAAGATGAAATGTTATCCCTCGAACCCACTGAATCAACTTATCCCCTATTGAAAGTATATGATCAGTCATAAAATTATTTATATAGTCTTCGTCACACATCTCATTTATTAAAGAAGAGAAATCTTAGATGAAACTCGAATTTACTTGTGATTCCATGAAAGTTAAAGAGAGATTGTCCTTGTTAGATAGCTTTCACCACCTATAATCTAAAATTAGTATTCAATACCACTTTATTCAAAATAAAAAATACAAAAACAAAATCAAAATATTCCCGCAACAATAAAATAAATATAAAAAAAAAATAAATAAATAATAAACCGCAAAATAATACCAATTAAAAATAAATAAAATTAAAACAATAAAAAATAAAAATAAAAATATTCATTAAAAATAAAAAATAAACAATAAATAAATAATAAACTTAAACAAATAACAATTAAAACACACAAAAATATAAAAAAAAATTAAAATATTGCTGCAACAATAAAATAAATATGAAACAAAAATAAAAAAATAAAACATAAATAAATAGTAAACCGTAAAAAAATACCAATTGAAAATAAACAAGTAAAAAATAAATAAACAAAAAAAATATTCTTCTAACTAAAAATTAAATATAAAACAAAAATAAATAATAAATAAAATATAAGTATTAAGTTATTACTCAAACGTAAAAAGATTACCTATTAAAAAAAATAAAAAATTTAATCTTTGTACATTATATATCCGAAAGTGGAAAAGAAAAAAAAAAGACAAAAGTCAAACATGTCTTCACACCTCATACTCATGCTTGCAAACGTCAGGGAAAAGAAAAAAAAGGACAAAACATTCACCTCATTGGATTCCTAACACCTCTACAGCATACAACGAAATAAAACCAAAAATGGGAATGGACATTCCGAATATCCACATCCGAAAGAACATCAAATGAACTCAACACTTCCGAAAATGATAAATACCGGAAGTTAACATCCGATTAATTTCATTTTCGGATGTCCACTTCCGAAAGAGTGTGACAAAAAAATTTCACTTCCGGATATTTTAAAGACCGAAAGCCCACATCTGTTTACAGACAATTCTGGATGTCCACTTTCAGAAGTTTAAAATTTCTTTTATTGTGTTCCAGAAGTCAACTTTCGTATATGGGTATTGGTTTGAAAAATCACTTCCGTTAAAGCCACAACCGAATGTCCACATCCGTAGAACATTAAAAACCCAACTCAGTTATTTTTTTCATTTAACATTGCACTACCTCAAATATAAACTTATCCAATATAAAATTATCATACTAAATAAATCACCGTCAAATATTGCAACTTGTACATTTTTTCTAAAATGAAATGAATCAAGATGGTGAATAGTAGTGGACCGACACCAACAAACAGATGAGTTGCAAAATCCACTTCAGAACAACAACGAGAAAAATTCGTTTAAACTTTGCGATTGAAAGTGAAAGGGTGAGAAATACTTGGGGTGTAGCGAGTCCAAATATACCAAATACTATCAATTAATTCAGGTAGCCAACTAACTCTGTAACTTCATTTTTTTTATCTTTACCAAAGATAAAAAAAACATTTTTAACCAAAATTGGGCCAACAAAATAGGCCTAAGAAAATGATTTTTTTTCTTCTATTTTTTAGTTAATTCTCAACTAAATTACTCAACTATTTTCTTTTACATACTTTTTTATTTTTCATTTCATAAACTCCATTTCCCTCATTTTTATCTTTATTATTATTTAGAATTTACTATTTTTGAAAAAAAAAAACATTTTATTGGCCTAGACGAAATCAAGTTTCAAAAGTATAATCTTGTAAGGATTTTGTAAAACTTTTGAAATAGTGAAAAGCTAGGCTAAGGTTGCCTAGAAAAAATGGATGTATCTCAATTACGAGTGAACCAGTATAAAAATTTGCATGCATTGGTTTGATTCTTCTATTCTTAACTATTCTTTGAGAAAATCTTCAAGAAGACAATTTCAATCAATCTTTTTATGTTATTACAGTGCCTTAGTGTAATTTTGTGTTCAAACACTACTTATATTATCAATTAGAATTAATATTGATTTGTAATTTGATCAAATTTGAAGTCTTGCATCAATTGAGTTTTCTGCATAGCTTTTCCTTGTATTTCAACCTGTTGATTCCGGTGTTAGCACTGATGACCTTAGTTCATGGATTTGATGAAGCTAGTGCATGTAATCATGTGAGATTGAAGTGATTGGTAGTTGATCAATCTTGGAGTTTAGTGAATCATGAATTGACATTAAGATCACAAAGCTTGAAGATTGGACTCAATTTGTAGACTTTATAACATAGTGTAGACGTCCTTTGTCTTTTGTTTGTCTTTTCAATATGCTAAAAACGGTTTTAACAGGTTAAAAGGCTTGATGCATATAGTTTTGGTATGAATGTATTCATTAGTTGAATTGCAATGGAATCCGTTGATTTCACTTAATTCAAGTGAAATCAATATATTGTACGAAAAAATCAACTTGTTAAGTTCAATTATGTGGATACTATATAAGTTGATTTTTTAGAGAGTGGGAAGGGCTCTATGATTAATTAGCGCGAAAAAGTGAAGCCAATTTGGAAAACACTCTTTCTAGATTACACAATAGCTCGTGATTGAAGATCTTTAAATCATGGAGAAATTTTTTCTTGGATCTAAAGCAATGAAGGGCGCGTTTTGGTTGGCTAGGGAGAGCCATCACCAAGGTTTGGGATCTTATGGGGTTCAAAAATCTTCATGTTTTTGTTTGATTCAAAATTTTAATCCTTGTAGGATTATGTAATTCTTTTAAAATAATGCATTTTCAGGCTTAGGTTGTCTTGAAAAATTGGATGTAGATCAGATTTGAATGGACCAGTATAAAAAAATTTGTGTGATTCTCTTCCCCTTACCTTGCTCTTCATTTAAACTTCAAGAAAATTAGTTTAGTCAATCCTTTGAAGGTTTTCGTGTGATTTGATGTAATCTAGTGGTGTAACTAAGTTTGATATATAAATTGGAATCAATATTGTTTTGTAATGCATGTTATTTGAGTGATTTTCGTCATTTGTCATTTCCATTTTTCTGCAGAATTTCCCAATATATCAGTTTGTTGATTTTATACTTTAATCTGTTGAATTTTACTATAATGTCTGAGTCTTTACTATTTAATGAAATCAACCCGTTGTTTCTGTCTTTCAATCAATGAAAATGTGTGGTCTTGCAACAATTAACTTCTGATTTGTTGGTCAATTTAATTTGAATCAAAAGAGTGTTAATAAATTTTAATTGAACATAATTTGAGTGCATAGCCAATTCAACCCCCTCCCCCTTCTTGAATAAGAAAGTTATTTTAAACCTACACCTTGTGCTCAATCTGTTGAATTATTTTGATCTCTTTGTGTGACTCTCTATTAGTGATTTCAATTTGTGACACTATTTTTAATTGGTTAAAATGTATTTTCCAAAAGTGACAGATTGCTAAAAGCTTGGTCAATTAGATTTAAACTAAAGTTTTTTTCAAGTGGAAAACTGAACCTAATATTTAGAAAGATCCAATTCAACTCCCCTTATTTGCTAAACACTTCTTTTACATCTTACAACAATCTCACTTTTACTACTTTCCATTTCAATTAAGTTGCATGTCTCATGATTCAACTTGTTCGTGTCATTGTTTGGTTTTAGTTTTGTTAATTATACTTGATAATTATTCCTTGGATTCTATTTGAGTGCCTCTATTCTTGCTTTGCCTTATTTTCTTGTTTTTCATTCTTTTATATTCATTTGAGTATGTCATATACTCCATCAATTGATATTGTCTAGTTTTAAATTTTAGCTTTCAAGTGGAAGAATTTGTTTAAACATTTCCTAGTTTCATTTTAGATATCTAGAACTCACAATTTGAGACAACCTTTTGGGTGATTATATCCTATTAAAGGAACTTTGGAGACACATAAATGAGCGAGTTGCTATTACGTGTTGGCAAGTTTACCAAATCGTACAAGTAATACGCAAGTTCAGATATCGTATCCCACATATACTAATGTGGTTTAAATTAATGAATTGTTTACTAATAAAATATGAGAATAATAAAACATTTTTTGGTCTAGAGAAAAATAATTTTAAAATTAAATGTAAAGAATAAACAAAAATTGACACAATGAAAACAAATAACTTGATATAGGAAAATATAAGACAAAAACTTCACCGAGATTGGGTTTCACGATTCCATTCAAAGTAAAAACATCAAACAATATATTCCTATTTCCGTCTCTCACACTTACATGGTTTGTAACATGCGTTGATTTCTTCACAGACAAGCCTAAACTAAAATAATAAAAACTCTATGTCTAGCAATTTTTACTATTACGTTTGCATTAATGGCCAATATGTCGATGCTTAAAAATGACTACTAACCACATCTATGTCTAGCATGTGATATCAAAAACTATTTTATCCTACTCATGTTTCCCAAACTATCTTTCGAATCAGTCGGTAATCCCACATATGAAGCATATCTAGAATATGCAATTAAAGATCATAATTTAGGTTTCCAAACTATGCCTCTAGCCTTCAAAATGCCCTTCTACATTCAAGTGTAGAGATATCAAATTTCTTTCTCTCCAACTATGTTTTTTACCCCCTATCAAGCCCTCAATTTATAGATTTTCCAAAACACACAGCTCGTTGGGTGAACTAACTTGCTAGGCGAATTAAGCATGATTCGTTGGTGAATAGTGCATTTCTAGGCAAATGGCAAGAATCTGATTTGGACCTGCAATTTTGTACTTGATTTTGTACTGGAATTCCTTGTTGGATTTATCTTTTAAATCTTCTAGAACTTTGTATTTTTGAATTATGTTCAATTCTTCTAACTTGAAATTAAGTTACTAACTTTGTGGATACGTGATATTATTGATAATCTTTGATTAGTCAATATTCTACATATTCTCTTGATAATCTTCCAAAATCTTTGAGATTTCCACTTTTATTGAATAAAACATGAAATATCAAATAAAATCCAAAAATAAAATAACAATTAAACATAAAAATAGATAAAATGAAAACATAATAATGCCAATTATCAAAATACCCCAAACTTAAACATTTTCACGTCCTCATGAAAGCTTAATATTTTTGGATTTTGAAAACTCTTATCAACTGAACAAAACATTTTAAGAGTAATTAACTTTTTAATCCAAATTGTTTCACATCAAAGAATTTCCTTAGCAACTTCAAAGTTTGAGATAGAATAGTATGATTTGAATGTATCCACTTGAATCCCCAATCATTATAAGAATTAAGAACCAAACTTATTGAAATAACTCATAACAATTTAGTGTTTCATTCATCACACATATGTATAGTAATAATAATCATTCACACTTAGCATTTTATAAAACCATTTCATCAACTTTTTCCTTTCATCTCAGCTATAAAATTCACATCCTTGGTAAGATCAAAAGGTCTTTCATAGGCTTGTACTGAGGCTTGGCTAGCAACAAAAATATTGGTTTTTCTAGAAATTCAAAAACTCTAAGATTCGAAAAAATTAAATAAAGAATAAATATTTAATTACCAATAATTGTGGATTGGAAATCCATATAAAATAATTGGTTTGTTAAATCATGACAAGGAGTAATGGTAGCTTAAGTGGTTGAGGATGTGGAATGGTGTTGAGGGGTCTTGGGTTTAAATCATGTGTATGCCTTTTGTGTGATATTTAATTATTTATTTTATTTTGCATGTATGCATGGTCTTGTAATATGATCTTATAATCATATATGGGCATGAAATGTCATTAAACATGCAATGACTTGTTGGTTGTGCATATGCTTGGTAATTAGTGGGAGGAGAGTTTGAATCTTGGTTAGTGCTAATAGTTCCTTTTTATGTTTTATTATTTTTGCTACGTTGGTAGATGATTTTATTTATTTGTTTTACGGTTGAAAATAGGGGAAAGTAGAGGGTTTCATATAGTTGCTAAGGTAGAGGGTGAGAGCACCAAAAAACGTTACCTAAAGAGAACCTTGAGGGTTAGTGAGGGTTCTTGTTGGTGGAGGCAAGGTTAGATCGAGTTATTCAAAGAGGAACTTCAAGAGTACATTTGGAGCGTGAATTCCAAGTAAAGGGAGTTGCACCTAATTGTTTAATTCGTGAATAATGCATTTCATGGTATGTATAAGCCTAGATGCCCATTTCTTCTTTCAATTTTTATTGGTTTTCACATTTCTTGGTTTCTGACTAGAAATCACCCAACAACGTTCATGACCCATCATGCGACGCATGCAGTATGAGCCAATTTATGGGTTCTGCTCAGAAACTGCCTAGCGGCAATAAAGGCCTATCAGGTGACACAAACTGAGTTGTGCATTTTGTGTGTTCTTGTGGATTTTGAGGCACTTTTGAGATTATGTACATTTTCCTTATTCTCATGTGAATGAGTGATGTTGTAAATTGCTGATAATTGCTACTATTTTATGATACCTTGATGATTTTATGATTGCACAAACATGAGGGTTCAATTAGGGTTTGAGGATGAATTGGAAGTGTGATTGGATAAGCAAAATTGTGGTGATTTTATGTTCATATGCGATTATTGAATATGCATGAATACTAGAAACATGATGTAATATATTTTTTTCGTGCTACTGGTGCACTACTTGGCGGCAAGCAAGTACCGTCAGGCGATGCTAAATAATGCACTAGAATGAGTGTTTTGTGGTATGTTGGTGCGTGTGGGGTGTTTAGGTGAATGATTAATTTTGAATGCATGTTATATGGATATAAAATGGATAGATGGGTATTTTTGTGGGTCTAATGTATGAGTGCATGATCATGTAGTGACACTAAATTTTGGTTTGGTATGAAGCATTGGAATAAATGGAATGATACTATTTTGGAGTTCATCTTTCAGATTGCATAATGTGAGACTAATGGGAGATTATATGACTTTGTGTTGATGTTAATTTTAGGTTGACATGAGGGTTTGGTTGAAAGGGGCTATTGTAGGTACTGTTTGAGATAAGTCTTGGATTTTTGTATAAGAATATGCATTATTGGGTTGTTATTTTAGAGTTCCTATGAGTAAGATTAACTCTTGGTTTAATTCAAGTGTTGGCATAGTCTCAATTGTGAATGCAAATATATATATATATATATATATATATATATATATATATATATATATATATATATATATATATAATTGAAGTATTAGATATGTGGTTGTGCAATTAAGTCGAATTGAGGTATGTGAATGTGTATTGAGGTATTTGGATGTATGCGTGCATGATCTAACATCTGGACATCATTTTGGACCCTTAAACCAGAAGTTTTCACGCTACTGGTGTAGCACCTAGCGGTACTGAATGGACCGCTAGGTGATAGGTGAACCAGGTAAAGCCCTATTATGAATAATCAACTATTAATACACTAATTGAATGTTCTACAAACATTATTCGATGTGTATTATTTTTATGATGCCTTTAATTTTCTTTGCAAATTTTAGATTATAAGTTTAATGATACATGATTAACAATTTCACTTGTTTATCATTTCTCATATTTTTAATTTCACTTAGTTTACAATGACATCTAAATGTCCATTTAATCCTGATGAGGGGAAGGAGATAGCGAAAATTAAAGTTAAGAGGGCGTCAAAAAAGGCACAATATGTTTTGAGGATTCCTACCACTGTTACATCCATATCCATTCCACCCCTCCTACTAGCACAAAAAGTGAACCCATACATGCTCCCTCCCCAACTCTTGTACCGATGCCATCACCATCCCCATCCATACCTTTTATGGCCCACACCACCCCCCTCCTATGGTACACACACCACCCCCTCCTATGGTGGAGACACCACCCCCTCATGTGGTACCCACACCACCCCCTCTTATGGTACCCACCACACTACCTCTCTTTCATCTATAACAACCTTATCCCTCATTGTCTAGTGCTTTACAAAATATTGATATACCTTTCCCATCATCAGTCCCTTCTCCTAATATTATTGGCATGTCAGATATTGTTGATGCAGTTGCTGATGTTGACCCTCCTCTTCATGAGAGACCGATGATTAAACCGTTTAATTGAGGGTAATACTTTCTATCAAGTTAAAAATTAATTTGTTATACACGTCCTGTTTTTTAACTTGGGTTCTTATGAATGACTTTTCTTCAATGAATATGTAGGTTTCTTCCTTCTAGAGTTGCTTCCCAGGCCATCACACAGTCTATTAAGAAACAATGTTTGACAGCTTGGCCATCGTAGGGAGCAATACCTCCAAAAGACAAAGATCAGTTTTGGCAACGTTTTAAGGTAGCACGTCATCAAACTTATTGTTTTTTCCCTACTCTATATGTTAATATTGAAATGCAAGTTCATTATTATTGATGATTTGCACTTTATTCATTGTCATAGAGGAAGTGGAAACCAGAGCATGAAGCAAAAATTCATAAAAATTTTCACAATAAAGCATCTCATAGACTATCTGAGATGTTTAGAGAGGCTAGGATTACAAGTCAACGCCCTTACTGGCTTGGGGATGATGTGTGGAATAATTTGCTGGCACATTGGAATTCTCCTCCATACCGCAACAAGTGTGTTACAGCCCAAAGGAACTGAGGTTCCGAAAAGGGTGGGAGCCTACACACAGGTGGTTCCATAACCTCTCATGAGCATGTCATTTGAATGGTAAAAAACCTTCATTCTTAAGTAATTCAAATTGTATAATCAATTTTAAAATTTCCGTTTATGTATATAACCGCTTCTTTTGTTACATACAAAGGACCTGGGACGAGTTGCTCATATTGATGAGGTATTTCAACAAACTCATCTGCACAAAGGAACTGACTAATTTGTTGATGAAAGATCTCGGAGGACATATGTAAGCAAATACTTTAATTTTATTATAAAAAAGCTTTAATTTGTATCATATTTAAATAATTTCCCATATTTTTTAATAAGAAAAAATTGAAAATAGACTTTCACAGGTCAGATCTGAACAAGGCTCATGTGTTGGTGGATCACAAGAGAATACCATTGATGAACCTGCTGCAGATGATATATGATTAGGACAAAGTGTTGGGTTGAGGTTGTCGGTGGAAAAAATAAAGGAAGAATATACGGACCACGACAACTTGTAGGTGGAAGTAGTAGCTGATAAAGGTCGTACCCCACCAAATTAAAACACTTAAAATGCAGTATGTGACAGTTGAACCAAGTCGTCTCCCAACGACCAATGTTCTTGTTCAAAGCCTCAATTTCCATATGAACACAACACAATAACACAGGGGGAGTTTGACAGATTCCGATTCACAACAAAATTCAATTCGTAGATAAATTTAACAGTTATATGAAAACACAATGATTCCTTGATTCAATTGAAAGTCCACCAATCATAGATTATCAAATAAATTGTTCTATTTGAATTTGCTCTCATGAATACTAATTAATCAACTAAGCGAAAATTACCATGGATTCATTGTCATTAAGCGCAACAAATTTCAGGCAGTTAACACCCACAGATTGAAGCAAGCTATGACAGAACTCATAAACATTAAGCATGAATACGAGCCATTAATGTGCACACACGAATTTGAGATTAAGCATGCATCAAAAACGTGTTTATCATCTAAACACAACTTGAAACAGAGACAATTTCAAATGGAACCCCAAAAACAACCAACAATCTCATGGTTTCATTTCAATTTCGTCAAGGAATCAATGTAATAGGGTTAAATAGACATCAAAATGGAACAATCAAGCACTTCAAATCTGAAACAGAACATCAAAAATCAAAAACCCTAACTTATGAATTCTTAAAACGCAAATCAAGAGCAAAAAAGAGATTTCAAAGCTTCAATGGAATGTAAAACGGTGTTGTGATATATAAATACGAAAACCGCATCAACGGGTGTTGTTCCAAGTCAATAAAATCAATAAAATGAGCTGCCCAATATACCAAATGCATTCAAAACGTAAATCCCACATTGGGTGCTGTCAAATGTGCATAAAAATGGTAAAAACTAGGCAAAAACATGAAAAATCGCTAGGAGCACCTCCATGGAAGCTTGGAGAACGAAAATGGAGATTGGAGAGAATGTAGAAGAGAAGAATGCGGCTGTTGCATGAAGGAGAAGACCTAATTTCGTGGTCACATCAAATCTGTAACTCATATTTTCAAAATTGCCACTCTGCCACTCAGAATTACAAAAATACCACTACTGGGCCTCTAATGTTGGCCCATTAACTCAGATGACGTGGAAATGATGTGGCGATGATGTGGCGACTCTCTTCAACTGAATATTGATGTCCAAGCTCCAATATTGCTTCACCCAAATACCTAAAAATAATTAAAAATGAAAATTAGGCCAAATAATGTGAAATTAGCCCAAATTCGGAACAGTGGCCCAATAAAGCCCAGCAGATGAAAACACACTAAAAATGAACAATTAAGCACTAAACAACTGTCAAATGGGTACACAAAGGCTAGTAGAATGAAGGAAAATAATGACTCATCAATAGCCTCAAGCCCCAATCTTCTGCATCCAATTCTAGTGCTGAAGAAATTACCTACCTCAAACAACGACTACAAGGACCTGATCAAAAGCTAAAAGTAACTAATCAACAATTGCAAGAAAATGATCAAGCTTATGAAGAATTGAAAGGTCAATTTTATTCGTTACAAAATATACTCCTTACATTGCTACCTCTTGATCAACAAGTCCTCTGACAGGCTGTATCCAACCTGACACAATCTCAGCAACAACCTTCACCTGCCCAGCCTACAAAAGTCCAACTAAGCACATAACAGCCCAACCAAGTGCAACCTAACCCAGTTCCAGACCCTGAAGACCCTTCTGATTCTGATGACTATGTAGATTATTAGGGTTATGAGTTATGACATTTATGTTTAAAATTAGTGTACTTTGGATATTGTCTCTGACTAATACATTTATATTTGATTATTTATATTGAATTTAGAAGTTTATTATTGGATATCTTGTATGAATTTATGTAATTGCCAAGTCTATGTGTGGTTTGTAATGTTTATATAGGTCTAATTATGTTAAATTGGCAGGTCTGATTGTGTTTGACTCTATGTGGTAAAGTAGATGTTAAAATTGATTCTGCAGCCACAACTTATTTTATCGAAGAATTTACCGATGCATATATCTATCGATAATGGTGCAGGGAAATTACCGACAGATATATTTGTCAGTAAACTGAACAAAATAACACGTTAATGAGAGCATTTTCGAAGGATTTACCGATGGACCAGTCCTTCAATAACCTTTATTGACGGATGTGGACTGTCGATAATTACAGATGGATATCAACCATCGATAATTACCACGAAATATGTCATCGGTAATTACCGACAAGCAAAGATCCATCGATAAATATTAGAGAATAATCTTTTATCGATGAATTTTAGCCTGTCGAAATTTTGTCTATAAAATTATATTACTGACGAATGTTGTTCTTTACAGACGAAATATGACCGTCAGTAATCAGTGTTTTTTTGTAATGAGTTAGAAAAGTTATTAACTAATATTGAAGAAAAAGAAATCCAGAAGCTAATAATAAAAAATAGTAAATTACATAAAGTCATATATATATTGTGTGTAATGTACATTCTAGTAGAGTAAGGATTAAATCATCGAAAAAAATAAGCTGTTTATTTTCAATTAAACAAGAAAACGGCGTAAGAGCAAACATTCAAATTTTGGGCCGTACGCAATTTGACTGCGCATTTCCAGTTAAGTACAAGCAATACGGCTGCAGCGTGTACGGCCTATGAGCAACCGCCGATCTCTCTTTCTTCATCGTTATTCATACTCAAAGCTATAAAACATGACTCCTTCAAATTAAACCATGGACTATATACGAAGTAACAAATACTTTCGAGTAAATTACACTCCATTTTCCTTAGTTATTTTTTAGATTACATTTTCACTTTCTATTATTTTCACCATTACTATAATTTTTCATATGGAAATACATACGCAATGTATTTAAAATTTAAGAATATATATATATATATATATATATATATATATTTATATATATATATATATATAT
>Ga0214542_1004045_pt1 | contig 29343 bp, 23 predicted proteins | sample CNSS1metaG_FD_160096 | JGI IMG/M metagenome (GOLD analysis project Ga0214542, IMG submission 160096) | Root nodule microbial communities from cowpea collected in UCLA plant growth center, Los Angeles, California, USA - CNSS1 | ecosystem: Host-associated > Plants > Roots > Nodule | place: USA...
TATATATATATATATATATATATATATATATATATATATATATATATATATATATTTTAAAATTAGTATTTGAGGTGTTGTTGTTTCATTCTTTCTTAACATTAAAACCAGAAAGACTATTACTATTACTTTAGAAGGTGAAAAACTAAAACGAGTTTTTTTTTTTTTCCTTTATGGTTAAGATTTAAAATTCGGTGACATTTTCATTAAGCTCTGAATCTCACTGGATCAAATTCCAAATCTGAATCAAAGATGAGAAATAGGTAGCAGAGAAAAGCGAAGCTTATAGTGTAATGGTAAGTGTAGAAGAGTTAGGGAAGAAGAAACAATGGTGAAGCATTCGCAAGCGTTGATGGAAATGCGCAGCAAGAAATGCGCGCTAACACTCCTCGCACTCTTCGCTCTCTCCACTCTCACTATCCTCTTCATCCGAACCTCTCCTGATTCCTGCAACACCGCGCTTCTTCAGCTGGAAACTTCTCAGACTCTGACCGAATCCTCACCGGAACAGAACTCTGATCCTCTCCAATTCATGAAGTCGAAGCTCGTTCTCATGGTTTCGCACGAACTCTCTCTCTCCGGCGGACCTCTCTTGCTCATGGAACTAGCGTTTCTGCTGCGCGCCGCCAGATCCGACGTCGTTTGGATCACCTTTCAGAAACCGCCGCAAACCGACGATGTCGTCTATGCTCTAGAGAACAAAATGCTCGATAGAGGAGTGCAGGTACTGTACTTTTCAAGCAACAAAACTTATTAGTTAGTTTTTTTTTTTTTTACAAATAGTATTGTAATTTGATGTAATATTCAATTTATACCTCTATTACGCCAATTTGATCGAATTAAAACGATAATTAGAAGACGTTAACGAGTTTTGCTTGTTGGCTATAGCTTCAGATATCGTTAGTTATTGTGCTGATAGTATTTAATGCAAATATTTATTGTTCAGTTAATTAAGTCAAGTTCTAGTTCTAATTAGACAACACTAGAAATACAGTGAAATTTTATTTGTACAACCAAAATAAAAAAGGAAAAAAAAAGAGAGTGGAGAAATTATATGTTTTGGAATCACGGTTGTCTCAATCTTCACGTCATAACTAATCCAATTTTGGTAATTCTGTATTGTAATTTTAAAAATTTCACCATGTGTCGTACATGAAGAATAGTTGAGAGCATGAGCCTAAGTAGTATGACACTAAGTACTATTTTTTCGCAGCAACAACATTTACAAAATATATAAGAATTTACACCTAAGTTTTTTTTTTTTTTTTGTTGCGAGAAGTGTTTTTGTGTGCATAGTGACTGGTGACTGGTGACAGGTGCTGGATGGAAAAGATGAGAAGGGCGTCGACGTAGCATGTAAGGCTGACATGGTGATTTTGAATACTGCTGTGGCTGGGAAGTGGCTTGATTCTGTTCTAAAAGAGAAAGTTTCGGAGGTTCTTCCAAAGGTTTTGTGGTGGATTCATGAAATGCGAGGGCATTATTTCAAACGGGAGTATGTTAAGCACCTCCCTTTTGTTGCAGGTGCCATGATCGATTCTTATACAACTGCTGAATACTGGAAGAATAGGACTAGGGAGAAATTAGGGTATGTTTACAACTTTGTTAGTGGTTCATGTGTCGACTATGTTACTTTCTATTTTATATGTTGTTAACTTGGTCCAATGTTGTAGGATTAAAATGCCAGAGACCTATGTTGTGCATCTTGGAAATAGCAAGGACCTTATGGAGGTTGCGGAAGATAGTGTGGCCAAGAGGGTTCTTCGAGAACATGTTCGAGAATCTCTGGGAGTGAGGAATGATGACCTACTTTTTGCCATCATAAATAGTATGATCCTACTCTGGTTCAAATTCATTTACATGCTTTTTTTACTGTAATTTTGCTTCAATTATTTAAAAAAGATGTGGAAGCTAAGCTACTTTATGGAGCTTCGAACTTCTGCACATTTAAACTTTGCTCATGCTTAGCTGAACATCGTGATAGTTTCTTGGCATTTATAAGTAAGAGCTCTAAAATTAGTAATTTTCTTCATCTCCAGAATTGTGTTTCTGATATTTTTCATTTGTCATTTGCCTTTAGCTGTATTTGTATCGGATTGATCCATTATATTTTCACGTCGAACTCAGTTTTTCTCATTGCTGCATGGATTAAGATAGCTAACCACAGTCATAAGTGTTTCCTACGGGTACATGTATGTGAAGTAAGAGAGAGTGGCATTAGAAATATAAGAATGTAGTAGGGGGTAACAAAGGAGATTGAGGTGATTCCACTTGTTCTTTTTTTTATTACAAAATATATTACAAATTAATCCTCCCCTTTGTTTTATACCCTTCCATTCATTTTGGCGTTTATTTTACCATTATATAATTTGAGCTTCAGGATGATATAATTGCAGGTGTTTCACGTGGTAAAGGGCAGGACTTATTTCTTCGGGCCTTTTATGAAAGTTTGCTGCTCATCAAGGAGAAGAAACTGCAAGTGCCATCTTTGCATGCTGTAGTTGTAGGGAGTGATATGAATGCCCACACAAAGCTTGAAACAGAATTGCGTCAGTTTGTCATGGAGAAAAATATCCAGGACCGTGTTCACTTTGTTAACAAAACACTGGCAGTGGCTCCTTACCTGGCTTCTATTGATGTTCTTGTTCAGAATTCTCAGGTATCTTTTAATATACCCTGTTATGTTGTTTTGTATGAAACAGAATTTGTTTTCACTCTATTGTTTTTGCTAAGTGGGAGTTGCTTCCTGAACCGATAATTGTTCTATACTTAGCAAGATTCTTTTTTAAAAAGATTTATTTCCAGCTTCCATGTAAGTCTTAATGCTAAGATCAGTGATGAGGGACCTGAAGAGAGATTCTATAGGTCCTAGTCTTGTTTAAGTTTAATGCTTCACACTTCTAGAAACCAAGAATAAGTTTTGCATTGCAACTATAGTAGCTTTTTGATTTTGTCACCCAATGTCATGAAGTATTATGTTACTTCTAAATATGCCTCTCTTTATATTAGGGTAGGGGAGAATGTTTTGGGAGGATAACCATTGAAGCTATGGCATTTCGCTTGCCTGTACTTGTAAGTATAATTTGCCTTGTCAATACGTATTTCCTTTTATATATATTTTTTGGTTTTAATTCGTGTCGTATATGCCATTTTATTCGTATACCTACTGTGCTTTCTTTGCTCACTTCTCTCTTAAATATCTTTGATGTTGCTGTTTTATTGATTTCACTATTCAATGCTGCAAGTTGGCAAACTCCTCACCAAAAGAAAAATGAAGTTATTTCAAGTTTCATTGGTCGTTATACGGTCTTGTTCATACATCAAGTTACTTATTATTATTTCTTCAAATTTCACCGACCCTCTCTTTTCAACTTTCTCTTGTGATGTTTTTTCCATGGGGAGATGTTTCCAAGATTATTTAAAGAATAGCTAAGAAGTATTTTGCGGATTTTGCAAATTGTGTCAAGAGACAAAAATTCTATACAGATCTCATGCGTACTTCTATTGTTTTTCTTTCAAATTATGCATTATATTTTACACATGTTTGGCTTTGACAATTTAATTAGGGCCTGGTAAGTTCAACAATGAGATTAGAAGTCATTCTATTTTGGCACTCTGAATTTCTTAGGCATGTATATTATTATGTCATATTTTCCTTTGACAATTTTTTATCTTTAACAATAATCCCAGGGAACTGCAGCTGGGGGCACCATGGAGATTGTGGTGAATGAGACTACTGGTTTGCTGCACCCCATTGGAAAAGCAGGTGTGACACCTCTTGCAAAAAACATGATGAATTTGGCAACTCATGTTGAGAGGAGGCTGACTATGGGAAAGAAAGGATATGAGAGAGTGAAGGAAAGGTTTCTAGAGCCTCATATGGCACAGAGAATTGCATTGGTTCTGAAGGATGTGCTACGGAAGGGTAGCCACAATTAAGTCAACCAGCTTAGGCATTTTTGCTGTTCTAAAATTGTAAATTTTACAGGGTAAAGAGAATGTCATGGCAAGAGCGAATTGTATACCACTGTTCCTTATGCCATATGTAGCATATGCTGTAAGAAACTGCTCTATTTATAGGCTTTTGATACACGTCTACACATTATATTCTTTAATTTTCTATATCAATTGTTGAGATTATTTATTAGTTTCATCCTTAGCAGTCAGAAGAAGAAAAGAACTGGATCCCATTATTTTCCTAGCTTTGTAATACATCTTGTCTTGACTGGCAGTATTTTCTTTAAATAATAATTGTAATTTAGAAAAAGTTAAATATTATTTTTATAATATATTGTCAAGCTCACATAGTGTGACTATTTTTTTTTATCCAAATAATTAACACATCAAAAATATATTATAGTACTGTTGTAGTAAATTTTTATAATATAAAAGTTCAATTTATTTTTCTCTTTTACATAAAAAGCAATCTTTCAAGAATGTATCTTTGTTCCAGTAGATAAAATCTCATAAACGATCTCACTGCAACATTCTTAATTAGAATATATTTTTAATATAATATATATATATATATATATATATATATATATATATATATATTACGAAGGAGAGGGGAATGTTCTTCCTAAACAAGTAGGAAATTTGTCTATCGTACGTAATAATCATATTGGATTAACCGTTATTCATATACGTACTTATTTAAATTATTAAAATATAAAGATTAGTTTCTCTTAATTTCAAAGCAAAAAAAATTGAATTAATTTTTCTTTAAAATTTTAGATTATATTAGTCTTTTATCGTTTAATTTTTTAATCAAATTTTATTAAATTTATTTAATATTTTAAATACATTTTTAAGTTAATATATAATTTATATAAAAAAAATTATCAAATAATATAAATAACTCAAATGTTAATTTTAAAAATTGAGAATTAAATTAATTTAAAATTTTAAAAATAAATTAATTCTAATTTTCACTTAAAATTAAGAGATAAAAACATACTTAAATCTTAAAATATATTTAATTTTTTAAGTAATTAAAAGAATTATATGAACCAAAATATTAGAGAAAAGTAATATGTATGATTTTACGTTGGTTTAATATTTGATAATATCATATTTTATTTTTTATAATTTTTTAAATATATATATATATATATATATATATATATATATATATATATATATATAATAAATATTTAAAATAACAAATAAGTGAATATAAACATCGTTTCTGATGGGAATAAAAAGTTTCATATTCATTGAATATCTTTATATAGAAATTAAAATAAAGTAAAGATTCCATATCTATTAAAAATAAAGATGAGAGAATGAGATAAACAACTAATACTTGTGAATAAAGATAAAATAGTCAAATATTACTATTGGAATCAAATATAAACCATTTATATCTTAAAACATAATTTAAAACCTTATTCCACGTGAATTAGAACCAACAATTTATATTTGATGACACTCTCATGTTCATTATTAAAAAAAGGAATATTCATAAAAAAAATTCTAAAGATATACCTCTTATCCTTCAAATCCATTATTATATTCAAAACAATTTTATATTTTATTTAAAGATATTCTTATAAAGTAAATTTTGTAAACAAGTTCGTTTAATATGAAGAATGGAATAATATAAAAAAGAGCAATAACATAATAAGATAATAATTCTTTTAGTAGATAATTATTACATTAACGCCAATATAACTCCATAAGATAAAAATTCTTTTAGAATTTACTATGATTCATATTATATTAACAATAAATAAATAAATGAAGTTATTAATGTAAGATAACTAACAAGTAATGATAACTTATTTATTTGTAAAGATTCCAAATTAATTTTAGCTGATAATTGATAGCAAATGTTTTTCAAAGAACGTTACTACAATAATTAACATTTTATATTATATTATAATACATAATTATACGTAATATATACAAGCCATACATATAAAAAAAGGGTTAAATATGTTTTTAGTCCCTTAACTTTCAGTATATTTTGGAATTAGTCCATTTTGAAACTTTGGACCAATTTAGTCCTTCATCTTTCGAAATACGTGAATTTAGTCCTTTTAATCCAATTTTGTTAGGTTTATTTAATGTTTCATACACATTTTAGGATTGTATTTGAGTTGTTTATATTGTTTGACACATTTTTTATTTAATATTAAGTCAAATACTAGTATGAAACGTGCTTGAAATATCAAATAAACTTCACAAAATTTGATTAAAAGGACTAAATTCACATATTTCGAAAGATGAAGGACTAAATTGGTCCAAAGTTTCGAAATAGACTAATTCCAAAATTTACCAAAAGTTAAGGGAACAAAAATATATTTAACCCTAAACAAAATTACAAATAAAGTCAACAATATACTTTTCCAATCTTTTAAAGATTTTATAAGAAAATAATTTTTAAATAAATAAAACCAAACTTTTATGTAAAAGAAAAAAAAATCTATAACAAATGGATAAAATATTTTTTTAAGATAACTTGAATTGCAATCCATAGCAACCTATAAAATAAACTTGGGGGCCAAGATATTAGGGCTAAAGGAAGAGAAGTCGCATAAACAATATAGTTATAATTTGATAGTTCGATAAAAGAAGAAAAAAAAAAGCTATTTGAATCCTTTTTCCGATTTCAGATTTTGGTTATAGCGAGTAACACTAACAATGACCGATACTGAAGACTCGACGCGACGCCGTAATGCGGTCACGGAGTACCGTAAGAAGCTTCTTCAACATAAGGAATTGGAATCCAGGGTGCGATCAGGTTCGTTCTTTCTCAATCCAACCTTCACTCCCTTGCGATTCTGAATTGCGTTTAGAATTTGCTATGAATTTACACTATTTTTTATTCATGATGTTGTCATGCTCCGATTGATTAGGGTTTATTCATTATGAATTTTGACGTGTTTGGCTTTGAAATGCTAATTGCAGTCCGAGAGAATTTACGTGCTTCGAGAAAAGAGTTTAACAAAACAGAAGATGATTTGAAGTCTCTTCAAAGCGTTGGACAGATCATTGGCGAGGTTCTCAGGCCTCTCGACAATGAACGCTGTATTGAGTCTATCCTTTTTTTCATTTCGTATTTTGAATGATATTTCGCCATTCAACTTCTTAGTGTATTCTAATATATATTGAGATTATGAACACAAACTTATGTTTCACTTTAAATGTGAAAACCTTAGCCTATTCATTCTGGATGATAATATATAATCTATACTTAATTGCACATTTTATTCTGCACTATCATAATTTTTTTTAATTTTAGCCCTCAATTCTTTTGTGCGTTTTACCGTATTTTTTTAAATAATGCATTATACTATGTGATGACTTTATGCTTCACATGGAAAGAGCTAAAAGCACCACCCTAAAGTTTTGAAAACCTGAAGCAACTTTGTTTTGTTACAAGTTTTTTCGAATCAGTGTCGTTGTGACACCTTTTTCTTTTCCAGCAAAAAACTTTTTCTTCATGACACATTGACACACCATTAAACATTTAAAAAACATGGACGATAAAATTCTTGAAATGATGATAATTGAGTGCTAAATTCTGTAATTTGGCCTGTTGTCTAATAATCTAATTAGTTGATCGAGCTAAACTGATACACTATCTTCTATGTTTTTTGTTTGGTTGATGTGAACTTAAGCCTAGGTTGATTTTTATTTTCCTTGTACTCTATGTTATCTCAGTGATCGTTAAGGCAAGCAGTGGACCTAGGTATGTGGTCGGTTGCCGCAGTAAAGTAGATAAGGAAAAACTGACTGCTGGTACCAGAGTGGTTCTTGATATGACAACACTAACCATAATGCGAGCTCTTCCACGTGAGGTAAGGTTTTGTGGTTTATTCTTTTTTGGGTATTATTTGATATGGTGAATGTGAAGCTTGTGCTCTTTGGGCTATTTGGTTTGGTTTCCTTCTGAAAATCATCTGCTTGTCTTTTGTGCCTAATGATCCATATGGATGTGAGTTGATAGGTTGATCCGGTAGTTTACAATATGCTGCATGAGGATCCCGGTAATATCAGTTACTCCGCTGTTGGTGGTTTATCTGATCAAATAAGAGAATTGAGGGAATCAATTGAACTACCTCTGATGAACCCTGAGCTCTTCCTTAGAGTCGGAATTAAACCTCCTAAGGTGATTAGTTTTCACTGTACTACTATGTCTGTTACCTCTGTTATGTGTTTTGGCAGTACTGTCACCCAAGTTTCTATCTAAAAGTTCTTTAGTGAAAGTTTACTTTTTGATGAGCCATGATATTTAATTTTGAATCTGATAGTATCTTCTTAATTATTGTCTCCCAGGGTGTTCTCCTTTATGGGCCTCCTGGTACTGGTAAAACATTGTTAGCTAGGGCAATTGCTAGTAACATAGATGCTAACTTCTTGAAGGTCAGAATTGTTTCTTTTCTGAATTCCGTTGTGTTTCAGGTTTCCTTTAATCTTAAATATAATGTACCTTACCCTCCATACTGTTGTAGGTTGTTTCTAGTGCAATAATTGATAAGTACATTGGAGAAAGTGCCAGGTTAATTAGAGAAATGTTTGGTTATGCACGTGATCATCAGGTAGATTCTTGAATGAAGTTTCTTCCTATTTGTTCATATAATAATTGGAATGTAGTTCTTAATCTCCATTTTGTTTGTTAAGCCTTGCATTATTTTTATGGATGAGATCGATGCCATTGGTGGTCGTCGTTTCAGTGAAGGAACAAGTGCTGATCGTGAGATTCAGAGAACACTAATGGAGTTGCTTAATCAACTTGATGGGTTTGATCAACTTGGGAAGGTATATCTTTCTTCTTATCCCTATTTAGTCATTTTGGACATTCTTATTTCATTTATGTCAGATATAATTCACATAAAATGTGAAGTATAGCAACCTTGCAATTAATGTGTCTTCATTATATTGTGTGATTTTTTCTCACTAAAAATGATTGTTCTGGTGAATTCTTATGGTGGGTTGACTACAATTACAACATTGCTGTCTCAATGGATGTTGTAGGTTAAAATGATAATGGCAACAAACCGTCCCGATGTACTGGATCCTGCTCTTCTGCGTCCTGGAAGATTGGATAGAAAAATTGAGATTCCACTGCCAAATGAACAATCTAGGATGGAAATTCTGAAGATTCATGCTGCTGGGATAGCTAAGCATGGTGAAATAGATTATGAAGCCGTTGTGAAGCTTGCCGAGGTGAGTTCAGTTTGGATTAATTTTGTTGATAATTACAGAAGCATGTTTGATGTATTTTTTATTGCAAATTGCTCAGGGCTTCAATGGAGCTGATCTTCGAAATGTGTGCACGGAAGCTGGAATGGCAGCAATTCGTGCAGAACGTGATTATGTGATCCATGAAGATTTTATGAAGGTGAGTTCTTACTTTGACGAAAGCTTTTTTTCTTTCTATTTATCAGGCTCAAGGGATTAGCCCTCATCACTCACTGGACAATAACTTGACTTCTTTCTTTGGCGCGCAGGCTGTTAGAAAACTGAATGATGCAAAGAAACTTGAATCCAGTGCTCCCTACAGTGCTGACTTTGGCAAAGAGTAGAGCTATTATAAAATTCTTAGTCATGGATATCTAGGCAGTACATGAGTCAAATTCTTCGTTCAATTAGGTTTTGGATTGAATTATTTTTTGTTTTCTTTTAAGATCATGCTCTAGATTATTTATACCACTGATCTTTGAATTGGTTCGTCTCCCCATTTATTGTTGAAGATCCTTATTCAGTGAAATTCCTTTCCAATCTTGATCAATAAATCTGATTTTATGCTGTTATATACTACTACTAATTACGGCCAGCAAAAATCCAGATAGCTAAGCTCTTTTGTATAGCCATTATACTAATTTGGGGCCTTGGTCATCTGAGTGTTGCGTTGTGAACTCTACCTTCCGTGTAAACACGTGGAAAAAAAATATTTTACATATTTTCTTTATATTATGGTGACATTTTTATATATATAAATATTTTTTTGGACCTTAGTTGAAATTTTAATGCATGTAGAAAGTGGTTTGTTACGCAATATGATGTAATATGATGTACCGATATTTTAACTTGGATGATATATCTGTGTTCGACACTTATCCGTATCTGATATTTTAGGATATTGTATCGATACTTATGAGTTAAGTATCTAATTTACAAAGTCGTAGTATGGTATAAGTAAATCTTTGAATAATGATCAATCTTACCAATTTGACTATCAATTTAAAAACTAAAAATTATTGACAAGTAAAATAGTTCTAAAAAATTATAATTAATCTCTAAATTGATAATTAAAATAATTTTTATTATAAATTAATTTCTAAATTGATCACTAACATTAGTTATCAAGATTTTGACTACGAAAATAATTGGTTTCTAAATTAGTTACTAACATTAGCTACTAAAGTTTCAGCTACCAAAATAATTAGTTTATAAATTGATCTCTAATTAGGAAATTAGTCTCTAACATATTTTTGGTTACTAAAATTGGTCATTAAATTTAAGAGTTTTTTGTACTTTTATTATGACAATAATTTATATTTTTTATGTTAATAATTTTAGTACATATAGTTTTAATTTGAATTAACACAATAACAATCATATATTTATTATGTTTTTAAGAATTATCGTACACACTTTTCAATATTCATATATCGTGTATCTATCACGTATCGTATCCTATTATTTTGAAAATTAAAATAAACGTATCAACATATCGGATATACGTATTGTATCCATGCATTATAGGTTATAGGTTACTTACGTTAAAATATCAATTGATGTAAATAACTTCAAAAACTAAGTTAATGCGGTGATACTTATAATCTTCAAACCTACATTGCTAAATCCCGATTTACCAATGGACTTATATACTGATCCATATTGACAGAATGTTCTAGTGCTCGTTGGAATTGAATAGAACCCTGGACTTTTGGTTTCGGTTACATTGGATGACATAAAAAAAACATCTTTATGAGGTTATATTATGACAAGTGTAAGAAGTAAATCGTTTACATTTTACATTAGTCTTGTATAATACAAACGTGGATTCTAACTAATGTAAAAGGTTCATACAACAAGGAAACCAAATTTCTCCACCATAAAATGTGAGAGTATTGAATTGAATTTATACAGCAGTCAAGAAGCTTGAAAATTACATACATTGAAAAAACCACCTCAGAGTGAACTAAAAAAGAATCGATGTGGTACCAAACATGCATTTAATAGACTCAACCATACTTTTGCACTTTTTCACACCCATCAATACAGAATTTAAATTGCATTTCCCAGTTGGTAGTCCTTTTTATGTTGCTGTTGTTTAAGCTCTCTTGCTTAATTTGCGTTTTATCATTCTAACAATTTTGAAGAACCAGAATGCACTTACCAGCTGCAAACCCAGTGCCATAGCCTGTAACGATGGAAGGAATTAAGCAAAGGTGAGTGTAACAAAACAGAAAAAGAAAAAAAAAAAGGTTTCTCAAAACAAAAAATCCTTCACCTTTATGAGAAGTGGATAGTCAGCAGATAAAGTCACGTAAGTGAGACACGGTCCCAGCAACATCCTGGCAAAAGAAAATATGGCAGCAAACAGAATCTGTGCAATTACGTGAAACTCAGCTTCAAAACAGTTTATACTTTGTTCATTAACAAGGCATGCCCAAAATCAAAGCCAGACATGAAATATTTATCATCACTACAATTTTACTTACATCAGCAGCCAAATTAAGAGGGGTATCTCTGTAACCAAGCTCTTTCAGAAGCTCCCTCAAATGTAAAAATGGACTTGATATCTCTGTTATCCACATTGTCGCCACCATTTCTGCGGCACACTGTATACAGATATGGCAAATAACCACTAGCTAATCATGAAACAGTCATAATTACAACAACAAACAGTTTCTGAAATTGAGGTAAATGGACAATACTGACAAATTGAGAAACAACTACTTGAAAATTTTACTACCAATCAAGATGAAACCAAATATCAATACCTCATTTTTTTCTAAAAGATTATATTAAAAGGAGATAAATTTGTGCAAAACACCCTTTTATATATGAATGATTACAAGAAGAAGATTTATTTCTGTGAAACTCAAAACAAGCATTGCTTAGTGTTCAGAAACTGAGAATATACTTAACAGTGAAAACAACAATACATTCCAAAACTTTGAGAAATGATTTCAGCTTTTGATTACCTTCTGATAGAAAAGGCCTGCTCCAATTCCAACAATGCTTACCAAATGATGGACAGTGTTGTCTAGACTAACTCTCTCACCAAAGTGACAACAAGCTAGATCATAAATCAGATAAGAAAGACTCACTGCCAGAACTTGCATCTGCTCAGAACACAGTTCAAACTTTCCACTTTAGTGCCAATTCTAAACAATTAAGAACACCCAAATCCATGTAAAAATAATAGTGAGGTTTCCCTCAAAAGGGCATGTACCTGTTGGGGTGAAGATTTTGATCCCACACCACAAATTGGACACCTCCAATCTTCAATAGAGAGCCAAGCCAATGTCACTGCTAAAGTTGCATGGAGAGTGGACACAAGGCGGTTGCAGAAATCAAAAGAGCGTTTTGGGAATAGTCTTCTCACTATTACAAATGCTGATGTCCATGAAACAACTCCAACAACCACTGTTTCTGTAACATACTTTTCCATTTCTGTAAACTGCAAAATATGTGTTCACAGTTCAAGTTTCTGCAACTGCATCGTTGTTACTTAAATTGACAAAAAAAAAGTGTACTTTATGTTGAATTCAATACACACACATATGCATAAAGAGTTATATGGTTCAGATTGCAAACCTGTAACTACGATTGCGTGAAAGACATTAATTTGAGAGGACCCAAAGAAATTTGCTGTTGCATTCCTAACATAACTGCCACCAGAAATATGGATGAGGCAATGGAGTACGACCAAGTGAAGTTAGGAGTTCGGAATTACGGAAATTATTGTTCAACTACCACATTTATTATGTGTTTGCATGGACAGATAGATGAAATGAAACATGCTGCTATGAACTACAACGCATTCAAATTGATCTTTTCTGAATTTTAATGCGTTTCCACGTAATTTTCAACTCTAGGGTTAAATATGTTTTTAGTCTTTCAAGTTTCGGCGAAATTTGAAATTGGTTCCTCTTTAAAAATTTTGACCAATTTAGTCCTTCATCTTTAGAAATGTGTGAATTTAGTCTTTTAACCATAATTTGTTAAGTTTAGCTCATGTTTCAGGCGCATCTCATGATGGTATTTGAATTGTTTACTTCATTCCACTAATCTTCGTTTCAATGCTGACTCAAATATTATCATAAAACGCGTTTAAAACTTTAAATAAACTTAACAAAATTTGATTATAAATATTAAATCCACGCATTTCTAAAGATAAAAGACTAAATTGGTCAAAAATTTTAACGAGGAACTAATTCTAAATTTCACTGAAAACAAAAAATATATTTAATCTTCATCTTATTGTTCCAAGAATTATTGAGTAACTTTTTAATTAACTTAGAAACCAAGTAATTTTACTTACACTTAAATTTGAAAAACCTAAGTATAGTTCCGGCAGAAGGAAAGGGGACCATGCATACATACACATAATTGGGGTTTGGTGAGAAGTTATGGCACTGTACTCTTTTTGCTTACAGGCAAAAATTGTTAGTAAAGCATGATTTAACATGACTATAAAAATTCATACGTTATGAAAATGTTGATAATTTCATATATAATATTATTTTATTAATATATTTACACCGATATATTATCATTAATTTATTTTCATTCATATATTATATTCCTGCTTATATATAATGTTCATGATATTTATCTTATTTCTAATATTATTGTGCGATTTTAAGGTTTTACTTTTACGTTTATTATCTATCAGAAGTGTGTTCTATTGCGTCTGGAGCTTTCGCTCTACCATCTGTGTGTTTTTAGATGATTTTGTTGAACCTTTGATTTTGTGATGGAAATAACTTTATCTATTCCTATCCAACGTTGCCATGCTCATAATCATGTTGGGATAAGTTTTGGTTCGATATCCCCAAAGTTGTCTGAAAAGCGCAGCATGTTCATTATGGGTATGGGATTCGTGGGGCAATCACTTGCACGAAAACTGCAAAACCAAGGATGGTTAGTTGCATTACATTCTCTTCTCTTCAATATTTATCTTTTTCGCTTCAAAATTTGTCTCATAGAATCAATGATTATTGGTAGGGTCGTGTCTGGGACTTGCACAACCCACGTGAAGAAGCAGCAGCTCCAGAACATGGGGTTTCATGTTCATCTTTTCGATGCAAACCACCCCGAGTGAGTCAGCTGGTAATTTTTGCGTTCAATTTTTCATTTTTTCTTGAAAAAATTGCTAATAGTTATGTGGATGTTATTGGATTTGATGTCTGAATTGAAAACTATAAAGGGCACATTTGTGTTTTAGGAATTTCATATTTAGTTGGTCAGAATAATTTCTTTGGGGAGTCAAACATGGATGTTGTTTTTGCTGTTGGATTTCTTCTCACTTAATGGATAAGACTTTTGCTGTTGTTTTTCGTTTTGCAGTCTGGATATTCTAAGGCTACTGAGAAATTACACTCACATTCTTGTTTCTGTGCCCCCTCTTGTTGGCATTGGTGATCCGGTATGATTTCACTGTAACAACTGTTGTATATGTGTGTCACCATTCTGAGGGTAATATATGTAAACTTTCCACTTTTTTTATTATTTTTATTGATTTATAGATGCTCCAGCATGAAGAACTTTTCAGAAGGTCTTTAGCAAATTCAGATGTTCAGTGGCTGAGTTACTTGTCTTCGACTAGTGAGTCTACATTGAAATTAAAATTAGGGTTTAGTGGTTCTTAGCTGATATACCCAACATGCTTTCTATCTTGCAGGTGTCTATGGAGACTGTGGCGGTGAATTGGTGGATGAGGAGTAAGTAAGAGAGTATAACTAAATAAATCACTTGCCTTCCAAAATTTCTGGATCTTCTCCGTTAGTTGGTTCTTAGTGTGTGCATCTTGTTGTTTGTGACAGTTATCCAACAAATCCAGAAAGTGAGTTGGCTAAATTAAGGTTAAGTTCTGAAGAAGGCTGGTCAAATTTGTCTTATGATCTTGGGATCTCACCACTTTTATTTCGATTAGGAGGTATCTATGGCCCTGGCAGAAGGTACTTGCCTGTTCTCACTTCAATTTTTCTATCATCAGTTTCTTTGTAGGATCGGTAAAAGCCTAGAAAATTCTTGTCTAAGTTGGATGTTATGAAAATTGTTAAGAAGTGAACTTTAAATCTAACGGTTCACAAAACCGATCTGTAAGGTGAAGTTTATACCAGCTTATACGTTATAAACTGATCTTATCATTAGTCAATGTGGGATTTCCCACAAAAATCAATTCAAATCTGTCATTCTAAGGATATACCAGTCAATAAGTGTCGTATCTCATGAGATAAGAGTCTCATCCGTGGGTTTATGTTTACATAGCTACCTGCTGTCACTTAACTGTCAATTAAGCATATATTTTCTTTTGGCTTTGAACATTTCTTTTGTTTTAGTGCCATTGATACAATAATGAAGCAGAAACCAATGTCAGAAGGTCAGAAGAGGAGAAAACACCGAAAATACACATCCAGAGTACATGTTGATGACATCTGCCAGGCACTGATGGCTACTGTTTATGTACCTCCCCCCAGGTGAATTTCCACCATAATTAACTTTCTGCTACATTTAACACCCTTCTGAAATGTTTATAAACTAATTAGGCAAAAATTTCCAAGAGAAAAACCAAAGTTGTAGGATTGTCAAACAATATATTCTGCATTTCTAGTTCTGCAGTAGTGGAAAGTTCTGGCATTTACCTTGAAGTGCCTACGTGGCTGGAGAAACACAATTCTTGAATTGTAGTTTTATTTCAAAGCCTTCATCATGTGTGTTTACTGTTGCAACTTTAACTACAAAACTGATGAAATGTTTACCTTCTCAAAATACACGTAGAAGATTCTCCCAAATAAAGAAACTATTATAAATACATATACTGATGAAGGCATTGGCTGTGGCTGTTTTCCTAATAATCATATCTTAAGTTTAAGATTTGTTAGAATTTCTTAGTGGTGAACCTTCACACCATACCAACTACCGTTTAAAGTACTTACTTACGCTATTGGAAATACACAGTCCTAAATATTGGTTGTGTATGTTAGTAATGATTTTAATAATTGGTTTGCATCCATAATTGTGGTTACAATGTCAAGGTTTTGGTGGTTCATAAAAGTACAATTGTGACCTTAACAGGCACGTCTATTTGCAATTTTCTGCAATATAAAAGTTTGTGATGAAAGTGAAACATAGCCTAACTACAATTGAAAACCATTACTAGTTTTTCCTACCTTTGTTTGCTGACTCTTACTATCGACATTAACAACAAGAATAAAGTGGGCAAGATCAATACTTAAAAGGGCAGCATTTACAGCCTATGAGCACAAGGAGCCAAAAACTTGGGATGCATTAATAAAGAATGTCCTGAAATTATCTTAATGCTGAATTTTTTTTACAGTCTCTTTGATTCCTGAATTTGTAGGATACTGTCATTAGTTCCTAAATATAAGACAGAAAAAAACATTGAAAGTGTTACAAGCATATCAATCCAAAATTCAAGAAAGCATGCTTTTAAATGATAATATCAGCATATAATATATATATATATAGAGAGAGAGAGAGAGAGAGAGAGAGAGAGAGAGAGAGACTGAAATTATGACAAATAGTTAAATTTAAGGACTTATTTGACATCTCACATGTTTAACATTTTCTATTTGTGACAACACCTACCACTTGCAGCAACTATAGTGATTGTTTATTGTGTCAATTGGTTTCATTGGTTGTGTTCTTTGGGTCAATTTGGTCACACTTTCAGGGAAGTTTACAATATCGTTGATGATGACCCTGCTCCGAGGGAAGAAGTATTTGAGTATGCAATGAAATTGGTGGAGGAAAAATGGCCAGAGCTGAAGTTACAAAGTGTGGAGCAGAGGCAGAAAGAGTGGTCCAATGTAAATCCAAAGGGCGACAAACGAGTGTGTAATGCCAGAATGAAGAGGGAACTAGGACTGCAACTACTTTTCCCTGATTACAAATCAGGATTGAAGAGTATAATTCACCAAATTCAGAGTCCATTCCACTGTCATTGACCAAATCCAGAGTCTCACTTTTCAATGCCTTATATAAGTTGGACTCAGGTCATACTGATATAAACTTTCTCTATAAAATGAACCTTCTTAGAGAAAACCCATCAATTACTCACATCACTTCATGTTTGTGCCTCAGCAAATGCTATTGCACTGCTTCAAAATGAGAATCTCAAAATTAACACTTCCAAAACTAGGATAAATATGTCATCAAATCAATTGGTGTGATTATGTTACTGAACTAGTACTCCCAAATTCAAGTTATGATGATAGAAGTGTTTGGGGAGAGAATTTAATATATTTAGCTACAGTAGTCTTATCTGGTTCAAATAGGATTGTGTCTAATGCAATGTGCACTTGCCCTCTGAAAGAACAGGGTAAATGGTTAAAAAAGTAACTTTGTTGAATAAAGCCAGTAAATATTTGAAACAATTTTTCATAATCGATTTCTTTTTCTGAAGGTTATTTTTCTAATTGTAAATAAACATGGAGTACTGTTTTTTTAAAAATATCTAAATAGTAATTGCTTATTTTTAATATTAAATAAATTAAACTAATATCTTTACCTGATTAAACAAATGTAAAGTATTTAAAATAAGTAGTTTTAAAAATAATATTGATTTACTAATTTAAAAATTAGTAAAGTACAGTTATGAAATGGTTTAACTGGGTAAAATCATTTTACTAAAATGAGTTTATGATAATTAATAATAATAAAAGAGAGGTATTTTGAAATACCTCATTTAGTATAAGTGTTCTTCTGTTTCCCTTCATCTATCTATCCATATAGCGGCATTCGAACACTGACTATGGGAGATGATTTTTGAGTCAAAACCACATAGACCAGTGATGCCACTACGTCTCAAATACATATTTTATTATAAAAATAATCCACAAAGTCTTTATATGTTCTTTTATATTTTCGCATTCTTACTTTTTTTTTTCATGTTAATTTAATATTACATTAAAAAATGGAATAAAATCATAAATAGCTAATAATCAGTATGTGGTGTTCATACCTTTTTTTAATTTAAAATAAAACTAAGAAAAAAAAGTATGATTTTGATCATTATACATTTTTTGTAATTTGTATTTTGTCATTGTATTTTTGAATTGATTTTAGTTTTTAAATTTATTAAAATTTTAAATTAAGTAATCAATCTTTGAACCATAATGATTGAAAAATATCTAACCGAGATAAAAGAAACCCTGTTTGTTTGACTTTAGAAATAAATTATTTTTGTGAAATCATAAATTTACTCGTGATTCACTTTTTTAAAATTAATTTTAATTTTATTCACAACTTTATAACATTTTTTATATATATGTATAAATTTGTTGCCATCATTTCCTACCAACCTATCACTTCAATATCATCTTATTGTGTATATATTAGATTTTAAAAATTTTAAATGATAAATTTTTCAACAAAAATGTTCACTTTAGAGAAATAAAGAGCTAAAGAAACTTAAAACAAAAAACTTAAATTAATATAATTTTAACTCTTAATAGTATGATGTCTATGTCATTTACTAACATATAAGCAATTAAAAATAATGCTTAGATACTTATTTATATAAAAGATCATTTTAAAAGTGTACATAAATAACTAAAAAAAAAAGATACAGCAATAGAGAGATGCTGTATAATACTTCATCAAATATCACATTAGGCCTTCTACTTTTGCTGCCATTAGAACATGATACTTCATTGAATTGCTTTACCATCATCAATACCAGAAATATCGGTGGTCTACAAATGCATTTATTATTACAAAATACACGGATATTTTTAATTATTCTTCATATTATTGTTAGTTATTTCTAAAGGTTTATCCTTAGCACATCCAAAACCTATTTTATATAACTATACCAATAACTGGGTATAAATACAATATATCCATGATTTTGTACGCAGCATTGCTTGTGAGTGCACTGCTCTTCATTTTCCCAGTATGGCAGTGCTTACCGACAGAAAAAGCAGTCTTGGAAGCATAAGATTTGAGTCAATTACAACATTCAGTGATTCTGTCTCATAAATCATTCTTTGGATTCTCCTTCTATCCATATGACTAAATTAGCAAAGTTATGTTATATTCATTCATTAGAAATATAAATACAGGAGTTTATGTTTCCTGCGCTGCACTTTTAAACCTTATTTTGTCGAGTGCAGAAATCTGCAGCAGTCTGCCTCTTACTGTTACCATAGAATGGAATGAAGCAGAAATCTTCGTAAACAAAAATATATATCTATTCTTTCCTCTGCTTCCCTGTGGTCGTCTTTGCTTTGGCTCAGCCACAATTGCCAAGGGACGTTATATTCATACAGTTCATATGAACCACATCAACCTCACTGGAATTTCTGGTCAAAAGTCAAAATTAATTAATTTAAAGCGATTAAAATTATGAGTAAAGTTAGACTACATAGAAAATATTAAAAATTCTAAATTGATGGTGGGTGTTATCACTACTAAAATTAGAGAATGGTTGACTCTTACAGCAAATGGAACTCAATCTTTCCGATATCTAGCCCAAAAGCCTTTCTTCCTGGCAGAATCGTTATCGGACAGGGATCGGCTCCACTTGGATCCAAGTGAAAAGTGCCGCCTCAAGAATGGCTTTCCAAATGAGCTCCTCGCACTGGAGCTTGGCTCCATTTTTGAAACTTTTCCTCCTAAATCAATATCTTTTTGGCGATCAAAAACATCAAAACCACCATCAAGGTAGCTATCAACCACACGGTTTCTTGATATCTTGTGGTTCTTGGCCTTCATCTCTGATTCAGCCCGAAGAACTTTTCTAGACAACTTTGAAAAGTGCTTCTCTCCAACCATACAAATTGGACAAGCTGGATCATACCTATCTGCCTCTGGTGTCATGGCCTCTAAACATTCTGCATGATATGCATGACCACAGACCAGCACAGCAACAACCGAGAGGTCATTGCTGGCAATAAACTTTTGGTTGCTCCATGTTGATCTCTCAGTCAAAAGCTTTGAGCAAGCCCCACAAGATTGCAGTTCCATGGAGGGAGAATATGAGAACCTGCTACTGGATCCACTTATCTTGTGACGACCAGAGCCAAAACACTCACTATCAAAAGACCACCTTTCCCTTTGGGATGATGCCACCATCTCAGAGAAGGTTCGCATTGACCATCCATCAGATGATCCACATAGGGATCCAGCAGCCATTTCGTTGCTGCAAGTAGAGAGTACAAAGGATGGCCTTCCTTCAGAAATTGAGTTGTCCGGTGATTTCAGACCCATAATTCGACTATCAGAAATCTGTCTCAACAGAGGGTGTGCTGGTGATCGATGTGCCCATCTTGTTGGGGTAGAGTTGGGAAGATGGTTATAATTGTGATTAGGCATAGGATCTACTGTGGGCGTTGAGAAGACTGAAGGTATTGAAAAAGAAAGATTTGGTATTGAAGACTCCGCTGGATTCTTCACCTAAAGAGAAACACAGATTCAGAGTGAGCCCAGCAGTACTACAGCAGAAAGCCTAAAATAAATCAGATTATGCACCACAAAGCTCATGGTTCCAATTCAGTAGCTCAAAACTAACCACTGTAGAAAAATTGCTTGACATGGACAGATCTGCAACAAGGACATGGAGGGAGAACAAAGAGAAATCAATGCCAAACAAAGAAACATCAACCCAATGAACCAAAGTGCATAAAAGAGAGCATCATGAACAGAATGTCAATACCAATATATGGGACCACTCAACACAACAAACCGAGTTTGAAAACTATACACTGGTTAGGAAAACAGCAAAAAAGATAAGGTGGTGAACAAGGTCAGACACGATGTAAAAAAGACACGTGTGTGAGATAAAGATCCCTTGAATATAAGGAAACAGCAAGGGTTTTTCCTTTCAAAAGATATATATAATCCCACCCATTTTCTCAGAAACTATTGATCATGTATTTACTATTATTTGTGCTGATTGCAATCATTCTCAAAACCTATGACTAAACTGTGCAGGATTTTCATTTTTCGTAAGCATACTCAAAGGGCTTCAATGTCAAGGTTGCCTACAGGTAACAGAAACATTTTTCATGGGATAATTGGTCCACCACCATACCAAATTTTTAAAAAGGAAATTGTATTTCAACTCTTGCATCCTATATTATGTACTAAAAGTAAGAATACCCCAAAAACATGGGGGTGGAAGAGGCCTAAATGTTATAACTAAGACCGACCCATCAAACATTGTGCTCATGGTGAAGGATAAAAGAATAATAGAGTTCAGGGTTTAGCATTTACCAGACGAGGGGGTCATCAGATTTGCAACCAGCGCCTCATCAACAGGGGACTTCAGTGAAATAGGAGTCACAGAGTTCTCCATGATGCTTCCCCCATCAGACAGATTACCTCTTTCAGAGCTTAATGAACCTTTTAACTCCATGCTGACATTTCTACTGTCTAAATGAGATGTGTGATAAGAAGGATTCTCAATTTCACCAGTAACACGTTCCCTACTATCCCATTGAAAGCTCCACGATGGTGAATACACAACATCCCTACGCAAGCTTTCACCTCTAGTTCTGTTAGGAAGATTAGGATCCTTTGCAGCAACACAACAAGCTGATCCCATGATAACTGCAGAAAAAAATAGAAGACAATCTAAACTATAGCCACAAACCGTAGTGTAAAGACAAATTCAAGACTTGCTGATATTTTTTGAACAAAAATAAATCCTATAGTGTACCCGAAAATCACAATTGAAATCTCAAAAGCCGCCTCAATTTCCAGCAAGAAACCGTAACCCTACTTCCTCCTGAAAAATAAACAAAAAGGAAAGACGATTAAACTAAGATTTCAAGATAACTTAAGAACCTTCAAGCCGGCCAAAAAGCTCCAGACAAGGACCGCGCTCTAAACTTCGGATTTCCAACGCTCTAATCTAACGAAATCTAGTTCAGCGAAAATCCAACATAAAATTCAATTATAGAAAACTGTTTCTATTAACTGCATCCAGCAATTAGAAACTAAATACATATATAAAAAAAAAACGACCACCAGCTTCAACCGTAAACACAAGGCTTCAAACATAAACTTGTAAAAGAGGAAGAACAATTAAATCCATCCTATTAACATGATAAACCACTCAACCATCCTCTAAGTTAAAATAAAACCAGTTCGAGAAAAAAAAGATTTCCATACAAACAACAGAAAGCACTAATTACAATACGCACACAAAAACACCGTCATTATTCACAGTTGAAAACACAAATCCAGAGCCAATAAAGAGAAATAATAACCAAATCCAGTTCATTTCCTTCCAAAATCCATGAACTCGTCAAAACAATTAAGAGCCAAACAAAAAACTCAATCGTCCCCCCGTTCATTTATTTCCTAGAACCTCAAAAGAATTTCTAGGGTTTCGAGACATTCTAAATACTGAGTACTAGGATCGTTGATGCATACGATTAATTATTAACACGACAAACGAAAAAGAGAAATCTAACAAGAAGAAGAAGCATGCGCGAATCTTACTCGCAAACTATAAACTGAGATAAAAGAGGGAAAATAATCGAGCTCTGGTCATATACGGAAATGGAGTCCGTCGCGTCCGTTTTTCAGTTAAAACGCGGCACACGGCGCAGCGCCGCCGAAGCAGAAGCCGGTACGACGGCGTTAGGGTAGAGGTTGTTGAAAACGGAAACGGTGGCGCCTCTGTTAGTTTCTCCGTATTGTGTGACTGTGACTCACTGCATCTTCTCTTTTTATTTTCCTTCTGCAAACGTCTGTTTCTATCTTTTCCTTTTCCTCTTTCCACCTCTCTTCTCTGCGCTTCTCCCTCTTTAATAATTATTTATTTCTTACACCAAAATAAATAAATAAATAAAAATTGCGCGTTGAATATTATAATTACTTGTAATAATAAACCGTGGATGAGAATTGGACGCTTTAGTTTCCACCACGTGGAGCGCACTATAAGCTCACATGCACCCAATTAAGGGAATATTATACCAAATTGCGACCGGGGAGAAACCATTGACCAAGATCTTTCCATGGTTCCAACGGTGGTCAATTTTTGCCATGCTCTGACTAAGACTACGACCGTTTGATCCTTTTAGAATCAGGTTTTCGTATTTTTCGTTTATGACCACACTACAACACAAACCTTTCGCTTTCATTTAATTTCCATTTTGCACCCTGAAAAGTAAAAACAAACATATGAAAAACATTTCATGAAAGTCAATGCTATTAAAACTCTCCCATTAATTAACTATAAAGTCTAATTTCAAAATAATTGTATTGTTTATTCAGTCTCTTCTAAAAAAGTCACCATTTGCTTCATTTTCCGCAATCTTTTATCTATCGTGATTATTTAACCTTATCCTATTTATCATGATTTTGATCAAATTTATCTATTTATTAATTTCTTATTTATTATCGGGAAACTGTTTTATTTATGGCGATACTTTATTAATTGAGCATTTATGTATGTTGTTACTAAAGTCAATGTTGACTTTCGTTGCATGTCTGCTTAAAATGCAACAAAGTCTTTCTTTTTTTTCTCTCAAACATATTAGAAAATGCATTTATTTAAACATTAAAAGCTTTGAATGATTTATTAATGTCATTATTATTTTTATTTTTTTAATTAGTAATTTAATCTTTACATTTAATTCTTTAATTTGTTTTAGTTTCTATATTTTGTATTATGAATTCTAATTCTTTTAAAAAAAATCATTTGAATCACAATTTTTATAAAAAAAATACAACCATTTAGAATTATCACATGTCAAAATTTAAGTTTATTACATATTAAAATATAAGTTTTTCACATATCAAAATTTGGATTATTCATGTTAAAAAAGTGTTATATGTTAAAATAAAAAATGTTTAAAAATAAAAGATAATTCAAATATTGACACGTGACGTACTTAAAATTTGACACAATGGTATTAGTGTGAAGTCTCTTACAAAAATAAAAACAGAAACTCAGTTAAGTCAAAAACAATATAAAAACCAAGATAAATGAAAGAAACTAAAATACTAATTAATTTCTTTTTGTTTTCTTGTGGAGTTAGCTATGCTTATTAACTGAGTGCAAAAACGTGGGAAATGAGAATTCAGGCCCATAGTAAACCTTACAGGCCCAAAGTTCTGTAAATCCAAAAAATAAAAAGTTTGTTTTATCCTAAAACTGAAAGGCCCATTCCAGTTTGGATCATTTATTTTTAGTTAGGACGGGTTGATAACTGGTGGTTAAGTTAGATATAAGGATGACGTCCACAAAACTTATTAAGGGTATATTTAGACTCATTTTTCCGTAAAAACTTTTAAAAGATATAAATATAAATAAAAAAACTTAACTTATGAATAAATACAAATAAAAATTTGGTCAAGTTACATGAGAGAGTTTTTACAAATAAAAATAAAAATTTGACCTTTTACATAATAGTCGTATTTAAAACCCAGATATTTTTAAATTTAAATCCCATACACCTGCTTTGTTAATCAAAGTAAGTAATAATTTAGCAAAAGAAATTATAATTAAATAAAAAGTGTCAATAATGGACACTGTTCACCTTGCGTCACATAGCAAGCTTTTTTTACTTTTCTTTGTTCCAGAAGAGTTTTTATGCATTAATTAATTTTGCACTTTCATGGGTGCTATTCACACACATGCTGCATCCATCACTTTATTCATCACTTTAGTTTTATCAAAAGGCAATTGAGAACGTTAACGATCTGAAAACAACTAAGAGAAACACCTTTTTTGGTACCATTTCTACATTTATAAAAAGCACACCCACAACAACAACAGAACCATGCCAATGCCAATGCCACCATATGATATTTTCAATATTCCATTATACGTAGCAAGCAAGTTCCGACACTCTGATAATATAATAAACATTGCCTCATCATCACCCTAGAACACACCAGTAATGAACAATCCATTTGAATTCAACCCTGACACAACAACAAGACAAGAACCTTAATTTCTGAGAATGTTCACCACAGAAACATGTTGTCTGCGGTGGCGACAATTGGGTGGTTAAGGAAGGGCATGTGCATGGTGGGGTTGACGAAATTATTGTTGGTTTTGTTATTGTTATGGTGATGATAATTAGGGTTTGTTGCGTTGATGAGTTTGATGATGTGATTGAAGGAGTGAAGGGTTTGAGTGAGTTCAGTCTTCTGGGCTATGAGAATGGAGTTGTGAGCGTGGAGCTTGAGATGGTGTTGGGTGGTGATGTTGAGTTGGGTCAGGAGTAGGTCATTTTCCTTCTGGAGACTCTGCATCTGTGCAGTGAGATCGTCCATGTGCTTCTGCTTTCGCATCCTTGATCTTCTGGCCGAGTCACGGTTCGATTGCTTCCTCTTCTTTCTTCTTTGTTCCATCAGAAGCTGCAGATCCTCCTCAGACCCTGAAGTCTGAATCAACATCGTGGACATGGTAGAAGTTCCACTGGATGAGGCCATTAATTTGGAACCGATTATATTAAGAAATGAACTTAAGTCTAATTCAATTCTGAATCCGGAACAATTAAAGATAATTTGGATAATAATAGAGAAGGTTGTTGTTATGAAGATATATAAAAGGGAACAGTGGTGTTGGGGTTAATTATGAGAAAACATAGAACCAATAGAGGAAGAGAACTGAGAAAGATTGAACTAAGTGGGTCCTGCGTCTGAGGGAAGAATTGATCATAAACCCGGAACGAAGGATCTCACTGAGGACTGGAGACATTAATGTAACACATGAAGATTCATGTGATTGAAAGGAAAAGTGGTATGAGTGCAGAAGCAGCAAGGGTTTGGGAAGAGAAGAGGGGAAAGGGAAAAAAAAAAAGAGTGTTTGAAAGGAAGGTGGGGGTGGGAGAGGAAGAGAGGGGAAGAGGAAGTAAAAATTGAAGAAGAGGGTTGAATTTATAGGAGAATGGGAGGGTGGAGAGAGTGAAAAATGGGGTGGATAAAAGCAAGTGGGATGGGAATATACTCCTAAGGTGGGTGGGTGGGACAAGGTGAGGGGCATGCTTTGTTGAGACAACCCTCTTTCACAACCCTAGTGGTGTAGACATGTTAAAGTTAGCTAAACTGACTCATACGATTTGGGAAAATGATTTTTTGAGTATTATATTTCGATAATTTTCTCTTATAATTTTAGGTGTTATTTTCTGAGTGATTTTCCAATTTTTTATTTTCTCATTCTCAATATTTCAAAACTACTTAGAAAATGACACATAAAGTTGTAAGCGAAAGTTGTCAAAATTTAGTAGTCAAAATATCATTGTCTTACAAATTGACTTATCATGAGTTGGATTGAAAATGAATCTAACTCGGCTCATTTTATGGTGAATCAGAAATTTGGTAAATCAGCTCAACCACCACAGGTTGGTGGGTCAAGTGAGTTGATTACCAACCCACATAAAAAAATTATTTATGTATTTATTTTTAAGTATTTAAATATTTAAATAATTTTTTAAGCAATCTATTAGATGACAATCATAGTAAAATCAAGAACAAATATCTTCATCATGCTCACCACCAATGTATGATGAATTGTTTATAAGAAAGTGTCCATATAGTCAAATAAAACATGGTTAATATTACACATCTCCTATCATGCTATTCAACAAAATATAAATAAAAAATTACACATTTTTATCATGCTAATTAGAAAATTTTGTTTATAAGACAGTTGTTTGAGTACTTTAATATAAAAATTATAGTTAAAGATCAAAGTATCAACGTATATAACTCGATAATCAAATTAATTAAACATTCAAACTATTCAAATATAATTGAACAACATTTTAGTATTTAAAAATATGAAATTGTGAACCTATATAAATATTAAAAAAGTTGTAAAAAAATGTTGGTGGATTAAGTGGGTCAGTTCACCTTCAACCCAGCTCAAACTCGTTTAACCTGTAGATTAAGTAAGCTGGGTTGAGTCAACCCACTTTTGAAAAAATAAGTTTTTCTCAACCCAACCCAACTCGAACCCGTGGTGAGCCGAGTTAGCTCACGGGTTAAAACTCATTTTGACATCTCTATAATGGTATGTCCCCAAAATACCTTCAAGACCTTATAGTTTCTTTAATGATATTTTCATATTCAATTTTATATATATATATATATATATATATATATATATATATATATATATATATTTAACAATATCATTTATTATATATGATGCACGGTTACAATACGTGTATCAGTTTGGACACATATTTAATATACTAATAAATTTATTTTGAAAATATTAAAATACGATATGTGATAAAAATGTATAATAATTCTTAAAAACATGATAAATATATTATTATCATTATTATTGTTATATGAATCAAAATTAAAATAATATATATTTAAAGTTGTTAAAATAAAAAATTATAAATTATTGTTATTAAAAAAATTAAAATTGTTGTTTTATATATTAGATATTGAATATTTTATTAATTTTATTAATAAATATCAGTAAAATATAATACATGTATCAAACTTTATAACTTAATCTGAAATATCAGGATGAATTAAAGATAATGTATAACTTAAAATGAACTAGTTAATACGAACTTAATGATAAACAAATTGTTGTTAGATTTACCACCTACCATTATATAAATTCTATAACTTTTGATTTGTGTGTAGCTCTTTCTAATAATAATAAATTCTATAACTTTTAATTTGTGTGTAGCTCTTTCTAATAATAATAGTTCATATATGTGACAGTAATTTAATCTATTTAACAACTCTCGCAAAATAATTAATAGTACGCATAAAAATTATATTAATATATTGCAAGACACATTGAACTAAAGGCGAAAAAGAAAATCATTGGTTGAATGACTGTTTGAAACCTCCTAAACAAAACTCTTTAGCAGCATAAAATAATCATAGTCAAATCTCTATATATTTGTTGGTCATTTAATGTTTTTAAAGTCAAATCTCATAAAGTTCATATTGATTTTTCAGAATAAGTTATTAACAAGAGTTTAAATACGTTAAGAATTGTAAAAGTATGTTAGGATTATATTTTTTCATTTTGGAATATTAAAAATTCCATTCTTCTAAGAGAAGAGGTAAATAAATAAAAAAATCCAGAGCGATTAAAAAACGTTTCAAAAGTGTGAAGTCACGTTTACAGATCTAGCAACATTTATATAAATTATAATATTTCTGAGTATGGTGAGAAAATAATATAATTTAAATTTGTAAAATATTATTCTTTTATAAACTAATTTGTAACATTTATTTATATAAATTATTCTTTTATAAAATATTTCTGAGTATGATGCGAAAAAAATTGTAAAATTTAGATGTTAAAAATTATTATCCATATAAATATTAATTTTTTAGCATAAACTAATTTTTCTAAACCTAAAACTTTAATATAAACCCTTCTAATAAAAAAATAAATATACATATATATATATATATATATATATATGATTATTTCTGCTTTATTATTTGAAATGTAAATTTACAGATTTATAGTTAATATATTTTATTGGTATAACTATTGCTTTAGTCATTTAATTTATTAGTTTAGTTCATTTTGATTTTTTATTATTTTTAGATTTAATTTAGTCTTTTAATATTTTAAAATTGTTCAATTTAAATTAAATTGAACCTAAAAATAATAAAAAATTAAAATAAATCAAATTAATATATCAGAGGATTAAATCAGTGATCATATCCTTTTCTTTCTCTTTTATGTAGCTAATATAGATAAGTTTTTCGGTATGCATATGTTAATTTCAAATAATATTTTTATTTTATTAATTTTAGTGACGAAAGCTTCTTTAAAGTTGAAACAGAAACTATAATAATATTAAATAATTAATATATATGCAGTTGGAAAAATAACATTTTTTGTAATGTGATTAGGTATGTTAACTAAATATTGCGTTTACTTTTATCGGTGGTTGAAGTTTTCAATTCTAAAGGTAAGTTTAAACCACAAATCATTTGTCATATTAATGCTTGTATTCGTGTAATGCACCAGATAAATTATTTTGTAATGTAGTTTTTCAATTATTTAAAACACTCGTTTGTAATACTTAAAATTAACATCGAAAACAAATTAACACCCGCCATTGGAAATTAAATTTTAATGTTTACAATAATACTTCTTGTATGATAAAAAATTAATCTATGTTGGAAGTCACACGTTGATTAAAAATGAGGTCAAGTGTATATATA
>Ga0214542_1004047_pt1 | contig 29334 bp, 22 predicted proteins | sample CNSS1metaG_FD_160096 | JGI IMG/M metagenome (GOLD analysis project Ga0214542, IMG submission 160096) | Root nodule microbial communities from cowpea collected in UCLA plant growth center, Los Angeles, California, USA - CNSS1 | ecosystem: Host-associated > Plants > Roots > Nodule | place: USA...
GACTATTTTCTTATTTCATTTATCATTTTAATGTAAATAGAAAAAAGTCCCACATCAGGGAAATTGTTTCATGAAATACAAAATCAGTCAAATTTATCAAAAATTCTAACATTCAAATATGCATGATTTTTAATATGAGATAGATCTTTTTAATCTTTTAAAATCTCTATCGAGTATTACTTCATTTTGTCATCTTCTAAAAAAAATTTCTGGTAATCTTAATTATATATCATTCAATTATTGTTAATATTTAAAATTCACAATAAAATATATATATATATATATATATATATATATATATATATATATATATATATATATATATGCAGTAAGAATAGATGACACAATTAAGATATTATTTTTTAACTGTAAAATTTAGAAAACAATATTTATTTTTGTGTATTATGTCATTTGTACAGAGAAAACATTCGAATTATAGTTACATTCATAACATTTCACATGCTCTGTTTTGTATAATGTGATTCCCTTCTAATTAAATTATCTTTGATAGACTTCCTATTTAACATCACTCCCCATGTTAAAAACTGTATATATGTTGCTATGATAAATATTTTGTATTTCAAGTGTGTTGTCTCCAAAATAGGCATCTCCTTTTAAAACAAATACTTTCAACATCTGTTCTAACATTAGTGTATATATATATATATATATATATATAAATGCAGTAAGAATAGATGACACAATTAAGATATTATTTTTTAACTGTAAAATTTAAAAAACAATATTTATTTTTGTGTATTATGTCATTTGTACAGAGAAAACATTCGAATTATAGTTACATTCATAACCTTCCATATATCTTTGTCTGTGTCTGATGTTGGAAAACAAAGTTCACACATGCAAACTTTCTTTCCTTGAACATTGGCTTTGTGTTTGAGCGTAGCAGAAGAAGCATTGATGTCAAACGCAAAGAAAGCTTGAACTTTATTTGGAATTTTCTCTCTCTTGGGACTCTAATTTAATCATCAATGCCTTTTCATCTTTATTATACAGCAATACGTGAAGAAGGAAAAGGACGAAGACTCTTTGCAAATTCACCAACTAATTCAGTTTCTGGAAATAGAGTTAATGTAAGAATTTCTTATCCTTATATATTATGTATTATAGTTTAATCATTATATTTTATCCTTCTATTTTATTATATATTCCAAATTCATTCCATATTTGTAATAATGTTTAAGTTTCTATCTACCGGTACAACTAGTTAACCATTTTGGTCTTAATATTTACTAATAATAACACCAGTAATAATAGTTCTACATGTTTCTGTCTCTCACCTTTGCTTTCTTCACACAAAAATTATATATACATATGGTTTTTTCAACAAATTTTTACTTTAGATAGGAAAGGAGAATTCATTATTCTCCTTTATTATATTCATTATTGTTATCCTAAAATAATGTACATAAATTATTGGCTATAGCAATTTAATTTGTATATAAATTAACATATGAATACATATGTTAACAAGTATTATTAATATATTTGTTTTATATATAAAAATATATATATATATATATATATATATATATATATATATATATATAAAACGTAAAGTAAATGGATGAAAACTTGTAATAGATTAAAATACTAGGTTTAATATTTACGTAAAGTTGGATGGGAACCGATATAATGTTGATTGGTGTTTGGAATGGATTCCTGGTTTATATTAAGATATTTGTGTTTTTAATTGGATTACATTATATGCTTAATCGGCTGCTGCCTTATAGATTCCTGTAAGCTTTGTGTATGCTTAGCCAAATTTAAATGTTGGCATGATTAATTGATGAAATAAAAAAAAGGGTGTGTATGATATTCTAGTAATAGAACTATGCTTGGTGTGTCCTAATTGTTCTATAAGTTGGTGTGTGGTATGATTTAAGATCCATTGGGATCTGTTTTAAGTGCCAAAAACTAGTAGCACTACGCTACTGGTATGGCGCCTGACGGCGAGAGCGAGCCGCCAGGCGGACGGAACACAAATCAGTGGTAATGGCCATTGTTGACGCTTTGCGCCTAGCGGTAGGGGGAGTTCCGCCAGGCGGTATGGTATAGCAGAGATCCTGAAGGTGCAGTGGCGCCTGGCGGCGCGAGATAGGTGTGCCAGGCGGTGGCGGCGAGTGGCGCCCGGCGGCGTGGTGGAGTTCGTCGGGCGGTGACATTGCAGTGATGATGCTGCAGGCGCGTGGCGTGTGGCGGTGTGTTTGCCTGGCGACGTGAGATACGCACAAGCGGTTTTGGTTTAGTGATTGTGCGCGAGGAGTGGTTTCTACACAGCTTTAGGTGATGTTCATGATCCGAGGCTTTGGCTGGGGGTCCAGTGACGAGTGTAACTCGTATTGGAGTAACACGTGACCACTCTAGGTTGTAGCCTGGTGGTTTAGGAAGTCCAGTGGAGTGTGCGAGTTGTGGCTCGTACGGCGAGGTTCGGGTGATTGCCCTCTTCAGAGTATTCTGATAGAGTTTTGGTAGCCTGGAACAGCTACAAACTTTATGTTTGTTTCGAGGAGCTCCACTTGGTGTCACAGTGAGATGCTGTGACAAGGTTATTCCCACGTATGGACTATCAGGTGGTGGCCTGTAGTCGGAGGGGCGAGTAGACACTCGTGCAACAAAGATCGATCATTGTTCTCACCTAAAGGGTATAGAAATGATAGATGTCTAAATGCAAGTACTGGAAGTGGAGAGTAAAGGAAAAAGGAAGAAGAATACTAACTCGGGGTTTTAATGTCGCGACGTTGAATTTAATATTATATTTGTTTGGTTTTATTTAAATGAGCTCACCCTATCTGTGTGTGTGTAGCGATGATCATGTAACTTGTTACATGGGAGCAGATGCTAATACAGGTGAGCAGGCGGATACATAGAGACGAAGTGGGGATCACGACGGGATTATTCACTCAGTTTTATTATAATTTTCTTTTGTAATGACTGAATAGTACGATTTTAATTACTACGAAAGCGATGTTGAACTTTTAATTTTCCTGCGTTTTTGGGAAATTACGAGAATAAATGCGATGTTTTATAAATCTTATTTCTTATTTATTTTTAAATAGTAATTTCTGGCTAGGACGTTACAGTCTCAATTTGTAGAGTTCCACATACCCATGCGAGCCAGGTGAATTAAATTATGATTTTGATTTGCCTAATACCATGTGCAAAAATTTGAACTACGTCTGCCATTTAAGGACAATGTGTTTGGTACTTAGAAATTGAAAATATCATGTTCTACCTTGTCCACATCATGTATATATCACAACAGGGTCAAACCCAAAACTGTCTCAATTTGTAGAGTTCCACATACCCATGCGAGCCAGGTGAATTAAATTGGGCATTTTAATGTGCTTGACATTGTGTGCAGAAAGTTGAACTACGTTTGTCACTTAAGGACAATGTGTTTGGTACTTAAAAATTAAAAATATCATGTTTTATCTTATCCACATCATTTATATATAACAACCTGGGGAAATGAAGAACTATCTCAATTTGTAGAGTTTCACATACCCATGTAACCTAGGTGAATAAAATTGTGCATTTTGATGTGCCTGATATTTTCTGCAAAAATTGGAACTACGTTTGCGACTTATGGACAATGTGTTTGGTACTTAGAAATTGAAAATATCATGTTCTACCTTGTCCACATCATTCACATATCATAGCATGGTCAAACTCAGAATTGTTTCAATTTGTAGACTTCCACATACCCATGCGAGCCATGTGAATTAAATTATGATTTTGAAAGCCATGGACACAATGAGATGGAACAAATGTTGTGGAATAGAGAATGATGCCCACGACTTAAGGCGTGACAGAATAAACCCTAATCATTGTGACGGTCCATGTGGAAGAAATCGTTCCTGCTTTTGCATGATAAAATGAAGAAGAAGAATGCAAGGAAGTTGTGGAGTGAAGAAGATGGGAACACAATTGTGGAATGAAGAACAAGAGTGGATAAGAGAAGTGCAGCGAAGAAGTGAAATTAGAATGGAGAATGAAACCGCCATTCTTAAAAAAAGGGAGTAAAATTACATAAAACCCCTATGCTATCTTTATTCAAAAATTAAAAACGTGTTTTTCATATACCTAACACGTAGACTTTGTCAACTTTGTCAGGGAAAACTTTGTTAGAATATCATTTCTCAAAAACAAATGATGCTACTAGGACAAAAAGTGAAAACAAAATGCGATGGTTAGGCGACTGAAATAGTGGAACTATGAAATTACGAATTTACTAAAACGACAATACTATGAGTTTTGATTACGACAAAAATGGAAAAGGAATTTCAACTCAAGGCAATGGAAATTTGGGAATCCCAACTAATTCTCGAAGGATCTACCTGAAGAGAATGAAAAGATGAGGTAAGGTAACAAAATTTCAAAGAGAGAAGGAATATTCGACAGATAAAGAAAAAGTGATTAGAGAGAAGGTTCATACCCAAAAACATACCTCTCTCAATGATCAAAATCCATTAAAAGCACATTCTCTTTGCGTGGCCTCGTGCTTCTCCTCGTGTCTTTCTTTTGCGGATCCTCTTCCACTTGTCCAATCCTTTCAACCCAAATTTCCTGCACAACCTGTTTTCTCCATTCTGCTTGTTACAATACCTTTCCCTTTAACAACAACCTTGCCCTCAAGGTTGAATTGAGAATAAGCTTGTTGAAATTCATCAAGATCTTCCCAAGTAGCTTCATTAGGTTCAGTAGATTGTCAATGCACCAACACCTGTTGTATTTTAGTGGAATTACGCCCTATAACTCTTTTATCCAGCACTTTCATTGGACTTAAGACAGGTCCAAACTCATTGGTGGTCAAGGGTAAAGGTACATATTGTTTAGACTGGGTTCCCACAAACCTTTTGAGAAGGAAATGTGGAAAATAGGATGAATTCGGGTTGTATCAGGAAGCCTTAACTTGTAAGCCACTGAACCTATCTTCTCTACTACTTCAAATGGTCCAAAGAACCTCATGCCTAGTTTTTTATTCTTTCTAAGAGCCACCAAATGTTGTCTATATGGCTGCAATTTCACTAATGCTAGATCACCAATTTGCAGTTGAAATTCTCTCCTTTTCTTATCTGCTTGCAGTTTCATATAATTTTGAGCCATCTTTAAGTTGCTTTTGAGCTTTTGCAACAATTTGTTAATAGTGGTTAAGGACGCTTGAATAGTAGGAGGGTATGTAGAATTGACTTCATAAGGAATAATCGAGGGAGGCTCCCTACCAAATACAACTTTAAAGGGACTCATTCTTATGCTGTGGTGATAGGAAGAGTTGTATTAAAATTGTGCCCAAGGAAGCATAAAGTACCAAAGCTTGAGGTTTTCAAAAACACAACACCTCAAATACATCTCTAATGTCTTGTTAAGTACCTCAGTTTGTCCGTCACTTTGGGGATGATATGTAGAGCTCATCGCCAAAGTGGGTTCAAATGAAATGCCCAAACTTAAAGAGCCTATCAATTACCACCAGAATAGTAGAAAAACCATGTGAAGGAGGAAGATTTATAATGAAATCCATGGGTATGTCCTCTGATAAGTGCCAAAGATAAGTAATTTTCATATGAAATGTTGGCACTTCTGTTTGTAATTTGTGTTTATATCATGTTGATTCTCCCTAAATCTAGGAAAAATGAGCTTCAATCACATGCCTCCAAGTTTTTACTTAAAGAAATCATTTGATCCCTATTTTTTGTATTTTTCAGGTAAATTAAAGTAAAGGAGGAAAGAACTAAAGAAGAGGAAAAGATAAATCAAGAAACAGAGAAGAAATGGAAGAATTTGTGCAACAGGTCGCTCAAAGCAAAGGACTCTCGCCCAAGCTAGAACAATCTCACTCAAGCTAAAGCCATCTCACCTAAGCAAGACACTTGCCGCCATTCTCGCTCAAGCGAGCATGCTCTCGCCTAAGCGAGAGTTCGCGAAGAAGCCCATGTAGTTTTACAATTCTCGCCCATGCAAGAATGTGGTCGCCTAAGCAAGAGCCTTTCTTTAGCATGAAGTACTCTATCTCGCCCAAGTGAGATTCAAGTGGCTTAAGTGAGATGTTTGTGGAGTATATATGTTCCTGGAATCAGAGAGTGAAGTGGGCTGGTTTTTGGAGAATAAACATATCTGGAGAGCTGCAATCACGAAGCAGAGAACACCGTTCATCAATTTTCTTCTTCTTCTTCTTTAGCTCTTAGGATTTTGATGGCTACCATGAGTGACTAATCTCTTTCCTTGGGATTGAATATAATCGACTCGAACTTGGATGTACTTTGGTGATATTTATATATAGCCTTTCTGTTTCTACTCAATATTAGTATTATTGTTCTGTTCTTAATGCTTGAATCTATCTGATCAATAGATGTCTTGATTTTGATTTTTAGATCTGACTGGAAAGTATTTTTGAAAATCTGATTTGAAAAACGATACTTAATATAGTGTGATGTTAGAAATAGATCTCAATATATCAATTGCTTATAACACTCGACCATAATGCTGGATAATTTGCTGAATATGTGAGGAATCAATATTCAGGGAACTAATCTTATGAATTTTATACACGAGGAATCAATATAAATGATTTTTGGGTGTTGCATCAATATTGGTATTTTTAGATGTTATGTATTATATTCATCCAGATTACAAAAAAGGGAGATAGATGAAATTCAATCCTAGTTTCTTTTACTGAATTTTTCTAAACTTTTCCGCTTTTACTATATTATTTTTATGCAATAGTCAATGATAACTCAAATTAAAATCTTTGTACATATGCTAATTGAGATAATTATCTATTTTAATTGAATCTGTTCCTCGTAGATTTGACACTCTTACTTAAAATTATTATACTATAGTTGATTTTTGGTACGCTTGCCAGGAGATCAACATCCTCCCAAATCTGTTGAGGTATTGGAAATGGTTGTAACAAACCATAAGGCAAAGCTTGATCAACTTTAGCTTGTTGAGAAATGCTACAATTTCTTATATAAGCCTTGATATCTTCTTGCATTTTTGGCCAATAAAATTGATTTCAGATTCTAGCTATAGTCTTAGTATTTCTCGCATGACCCCCACTTTAGAGTCATGAAATTCTTGCATAATTTGGTTCTTCAAATTCATTTCAGCTGGTATATCAATCTTCCTCTTCTAAAAATCATTCCATCTTTAACAACAAACTTGTCAATAGGTAATGTGCCTTAAGTATGTTGTATCATCAACTTGCTTAACTCTGCATCCTCTATTGTCATCTTGGTAATATGCTCTAACCATTTAAATTTGGATTCTGACCAAGTCATAAAGTAGCTTCGAGATAATGCATCAGCTGGTATATTCTCTCTACCAGGCTTATATTGGATAGTGAAGTCATAGCCTAAAAACTTGGGTAACTACTATTGTTGTTCAAGAGCTTGCAATTGTTGTTCCAACAACTCTTTCAAGCTTTTTTATTTGTTCTAGTGATGAACTTGTTTCCCCTCAAATAATGTCAAAACTTAGCCAAAGCCTTTGTGATGGCATAAAATTCTCTGGTATAAACAGACAGTTGCTGCATTCTAAGAGAATTTTTCTTGGAAAAATAAGCAATTGGATGTTGAGCTTGGTTAAGGACAAATCCAATTCTAAACCCTGATGCATTAGTTTCCAAAACAAATGGCTCTTTAAAGTTAGGAATAACAAGTACAAGGGCATAAGTCATAGCGTCCTTCAACTTGGCAAAAGCTAGAGATGCATTAAATGAGTTCTTTTTCAGCAAGTCGGTTAGAGGGGAAACTATTACAACATATCAATTGTTTCATTGTAGTGGGTCTAGAAGTTTCCATTGCAACACCTTTTCCTGATAATGTATGGCCTAAGTAATCAATTTCCTTCATACTAAAGGAACATTTAGAAAGTCTATCATATAATTGCTATTGTTGTAAGGTTTTCAATACTAACTTCAGATGATACAAATGATCTTTCCACGTGGCACTAAACACCAAAATATCATCCAAAAAAACTAGGACAAATTTCCTTAAGTATTCTTTGAAAATCTCATTCATGTGGCTTTGGAAAGAGGCAGGGGCATTAGTTAACCCAAATGGCATTACAAGCCATTCATAGTGTCCATGATGGGTTTGGAATACAATTTTATGTTTATCTTGTAGATTCAACAAAATTTGGAGGTAGCTAGATCTTAAATCCAGCTTAGAAAAGAAATTGGCTCTAAATAACTCATCTATAAGTTCATCAACAGTAGGAATAGGAAATGTATCTTTAATAATAATAGCATTAAAGGCTCTATAATTAGTACATACCCTCCATGAGCCATCCTTCTTCTTGACCAAAATGATTGGAGAAGAAAAAGGACTCTTACTGGGTTGTATTATGCCTTCATCAAGCATTCCTTGCATTAACTTTTCAATTTCTTCTTTCTGACTATGTGGATACCTATAAGGCTTAACTTTGACAGGTTGAGATCCTTCAATCAAAGGAATTGAGTGATCTTGAAATCGAGGAGGTGGTAACGATGTAGGTGTCGCAAAAACTAAGCTGTAATTATGTAACAACAAGGCCAATTCCTGTTCTATACCTAATTCATGAGTGGAAACTGATAAGAGCTATCTTCAACAAGCTGCATACTAAAAACCTTAACTATAGAATCAGTGCTAACCATTCTTCTTATATGATGTAAATGTGCCAGAGTAGGTAAGTAATCAATTTTCCCTTGTAGAGTTATAAATTTCCACTCATGTAAAAACTTCAATTGCAAAGAATCATAATAAAAAATGTGAGACCATATGGCATTAAATTTTAATTGATATGACGTGAAAAAGTATTAGCTCAAATTGTTGAGAGTACTTGGTTGTGTTGAGAGGACTTGGGTTTGAGTCTTGCATATGCCTATTATGTGTTGTTTCATTGATTATTATTTTAATAATGTGCTTGAGCAGGATGAGTAATAATATAATCCTAGATTTATAGGATTTATCATGAAACATGAATTGGTTGAATTGGTTGTGCACTTGCATTGAGATTGTATGGTTGTGAGTTCAAACCTTGGTAGACTCAAATTAAGCTTTCTTTTTACTAAAATTAGTTTTGGCATGAATATGAAAGGACAGAAACCCTAGCTAGGGGTAACCAAGAGGGCTGGAAAACCATCACAAAACAATAATTCAATGAGCATTAAGTAAGTGTAATGTTGATTTTGGTTTTAGCCATTAAACCAATTAAAAGTAGGGTTGAAATTGGGATTAAGGGCAAAACTAGTGTGTGTGTGTGTGTGTGAGAGAGAGAGAGAGAGAGATAAGTCTTATGGATTTAAAACAACAAACTGTGTTGGAATTTTAGTGTTATGGTGAATTTGGAGGCCAATTGGAGAGGATTAGAGCTAACGAAATGGAGTCACGTGCTAACATCAAAAGGGAACTCTAACATTGTCTTTTATGCAAAGATATCCAGGTTAGGGGAGCTGGAAAACCATCATAAAACAATAATTCAATGAGCATTAAGTGAGTGTAATGTTGATTTTCGTTTTAGTCATTAAACCAATTAAAAGTAGGGTTGAAATTGGGATTAAGGGCAAAACTAGTGAGAGAGAGAGAGATAAGTCTTATGGATTTAGAACAACAAATTGTGCTAGAATTTTAGTGTGAGGGTGAATTTGGAGGCGAATTGGAGAGGATTAGAGCTAACCAAATGGAGTCACGTGCTAACATCAAAAGGGAACTCTAAAATTGTCTTTTCAGCAAAGATATCCAGGTTAAGGGAGCTGGAACTTGTAATCTTATAGTTTGAATTTAATTGCATGATGTATAGCCTGATTTGGGTTTGAATTCTTTGTTGTCCACACTTAAATTTCTATGTTTCTGGAAAATTTTAGAAACCGCCTAGCAGGCCTTCAAAGCCGTCAGGCGCGCATGTGTTTGTTGTTTGTTCTTGGGTTCTTGTGAGGAACCGTCTTGCGGCATGCTTTTGGCCACCAGGCGATGTAATTTTTTTCACCCAGATTGTTGGGTTTTGTATGAACTGTCTAGCAGTGATGAGTATCCACCAGGCGACACGAGCCAAGTTGCTCATTTTTTATGTTTCGGTAATTGCTGGGCAATTCTGATTCAAAGGAAAGGGATTACTAATTGAAAATCAAATGTTGAATGCTAATGTGGTGCGAATTAACAGATAATCGAAATTAATTGGATGAAATCGATAGGTATGTATGTTGGGGTTTGAACATTTGGGGATTTTGAGTGTTGGACAAAATTACGTGAGCAAAAGTAATATAATTCTATGTATTGGATGCATAATATATTGATAGTACTAATAAGCGTATGATAGAAGTGTATTGGGTGGAAAATTGAGAGACTGGTATGGAATGGGAAAGTTAGAGTTCTCGTAGGTGCAGGGAGACATTCTGGTTTGCCCAGAATTGGTTGCATTGCTTGGTGGCAAGCTATGTGCTGCCAGGCGCCATCGTAGATTAAGAGAACTGCCTGGCTGTGAGGTGCAGAGGGGAGCCTGAGATTTTTGTGAATCATGTTAATGTTGAATGAGGGATTGATAAATTATCTAGACAGAGGTCTAGAGGGATGATATACCTAAATTAGCAATATGAATTAATGTGAGAGTTAATAGGGAGTTGGAGAATCATGACAAAAATAAACGTGCAGTAAAGAGTCTTATTAAGCCAAAAGTAGTGTTGGGTTGAGAGATATGGTACAAGTAGGAGTTAGAGTTCCTAAGTGAAGATGTAATAGTTGGACATGAGATATATGTCATTCTATAGTAAGGTTAGATCAATGATGTGGTTGTATTAGAATAGAGAGGGCAATTTGTATTAGTTAATAACTAATGATAAGAGTGAATACATGAGGTCTCCTATGTGACAACGTTTAGGGATTGAAGGTACAAGAAAGGAGTTATGCTAATTAGAATCCCTTTAGGCATTGAGTTACCAAGTTTATGGTACTCTGGAAGAGTAGAAATGTCGGTGGTGTGTGAGTCACTATGTCAGAACAGAATTAACAACCAATACTGCACAAGTATTGGTGTAGCGCCTAACGGTGATGTTTGACCTACCAGGTGAAAGCTACAATCATAGTGGGCTCTGGAAGCGCGTGGCGCCTGGCGGTGAGGGTTGTCCCGCCAGGCGATATCTGCAAACAGTGGCATCATAGGCGCTTAGCACCTGGCGGCACGTGTCCCCTGTTAGGTGGTCTGGAAGCGTATTTCACCTGGCGGCTCAAGAGCAGTGCCAGGCGATAATACAGAGGCAAGGCTTGCGATTTGGGTGCTTAGGATGCGCGTGGTCTACAAGGCTTTGGTGATACCTTAAAGGTTGACTTGTTGAATGTTCCTTGAGTTGTGACTCGGAACGTATCCCTTGAGTTATGGCTCATAATGATATCTCTTGAGTTGTGGCTCGGGATGACCGATGAACATGAGGAAATCTTGAGTTGTGGCTCGGGTTGGCGAGTGTTGTCGATGCGAGTGTGCGAGTTGTGGCTCATACGGATGGGTCCAGATAGATTGCCCTCCTCAACATTAAGCTGACGAGTTTGGTAGTCTTGGGACGTTACGACCTATGTTCGTATTGGGAACTACACTTGGCGTTACAGAGTATGGTCTGTAGCAGGTTTCCTACACGTGTTCTACAAGTTGTGGCAACAAGACATCTTAAGGTAATCATCAAGAGACGTAGAGCATGGATGACATGGTGGCGACCATGTTGTGCGGAATCAAAGGATGTGAGTTCCTTTGATATGTGTGCATATATCTGAACTGTATGTATGTATATGTTTTATACTATTAGCTCACCCTATCTGCTTGTGTTTGACGATGATCGTGTATTGCATTACACGTGAGCAAATGATGTTGTAAGTGGATTTGGTGAGGTATAGAGCCGGAGCGGGGCTAGACTAGGAGAAAAATTTTACCAGAGTTTTGATGTTTCATGGTTTTGGAATAATTTTTGTAAACTTTTATGTTACCAGACTTGGTTATTGTATTTGAATTTTTTAAAGTATGGATTTGAGTTATTTTACAATGCAATAAAGCTTTTAATTTTCCTACATTTTGGGAAAAGACAGTGTAATAAATGATGTTTAATTATTGTTTCTATTTTATTTTATTTAAATCCGTATATCCGACCGCGATGTTACAATTTTTAACCAATTGGCCCCCAAGATCAAATCAACTCCTGAAATAGGTAACAAAAAGACAAGCAGTTTGAATTGAGCCCTTTGAGCTTGAATATTGAGTTCGTTAATCATTCCTTCAGCAGTTATGTAATTTCCATTTCCCACCATGACTTTGAACAGTGGAGCTGGTTCTATGGCCAATTTAAGGAACTTAGCAATCCTTGGTTGTAAGAAATTATCTGAGCTGCCTCCATCCACTAATATTATGACTGGCAAAGTATTGATATGAACAATAAAACGAATGGTGCCAACTCCTAAGCCTCCTTTCATAGAATTTAAGGACAAGTGATGATTATCTTATAATCCTTTGTCACTATTTGTATGAGTGATAGAATTCACAGTTTTTGTAGCATTATCAAATTCAGAATCCTCTTCTTTAGTTTGCAACATCAACAATTGCATGTTGGACATCTGTGATTAAAGGTGAATTTCTCATCACAAAAATAACATAAACCTTTTTCTCTCCTCAATTGCATCTCAACAGGTGTGATTTTTTTTTATATTTGAATTTTTGATTGGTGGAATGAAGGGTGTGGATAATAGTGGTGGTAAGGATTGTTTAGGTGTAGTTTTTGTTGGATTAAGATTGGTACTAGTAGATGACAATGGAGAATATCTCTGATTGTAATTGGTAGAACGCTCTTGAACAACAGGAGTATACTTTTCTTCATACAATTTTGCTTAGGAAACTGCTCCCAGGAGATTGGTAGGACATTGAGCCATAACATCTCTTCTAACATCATAGTTTAAGCCACTCAAAAAACAATTCAACACAGTGACATCATTAAAACCTTCATATTGTTTGCTAGGGCCATGAATTTCAAGTAATATTCTAAAAAAATACGTGACTAATACATTTTAAAAAGTTCTGCCATGGGGGAGTCAAAAGGAGATGGTCCAAAATGGCTCTCCAAGGCTCACGTCAGATCAAACCAAGTCTGAACTACGGACATGCGCTGGAAGATTTGGAACCACAAAATCACATCTTTCTCAAAATGAATTGAAGCTATATCTACTTTTTCTTATTCAGGAGTAGGATGACAATTGAAAAACTTCTTCGCCTTAAAGATCCATTCTAAAACAAGAGTTGTGCCATCAAAATGAGGGAATCCCAGGGAGATATCGCATACCGGCCTCACAAAACCACACGGTGTCACCACCAACGGTGATTCATTGGAGTTCGAAGCATCAACGTGCTGAGTCGTCCCTTGATTCATAAAATATAACAATTTCTACATCTGGTCCATTTGATCATTGTTTTCTATTTGAAATTGGATGATCAATTCACGATTATATTTATCATGAGCAGGTTGTTTATCGATCCAATTCAAAATTGAAGTGAGCTGGGCTTGCATTTCTTTCATACGAGTGTTCTCATTCGTTGATCTCAATGAAAGCACCAATGAAACAGTGGAACTATGATGATACGAATTTACCAAAATAGCAATAATATGAGTTTTGATTACAATAAAAATGGAAAAGGAATTTCAACTGAAAGCGATGGAAATTTGGGAATCCCAATTGATTTTTGAAGGTTTTCCCTGAAAAGGAATATTTGGCAGATAGAGAAACCATGATAAGAGAGAAACCGTGATAAGAGAGAAGGTTCATACACAAAAACATGCCTCTTTTAATGATCAAAATCTCTTAAAAGTGTAAGACTCAGGAAAATTAAATAAATAAATAAATATTTATTTAATAAATGCGAGGGCTTAAGTGGTTGAGCATGTGGAGTGGTGTTGAGAGAACGTGGGTTCAAGTCTTGTGTATGCCAATTGTTTGTTAATTTAAATTGTTTTATTAGTTTATGTGTATGCTTGAGACTAGGGCAGTATGAATTATTTGTGGTTAGGGAAGCTACCATTTCCTGTTTGAATGATATTATATGCAATTGCGTTATCTATGATTATTCTTTTTGTTTGACGTGATGTTTAAAATTTTTCATTTATATACAACAAACTTATGATTATTTATTATTACTATTATTATTTTATTTTATTATTATTTTTATTATTATCATTATTTTTTGAATGATGATTTTATTATCATTATTATTGTTTTATTATTATTGATTTGTTATTATTATTATTATTATTATTATTTTATATTATTATTATTATTGTCTCATTTTATTTTATTATTATTTTCATTTTCATTATTTTTAATTTTATTGTTTCATTTTATTATTATAATAATAATAATTAATTATATTATTATTATTATTATTATTTTATAATTATTATTATCACTATTTCATTTTATTATTATTTTATTATTGTTGTTATTATTATTGTTATTATTATCATTGTTTTATTTTATTGATTATTTTATTATTATTATTGTTTTATAATTATTCATTATTATTAATCTATTATTATTTATCTTATTAGTATTATCGTTTTATTATTATTTTATTTTATTATTATTATATTTATATTTAAAATTTCGCTTTATTATTATTATAATTATTTATATTTTTACTATTATTATTATTATTATTATTTTATTACTATTTTATTATTATTATTATTATTATTATTATTATTTTTTATTATTATTGTAATTATTATTCTTATTCTTATTATTTTAATTTAATTTTATTGTATAATTATTTTTAATATTAGTATTGTTATTATTTTATTTTATTTTATTATTATTATTATTATCGTTGTGTATTTTATTTATGATTTTATTATCATTATTATTGTTTTATTATTATTTTATTATTATTATTATTATTATTTTATCTTATTGGTATTATTGATTTATTATTATTGTTTCATTTTGTTTTATTATTATTTTTATTATTATTATTTTTTATTTTTATGATTTCATTTTATTATTATTATTATCAATATTGTTGTTATTATTATTATTATTATTATCATTATTGGTGTTTTTGTTGTTTTTATTATTATTATTATTATTATTATCATTATTACTATTTTATTGCTCGTGTGGTATTTTGGGGCAATGGTTATGTGTTCTTTCTAGTTTGTATATTGTTTGGTCGTCCAGAATTATGTGTTGTGTATAACACTTTGTTTTGATGGTTTTATGTGCATTATTGTGATTCTCTAAGATGTATGAAAACAAGGATATGGTTTTCTTGTATGTATGACCATGTGATATTGTGTAGTTGACTTCAACTTAATGATATTAAAGTATATTTACTTGTCATGGATGCATGTTTTGCGTGAATTGAGTGTCTTGTGTAAATAGGTTTGTTGGAACCTATTCTAGAGTGCCAAAAACTAGTAAATTACCAGTTACTTGTGTGGTGTCTAGCAGAACGGTGTAAACCGCCAGGAGATAGGCTACAAAGTGAACTTTGAAGCAAAACCCGAGAGTTAGTGCTTGGCGACGTAAGTGGTCCTGGCAAGCAGTGTGTTGTAGAATTGGGCTTGGACCAAAATGTAGTGGGTTGGCGCCCGATAATGCTAAGTGTCTTGCCAAGTGATCTGGAACCAGTTTTCGCCAGGCCATGCGAACAAGGCGCCAAGAGGTTGTAGGTGTTGAATTGGACTGCAATGAGGATTCTACATACCTTTGGATGGAGGTTTTGATGCGATGCTTTGCTGGGGGCCTAGTTACGAGTGCAACTTGTATTGGGGTAACACGTGGCTACTCGAGCTTGTAGCCTGGTGGTTTTGAAAGTCCAGTGGAGTGTGTGAGATCGCGGCTCGTACGGATGGGTTCTAGAAGATATCCCTCCTTAGTGTTATCCAACGAGTTTGGTAGTCTTGGGTCAAATATAGATTGCGGTTCGTATCGGGGAACTCCACTTGGTGTTACGGATTATGGTTGTGATAAATTTATTGTCGTGTGTGGACTATTTGGTGGTGGCCTGAAGTCGGAGGGGCGAGCAGACACTCGTGGCAACAAAGATCGATCAATGTAATCATCAAAGGGTGTAGAATCAAGAGGTGTCTAGAGGAAGATTTTTAGGTCAAGGATTAATGGTTGTGGCTTGTGAGTCTTAGAAAAAGCAATGCTCTTATTAGGTTTTGGTGAACAGGTAAGCGTTGTGCTCTTATCGGGTTTTGGTAAGCAGGCAAGGGTGGTTGCTTGTAAGTCCTAAGAAAAGTAATGCTTTTATCAGGTTTTGGTGAACAAGTAAGGGTTGTTGCTAGTTCTTTCCAAGAGGCGTTGGGGCCCAAGAAAGGAAACTAGTTGGTTATGAAAGAATAGTATACTATGTGATGAGACTTGGGAGTATTAGAAGTGTTGGAATATTGAATGGTTATTATTATTTTTTGTAGTGCACTTTTATTCTGTTGAGCTCACCTTATCTACTTGTGGTTGACGATATGCGTTACACGAGAGTAGATGATGTTGTAGGTATTGCTGATGAAGCATAGTTTCAAAGAGGGACTAGCTTGGGGAAAAGCCTTTATAATGTTTTCTTGTTTTATGCATTTTAAATATTTTGTAAACATTTATCTTACCAGACTCGGAATTTGTAATCGATAATTATAGTTTGTGGATTTTGGTTTATTGTTGTATAATAAATGTTTTAAATTTTCCCGCATTTTGGAAAAATGAATTATCATAAATGCGATTTTATACTTATTGTTGGTATCGCGCAGCGGAATGTTTAGCATTCGAACAAAAACCAAGAGGGAGGTGAATTTGTTTTAAGTAATAAAATTAATACTTTAAAATTTTTCAGAAATTTTACCAATTAATTTGATATTAGTTCCTTTATATGCAACAGTAGATTCAATATAGAGATAGAGAAGAAGATTGAACACAAGTATTTATACTGGTTTAGATCAAAAGATCCTACGTCCAGTTGTTAATCTCTTCAAATAAAGCGATTAACTAAATCACTAACAAATATAAGATTACAATCAGATAATAAAAGAGTAGGGAAAGAAAACACCTCTCTTGAACACACAAGAGATGAACACCTTTCTCTAAATCACACAGAGAACCTTGACCTTAGCTTTCCTAGCAACAATAACAACACTCAATCTCCTAGAAAATTTGTCAGGAAAAGTTATCGCTCTACCCACACTAGGTTTTTCAAAGCTTTTTTTGAGAACACTCAAAGAACTCTCTTTGCAGTCACAACACTAGCACTCTAGCTTCTCAAAAAGGTAAGTTCGAAGTAACTCTGATGTTCCTTAAATAAGGGTTCCAAAAATTAGGTCAAAAACTGAACAGTCGCGCTCAAACTATCGCGCTCAAACTGACAAGGATAATCGATAGTGTATTTTCTAAAAAAAATATTTTGAGCAAATCCATTATCAGAGGTGATAATCGATTATCACATTGGTTTTTTGAGAAATACCAGATTTTTTATCTTTCCATGTTGATTTAAACTAATCTAAGTACAATTTTACAAGATAGCTTTAAACATAGAAACACATGTTCTTCATATTGACTTCCAGATGGCTTTTTGGCTTCTTTTGTCATCATCAAAATCTTGCTTCAACATTTGACTTGTATTTATTTTTGCCAACATCTCTCAGGAAAAGTTATTGTTCTACCCACACTAGGTTTTTCAAAGCTTCTTTTGAGAACAATCAGAGAACTCTCTTTGCAGTCACAACACTAGCACTATAGCTTCTAAAAAAGGTAACTTCGAAGTAACTCTGATGTTCCTTAAATAGGGTTCCAAAAATTAGGTCAAAAACTGAACAATCGCGCTCAAACTGAAAAGGATAATCGATTATCACTAGTGATAATCGATTATTCCACTCTATTTTCTGAAAACAATATTTTGAGCAAATAATGGATTATCAGAGGTGATAATCGATTATTCCAGTGCTTTTCTGAAAAAATTGACTCAGCTTAGGATAATCGATTATCCTAAGTGATAATTGATTATTACATTGATTTTTCAAGAAATACAAGATTTTTTTATCTTTGCATGTTGATTCTAACTAATCTAAGTACAATTTACAAGATAGCTTTAAACATAAAAACACATGTACTTCATATTGACTACCAAATGGCTTTTAGGCTTCTTTTATCATCATCAAAATCTTGCTTCAGCATTTGACTTGTATTTGCTTTTGCCAATAATCTCCCCCTTTTTGATGATGATCAAAACAATATGTCTAAAGTATCTACAATCAAAAATCTCACAAGTAGATTTGTTAGTAGCATTGTTTGGTTTAAAATTTTAAACTATTTCTCCCCCTATTTTGATCATTTCAAAAAAGTTTAAGAGAAAAACTCCTTCTCAATTAGACAATCGTAAATAAAATGGACTTTTATTAAGAAATGAAAAACTTTACAATAGCAATAAAGATAAGAACAATGATGCAGACATTTAAAATTCTGGACTCATGTCATCATCTTCATCATATTTGTCAAACTTATGTTCTAGATTAGAAATCCTAGAATCTAGTCCTCTAATTAAGCTAGTGACTTCTTCATGTCGGGTAGTGGAGATGAGAAAGAATTCTTCAAGTCTCTAGTTTAGGTTTAAAATGTGATCCTCTAAAGAAGAGGATGAGCCACCAACCCCACTTGATGAGCCAATATTGGTGTCAACAGGATGGATAGGAGCAGTGGGAGGATTCTCTTCTTCTTCATGGTCCGAGAGAGGCATATTATCCTTGTGAATGTAAGTATTCCCAAAAGGAATAAATTTCATTTGCTTCAAGGAATTTTCCACAATTTTGTTTGCATCAGTGGTGTTATGAGATTGTTCATCAGAGACATTGACACCTTTGTACTAAAAAATGCGAGAGATTAACAGAGAATACGGGAGTGGATATTGAGGCAGTCGCTTGGCTTTGAGCATTGTGTCAAGAATAATGCTTGGCCAATGAATAGGAATATGATTGAGCATAACATAGATAATTATGAGATCAACTTCATTGCACTGTGCATAATTTGTACCATGTGGAGATAAAATCCAGACAATAAGATAGTGAAGTAGACGCTCATCAACTTTTAGAGGTCCTGCTAGCAATTGTCAGCCTATTTCTTGATCTAGTCTTCGCAGAAATGATCTATAGGCAAATATTCTGTTAAATCCTTTAATGGCAGCAGTGAGGATTGGAGAGGTGCCATCATGAATGGGAAATTGAGCACCATTTTCCCAAATATCATCATCCAGAATGATGTCTACCCCTTTCACTTTTGTAAACCCCACTCCATCTCTGAATTTATAGTTGAAGTATAAGGCTCGTACCAGATCAGGATAGTAGGTACCCTGCATCTCTGTGAAGAATTGGACCCTTTGTTCAGCAAGAAAGGCAGAAATTACAAACCATTGAGATTTGATGAATTTTAGAGTGATAAGAGGCTTGTTTTTCCATAAATTGATGAATTCAGATCTCCTTTCTTCATCTGAAATCCAGCCTTCAATGGATGCAGTCCTAGGTGTAGTTGAGGGTTGAGTGGCACGAGATGCAGTTCTTCTGTGGGTAGGAATCTTTCTACGAGAAGCTTCAGCCATTGTCGAATTTTGAGGAGAGGATAACTTGAAAGTTTTTGAGAAAATGAGAGGTTCTTGAGTTTGTGAGGTGAGAAAAGAGTGTACCAGTGACAAAAATGGCTTACATTTATAGAGAAATGTCTCCAATGGCCATATACACGAAGTTTAATGGATATCTAGCCGTTACAACGGCTAGTTTTTGAAATAATTTGGTCCAACGACATGTAATAATCGAAAGTGATAATCGATTATTGTTTCAAAAGCTGTGTAAAATATGAATCTTGACGAACTGATAATCGATTATCCTAAGTGATAATCGATTATTCCAGAGTTTTTTTGAAACTTGGCGCAAAATTAATGATAATCGATTATTACATCCAATAATCGATTATTCCAGAATGGTTTGGAATTTTTAAGGGAAGCTGATAATCGATTATTGACACTGATAATCGACTATTGACGCTGTTTTTCAAATTTTTGAAGGAAATTGAGTTTTGGCACTTATAAGAGATCTCTAATATGCCTAAGTCTATTCTTAGTTCATAAAATCTATCTTTAGCTAATGGTTTGGTAAAGATATCAGCTAATTGATGCTTTATATCTACGTATTGTATCTCACAGTTCCCTTTATTTATGTGATCTCTTAAGAAGTGGTGTCTTATTTCAGTGTACTTTGTCCTAGAGTGCATTATGGGATTTTTGGTTAAGTTAATAGCACTGGTATTATCACATTTCAGAGGTATATGATTTAGAAAAATATTATAGTCTTCTAATTGTTGTTTCATCCAAAGAATTTGAGCACAATAGTTTCCAACTGCTATGTATTCAGCCTTTGTAGTTGATAAAGTCACACAAGCTTGTTTCTTAGAGTGCCAAGAAACTAATGAACTTCCTAAGAGGTGAAAAGTACCACTGGTGCTTTTTCTATCTATTTTACAACCACCATAATCAGCGTCTGAATAGCCTATCAAACTAGGAGATGCTCCTGAAGGGTACCAAAGTCCAAAGCATGTCGTTCCTTTTAAATATTTTAAGATTCTTTTCATGGCAGTAAGATGTGATTCTTTTGGATTGGCTTGAAATCGAGCACACATATACAGATTGCATAATATCTAGTCTACTTGCAGTAAGATACAACAAAGAACCTATCATGCCTCTAAACATAGTCTGATTTACCTCTATTCCTGATTCATCTTTGTCTAAATAGCAGGAGGTTCCCATAGGGGTACTTACTTCCTTAGCAGTATCCATTCCAAATTTCTAGTACTTAGATTGAGAAATGAAGGTTTCATTTTCCATTTGCTTAATTTGTAGACCCAAAAAGAATGTCAATTCTCCCATCATTGACATTTCAAATTCTCCCTACATTATACTTGCAAAGCCCTTACATAGAGAATTATCAGTAGATCCAAATATTATGTCATCCACATAAATATGAACTAGTAAAATATGTTCATCTACTCTTTTAATAAACAGAGTTAAATCAATTTTACCTCTTTCAAAATTATTTTCTAACAAAAATGTACTTAATTGTTCATACCAAGATCTAGGTGCTTGCTTTAATCCATACAATGCTTTCTTCAATTTATAAATGTGATTAGGAAACTTATAATCTTCAAAACCAGGTGGTTGTTCAACATACACATTTTCTTTAAAAAAATCCATTTAAGAAAGCACTTTTAACATCCATCTGATACAGTTTGAATTTCATGAGAGAAGCATAAGCAAGAAGTAAACGTATAACTTCTAACCTGGCAACTGGAGCATATGTCTCATCATAATCTATATCTTCTTCTTGACTGAATCATTTTGCTACAAGTCTGCCTTTGTTTTTAGTGATGTTTCCATCTTCATCCAACTTGTTTATGAACACCCACTTTGTTCCTATGACTTGGTGTGAATCATCCCTAGGAATGAGTTCCCAAACTTCATTCCTTTCAAATTGATTCCGCTCTCATTGCATTGTTATACACCATTGATCATCTTGAAGAGCTTCTTCTACATTTTTGGGTTCCATCTGTGAAACAAAAGCAACAGTCATACAGAAATTTGACATATTTCTAGTTATTACTCCCTTTGATATATCTCCAATGACATTTTCCAGAGACAATCCTCTAGGTGATTTCCAGCTTTTGGCAAGATCCTTAGGTTCAGCCAATGGGTTCTCATTTAGGTACATCTCATCAAGAGCTTCTTTAAAATATTCTTCATCACCTGCATTTGTTTTATTTGACTCAAGAGGGTTCTCCTCAAGGTCCACAATTTCATCAAAAACAACATGCATAGATTCTTCTACATTCAAGGTTCTTCTATTAAAAACTCTATAGGCTTTACTAGTTAATGAATATCCTAAGAAAATAGCTTCATCTGCTTTAGAGTCAAATTTACCCAAATTTTCTTTTCCATTGTTTAGGACAAAACGTTTGCATCCAAATATTTTTAAATGTGCTACATTAGGCTTTCTTCCTTTAAACAATTCATAGGGGGTAATTTTCAAAATTGGTCTAATAAGAATTCTATTTAGTACATAACAAGCCGTGCTTACAGCATCAGCCCAAAAATATTTAGCCACTTCATATTCGTTCAACATTGTGCGAGCTAGTTCCTCTAAGGATTTATTTTTCCTTTCTACGACTCCATTTTGTTGAGGAGTTCTAGGTGCAGAAAAATTATGCATAATTCCGTTTTCTTCACAAAATTTTTCAAACAATTCATTTTAAAATTCTCCACCATGATCATTTCTCAAAACTTTAATTTTCAAGTCTTTTTCATTTTGAACTACTTTTACAAATTTCTTAAAAGCCTTAAAAACCTCACTTTTTAAGGTGAGAAAGAAAGTCCAAGTATATCGTGAGTCATCATCAACAATAATAAGAGCATAGTAATTTCCCCCAAAACTTTTTGTCCTTGAAGGACCAAACAAATTCATATGCAAAAGTTCTAATGGTTTTGATGTGGAGATCACATTTTTTGAATGAAACGATGATTTTACGTGTTTTCCTTTTTGACATGCAGTACATAGTTTATCTTTCTCAAACTTTATTTTTGGCAATCCAATTACTAATTCTTTAGAAATCAGTTTGTTTAATTGTTGCATATGAATATGAGTAGCTCGTTTATGCCACAACCATGGATTTTCTTCTTTAACAACTAAGCAAGTTATATCACTAAATGATGCATTATCAAGATCAATCAAGTAGATGTTATTATGTTTGATACCTTTCAAGGCTACTTTTTTGGAGTCCTTTTGATGAATAGTGCAGTAGTCACTATCAAATATTACTTTTAGTCCTTTATCACATAATTGACTTATGCTGAGAAGATTGTGCTTCAGTCCTTCCACAAATAGTACATCCTTGATCTCCAAAGTATTTCCTCCACCTACATCACCTGTTCCAAGTATTTTTCCTTTGTTGTTATCCCCATATGTAACAAATCATTGTTCCTTTCTTTTAAAGTTCTTAAACTTCCTTTTGTCTCCAATCATGTGCCTTGAATAACCACTGTCAAGATACCACATTGATCTCCTAGATTTAGAAGTTATCTGCAAAATAAGAAAACAATTCATTTAGGTCCCCAACAACTTGTTTAGGTCCTTGGGGTTAGAAGAAAAAATATCTACCTATGAACAGGCACCCAATGATATTTTCCATTTGGAACACCAAAATTTTAATATTGCATTTATTTGAAGTATGACCCTTTTTCATGCAATAAAACAAGTAACAGTATACACATATGTATTCATAGAATGAGACGTTCCTTTTTCTACCCAAACTCTACGAGTTCTTTTAGTTTTATTTTTATAATTATGATTATGAGCATGTTTAGTCTTATTTGGATTTTTCTTGAGATCAAACTTTTCACAGTTTTTATTTTCTAAGGCATTTTCAAGATGTTTCTCCAAAATACAAATATCAAACATGTAACTTTTACATGAAGCACATTCAACAATTTCTTTTTCTTTATTTTCTAATATTGAAATTTTATTTTTCAAAATTTCTTCTTCAAGAGAGATTTTTCATATTTACTTTGCAAATCTTTGAAATCGGATTTTAACTTTCTATGAGCAGTATCCAATTTACTAGATTTAACAAGTAATTGTTGTAATGCATCATATAGATCATCATAGTCATTTTCATTCCAAAAAGGGTCGCCATTGTCATTGTTGCCAGATTTTTTGACTTTTTGATGGTCGTCACCTTTGGCTGCCAAGTCCTGTTCAAGGATTTAAGAATTTTTATATTTAATTCATCAATGTCAAAAGTTTTACCTAGACCTGTGAGATGATTGACGATGTGTGTGAATCATTTTTGCACATCGTAGATGGTTTCTCCTTGTTGCATCCGAAACATTTTGTATTCTTGGATTAAGGAGTTCTTGCGTGCCCTTTTCACATCATTTGTTCCATCATGGGTCACACATAATATTTCCCACATATCTCGTGCACTAGTGCAGATTGAGATCCTGTAAAACTCATCTAGGGTTCAAGTAGATGAAATTATATTTCTAGCTCTTACATCATACTGAGCTCGTCTATTTTCTTCTGCTATACATTGCGAGAATGGATTTGGTTCTTGCACATCATTTATAACATTAACAAGAACAAATGGTCCATTTAACACAGCATCCCAAATGCCTCTATCAACAAATTCCAGAAAAATTTGCATCCTAACTTTCTAGAAAGGATAATTTTCACCAGTAAGAAGAGGAGATCTGTTGATAGACGCACCCTCAGCAAAAGTTTGATTTTGTCTAACCATTTTCGAAAAATTTGAATAACTATCAAAGCAAGCTCTGATACCAATTGTTGGAATCGCGCAGTGAAAGTTTAGCGTTTGGACAAAAACCAAGAGGGGGTGGATTTGTTTTAAGTAATAAAATTAATACCGTAAAACTTTTCGGAAATTTTACCAATTAATTTGATATTAGTTCCTTTATATGCAACAGTAGATTCAATATAGAGATAGAGAAGAAGATTGAACACAAGTATTTATACTGGTTCAGATCAAAAGATCCTACGTCCAGTTGTTAATCTCTTCAAATAAAGAGGTTAACTTAATCACTAATAAATATTAGATTACAATCAGATAGTAAAACATTAAGGAAAGAAAACACCTCTCTTGAACACACAAGAGATGAATACCTTTCTCTGAATCACACAGAGAACCTTGACCTTAGCTTTCCTAGCAACAACAGCAACACTCAATCTCCTAGAAACCTCTCAGGAAAAGTTATCGCTCTACCCACACTAGGTTTTTCAAAGCTTCTTTTGAGAACACTCAGAGAACTCTCTTTGCAGTCACATCACTAGCACTCTAGCTTCTAAAAAAGGTAAGTTCGAAGTAACTCTGATGTTTCTTAAATAGGGGTTCCAAAAATTAGGTCAAAAACTGAACAGTCGCGCTCAAACTGACAAGGATAATCGATGATCACTAGTGATGATCGATTATTCCAGTGTATTTTTTGAAAACAATATTTTGAGCAGATAATCGATTATCAGAGGTGATAATCGATTATTCCAGTGCTTTTCTGAAAAAAATTGACTCAGCTCAGGATAATCAATTATCACATTGATTTTTCGAGAAATACCAGATTTTTGATCTTTGCATGTTGATTCTAACTAATCTAAGTACAATTTACAAGATAACTTTAAACATAAAACACATGTTCTTGATATTGACTTCCAGATGGCTTTTAGGCTCTTTTATCATCATCGAAATCTTGCTTTAGCATTTGACTTGTATTTGCTTTTGCCAACACTTATTCCCTATTTTTAATTATTTAAATTACTAATATCCGACCGAGATGTTACAAAAAGCACATTCTCCTTGTGTGGTCTTGTGCTTCTCCTCGTGTCCTATTTTTGCGGATCCTGTAAGACTCGGGAAAATTAAATAAATAAATAAATATTTATTTAATAAATGCGAGGGTAGGAATCTGTAAATTAATTAATGCAGAGAGAGAAAACAAGTAATAATGCTAGCTGAAGTGGTTGAGGGTACCTGGTTATGATGAGAGGACTTGAGTTTGAGTCTTATGTATTTCATTAGTATTATAATTAAATAATTATTTTGCATTTATGTATGAACATGTGAAGTATATTGATAAGTGTCTAGGTTCTCAAAATAACAAGAAACACAAATTGTCTTGTTGGTTGTACATTTGGTTGCCATTATGTGGATGTGGGTTTAAACCTTTGTTGGTGCAAAAATAATTTCTTTTTTGCATATGGATCATATGGATCAATGGGAGGTACTCAGGAAACCCTAGCCATCAATGTGAGAACCCACCCCCAATTTTTTTTCTCCTACGACATTCAGTACTTTCTTTTAATTTTTTTTTTCTGTAACGGATGTCTACATCCAGTGTTATGTTTTTTTTTCTCATCTAAAGATGTCGACATCCGATATTTGGTTTTATTTTACAGATGTTAACATCTGGTACCTTTTTCTTTTTAATTTTTTATATGTTACGGATGTTAACATCCGATATTATGTAATTTTTTTTATCTACAGATACCAACATCTAGTTCTTCAAAATATTTAAAATAAAGATGTTAATCGGATTTCCGCATCCGATTAACATATATTAAATTATAATTGTTTTTATTAAAATATTTAATAATTCCTTTTTAAATTTTATCAAGTTAAAATTTTAAAAAATAAAATAAATATTATACTTGTGGGTTACCATTTGGTTGTCATTATGTGGATGGGGTTCAAACCTTTGTTGGTGAAAACTAATTTCTTTTTTTCATATGGATCATGTGGATCAATGGAGGTACTTAGGAATCTTTAGCTATCAATGTGAGAACCCATCCCCAAGGTTTTTCTCCTACAAATATCGACATCCAATACCTTATTTTGTTCTACAAATATCGATATTAAATACTTTATTTTTAATTTTTTGTTTCATGACGGATGTCTACAAATGTCTACATCCCAATGTTATGTTTTTCTTTCTCATCAAGGATGTCGGCATTCAATATTTAGTTTTATTCTACAATGTTAACATCCGATACTTTTTTTTAATTTTTTATCTATTATAGATGTTAACATATGATATTATGTAATTCTATTCTTTTATCTACGGATACCATAATCTAGTTGTTCAAAATATTTATAAAAAAGATGTTAATCGGATTTCCCGATTAACATATATTAAATTATAATTTTTTTAATTATTTTATTTAAAATATTTAATAATTCCTTTTAAAATTTTATTAAGTTAAAATTAAAAAAATATTATATTTTAAAATTTAACATAATTTAAAAGTTTAATTAAAATTTTAAAAAAATTTATTAACTATTTCAATTAACATAATTTAAATTTTTAAATAAGATAATATATGTTAATGGGATGTAAAAATTGCATTAACATTTTTTTAAACATTCCATTTTAGTTAAAATAAATAAATGTTAATATAATATTTTTAAAATATTTATATAAATTAATATAAAGTAAAATATATTTTATATGTTTAAATTTTAATTTATTAAAAATTTAAATAAAATTTATTAAATATTTTAAATAACGTAGTTAAAAGTTTTAATATAATTTAATATATGTTAACCGTACGTGAAAATTCGGTTAACATTTCTTTTAAATATTTTTTTGAAGTTAAAATATATAAATGTTAATATAATACCTTTTTAAATATTTATATAAATTAATATAAAATAAAACGTATTTTATATGTTTAAATTTAATTTAATAAAAATTTAAATAAAATTTATTAAATATTTTAAATAACGTAATTAAAATTTTTAATATAATTTAATATATGTTAATCGTGGAAATTTGGTTAACATTTCGATTAAATATTTTTTTTAAGTTAAAATAAATAAATGTTAATATAATATATTTTTAAATATTTATATAAATTAATATAAATCAAAACATATTTTATATGTTAAAATTTTAATTTAATAAAAATTTAAATAAAATTTATATATATATATATATATATATATATATATATATATATATATATACATATATGTATATATATACATATATACATATATGTATATATATACATATATCCATATGTATACACATATATACATATATACATATGTATATACATATATACATATATATATATATATATATATATAAATATAAAATGTTGATGATATCTTTTAGACGATGTAGGATCATTAAAAGGTAAACATAAGTAATTTTGTATATTTTCTATAGGTTGAAATACTCCCTTGGTTTATGTTTTTGTTGAAAAATCTCAAATAGGTCTTAAGATTTTTTCTAGTCTCAATTAGGTCCATATTTTTGAAAATGTGTAACAATTAGGTCCATACCGTTAGTATGGTGTTAACGGTGTTAAGGATATGCCATGTGTCACCTTACTGACTTGACATGTGGCACAATACTGACATGACACGTGACATGAATAATTTTCAAAAAAAAAATTTAAAATTTGAAAAAAATTAAAATTTTTTTAAAAAAATTCAAAAAAATGTGAAGCTGACACGTGGCACATCTTTAACACCTTTAATTCTATACTAACGGAATTGACCTAATTGTTACACATTTTCAAAAATATGGACCTAATTGAGACTAAAAAAAATCTTAGGACCTATTTGAGATGTTTTATCAAAAACATGGACCAATTAACATTTTCTATATGCAAGAACTGACAATAATACCTTTTACAATTTAAAAGAAAAAACATAACCCAATTAAAATGAATTAATATAAAAGTAAATATTCATCACATTTATTTATGGCATATTACATTTATTCTCCCACAATTCATCATAATATATCATATTGATGCCATATTTGATCAAGCTTGCAAGTGATTTATGAAATAAGAACTAAATGAAATAAAATTGAAGGTAATTTGTAACACTTTTAAAAGTCAATATTGTAATCATTACTAAAAACAATTTATATTTCTTATTAATTTTGTTTTAAATATTTTTTAAGAAATACTTACAAAAATTTTATTGTGTAGAAAAATTTGCAAAAAATAGTTACCAGTTTTCTTGCAAAATATTTTATATAAATCACTTTTCACAACAAATTTTGTAGAAAATACTTGCAATTTTTATAATTTTATAGGAAATGATTATCCACAAAAAAATTACTTGCTAATTAAAATTCTTAGAAAAAATAATAAAAAAGAAATTTCTTGCACATCTTTTTACCAAATTTAAAAAAAAAAATTCTTATATAATATTAGAATTTTTAGCATTGAACAAAACTAAAACAGAGAACATGAAAGTCATATGGGATCCACGAAACAAATGGGAAAGGAAAAAAGCGAAAATTTTGATTTCTTTAGAATATTTTTGTGCGGACGTGAGGTTCTTTTAATTGCTCTGTCTATGTAAATGGTTCTAACTACCTTAATTAAATTTTGTTTTAAAAAGAAATCATGCATTTAAAAAAATTTCTGACTGGCTAGTGAATAAATAAAATGATTTGATATACAAAATTATCAAGATAAAAAAAAAATTGTAACCAAAAGAACTAACTTCAATTAAAGGTGCGATCTTTTTCCGATTGTTTTCGTTGAAGGACCTTATGATAGGATATTATTTCATGATATATAGTTCCTCTATTCCTTTCAATGTTATTTATTTTAGAGAAAATAAAAATAAATGCAGTTTTTTCTTATTATATTTTAAAACGAGGATTAAAACTTTTACAACAATATATAATATAAAAAGAAAAGTGGTATGAAACATCTGATCAATAATAGACGATGCAATGTGGATTTTATTGTCACCTATC
>Ga0214542_1004048_pt1 | contig 29323 bp, 10 predicted proteins | sample CNSS1metaG_FD_160096 | JGI IMG/M metagenome (GOLD analysis project Ga0214542, IMG submission 160096) | Root nodule microbial communities from cowpea collected in UCLA plant growth center, Los Angeles, California, USA - CNSS1 | ecosystem: Host-associated > Plants > Roots > Nodule | place: USA...
GATACTATGATACCCGTACCCGCCCCGTTAACATGCGGGTATCAAAAATACCCATACCCGCGGGTAGCAGGTATCCATTTTTAATATCCATTTCCTACCCGTTGCGGGTTTTATCCGCGGATACCCGCGGGTACGAATTTTTTTGACATCCCTAGTAATACCATATAAGGTATGAAAAACCTAAGGAGACCAATGGAAAGTGAATATTGCATCTATTCAAGAAGCAAGATGAGTTCAAATATAGAGGTCATTGGGACATGCAGTTTGGTTTTTAGTAGTGGTTTTATTTTGTGTTTAGAAATTGTCTTTTGTATTACTAGTTTTGATAAAAACTTAATTTTCATTTTGCGATTTGCACCTTTGGGTGTTATTTTTTAATTTTATGGAATATGGTTTTACTTTGTTGAATAAATCGATAGTTGTTGGTTTTTATGAACTACGTGATGGTCTTTAATCCATTAAATTAAAATTTACAATGCTTATAGTTCAATGCATGTTTATGTTGGGTTAAACAATGTGTTGTGAATGAGAATTCCTCTATGTTATGGCATCGGGGATTGGAACATGTCTCCATTAAGAGAATTAAGCAATTAATAAATGATGAAGTACTTAGTACTTTATATTTTGCTGATTTTGAAACTTGTGTGGATTGCATTAAGAGTAAGCAAACTAACAAGTCCAAAAGAGGTTCTAAAAGGAGTTCAAACTTACTAGAAATTATTCATACAAATATTTGTTGTCCAAATATAGATGCAAGTAATTTGCGATACTTCATCACCTTTATAGATAATTACTCATGATACATGTATCTTTACTTACTTCATTGTAAGGATGAAGCTTTAGATGCCTTTAATGTTTGTAAGGCTAAAGTAGAGTTACAATGCGGAAAGCAGCTTAAGATTGTGAAATCAGATAAAGGTGGAGAGTATTATGGTAGATACACTGTGAGTGGACAAGCACCTGGTCCACTTGCGAAATTTCTTCTAGAACATTGGATTGTTGCCCAATACTCTTTGTCTGGTTCTCTAGATCATAATGGTGTGGCAGAAAGAAAAAAATGAACTTTAATGGATATGGCGAGAAGCATGAGGAGTCATGCAAAGCTTCCTGAATTCTTGTGGATTGAAGCACTTAAGATGGTAGGGTATACAATGAATTGAGTTCTAACCAAGACTGTTTTAAGAACACTTTTTGAGTTATTCAAATGTTGAAAACCCAATTTATGACACATACGCCTTTGGAAATGCCCATCTAAGGTGACATTTTATAACCCACAAGAGAAGAAACTAGAACCTAAGACTATTAGTCAGTATTTCATTGGATATGCTGAAAAGACCAAAGGTTATAGTGTTTTATTGTCCATCTCCTAACACTAGAATTGTAGAATCAAGGAATGTAAAATTTCTTATAAATGACTTGATTAGTGAGAGTGATTTAATTCAAAATAATCATAATGAAGTACAACCCTCTAAATCGTTCAACAATGTATTAGACAACTAGTTATTCGAGTTCCACAAATTGTTGGAAACAAATCAAGTTGTTGAGAACAAGTTGAGCAAGTTTCTAATCCATTATTTTCATAGATGTAGTCCATTTATCAATCAATTTTATAATTGTTACATATTTTTTTATACTGTAATCTCATATAATTAGCAACAATTTACTATGGTAACTACTTTGTGATGGACAAAGAACTCTATAAGTTTTCACATGTGCTTTGGGTTATCAAATCTATATTATACTATACCATCAAAGTTTTAGAGAATGAAAGTTTGAAACAAAAAAAAAAACACATTAAAGAATTCTCATGACATTGATAATGGTCGAAGGTTAGTCTTTGATATTTTTTCCGCATTAGTTTTATATTGTTAGATTTCTTAATTATTCATCACTAAATGATTTTCCTACTTTTCTTACATATCTATATATTTACTTATGCACTCCATAATCATCATGAATAATGAACAGATCTAACGATTGAAAGACTACTTCAAATAGGAGACATATGTGATTCTTTTCAAGTTAGGTTTTCTTAACTGTATGCACTAAAAACGGAATATTGTCATTGCACTTCATAATCATGCTTTCATCATTTCGAATATAATTATCTCTTTATGTATTGCATATCTACATGTCAACACACACAAAAACATAAATACACAATATATCTATTTATGCACTCGTATCCACATTTACATGTCAATACACAAAATAGTAGTGTATTTATACAAAAGTGGAAGGCCAATTTTTCCAATTACACCAACCCTCATTTACAAATATTCATCATGTTGACAAATCTATGCAATACTTATTTTTTTTAAAACTAGAAATTTGATTAATTATAAATTACTTTTGGTTTAAGTTTGATAAAAACAATTATATACTCCATGATACACCCATGTCCATTTCATTCTCGATTATTTTTATTTTTGTATACCCATTTATTGTTTCAAATATTACTTAAATATCTTTTTTACAAAAGTTAAAAATTACAAGAAAAACATGGTATTATCAACTATTCTATATCAAAAGTATACACATTTTCTTTTCTTCAATATAAAATATCAATAAGGAAAAAAAGATAAAATTGCTTAGAAAAAAGTTGAATATAAAATGTTCCAAATATTAGTTAAATATTTTTTACAAAAAAAAATATCAAAATAAGGAAAGCATTATTAAATATTTACCTTTTATATATGAATATAAAATAATTATAAAAAGAATAAAAACGATCAAATTTATGTCTCAAAATTAAGTTATAAAAGTAAAAACAAAATAAAAGTTAATATATGTTTATTAATGAATTTAAAACGGAATTTGAGTGTGAAGATGACAACTAGTAAAGAAACAGATAAATTTAAATAATACTCATAGAAACATATTTTTTTGTCATCTCTAATAAAACTCGCATAAATAATGAAAAGGGGCTTCTAAAAAAATTAATTACTTAGGTAATGATTAAATTGAAACAAAATTTAAGCCTAAATTGTATTATTAATATACCACCAACATGATTATGAGTAAAAAAATATTAATTCTTTTAGTAGATTAATTTCTTAAGCAATTTATAAGTGCGTAGATACTTAATTATTATCTTCACTGACGTGTTTAATGATTTTACAATTTGGATGATGCTGGAAAAACTTTATCTTGAAAAATCACAACGTTGGCAGAATACGAATGGTGAGAACAGAAATGAAAAAGCGACCAAAGTAATACGAAAGCGGATAAACAAGGACTATTATAGAAAGAAACTAACACTTTGTCTCTATCATAAAAAAGAAAAAACGGTAAAGACAACCATTTATGCAGAACCAAAAATACATGGAAAAGGGAAAGTACATTGCTAAAGCTACATGACAGGCGAAGACATCCTCTCATTTTGTTTCAGACATGCCACTGGATTTCTACACTTTTCTTATCTACAATTTTCCAGTGTTGTCTCACACCGTGTAGTGCTGCTGGATAGTATCAATGTCCAAACCCTTCAGCTTCACCACAGACTCAACATGTCCTTTCAGAGTGTGAAGCTCACGAAGCCTGTAAACATAATGAATTAGTAATAAACACGCAGAGATTATAGAATCATAAATATTTATAGACAATAATTTCTATGCTTAGTACTATGAATTTTTTACACCGTAAACCAATCAGAATCATGTAATGTATGACCTTTAAAGACACAAAGGTGTGGTTGGCTTACCTTGCAACTTCAGCTCTTTTCCTGGCCTGCTCAGCAATCTCTGAGAGTTCTCTGTAACTGTTTTTCTCATTGAAAATGCTAGAAGTTTCTGGTGGTTGAAGTCCATGCAGGGTCCTCTGAGCATGAGCCCACTGAGCTTCCCTCTCCTCCTTGCCGTAGTCTTTCTTGGTGGTGAAGGCAGTCTGGCAGATTTTGAAACAACCAATTCAAATCAATTGTCATGAAAGCTTTCACCATTATAGAAAGAAAGCTAACACACGAACAGATACATACCTTGTTTTCTAGGAGGTTTTGCCAAGCCTTGCCACTCAATATGTAACGAATGGCAAACTTCATGAGGTCAAGTGGAAAGTAGAAGACAATACTGTATAGCCAGATGACTCCTGCCCAACCCCAACCAATTCCTTTCACCTTTGCAAAGCTCCAATCAGCATACACTGCTATGATTGTAGCAATCTGCAACAAGACATACAATTTGATCAAAATGGTGTTCCCTCCCCCTCTGATCTCGTAGCGTGGCTATAACAATTCTGGGAGATTAAAAGGAGCATCATGCTTACCAGCTGAGCAATAACGAAAGCGATAACTAAAAGCATTCCAGGGCGTTCAACAAAGGACCAGCTTCGAGAACGCGTAACAAATATCAGAGCCTGGCTGACTATACTGACTTGCAAATACAAAGCAGACATCATTTCATCATGAGTCAGGTGTCTAACTCCGAATTTTTCCTGCAAGAACAGTCAAGGGGGTGTTATTTGTTTGATCCAAGAAAAAGAATTGAACCTGTTTCAGTTGAATAATTCTTACAGGGAAGAAATCAGTTTCTCTCATTGCCCAGAAGAATATGATAGTCATCAGTGCCAAGTAACTCCCAAGCACAACCCCAGTAGCAAATATTTCTTGCAATTTCCAGCTATCAGGCAAGGGAGATGGCTTCACTCTGTCCTTGGAAATTGTCATGATTGTTCCTAATAGTATGCCAATTAGTGTGTCAGACCTCTCATGTCAATCAGCATAGTAATGAAGAGAAATCAAGTTTAATTCAGAGGATTATCTGCCAAAATCATAACAACTTTACCATCATTTAGAATGGCAATGATCAAAACCATGAAAGGAGAGAAATCGAACTTCCAGATCAATGCTATGAACATAAAGCCAAACTGTAACCAAAACAAGAGAGAACCCAAACTTATTGATATGCGCTCATTCTTTATCGTGACGATTACATAAAATCATAACATTAGTATCTACTTACCACTATTCGGATAGTGATAGATACTGCATATATCTGAAATACAAAGAATATATAGCAAACAATGTTAATTTAGAAACAACAAGCACAAAAGAGAATGTTTATGAAGAAAACAGATAGCAACCAACCGTATAGTTTTTCATTCTCTGGAAAATAGCCCTGCTGGTTAAGACGGCACTAATAATAACACTCAAACCAGGTTCTGTCAATACAATATCAGAAGCACTTCTTGCAGCATCAGTTGCATCAGCAACAGCGATTCCGATATCGGCCTTCTTCAAAGCAGGAGCGTCATTGACACCATCTCCAGTCATTCCACAGATGTGCTTCCTATCTTGCAACTTCTTGACAATTTCGTACTTGTGCTCTGCAGATACAAAAAGGGGTTGGTGAGGACAATGTATAACATTCAGGAGAAGAAATGAAGATGAAAAGAAAATCATCGGGGTCAACTGGTAAAGAGTGTGAACCTGGAAACACTCCAGCAAAACCATCTGCCTTCTCAATAAGCTCTTCTACTGGAAGAGCAGCAATACTTGCATCTTTGTCTTGACCAAGCAAGGAAGCAGATGGGTACATATTAGTTCCCATCCCGAGTCTTCGTCCAGTCTCCTTAGCTATGGCAAGTTGATCCCCTGGGGTGTATAACAGACAAGACACAGGACATTAAGTTGAGCATTATTGGCAATAAATACCATTTCATTCAAGAGACTCTTTGAAGGGAAAAATACTTAGGTTTTAATGAATTAGATTATTTACCAGTAATCATCTTGACATTTACACCAAGATGGAGAGCTCTTCGGATAGTTTCAGCACTGTCATGTCTGGGAGGGTCGAACAGTGACAACAAACCAACAAATTGCCATGAACTACCAGCGCTTTCTTTTGTTTTCTCAGGAACTTCCTGCAGAAGTAGGACAAAAGGACCAAGAGGGATTGGTAAAAGGAAATCCATAGTTTCAACACAAACTTCAAACGTGAAGATGCTATGAAAACCTGTCTAGCAACAGCAAGTGAACGAAGCCCTCTCTCTGCAAACTTGTCAATAATACCGTGAACCTTCCTCTTGGCATCTTCCCTGAGGTTACAAAGGGTCATGATCTGTTCACAAAATAAATTACATTAGCATCATCATTGGAGTAACAAGAAATCTCACCATTTCTGAACAAATTGAGTCATGAGATTACCTGCTCAGGAGCACCTTTGCTTGCACGGTGCCATTTTCCATCGGCATCAATGTAAGTCAAAGCAGTTCTCTTGTCAACAGGATTAAATGGCAAGAAATGCACTTCTCTTACCCCAGCCCTTGCCTACAGAATCACAAATTTGTTCATCATAAACCGTCACATATTTTTTTTAACAATTAACTGAAGTATAAAGACCGATGCAAATGAAGATAAGTTTAAAACCTCTTTTGGATCAGCAAGCATTCCAACAATGGCAGCATCTATTGCATCCTGGTTTTCAGTCCTGGAAGCCCTTGCGGCAAGAAGGATCACATGATCCTTGTCGACACCCTTTGCAAAGACCTCAATCAAGTTCTTATCTACACTCAACTTGTTAAGGGTCAGTGTACCTGTCTTGTCACTGCAAAGAACATCCATACCGGCCATTTCTTCAATGGCTGTCATTCTCTTCGTGATAGCACCCTGCTGAGAAAGCCTGTGAGAACCAATGGCCATTGTCACTGACAACACAGTGGGCATAGCAATGGGAATTCCTCCAATCAAGAGGACCAGAAGGTTGTCAATTCCATCTCTGTACTTGCGGTGCTGAATCGGGTACATGACTATGATCTCAGCCAACATACCAACTGCAATGGAACAAATACAGAAGTTTCCAATTGCTGTAAGCACTTTCTGGAAGTGGCCAACTTGGTTGGTACTATCGACCAGGTGAGCTGCTTTCCCAAAAAATGTGTGGACACCAGTTGCAATGACAACAGCTTCAATTTCACCTTGCTTACAAGTTGAGCCAGAGAAAACTTCATCTCCAGGACCCTTGGTAGCAGGAAGTGACTCTCCAGTCAAGGCGGATTGATCAACCTTCAAAGCATCACCCTCGAGAAGACGAGCATCAGCAGGAATTATATCACCTAGTTTGATGCTTATGATGTCTCCAGGAACTAAAATAGCAGCTTCTTGCTCGGTCCATTTACCATCTCTAAGAACCTACAACAACGAAAGTTCAGCCAGCCACTTAAACATACTTAAACTTGTTTCTTCTTCGAATTACACAAACAGTTCAAAATAGTATGTAAGTAAAACAGATACATTATAGTTCACAACGATATAGTTTTATTTTTAAACAATGAGAAGTTCGAATTCTCATTAAACTTCAATTCGTTACCTTTGTCTTGGGGGCAAGACCAGCCATAAGAGCAGCAGCCGCATTACCGGCATTATTTTCTTCAATGAAACTTATGGTGGAGTTGATCACCAGCAAGCAGACGATACCCACAAAATCTTGCCAATCTGGGGGTCTCCCATCCCCATTTGCAAGAGCAATTGCCATAATAGCAGCAGCTTCCATCACCCATGAGAGAGGGTTCCACATGAACCCAAGAAACTTGAGTAATTTGCTTTCCTACATCAATAAAATTGCTACCGATCAGCATTTGCATTTAACAACTGTACCATAGAGATATATTAGCCAAAATGTATTGTAATGAAAGGAACCTTTTTCTCCTCTAGCTTGTTTGGCCCAAATATCTGAAGCCGATTGGCTCCTTCGTCCGAGGACAATCCTTCTCTGGAACATTTCAGCTGCTGGAACACCTCCTCAATAGGAATACGTTCCTGTGAATCAGCAAATCATGTTAGAAAAATTGATTCCTTAGCACATTCGCCACATGCATCATCTCCCCGCTCAACAAGTAACCGTAAATTTAGTCGCTTCTTGAATACCATTTAGCAATTGTTTGCTTTTGCTTTTCAAAGATTTATGAACGCAGTTATTTAATTTTATTCATTCATGCATGGGTATGTGCTTCTGGTTTAGGTAATATTTTACAACATACTCAAGAAAGAGACTTTTTTAATAATTTTAAAAACAACTCTCTGTTTCTACGTTGACTTTGAAAGTGAACCAAACTGCGCACAGCGGGCTGTGATCAAAGTCAGTGGGTGCAGTAATCACAAAAGCGTTGACTGAACACCGCCCAAGAAAGTGTTTCTGTCAGAGAGGACAGAACAACTATCCCTCCATGTGTAACACCTTGCACCGCCTTCCACGTTATTCAATTCAATTTTCTGTTCACATCTCACCAACAACTTCAACAAGACCAAATTGCTCTACCTAGTAACAGTAAATTACTGGTACAACTTAATGTGAAAAATAACTCTGGATTTAAATAGCAAAGTGATTCCTTTAAATAATTCTTTGATTTTAATTTTTCATTGCACCTTGAATTTATTTTTTATGATGATGGTGTTGAAAATTGTAAAAGGGTGGTGTAGTTGTAGTGAGTTTGTAAATAAAATAAATATAAAAGCTGTGGACCCCGGTGTGTCAGGGCTAAGGATCATGGCACCATAAATGTGAAAGTTACGGTTAAGCAGGTGGGTCTGAATGTACAGAAAAGAAAAATAAAAAAATGAAAAAGCCCAAAGTACCACGGAAAAGTACTTAAAATTCCTTCAGACCACACACGGCGCATAGAAAGAGACAGATAATACACAATAGGCATATAAATTAATCGAGTAATTAATTATGATAAAAATATGTTTTTTTAATATTTGTTTTTAGCTTTAAATTGAATATTTAGTAACAGATTCTTAATAATACTTTAGTAAAAAATTAAAAAATAATAATTAATCATTTTTTTAAATATACAGACTAAAATCACGAAAAATATTACCACATTAATTATTATTTACGTACTGTCAACACGGAGAAAAAAAATATGTCAAAAAGGAGAGCATGTTGTGCAATTTATCTTTTTTTTCCTCTGACACGTTAGATCCATTAGAATAAAAGGTTGAGCTTTCAATTTATGAAAAATTCTATTACGTAAGCTTTTGAAAGACTTAAAAGCTCATAGAATTATTATATAAATCCCTAAATAGTTGGGCGAATATTAAAAAAATGATAAATAAATTGATCCTGAAATATTTTTTTGTTTTTACAAAATTGTAAAAGGCTGTTATATCCTTGCATAAAAATACTGACACAAGATTCGGTGATAGAGTTGTTTAAAAAAATAAAAGAAGGTTTTGTCTTTACAAAACTGAGACTAAATACTGGAAACACGGTTCTGGTATTAAATTATTCCCTAAAATATATATAAAAGAAACTGACACGGTGATAATTTTTAAAAATTATTTTTTATCGTTAGAAAACTTACAGAGAATAAAACGTTCACAGAGATATATTTTTAAAGCAGTGTAATCCTTTGCTTGATTAAATTATGCGAAATTCACGTGTTTGATAGCAGAAAAAGTGGAGAGATTTTTTTCTGAAAAAAAAATTAGAATCCCAAATCCCATAATTGCGGGTTGCTTTTAGAATCGTACCAGGTCCCTTTCGGAGCATGTTGCCTCACCTAAACTTATAGCCCTCTATAAATCATTCCCTAATTTTTCTCCACAATCAAATAGAAAAAAAAATGGTTGCAAAAATATGTAAAATGACCACTTTTTTACTCAGATCAATCTCTCAAAAAAGAAAATATTTAATTCAACTTTTGTTTAAAAAATAAAACCAGAAAGAATTTTTTTAAAATGAAAATATAGTTAATTCGAGTAAGACGAGAAGAAAGAGAATTTGAATGCAAATGTGTTACGCAACCTACACACCTCACTTTAGGTGTACAGCAGAGGGAAAAAAGGATGAGAAAGAGGTGAAGAGAGGGAGAAAATGCAATAATGTGGTAAAAGAAATTGGTTGTACATTTAGCATTATGCTGTCATTGCAAAGAAAGCTGAAAGGGAAAGAGGAATCGTAGAGACCGAAATTGGAAAACGGGATCTTAGAAAGGTTTTGGCACATAAACAGTAGAAAACGGCAGAACATAAACAAAAAGTGCGGTGGGTGAGAAGACATACCAGATCAACAGTCTCGTTCTTGATTTGGTCGAGGGTGATTGCTGCTTTGTCAGCAGCCATGTTTGAGATGAAAGAGGAGGCACAGAGCAGAGAGGAGAAGAGAGAGATCTACACCCCCAAACTCACCCTAGTGATGAGAGAAGCAAAGAGGAAGGGTAAGAGATGAGAATGAGAATACGAAAGAGAAGAGTGGTGTGTGTGTTTTATACCCAAAACTCACCCAAGGACGGTATCACAATTAAGACTTCTCCCACACAATTATGATGTTGACCGCGCTGATGTGCCTTGGACTTCAACACCCCTCACTTAAAATATTACTCTTTTCCTTTCTTTTTATCTTCTCTTTTTCTTTTCATCACTTTCTAAAACTTTCTAATTTCATGTATATTTTCAGTAAAAAATAACTCCAGTAGGCTAAACATAAATATCTACTCACTAATTATCTTATGCGGTTAATACTTATAATAAAGATAATATAAAAAAATGATAACCGTGTAATATATAAATAATGTCTGAAAAACCTGTATTTCTAATCATAAATTATCCTTATAATAAATTTTCTATTTATCTTTTGTAATAGCTACCATAAATGTTTATCAACATATATTTATAATTAAATGACCATATTCAATTAAACATTCAATAAATTTATTAACTTTTATAATAAGTATCTAAAAAAACATGTTTTATTAGTTAAAATTATATATATATATATATATATATATATATATATATATAAATATAAATATAAATATAAAGAGAAGAGATAAATATAGTGTTCGACAAATTTCTACTTAAATAATAGGTGAAAATAATATTTGAAATGTAAAATAGACTTAATAATATTTGAGTAAAAAAATTAAATTTACACGTTTTTAAAAATAAAAAATTAAATTAATCCAAAATTTTGAACAAAATTTTGAAGAAAAGTTAATTTAAAAATTAAAAAATAATAACATATTTAACCACGCGAGAGAAGTACAAATTTAACCACCAGAGTTATATCTTCTTTATTATATATATATATATATATATATATTTTATGAATACAAATTTTATATTATTTATTAAAATATGTAAATGTAATATTATTCAAAATTAATTACATACTTTTTTAATATTAATTAAAAAATTAATTAATAAGATGGTAAATTGAAATACTCATTCACTAATTTTTTGAGGCATTTATTGACAGCACCTTTATCATATTGTTGTCACATCCTTACGATGTGAACAATTAGTTTTGAAATGGTACTTTTTGTCTTTCCATTGTACCATCAAAATAATACTTTTTTATGATGCACTCAAATACACTAAATAATTTCTACCAAAAAATACATTGTATAATGACAGGTTTTATATTTTAATTAAAAGTAAACATAATCAGTGATGAGAATTTAAGTGTGTGTTTTCTAATTGCGGTGGAAACACGGTCAACTAATGGTGAATCTTATTAAACTTGGTTTGACTAAAATTTGTTAAAATGTTTAGTTACCAAAATAAAATTATTAAATACTAATTAATTGAGTAAAGTCGTTGCAGTGTAGATGTGATAAATAGTTGTTGTTAATCTGTTCAAATAATTTTGCTAAGTTTTAGTGTTCTAACTTTTCCAATTTCCCCTCATACTTTATATTTTAATCTTAAATTAGGCACTTTGTCACTTATAACTTCTACCTTATTTCCTTTAAAATCTATATGTTTTCAAAAGATATATAAATTTTATTTCAAAAATTAAAGGCTTGAATATGTTTTTTCCTTCAATTTTTTTGTGAAAATTGAAATCATCCATCTTCAAATTTTGGGACTATTTTAGTTTTTTGTTTTTAAAAATATGTGAATTTAGACTTTTTAACCAAATGTGTTAAACTATCATAAAACGTGTTTAAAACATTAAATAAATTTAACAAAAATTTATTAAAAATATTAAATTCATGTATTTATAAATATAGAAGACTAAAGTGGTCAAAAGGTTTAATGGTAGACTAATTTTAATTTATAATAAAAATTAAGGAACAAGATACATATTTAACCAAAAATTAAAATATTATATATTTTTGTTTAATATAGAATTAAGATAAGTGAAAAAGTATTAACTTTATTAATTTGTTAATGTATATATAAAAAAATAGCTAATTATTATAATAAAAAATAACTAATACATGATTATTTTTTGTGTGAATCTAAATTAAAATCAAATATATTAGATATTTTTAACATAAAAATGTATAAATTATTGTCATCATAAAAACATCATTGGTTTATATATTAGATATTTCATCGATAAATATCGATAAAATATCCTTAAATATTATATATAAATACGTGTAAAATACAAATACATAATACAAATTAAAATATGAGTACATTTGAGCAACACCACTTAGACTTGTTGAATTAACAACATGATGCTTAGGAAATATTTTGTCTAAAAACACCCCGAGATTGTATTGCATTTGAATTCTCTAATTTATCCAACACTCCAATTTCATTTCACTACATTCGGATTCAATATTTCATCATAATTCTTCAAACATGAAAACGTCCTAAAAATTCAAAAAAATAATATATTTTTTAATTTCATAATTATCAACGGATTCATTTGTCTAAATTTATACCGATGCATTATATCATCAATATACTTAAATATATCATTCATTTAAAACAACTAACATATCATTTAAGATATAATATTTTCTCTTTACCTAAATTGAAGTGTCTTTTATCCAAACACCATTTAAAAATCCATAATAGAAGTTCACAATTAAAGTAAACTTTAAGGAAACAATTTTACAATGGCGAGATCTCTTAATCAATGCATTAAAAAACAAAATAAAAATTTTAAAACTTAAATAATTAAGGTGGATTATATTCAGCCAAAAATCAAGTTCTAATTGATCTAACTCAATTTACTTTTTTCCATTTTCATTATAACAATCTGTCAAAATTTCTCATATAATTAGAGAGAATAAAAAAAAATTATTTTTTTTCAAAAAACTAAAAAATAACATGCGACTTAATAAACACCACATCTAATTTATTTTTAAATTTATTAATAAAATATTACAAAAACACATATATTAACAAATATTTAAAATATATTTGTATATATTAAATTTGTCATTTACCATATGTATAATAATAAACTTTGAGAGCATAATATAAATTTAAATTTGGTAATAATCATATACTAACTAAAATCAAATTTTAAGTAATATACTTTTTTTTCAAATTTATATAAAAGTGTGCTAGAATTCACCATGCATACATAAATACGTTTGATTATCACTCTCTAATAAGGCATGAAAAACAAATATATGTAAAAAAATAAATAATATTTGTTTAATATGTCTCTACATCCATATTTAATGCAATGAATGGAAAGACTGTGATTTGTTTGGTCTGATTAACAGAGATTTCATGCATCATGCCATCCATGCATAGACGTTAATATATCTTTATTTAGTTAAGTGTGCTTTTTTTTATCAAAATTTTGTTGTAAAATTGAAGTTTGTATATATTTGAAATTTTTATAAATTATAGTTTTTAAATTTTAAAAATAAATAGATATATGTATTTTAATCTAATTACATTAAAATTTCTTGACATATCAAATATGTTTCTTAGTAAATATTAAGAAAAATGTCAAAATATAACTTAAATATTAATATGAAACAAATTTAACATGTTCAAAAAATTTAAGATAATTAAATTAAAATATTGTATTTATTTATTTTAAAAGTTTGAAAATTAAAATATCAAAGTTTAGAAATTAATAAAATACTTAACCGTATTTTTTTTAAAATGTGTGAATTGTTTTTTTTACTAAAAAAGAAAAATACTAAAAATAATGATAATTGATTATAAATGATAGAATCACACTCATTAAATATTCTTAATAAATATTTATATATATATATATATATATATATATATATATATATATATATATAATATTTATATATATATAAAACAATTCTATAAATTCATAAAATGTCGATTCTTTCTGTCATTCTTCTAAAGATCAACTTTTAGGAAAACCAGTAATAAAATTTAAAGTTGATAACAAATGATAATTTATTTTTCAGTTAAAAATATTATATATATATATATATATATATATAATAATTTTTATTTATTGTTATGAAAAAGAAAACTTTGATCAAAGTTGAGTTTTGACCTTTTTAGATTGAGTTTTATTTGTTTTTTTCTTTTGTTTATGGGCTGCTTTATAAAATGAATGATTATAATTGAGATATTAATAAAATTTTTGTCATTTGAAAAAATAAATAAAATATACATTGCAATAAATTTATCTAAAAGCCTTATTTTATTTTTTTTTTCAATAATTACAATTCACTTATTAATATTTGTCATATTGAAATAAATTAAAAAAATATAAAATGACTAATATAATATCATTTATTTTATTTATGACAAAATAATTAAACTTATAAACATTAAGAAAATAAGTTAAATATATTAAATTATACTAATATTTTTTATTTTTTTAACATCTTTATTATTAATATTGTAATATAAAAAACACACATAATAATAATGTAACTAAAAAGATGACATTATTTAAAATAGAGTGAAAATGTTATAAAATAACATTATTCAAACTTCTAAAATATCATTATTCAAACTTTTTTTAAATTTTTATAAAGTATTATAACTTTATTCTTTATGTTTCGTAATTGCTCTTTTATGTACATTTTTTTTTCTCTTTTCCAAATTTAATAAACTATTTTCCATAAAATTATAAAAAAATAATGAAAATAAGTTCTTTTAGTTACTTTTTAGAAACTTTTATTCATATTTTTAATATGAATTTTGGAAATATTTTTTATTTTAGTAATTATTATAAATAATTAATTTTCCATTATCATATGAAAAGGAAATACATGTACGTACTTTTATACAGCAGAAAGTAAAAGTAAAAGTAGTTAAAATATGTTTATATTTAAAAAAAATAAGATAATAAATAAATAGAACAATTTAAGAAATATTTCTTTTACCGCTAAAAACTGCTACAAATAATTTTATTTATGAATAAAATCCAATTAATTTGATCAGTTTTCTTAAAATGATAGCCATGAGTCGTCTGCGACTACTCAGAGTTTCAGTGTACACTAATGAGTATGTGGGTCATCAATCGTAAGCATTTTGGGTCAACTCTTATCCAATATAGCGATCTCGCCTCTATCACGTGAGATGACATCATATAATCTCAAAATGTTTTGCCACGTACATCTCGACCGTTGTTTCCCCCAATCTCCCTCTTGTGTAATTATCGCGGCGGTGCTATGCCCTAGATTTATAATTCATTATCGGATGCGCCAAATCCCATGATATGTCGTCTTCATCGTCTCATTTCCCGAACTCATCACACTACAGATATGAATGCAATTTTTCATTTGCTTTTAGGGTGAGTTATAAATGAGATGTCTTCTTTCGTATACAAAAGTCTGTGTAATAAAGAAAGGGATTTAATTACTTTAAAAACAAAATTAAAAGTAATTATTAATCTATTTAATTCTAAATTAATTAAAATAATTAGAATATTCTGTTTCTCTCATATGGAGGAAATAATATTTAGTATGAATTTATAATATTTAAATATTATAAGTTTGTTATCTGATACATATTATAAATACTATAATATATTGTAATGTAATTTTTTCTATTCCATGTTAATAATTATGTATAATTTGTTACAAATAATAATTTATAAAAATTATTAAATAATTCAATTATTTAAAGTATTGAATAATAATTTCGCAGTAAAAAGTATTTAAAACTATAGTTTATGACAAAAATATTATTAATTATTTTTAATCAAATTAATCATATATATATATATATATATATATATATATATTGTTAATTAAAAAAGTAAACAATTTTCTCTGTTTGTTATAGATAAATAGTAGGATGACAAAAATACTAATAAAGTACTCATATTTGTGGATAAAATTTGTTATTAGAGGTGTTAATTGGACAAATGGTCCATATATCTTGTTAAGCCTCCTTAAGGGAGTCCTAGATGAGAGGATAAAAAAAATCCTCAAGCCCCAAAAACCCCTCTCTAGTGAGTTAGAGTTAGAGCCAAGGACCCAAGGTAGGTTTAACCCAATAAAATATTTTAACTAAATCTTAAAAGTAATATTTTGAGTTTGAACCAATATGGAGTCAAGTTGTCTTAGGCCGTCGAAACTAGACAATCGGACTAGGCCAAACCAAAGATCGAGACGGGTTAGCCCAGGCCGAAGGTTAAAATGGGACATCTTGGGCCAAAGGCCAAGATGAGCAGGAACAGTTTGGACACACAACAAATAAAGGCCAAGTCGAGGTGACGGACAAAACGGGTCAACCCGAGCTTACAAACGAGACAAACCAGCCTAGGCTCGTAGCTAAGACGGGTCAACACAAGCTAAAGGTCTAAACTGTCTAGCATGGGCCGATGGCTGAGACGAGCCGACATGTGTCGACGACTGATACGGTCCAGCTCGACCCCATGACCGAGTAGGATCGACCCGAACCGACGCCAAATATGGGTCCAATGCCCGAGACGGGTCAGCTCGGGCCGATGTCTAAGATGGGCTGGTCTAGACCGACGGCAGAGAGAGGTTGTCCCAGGCCCATGATAGGGACAGGTTGTCTCGGGCTAACATTCGAGACTAGTCGTTCTGGGTCCACGTTCGAGACAAGTCCATCCAATCCATGGTCGACATTTGTTGGCTCGGGACGATTGACAAGATGGTCCAAGGTCGATTGTCTAGTCAGGTTTACCTAAATCGAAAGTTTAATGGCATATTTAAATAAATAATAATATATTTTTCATGTTTAAAAATAATGCCCATGGGTTGGTCCTGACCCACAAGACTTTTGTGGGCGTTTTGGTCCTATGGACTTTTTAAGTGGGACTTTTTGGTTCTATGGGTTTTTTTAGCCCCAACTCACGTGGGCTAAAGCCAAGCCCAATGGGCTGGGCCAAATTGACGGCTCTGTCCCCCGTGGATGGTTGGTACATGTAGGTATCTATTACTTGTTGATAGCATGCATTTTAATACCTACTTATCAACTTTTGGATGTGAGTATCATACTACTCGTACCCGTATCTATCAGTTAACTACAAAAAGTTAAAATTAAAATTTAATTTATATTTTATTGAGTTAAATTTGATTAAAATTAAATTTTAATTTTAATTTTATTACATTAAATTTAATTAAAATTATATTATATTTATATTTTTGTTATTTTATTTACATTTTACTTTAAAATTTTATAAAATGTCTTTGTTCAAACATCTGCAATTACCCGATACCCGTGGATTTAAAAGAACCTGAAAGTATTCTTTAAAAAGGTTTCCGACAAGTAATGAGATGTGTAACGAGTAAATTATTTTGTTACAAGTCGAATAGTGAGTAAACATTATCTGTGCCCGACATGACTCATTATCTGTGTCCGACATGACTCATTATCATCTAATAAATACATATAATTATAATAATAAAACTTAAAAGTAAGAAAAGAAAACTAATTTTGTTTTTTATAAGTTTTACTCTTTTCAACATGTTATCTATATGTGTGATATATTTTCCTTTTTACCAATAATATATTAAGTAATATTTCAAGTTCACTATTAAATATAGGTTAAATTACTATTTTGGTCCTTGTTTTTATTAAGAAGTGTAAAATTGGTCATCCAATTTTTTTCATCTCAATTTGGTTCTTATTCTTTTACAAATGATTCAATTTGGTCATTATCGTCAGTTTGACCAAACAATGTTAAAGTCAACACACGTGTCAATTTGTGATTTTTTGAATTTTATTTTATTTACACATACTTCACAGTAATGCCACATGTCAAGAAGTCTCAATTTAGTCAATTTAGTCATAATTTTGTAAAAATAGAATAATGTTGTCTCTCCTTAAATTGATTTTTTGTATAAATGTTATAATGATATTCTTACTAAAATTAACATTTTTATTAAATATTTCTTGAAATATTTTTAAATTAACTTTAAAATCTATACGAAATACATGTTTGAAATCCTGTTAGTTAGAGTTTGGATGTGATTATTAGATCTAATGTGAAAGACAAATCATACAACCAAAAAATACATGAACAAATTAAAATTAATAAGTTGAACAGCAAAATTTTAAAGATTCAAGTATTAACTCCATACCAGTTCACCCATGTGAGTTGTCCTAAATAGTTCGTATAAATTTTAAAGTTTGTGTAAAAACATTTATACAATTATTTAATAAAAATGTCAATTTTAATAAGAATATCAGCATAAGATTTATACATAAAGTAAATTGAGTCTTAATTTAAAGAATGACAATATTGCTTCATTTTTATAAAAATTGGGACTAAATTGAAACTAAAAACAAATATATAGACCAATTTGAAATTTCTTGACATGTGACACAACTATGAAGTGACATGTGTAAAGATATAAAAAATTTTAAAATAATAATTTTTTTTTTAATTTTTAAAATAAAAGAAATAAAAAATGCACAAATTGACACATGACCTTGACTTTAACACCGTTTGATCAAAATTAACGGCAAAGACCAAATTAAATCATTTTTAAAAAAACAAGGACCAAGTTGAGATAAAAAAAAAAACTAAAGAACCAATTTGTCTTAACAAACACTGGCGGACCTTGCTTCGGACTAAGGGGAGTCATGTCTCTCCCAAGCTTTTTTATTTATTTATATATATATATATATATATATATATATATATATATATATTTAAAATTTGTATTTATATTTTTTTTATATTTTTTTGTTTAATTTGATGAATCTTGGTCAATAAATGGATTAAAGGGATTAATGTTCTATTTCTAGTTATAAGGTTTTTTCACACCAAGTCATTAAGAAAGTGCGAAGTTTAAAAAAAGAGAGAGAAAAGGCAGATTGAGGAAAGATAGTGGAGGAGAATAGAGAGAACAAACAATGCATATTCACAATATCTCATTAATTAGTATCCTAGTATAATTTATGTATGTTAAATTTATGATTTTTTCATTACGATTTTTTTTTCAAATTAAATTTTTTCCAAATTAGTATGAACCCTAATTATAATTTTAAGAATATTTTTATGAAATTGGCATGAACCTTAATTACATTTTTATCAAATTAGTATAATCCTACATTATAAAATGTTGATATTTTGTATTTTTGGCTGCATACAATAAATTAGTTAGTATAATCTTAAATTGAAAAAGAAATTAGAATAATTATTTATGTGAATTCAATAAATTTTAAAAATTGAAAAATGTGAATAGCCGTATGAGAATGATTTAAGTAAAAAAAGTATTTTTTTAATTAAAAAATATATATATAGAAAATCTAATTTGATACTCTGAATATTTTATCTGAGTTTCGTCATTATTGACAAAAATAATTTACCCTTAAATATAGTATTTTGAATCACATTTTTCAATATTTTCTCTGTGACATATTTAAATCTCCAAGATTTCAATTTGGTTTTTCACTTATTCAGGGTCTCATCTAGTAATCTTTGAGTTTAATTTTATACCTATGGTAAATGTATTGGAGATATCATAATAATAACTAGACACTGAGTATTAATAAATAGGAAGAAAGAATTGTTATCTAATGTGTCACCCTAGCGAACAAATAAAAGGAAAGATCAGGAGGAAGTTCGGTTAAATTCTTTTATATTAATTTTATTAAATTTAATTAAATTTTTATTTTATTTTAAATTATATACTATTTAATTTATTTTATTTTAAAAATTTTATCATATTTATTTATAGTTATATTATTTAATTTATCTTAAATTTTGTATTGTTTTATTTAATTTTTCCATTTAATTTCTCTTTGTACTACTTTTTTATCTTCTGTTATGTTTATTTGCATCATCTAATTTATTATGTATTTAAGTCATACTTATTTAATTTATTTTTAGTTATGTATTGATTTTCTTATATATTTAACCTAATTTATCTTTTATTCATTTTTACATACTTATTATAATTATGCCATTTAATTTATCTCGATATCGAATATGTTTATTTATTTTGAGCTATCCATTGGTCATTTATATTAATTTATATTTTTTATTATATTTGTTTATAAAATTATAGTCCATATCTAATTATTTATTTAAAATGTTTGTTTTTATTTTATGTTATTTAATTTCTATGATTATTTTTATAATTTTTGTACTTATTTAGATGGTATATAAATTATTAATCAAGAAAGAAAGACATGTCTTAATAGTCATCATATTTTATGATTTCTAAAAATAGGATGACAAAAATATCTACATTTATGAATATTTAGAAATGAAATTCGCGATTGATAATTGATATTTATTTTAATATACGTTTATAAATAAGTTAAGTGTGAGTATTATATTCTTCGTACTCAGTATTTGTTACACATAAAATTAAAAGTAAAAATTTAATTTATAACTTATTAAATTAATTTTAATTTTAATTAAAATTTAATTTATATTTTATTAAATTAGATTTATTTATATTTACTTTTATTTTTTTGTAATTTTATTTAAATTTTACTTTAAACATTTATAAAATATTTTTTAAATATCGAGTATTCATATATTTTAAAAAACTCAGACATATTTTTTCTAAATAAGTATTCTATAGGTAATAGAAGAAGAAATAGATGAATTTTTTAATTGTAGATAAGTAGATAGGAAGTGTATCTATGTCTGACATGATCCTTTAACGGTCTAATGTGAGTTGAAAAAGATTCTTAGGCTTGATTTCAATGAGATAAAATTAAATGTGTTTGGAAAATTAGAGTCTGGTGTACCGCAGAATGAAAGACAATTAGTGGATTTTAAATACAATTGAAGAAAAGAAGATAAAATCCAACATTTTACTCCCGCATTCAATTAAGCTCTCTATATAAAAACACATTGAATCTCGAGATAAATACTCAATAATCTTATCAAATCCTTATAAATACCATATTTGTTGATATTACGCAATACACTTGCTGAGATTTGATTGATAAGAAAACCATATCAATACTTATAAATTTGATTTTGGCTCATGCAGCATAAATACTAATGAACTAACTCTGTTAGCGTCGCTTTTTATTATTTTGAGTGAATTTGTTGGAGTTGTAATTTTTTCTTGTAATGTGAAAGGAGGTTAAAACAAATATTATATCATATAAATTATTATTTATTAATAAAAGTTTTTAAATCTATATTATTTATTTATTCATCAGTGTATTGTACTCTTAAAAAACTATTATTTTAAAACCGATAAAATATTCATTTAAATCTTATTCAACGTACATGTAATAAAATTCATATTCAAATAATTCTTGATTTCATTTTCAATAGAATTAACGTTACTAAAAAAGAATTAACGGATCAACTTTTACCAACATGTAACATTCCGTCTTTTTTTAGAATTTCATTGAGAAATGAGTTCCACAATGTTGAATTGGATATATTTATTTATTTTATTTCTGTAACATGTTATTTACAAGGATATTGTTATATTATATCGTGTCTGTAGCTACGAATTGAATTTTAGTATGTTGTTTGACTATGTTGTCTATGTATAACTAATGTAAGAAACGAGAGCTGCTTCTCGTAAATGACACGTTTAGTTTATCCTCCCAAATCTTTGTTCAATAAAATATCAGTGTGAAATCCTTAGTCAGAATTGAAATTCGAACAAACAATGATGAAAAATAAAAGTTTAAAAATGAATAAATTTTGTCACAAGTTAAAATTAGTTTATGAATAAATAAATATGTATTAATTTTCTTATATTAAATTTATTTATAAGTTAATTTTATCTTATAAAAAAGTTATCTAAAACGGACCTTAGGACAACACAAAAGTAGTTGTAAACCTCCACTTCTGGAACAAGAAAAAAATTTCAGGTTAAACCGCCAGCAGTTATTTGGTGACAGTAACAGATATTGATAATAAATTGTATATTTTTTTTTTTGACATTATACATCATCTAGAGACTTTATTTTTTAATTTTCTTAAGAGTACCGATTAACATGTGTCTTATAACACATTTCTTTATCAAAAAATGATAATTTCGCCGTTGTTCTTGGATGTTCTTTTCAAAGGAATTGTAGTTATCAGATTTTTTTTTTTGTCCGCAAATATTGCTGCAATTTCTACAAAGATAACGATTCTCATTTGTGGAGTTTTGTTAGTGATTTAGCAAATTAGTAGCTTCACCTTTATACAATTGATTTTGGTATTGGCCTTTTCATAGTCAACAGATTTGAATGTATTTTTCCAAAAGAATAATTTGTATTAATCATTCACCAACCCATTAATTCTTAAAGCTTTATCTTAACAGTTACTATTTTTTTCGGTCTTTAAGGTTTACTAGTCAAAAAGGAAAACTCAACCTAATTGCGACCTTAAAAGGATATCAATAAGTTTTATGAAACTATAATGTTATAACGACTTCTCCTTCCTTTAACATTCCTTTAACAGTTCTTGAATTATCTGATAATTGATTTTTTTTCAAGACTGTATTAATAATTTAAGGTCTACTTAGAAAAGTTAATGATTTGAGTTTGTCCTTGAATAACATGTATATATATGATTGAGTTTTAAGGTTAAAAATCATACAATTCTCATGTAAAGCTATAAACACGTCTCAGTTAAAAAAAAATAAGGCCAAAATCATTTTTTCCTATTTTTGTTTTAATTATTTAATTTGTCTTTCTTTATTTTAATTAAATTTTATTTTCTGTTAAAATTTTCAATTTAGTCATTTTAATTAGATTAGCAACGATATATTTAACCATGTCATATGTGTAGTACTTTTAGTTTTTTCTTTAATATTTTATTTTTTTGGTGTAAGGTATTATCAATGTTACTATCATTACAGCGGCACATAATAATGTAAGTGTTTGGTTTTAATTTCGTCCTTATTTTTTATTTTTTATTTAATTGGATCTCAATTTTTTTTAGTTAAACAATATTGTCTTATAACATAGAATCAAATTAATAGGTAAACTTAATTAAAAATATTAATATTAAATTCTTATCGTAATTTTTAAATTTTAATATATAAAATAATAAAAAAAATATTTTCCATTTTATCTGTTACTACCAGTCACAGCCGAAGGATACGTCAATTACTTTGAAACATATTTAACTTATTTTTTTTATAATTCTTTGACTTTGTAACCATTCGTTCCATCTTATTCTAAATATTACGTTCTAGATTTTTTTTTTCTATTGATTCAAATATGTGATCCTATATTTAAATAAAACACATCCAAAATTAGAATTATAACTTCATCACATATTTTTATCACGAATACTGAATATGGGGACACAAAAGTAATATTAAATGATATCAAACATTGTTAATTACATAATGTGATAAGAAGATAAATAAGAAGATAGATAGGAAAATATTAACAAAGGAAAATACATTTTTTAATTATTTCACATGTTACAATTTAAAAATTACAATAAAAATTACATATTTTAAAAAATTATAAATTTAAAATAGGTATTTTTTAATTTTAATTAAAAAATTAAATTAATAGTGAAGTGATTTGACATATAAATTTTAAAAACTTATTTTAACATGAATATATAAGTTATATTAGACTTAATTATTAATTTGGTCTCATTATTTTAGAGAGATAACATTGTTCCATATAAAAAGAATGAGACAAAATTGAATACAAAGAATTAACATTGTAATGTAGCATTGATATTGACACGTGACATTGATATTAACATTGACACATGAATGATTTGAAGGTGATATATTGTTCACTTATGCGAATTTGAGAGAGAAGAAAAGGAAGGAAGAGCGGGCTTACTCTTTTTTCCAATCATCTCACTTATGGGATGATTTGAAAAGAAATTCAGTCAAATTACATTTATGACCTCAGTTTATTTTTCGCTTTCTTAATTGAAAAGATCATTCATGGGAATTTTTCATGCCAGCACCAACACTTGTATTCGGTTCAGTGGGCGGTTATCCAGATCTATACGTGCGAGAAAGGGAAATGTATTAGATTCATCATTGCATAATCCTTGCGTATCTGGATATACACGAGAGAAGAATGTATCCAGATTCAATCCTTCTATATATGGATCCATTTAAAAGTAATTTTTAATTTTTTTATTAAAATATTTTTATAAATATTTTTTTATTAAAATATGTTATTTTAATTTATTCATTTTAATATTGTTTATAAAATAAATCTAACTCAACTAATTATAAATTTTAAATTACTTTTAAAATTAAGGGCAATTTAGTAATCTTGTTTTTCTTTCTATTAAAATAATATTTAATTTAATTTTGCTGTTAAACCCATTATAGGAAATTTTATAAATTGTATTAGATAATTATGGTAGAAGTAAATATAATTAATATAAAATTTATAAATTATTGGGATTTTGAGTTGGAAAATTCTGGTGAATATTTAATATTTATTGTGTTTGTTTATTTTAATTTATTTTTTACCATATTCATAAAAATACAGTTGTCCTCTTACTGCCTGCCTTGGTGGTGGTAGAAGTTAGCTTTTGAATATTGACTAGTTTACTGAAAAAATACAGTTGTCCTCTGACATGCATTGATGGTGGTAGAGGTTGACTTTTAAATATTGAATGTTTTATTTTAAAACAATGAGAGAGGTGAATGGTGTTTTTTTTAGTGTTTAGAGGAGGGTGATTTCTCTTCAAAGATAGTTTGTTTTGTTTGATTTGATTATTTCGTGAATCTAGGTAAGTTTTGTTCTCTTTTTTGAATCCAGGAGAAATAGATAGTTGAGCTTATATGTACAGAGTAAACTAGTAATTTTATTTTCTTATGAATTGAACTATTTTTTTTAATTTATCATATTCAACATCACTCACTAATTCTCATAAACTTTTCAATCATTTCTCTTCAAATCTTACCATCTTTCGTTTGATCTAAACAACTAAACTTCACTCCTTTTTTTCCTTTAAATTTCTCAAATCCAGTCCCTGAAGCAAACACATGCTTAAAGTGAACAACACAAATATTATCTTCTAATACACTTAAATTCATCATCTTCCTCTCCCTCAGATCTTCACAAATGAACACCCCTAATATGTTTTATTTGATCTTATTTTTATCGATATTATTTATAATCAAACATGTATCCATGATCACTGTTTCATTTTAATAATTATTTTCTTATTAAAGATTGTTTAGTTTCTGATTATTTTTATTAATATTAACTAGATTATCTTTCATATTTATTTCAAATTATGTATTTATTAAAATTTTATTGTGATAAAATTATTATATATTTATGCGAGACAAATATACTCCGCTTTATTTATTAATATTTGTATTTCATTGTTCATAATTAGTCTTGAATAATAGACTTACTGAGAATAAATCAAAATTCTACCCATTAGCACACAATCACTCAATCTTAGTAATAAAACTTGTTAAAGATTATATTGTCTCTTGATCTTGAACGATATAATTTGTCATAATAATAAATCAAAATCACAACTTCTCAATTTTGAATTATAAGCTTTATTCAATTCAATATATAGGTTGGGATCATACCTATAAAATGATAAAACTTATTCAAACAACAGTCCAAATTGTAACTGTTACAACATCGTCTTGGCTCATCAACTATAATATACTTCACAACATAAAACTATACTTCTCTCTACACATTTTGAAGTCACGGGAAAAATTCTACAGATACTTTTATGAAATATCTGTCTTGACTCATTTTTTTCTATTAGGTTAAAATTATACCGCACACAATTGACTCACACGTAGAATCTAAGTATATTATAGACAAAAATGGAGATAATTCAATTGATTTTCACACCAAATCAATGATCTGTTCCACATGTTCCAACATGGCTAAGCTAAACAAGTGTGACAAATTACAGCGAAGTGACATGACATAGAAAAATGAACGCATGATTTGGTAATGATTCTGTCAGACTAAGATTTATTGGTTTGGTCGGCTATGCATGCATGTATATATGTTTTCAAAAAATAACGATTTTTGACTATTTATTTATTTATTTTTAATCTATCATTTTAATTATTTTTATATTATCACATTACTTTAAAAAAATTAAAATAAATAATTAAAGTGATAAATTAAAAAAAGTGAATAAAAATAGATTAAAATATCATTATTTATTTCAAAAATAAATTATTCATGTATTATTCAGGGTAAACCAATAAAGTGAATGGTTACGTAGAAGCTTATTCTTGAACCTTATTTGGAACCCCATTAATTTGACCTTCAGTTATAGCACAAAGATTATTTGGTAGGTTAGTGAAAGACAAATTGACTCTTGCTAAATCTCCGAGACTGGCGCATGAAATAATGCTCCCATGTAAACAGTTCAATTACACACTAATTAACCTGTAACCATGTGTGGAGACAACAACTCATTCATCACAACAATTAATTTCAGTATGACTTAATTTCTATATATATAAAAAATATAAATAATAAAAATTAAAGAGGTGAGGGTAATTTTTTTAGTTAAAACATTATAATATAAATAATATTTAAAAAAAATAAAATTTCTAAGATTTGGTTGTGAACTAAATGAATGAAAGAAAAAAGTTGACCGAACTTAATTCAGGTTCAATTTTTTGAACAGAGTTTTTCAAACTATTTGAGTTGACTCATATTAGGTCGATTTCGTACCTCAAATTCTCACCACCGACTTTTTTTTCATCTGAACATGTTCTTAAATAAGCCGATGTATCTAAATATATAAGACGGTGCCCTTATTGCAGCACAAGTCACTTCTTTAAGATTTTTTGTCAGAATAATTACTAAATAATTTTATTAATAATGGAACATGGATAAAAAAACAAATTAATGGGCAAGAGGAATAATATTAATAGTAAAAAAAATTGGTCTGAAAGTTCCTTGGAAATCCGTACTTTTTTTGCTGAGTTTTTTGTCGTTTTTGTGGTTAGCAAAAGGCATGATTTTTAGGGTTAAAGTGGAATGATGTGTTCCCATGTTGATGAGCATTTTACCAATGAAAGGTGAGTGTCCTTTGAGTCTCCCTTAAAATTACCCGTTGGGTACGCGAGAGGTCACACATGGGTTGCCCCTCATCTGGAGAACAACACCAAATGTTGTGTTATATTTTCTTCTTACACATGTTCATATTCATAACTCTGCTCTTAACTCTTAAGTTATCATGCTCTTGCTGCCATCGTACTTTCTTTGTATTTTTGTACCTTTCTTCGACCTAATTATTTGTCTCTTCCATTCTAAACCTAACTTACCAAGCCTCACATAAAAAATTAATGAATTGGAGAAAAAACAATGCAAAGAGGGAGATATTGCCCCTAAAGAGCAAAGCATATCCAAAAGGAATCTCATGTTATTGTATATCATTTTTTGTCTATCTTTAATAATACTTTTGACTCATTTTACCACCTACTTTTTATTTTTAGTTTTTCAGGATGAAAAGCTATATGTTAGTATTTTTTTTAGTGATCTCATATTAATTAATTACAAATAAAATCATATTACAATATACAAACCTATTAAATTTAGGGTTAAATATGGTTTTGGTCCTCAACTTTCAGTAAAAATTGAAATTAGTCTCTCCTTGAAACTTTGGTTCAATTTAGTTCCCCAACTTCATAATTTTGTGAATTTAGTTCTTTCAAGCAAATTTTGTTAAGTTTATTTAACGTTTCAAATACATTTCATGATAGTTTCTTAACTAATATTGAAGTAAAAATGTGTCAAACGGTGTAAACATCTCAAATGTTACCATGAAACGCATTTGAAACATCAAATAAACTTAAGAAAATTTAGTTAAAATGACTAAAGTCACGCAATTTTGAAGTTGGGAGACTAAATTAAGCCAAAGTTTGGAGAAAAGACTAATTTTAATTTTCACTGAAAGTTGAAGGATTGAAAACATATTTAACCCTTATCTAGTTTTCATCTTGAGAAGTGTTGAAATTATTTATAATGCAAAAATAATAATGAGATTGAAATTAACTAGTTAATAGATTTTTCTATTACTAGACAGTATGAAAATTTTGGTGGGCAATGGTCATAGGTTACACTTTTTCATATGACCTATTTTCTTCCTTGTCCTCTAATCATGCCATATACATCTTACACTACCATAGCCCCCACCTTTGTTCTTTCTTCAAATGGGCCTCTCAATTTCAAAGGGGAATAAAAGAAAAATGTTACCCAACTCATGTCACCAATCCATGGAAACACAGTTAGGTATGAATATTATCATAGATTCTCGGGTCCACAAGATTTCGAAGCTTTAGAAATTATGATGGTAATGCAACAAATGGTATACGGTTGTTGGTTAAACTCAATTCGTGTAGAATGAGAACCATTTTTTTTAACCATTTAAAGCAACGCTCACTACAATTGACCAAATAAACCCACTCTATTGATAGTTAATAAAACGAGTTAGGTTAGATTGAAAAAAATATAGTAATATATTGATTCTAATCAACTTTAATTTGATTAGTTTAGTTCATTTAAGCTCGATCAGTAGGTAGGTTTGTGAGCGGATCTATTTTTAAAAGTAATAATAAGAAAGAAATATTATTTTAATAAAATATTTAGTATTTTACATCAAATTGTTACATTTAAAATTATAATGAATTTAATTTCTGTAACTTACATTTTTTTATTTTTTTAAAAAAAGTAGATTTCATTTTTAATTTTTCTAAAACTGAACAAAAATAACTTTTGCTCCAATATAAGAATGGACCAGACCAATTATGTCATAGACCAAAGGAAAACGTACGATGATTTAACTGACTTTTTAAGAAAAATAATATAATAAAGGTCAACATTTTTTAATTTTATAATATGATTTTCCTTTATCTCACCGTGGAAAATGTGTGTTTGACTAAATATAAGTTAGTGTTAACGTTTATCTCACAAATTTATATAACTAAGATAGTAGAATAACTTACAATCACTAGTTTATAGTTTTTTCTTTAAATGACACTTTATAAAGTCTTTGAGATTATATCACTTTTTTTTTTTTAATTTCTATCATTACCATCGTATTAAAACTTCTCCTTTATCCTTTTTTTTTTCTTTTTGAACTTAAAAATCCTTAACATGTCTCACTCTCATCAAAATATCAAATATTATCAAATTTATAATACAAATTATTTGTAAAACCTATTGAATAAAATAAGCTCAAAACAAGTATTCTTCCAAAATATAAGTTGATAAAGTCATTTAAAATACAAAAGCAAAAGCATTTAGAATATATATATATATATATATATATATATATATATATATATATATATA
>Ga0214542_1004049_pt1 | contig 29322 bp, 12 predicted proteins | sample CNSS1metaG_FD_160096 | JGI IMG/M metagenome (GOLD analysis project Ga0214542, IMG submission 160096) | Root nodule microbial communities from cowpea collected in UCLA plant growth center, Los Angeles, California, USA - CNSS1 | ecosystem: Host-associated > Plants > Roots > Nodule | place: USA...
TTCACATATATATGTTTATATATATATATATATATATATATATATAGTTACAAAATATCTAAATCATATAAAAAAAGTTACATTGAAGTTATTATAGATAAGTTAAGAGATATAAAGATCATTTAATAAAAGAGAAACAAAATATCTATGTTTTCATTGATAGAACGTTAAATCCAAAATCCATTGTGTCATGAAATAACTTATTATTACTATCTTTTTCTAGTTGACTTTTATCTAAGCATTGACTTGTAATTTACCACCTCCAAAAATCTTCGATATAATTTTTATTTCGTCTTTTCTTTCCCTTCTAATAAAATAATGTTTCTTTTAGTTTTGTTCCGTTGATTCAAAATTTTCACAATATTTTAGAAACGAATTACTAATATAATTGGGTTTTATAATTAAATGACACAAACAATTGCTACGTGATTTTTTTTTTCTTTTATGGTTAATAAATGACAATGTGTCTAATTGAATTTTAGATGATAATAATGCGTTTTTTCAAAACAAATTTATCTTTAGTTTTCTGGTACGGAAGATTGATAACTTTATTTTGTAGATGTTATGTCATTAATTAAAATTTTGATTTTTTTTAAGCATTGTATGATCGTTTACTTATTAATTTGGAAGTTAAAAAAAGGAAGTGATTTTATGTTGTGTTCTATATATGGAAATAATTTGAATATCACTCTCATTTGTTCTTTTATTTATGTTGTTTTTCAAATTAAGGAGGTAATATACATGGTTAAGAATAAATTTAAGAAACATATAAGTAATATTGTCTCCAATTTCATCTGCTAGTTATAGCTTAAGGTAAATATTGATTGTGTAGCTAAGTGGTGTCCAAGTTTAGCTTCATGTGTTTGTATTTTTAAAGGAAGTTAGGGTGAATATTGGGTAGTTTCTCAGCTTTTTTAGGCATGTAGATTTCTATTTATACTGAGTTTGTGAGGGTCATTTCAACTTTGGAGCATGCTTTGAGAGGGCTTTCAGATACTTTGGTTGAAGAGTGATTCTACTTCAGTTTGTCATAGTTTCTTGAATCAACGAGTGGTTTCATAGAGTCTTAAAGAGAGATGACATTGATGCATGCATTTTTGTAAGCATACGTAGTTCAAAGTTTCCCATGTTTTCAAATCATTGTGCTAATAAGTTAGCTAATTTGATTTTATTCATAAAGAGGAGTATAAGTGATTTAATGTTTTACCTCCATGTATTTATTTATATATTTTTATAATAGGTATAGTTTGTCTATGTTTTGTTAAGTGTAATTTTTATCGTTGATTTAGTGTGGTCCCATGTGCTTTATAGTCTTTTATTTTTTTTCTTTTAATAATTTTTTTATATGATGACAAATAATTGATGAACTTTGGAGTGTCAACTTAGTTGAAATATCAAAATTCATAGTAATGCCTAACATGATTTTATTTAGAATAAAAGTTGTAACGGATGGAAGAAACTATAGTATAACTCACATCTTCCTTGTATGTTACCTTAGTATTTGGAGCCTAAGTATATGGACTTTTATGTGTAATATTTTTTTTTTAAGTTCAATGAAGATTACACATTAATTTGAGATGAGTGATAAATTAGTAATCATAATGTCCATTTTAGGCTTACTTGAGGGGATCGCTAATTAATAATGGAACATTTTTCTTTCTTGTATATATTGTTAGAAGTTTCACATCAACTAGAGATAAGATCATTTCATAGTATATAAATGAAGTGCAAACCTCATCTTACAAGTTAATTTTGTGGGATTGAGTTAGGCTTAAACTCCACTTATCATATACATATATCTTTGTTTGTAAGTTGGGACAATTTTTTTATCCCTATTTAATATATTTATCTTCTATGATAAAAAAAAATAAACGCATATCCTTTCATACCTTTAAACAATAGGTTTCGTACATAATTTAAAATTAGTTTAAAATCTTTAGTTTTTGATTATCAATTCAAAGTCCGATTAGTTTTGAATATCAATGAAGGTTTTCATTTGTCAAAAAAACATAATAAGTTTATATATTTCCATTTACAAACTATATTAGATTTTCACTTCACTCACAAATTAAACATAAATAACAATATTAAAGAACAAACTCTTAAAGCCTCAACCTTTTTATTTTATTTATAAGTTTTAAATTTATAGCATACTTGTTCCATGTACAATGGATTTTTTTTTATTTCATTATTATCAATACAAGCTTATATAGGGACATGACATTTTTAAACCTTTAAAAACCCTAAAGAATAGAAAAGTGACGGTATTTAGTGAGTCAAAAAAAAGATGAAGGAAAGAACATAACTTTAACATATCATGTAGGAGAAGGTTCCATATTAAATTTAATTTATTTTGTCTTGTCCCACTAAAACAGTTGTGTGATTGTTGTTGATTTAGCCTTCATTTTAAGTCTTCTTAGTAATTATAGTATTATATTTTCTAAAGATGGAGAATAATAAATTATGACTCGTTGAGAAGGTTAACACAAAAGTTAATTTCAAATTGTTAGTAATCACCATTCCTTCACCATAATCATCATAATTGTTAGTAACAAGTCAAATGATTTACATAAAAAAAATCCTGAAAAGTAAAGATATAGGTAAATAATGATGTTTTTTTGTGCATTAATTTAATGACATTTGGTGAGTGAATAAAAACTATAAAACACAATAATTATAACACTTTATATACGTATTCTAATTTCAAAATGTCTGTAAGTTTTATTTTCATGCCTTATACTATTTTTTTTTTAATCATTTTGATTTGGTCAAGTTGTAATCATAATCTTATATTATATGTCTTTCTTTCCTCCAATTTTGATTATTTACAATGAGTCCATAAAAGTTCACCTTTATAATTTACAAACAAATAATACAATATACAAATTTATTTTTCCTATTCTACAGAGATTTTTTTCTTCTCCAACATATTTTTTTCAACAGTAATGTTCAAAGCACGGTATAAGTATTAAAATAGGCATATCTTCCAAAAGAAATATTTACAAATTTTTGATTCATCACATTATTAAATACTACTCTCTTGATTAAACCTAAAAGTAGTAAATATGTTTGTTACAATAAATAATAATAACAAAATTACTCGATCCACCAAAAATTAAATGTACAAATCTATACATCTTATTTTTATTAGATTTTGTCCAAATGTTTATGAAGTGGAGTATAAATTTTTTTTCTTGGCCCTCTGCTTAAAAGTTTGTTCTTATACATTTAATAATTTCATATTATTTAAAAGACGAAATTAAAGATAATTTAAATATATTTTTCATCTTCAATCTTTTGAGACGTCATTTTTCAATATAATTTAGATAAAATTTCAATTTCAACAAATTTAAGTTTGAAATATTATTGTTATTAATTATCAAGTCTAAAATGTCTATACAATTTACAGAAATTATACTTGAAATTATTTGAAAAGAAAAATAACATATTAATGACTTTCTTTTTATAATAAAAAAATATATATATATATATATATATATATATATATATATATATATATATCAATTCTTTAAGTTTAAAACAAAATTATTAAAATCTTAATACAATTATCAAAGTTCTAAATTTTAGAAAGGAAAATTTTAAATGTTAAAATTTTGAATTTTCAGTTTAACTACAAATTTTTGGCCTAACTGTGGTAATATATTTTTCATCGGAAGTTCCACACCATTTCAAGAAAATTGTAAAATTTGTCCTCTGTCAATTATCCGAGAAATCAAAGAACGGGGTTTTGAGAGAACTTTCTATTACAATATCATCCTACATAATTTAAATTTAATTGTCCGTGATCTTCACTCTCTATTATTCAAAAGATTTATTAACATAATTTTAAAACATTTAAGAGGTAATTTATAATTTTCAAACGAAAGGAAAAGTGATGTGGCAAAATTCCGTGGACCGGACTCCGTTGTTATTCTCAAATCACGGACGTTAGAAATGTGGCGAGACACACGGCAAACTCGTGTTCTTTTAACTATTATATATATATATTTATATATATATATATAATATTATAATTATCCGAGAAATCAAAGAACATACTTAAATAATTAACATTTTTAAATTAGTTTTTAATTGGCGATTATAGTAAAATACTTTAATACGTGAATATTATAATAATTTAGTTTTATCTAATTAGAATTCGTTCTGATATCTCTCTAATAGTGGAAGTCGAGGTCTATTTAAAATATATTTCTCTTATTCAATCTTACCATACCCTTATTAATAATAAAACTATAACGGTAAATCTAAATTTTAAAATAAACCATACCTTATACGTGGATTGAATGATTAAAAGGAGGTTTAAAAGATAAATTATAATTTTTTTTCAGGTACATTTAATAAGTTTTACAGTATTTAAGAGTCGAAGTAAAATATAATTTAAATATTATTTTTTTCTTTTACTTTTGATTAAAGTGTATTGTAAAGACAAAATTTTGATGAAACTTTATGTTACAAAACGAACAATATCTTTTAAATTAATTATTATTTCTAGTGATATTACTGTATCAACTTGGATCAGATTATAACATTTTTCTAATATTAACACATATTTTTGAGAGTCGACATCAAAAACAATTTAAAATATATTTTTCTCTTAAGACGTACATTTATCTAAGTTAATACGAGTAGGGATAAATCATTTTCTAAAAAATCATTTTTATTGTAAATAAATTATAAGACATAAACATGTTGATTTGGTTGGCATTAGATCCACCCAACTATTGAAACATTGTGAACAAAAGCTGTAATTAGATAAAAGATTATTAATAAACGACAAACTAAATTTTATTTAATATAATTATTGAGACAGTTGATAAATATTTCACATAAATATCCTGTTGAAAAAAAAAAGAAAAAAGTGCCACAAAATACAAAGCAGTTGGGGGGGCCAGTGAGCGGGTTAGGCAGCGATAAGGGCAAGGGGTCCTACGCCATGGACCCCACGTGCCAACCCTTCTCCTACGCATGACATTAAAATATTATTAAATAATTTTCTTAAAAGAAAATTGGATGGAAGGTTGTTTGGACAGTTGTGGGAGAAAGTGGGGCCCACTGGTACTGTACACGCGTCAACCCGATAGACCCCTGCGCCCTCAGGAAGATTCGTGTCCTTTTAAATTTTTCTCCGAGGTGGGACCCACCGTGGGATCCTTTGAGTTCGTGTGAAGCGTGTATAGCGAAAGAAGGGTCCCACGTGCGACGCAGAAGTCAATAAAGTAACCAATCCCAAGAGAGATGGCTCTGTGGGTAACTTCTTTTTCTTTTCTCATTTATTTTTAAAACAAAAATAAATTATGAGTATGAAATAAATGTTCATAAATCAACGAGTATAATATTTCAAACATCTTTAATGCCTGTAGACAGAGTAAATTATTATTCAAAGTATTATTCGCTTTAAACTTTTTTATTTTTAAAAATATTTTACTATATTACAAGAAAAGGTGTACATAAATAATTTTTTTTAATATTACGTACTAAAACAAACTTCTAATTAAATATTAAATAATAAATATACTTTTATTTCCAATTTTTTTAATTTTTCAAAATGCTAAAATAGCATTATTTTATTATCAAATTTGAAGTACTACTATTAATATTAAAGTCTCTTATCTCTCTGTTATAATTTTAATCGTTAAAATTTATTTGAATAAATTTCATTTGTATATATATCATTTAAGATTTTAGGCTTACAAAAAGATAACGTTATGGAAGAATAAAATTTCACGAATTTTTTTTTTTTTTATGTTTCTCTTGAAATAAATAAATGAATAAATGCGGGTATATCCATAAACTTGTCCGTGTCGGTTTCCATTATTAAACACGTGTCTCTGACTAACTGCCCCCTCTTTTCTTTTTGTCTTTTACTCTTTTCTTTTTCTTCAATGTGGTAAGTGTTAGGATCTAATATTGTTATTCTATTACGAAAATCGATATGCTGAATTAGTAATACATATTTTATAATTAATTGAAATTTATTTAAAATATAAAACTAAAAAGCCATTAAAGAGAGGTAAAACTCGTTAACTTTTATGATTTTCAATAGATTTTGACTACAAAACAATATATTTAAATGAGTGTGTTAAACAACTATATTGCTAACATTTTTCACATTGAAATTTTCCATAAAATAGTATTGAGTGTAATAGAGTGAATTAACTTGGAGATAATATAAGGAATACATATTTAACATCACAACATTTATATTGATTTCTTCCCTAATTCAAGTTGTTACTCGCTTTCGAACATTTTTTTTACTAATACAAACTCTTTTTGTGTTTTGAAAGTTTTTTTAATGTATTTTTATTGTTATCATTTTTTTATTGTACCTCACATTCGTCTTATATATTGATAAAATTTTATGTTAACTTTTTTATAATATACTTACAGATTATGTCTTTTATCTATAAACAATAATATTTTAACCCATTTTTTTTATTTACTTTTAATTTACCATTTTAATAACCATTAAATCATTACATCACATCACTTGAAAGAATCAAAATAAATGATCTAATGGTAATTGAAGGAATGGGTTAAAAGTGAGTCAAAAAAAGTGGGTTAAACTATCTTTATCCTTTATCTATTGACTTTTTCTTACTTTTTAATTCTCTTACATTAGAAAATATTAATCTCATAAAAGATTATCAAAAAAAAAAACATTCAACTAACTTATTACCTTGTTTTTTTCAATTACAAATGTGTTCATATATCTAAACTGTTGATTCATGTTGTTTTCTATATTTATTTTTGATCCAATTGAGTTCTTATTTTGTAAAAAGACTCAATATAATATCTTCCGTTAAATTGGTGTTAATATCTTTTGAAAGTTTCACAAGTTCAAGTCTAGGTTTACTACGTGTTAAAATATGAGTCATTGTCTACTTTAAAATCTCTTTGATTTTGACATATTGCAGACTCATATTTTTACACATGACACTTCTAAATGGTGTTGACACCAATTCAACATAAGAGGTCACGTTGAGTTTCTTTTTTTAAATAATAACTCAAATAAGTCTTTTTTTAAAGATAAGAACTTAATTCAGTAAAAAAATATAAAGACTAGAGTTCGTATAGGTAAAAATGTCACTTGTTATTTTTGGTAGCTCTAAAATTGTTTATAAATCAAATTTGTCCATTCTTATAATGTGAGAAAGTGTTGGATACAATGCCATTGAAGTTAAACTTTGTATTTAAAATTCTATGTGTTATGAGAATTTCAGTTTTTAAATAATTTTCATATCTCTTAGGGATTGTGCATGATTTACATCATATACTTATGAAATCATTTATATAAATGTTGAGTGGGGCTGCCTGCATGATATTTTGACAAAATCTCTAAAGCACTCATGAATAATAAACATGTGCATGACCTTAGTAATAATAACAAGAATTATAGGGATGCATTGTGATTAATAAATTGCTAACATATACACTTTTGAGAGTGTGGAACTTGTGTTCGTGTGGAAGAAATATTTCCTTCCTATAAATAGATGTCTTTCCTCTCTTCTAAAGTCATTCTCCTATTTTCTCTTATATTTTTTATTCTATGGTCTTACAAACTTGTTTACTAGTTTTGAGTTCATTTGTATTATCCAAAATTTGTTGTTGTATCTTAAAGGGTCTGTACAACACATTGCAAGTAAGTTCTTAATATTGTAATAAAACAAGATGAGAGCATAATTTTATAAACATCAAGAAAAATGTAACTCAAACTCTTTACAAACGAGCAAGTTACTTATTAGTTTCACTAACATTAAAATTGATTTTAAATCAAATTTGTCCATTGTTATGATGTGTGAAAGTGTTAGATACAACATAACTAAGAGATATAAAATTCTGTGATATAAAAGTCATAATTTCTAACACTTTATAGTTAACATTCTATATGATATAAAAATTTTAGTTTCTAACAAAGTTTTTAATAATTTTCATATATTCCTTACGTGTAATGTTTAATTGTATGGTTTGCAACATAATTTGTGAGTCCTCCAATTGCAAATAATTTTCTATTGATTTTCAAAACGTGAGGTGGAGATTATGATTTTCGGTTACTTATTATAGCTTATTACTTGCTTGGTTCAAAAGTGCCCTATAAATTCTTCATTTATATATAAAAAAAGATATTGTGAAGGCAATTAATGAAGATTTCAAAGTAGGTATATTAAATAATGTAGTTATTACAATATTAAATCCATAATTCGGTTGTTGAAACTTGTAATTGTGTCAACAGACATATGATTATAGGTTGTAATTGGAGAATTAAGTTAGGTTTGCACTGCAACAGTTGTTGAGAGATTCCATTTCCATTATCCTTCTTCTGTTCTGTTGCTACCAAACACTGGGCCTGTCACAAGGTGGAAATAGTTATTGTCATTTTTGGGCACCTTCATGTTGTTTTTTATGTCATATTTTTTTATAAACATAATCCACTAGCAAGTAAAATCTGGCCATGGATTATTCACGTCAAGATCCAATTTATTAACTATCAGTGTGGCATTGAACAGTATTACAGAAATATTTAAAATTAATATATATTTTTTTAGTTTAAAAATGAAATAATGTAAAAATTAAAATAATAAACTTAGCCTGTAGAAGTCAAGAGTAATTATAATGTATAATGTAAAAGTTTAACAATTAATACATGTAATTGAAACTACAATTATCAAAATGGGTTGAAACTCGTGAGTCAACTTGGCCAGCCATGGGTTCGGATTGGTTGGGTTGAAATTTTTTTACAAATTTCAATACGGATTGATTTTTGATCCGGCTCACCTAGAACCCGGCTCACCCGGATTGAACTCATGGGGAGTCGGCTTGGTTCACCAACTCGCAAATAAAAGGTCACACAAATGTTTTTTGTTAAGTTGGACTTTGCATTTAGGTCTGGTTAGGTTATTTTTTTAGTCAACACAAAGATAATTCGTAGTTTTTTTTTTATTTTTGTTTGCATTTGGATTGTATAAAAATTTATTTACATTTTAATTAAAATTATAATTTAGTTTTGACTGAACAAAATAAAAAAAATATCTTTTTTTAATTAAGTGAACCCAAGAGTCAACTCGTTTAATCCACCAACTCGTGATGGGCCGAACCGGGTTTAAATTTGTTTGACTCGTTAATAAGTGAACCAAGTTAAATTAACTCACTAAATGATCAATTTATGGTGGGTCAAGCTGAACCGGTCGATAAACTTATTTGACAATTGTAATTAAAACACAAAAATAACTTTTTATTTATTTTCTACCAACTGTTCTCGAGTTAGGCTCCAGACCCTAGGCCAGTTTGGCAATTTCTAATTGACATCTCTCTTTTTTTTTCGGTATCTTTATTTTTCTCTCTTTTTTTCTTTTCTTTTCTTTCTTTTCTTGGTGAGATAATAAGATAAGGACATGTGTTTTCTAGGGTTAACAGTTAATGCTGACATTTTTCATGGAACCCCACCACCCCATCATATAACCTATTTCTTTTGATCTTTTAGAAAGTTGAACTTCACTAACAAAAGTTATCACCACCACCAAGAGGGAAAAAAAAAACATAGAGAGAGAGACAAAGAGAGAAGGAGTTGCCTAACTATTCCAACTCCAAACTACTTTATGCTACAATGTTTGTTAATTTCCACATTCTCCAAATTTTTAATTCTTGCTAAAGACAAAGACAATTAGTGTCAAACATTGCTAATTTATAAAAGGGTTAGATGGTGACAACATTGAAGATGTTATGAACTAGGTAATGGGAGAGTATATTATAATGTAAAGATAGACAACACTATAACATCAATTAATATTTTAAGTGTATCGTAAAATCATATTACAATTGAAGATCAAAATTAGGGTTTCATGAAAGATACTTGAGTAGTTTGCTTTATGTCATTGGATTATGGTAAACATATCTCCAAGCATGATGAAACCAATAAACAAAAAGGCTTTTAACGGGTTTCATGTTGGTGAATTTTGGTGGAGAATTGACTAAAATCCCAATATTAAAATTGAACACTTGCTGTTTTTTTATTTATTTATGTGTTTTATTTTATACATGGATTTGCAGCATCTTTCATATGTGTATAATAAACTAAGGTTTTGTGGAATAGTGCCTCAGAAAGTATAGACAAATCCATGTCCAGCTTAAATAATATATTTATAATCATTTCTTTCTATTTCCTAGCTACTTCACTATCACGATCATGTAAATTCCCATTTCTTTTTCATTTGAAGGAAGCAAATCATTTTAGGAAGATATATTTTTTGTACCAACTCAAGATTGCTTATTAGACCTTACATTGTTAACCAATGAAAACTCTTGGGTATTTCTTCACATAGGTATAATCCACGTAATTGCATAAATTTGAAAAATAAAATAATTTAAAAAGAATTATATTTATACACGAAAAAAAGGTCTTTTCTGTAATTCTTGTCATGCAATTAACTTTTCAAATTTCGATAAAGTTTGATTTTTAAATTTTAAAAATGAATGAATGTAACCTTTCTAATCTAATTACGTCAAATTTTGTGCATGTGTCAAATGATATTTTAGGTCAACAATTAAGTAATTTACACCATTTGATACACGTTACAACTCAAATATAAATTTAGAATATCATTTAATACATAAAAAGTAATAATAACATCGATTTTTATTTATTTATTTTTAAAGTTTGAGAACTAAAATATATTAAAGTTTAGAATATGAACAAATTCTAATTGAGTCCAAATTTAGAGACTAAAAATACATTTAAACATGTATATGAACTCTTTAGAAAAAAATTAGTTTCTCCTTCTAACTCTATTGCAAGCTAATGTTTTTTGGATAAACATTGCTTAGCAATATCTTGGTGATTGATAGATTAATTTTTTAAAGTGATGCACAACTAAAGAAAATGCATTAAGTATAGAGGGTTTGGTACAAAAGCAATATAAATGGGCAATTGTATGTATGTGATGGAGAATGAGCAAAAAACATAGAGAATTGTATGGTTGGGCCATGAATCAAGTTGCTAAATTTTGAAACAATAATTGAGAAGGGAAATGGGCCCTCTATTACTCCTATCATTGTTTGTGTTTTTGTTGTTCAATGATGAGATTCCCACATACATGTTAGGGCAATGGTATCCTACATACTTCACACTATATCTTTCCAGAAACCCATAACAAAATCATTTCTCACTTTCACCTTTTTCTCAAAAGCATAAAGGGTATGAATGAGTATATTTGAATAAGCTCATTACTTGGTTTGAAAATACAATAGATTGAAATAATATTTTTTAAGAACTTAAATTAACTAACATACTAACTAAAAAATGGTTAAATATGTTTTTTGTCCTTCAAGTTTCAGTGAAATTTGAAATTAGTCCCTCTTCAAAAAATTTGACCAATTTAGTCTTTCATCTTTAAAAATGCGTAAATTTAGTTCTTTTAACCAAAATTTATTAAGTTTATCTGGCGTTTCAAGCGCATTTCATGATAGTATTTGAATTGTTTATATCATTTGACACATTTTCGCTTCAATATTAACTCAAATATTATCATAAAATGGGTTTCAAAAGTCAAATAAACTTAACAAAATTTGGTAAGAATGACTAAATCCATGTATTTCTAAAAATGAAGGACTAAATTGGTATAAAGTTTTGAAGAATGACTAATTCCAAAATTCACTAATACATGAGGGACCAAAAACATATTTAATCCTTAAAAAAACAAAAACTTAAATAAATTATACAAGAGAATTTATATTGATTAATCCAATTATGATTTATCCAAAAAAAAAAAAACTAATTATATTTTCTATTTTTCTTGAAAAAACTCGATTTTAAAGACTACATATACCAACTAACTAGTCATACATAATCAATATCCAACGATAATAAATTAATTATATGTTTTCATTGATTATTATATAAGAGTTTCATGAAAATCATATTACCAAAAGTGTGTTTTCTAATATTACAAAATAAATCTTATTGGATTGAAACTATTGATAAAGAGTTAAGAATTATGACCTAAAACCAATATACTATATACAGTTCTTATTTTCCATAAGACACCGACAGAAATAGTCACGAAAAAGCCAAATATAACGAGAAAAAAATCGTTAATGGATGACACGACTAATAGGAATTGTGTTTTAATTAATTATCGTTGAAATATATTGTATTGGCAAAACAAAAATCAAACTACAAAATACTCTTAAATTGACAAACTAGTCACTGATATTATTTATTTTCATTAGTCATTATTAAATTTGAAAATCCAATAATTACTTTATGAAAATTAACAAATTGGCTATCAATGTTATTTATTTATATTAATCGCAAATTTTGAAAGTCGTATAATTATTCTGTTTAAATTTAATTATATGATTATTTTAAATTGAACAGATTTAAAATATGTATAGTTAAATTTAATAGAATAATTATTTGATTTTTAAAATTTAATTATGAATAACATAAATAAATAACATTAATAATCAATTTATCAAATTTAATCATTTCAGAGGATTTTATGCTTTAATTATTTTGTCAACATAGATTTTAATAATAATTAATTATAGCTAAAGTCAAGTCAACTGTGTCCATTAACATTTTTTCTTTCACAATGAAATCACATCGTACAGACGTGACTTATTTACCTTTATAAATTTTTCAAAAAACATTTTTTATTTTGAAATTGCACTACATTGATAAATTATCAATATATTCAATGTCATTGTCAAGTGTTACACACATCAATTAACTACTCAGACATGGCACTTTTAGTAAACAATTTAATTATTATGGGTTACAAAATATTAAAAGACAAATAAAATTTGTTTAGATTTGAAAAAAAAAATACATATATATATATATATATATATATTATATTACTTAAATCTTTTTCACAAAATTTATCTTATCACTTTCAGTTCTTCATGTTGTCATCGTTGATTTGCGTGATATTGGGCTGACAAACCCATACTTAAAGCCCACCTTACTGGACCTTACGCAAAGCGCAAGTTGGCACGTGTTGCTGATCTCAATGTTTTCCACCACTACACACGTGTACAAGTTCCAAAAAATGAAAGCATCATATTGCAACAGCGCGTTGCCACGATTCGTTTCATGTTTTAACTCAGCGTCTTCAACGCCATTTCCACCATCATATTCCTTAACGGCGAAGCTATCGCCGAAGGGCACAATCGTCATTGCACCCTCATCTGTTTCTTCAGTTTCTCAGTATTAAGGATAAGAATCGAAGCCTCCCCCCTTCTGCTCGGAAAGGGAACAACGGTAACGGTCATGGGGCTTCTGTCGAACAGGTACGCTTAATTTCGATTTCTACTACGTTGCTTCAATTGGGTGCTTTTAAGGTTTCTTTTTTATTCCGCCTCTGTTGTTGCCTGAAAAGAAAACAAAATCGGAAAATTTGTTGAATTGAAATTTGAAACTGTGGATGCAGAGTAACTAGAGAGAGCCTGAAACCAGGGGATCATATCTACTCTTGGAGGACTGCGTACATTTATGCTCATCACGGTTCTCCCTCTTCACTTTTCTGTTTTGTTGTTTTGTTCAATGGAAAATTAAGAAGATTTTCGAAGTTTTTCATGATTTAGATTGCTTTAGGCTTATACGTAAGGAGATTCGTGGAGTAAAATATGTTATAATTATTATTTTTGCTGATTTAGGCATATAGTGAAGTTTTTGATGAGACCATTGACATGAAAGGGGGTTTTCACCTTCAGCTGTGTGGATTTTAAACTTTGAAAAATAATGGAAATTGTCTTTGCCCTATATTGGTACTTCCCTTTTTTTTCACCTAGAATGTAGGAAATAGAACAGTAGCGGAACAGAAAGATAACTCAATTGGTGCTGTATTAGAGAGAACTCCATCTTCACTATATGATTATTTTTGTCTGTACTTGTCCATGGGATTAAATATTCGACAAAACTATTCATTTTACTGTCACGGTCACGGACATTGAAAACTATATGATGAAAGAGTAAGGTGAAGAAGATTGTAGCATTAGATAGAACTGATGTTAATGATGGAGATACAATTTTGAAGGTATATGGGTGTTGGACAATGCTCTTACATTAAATACCATTCTATCATTAACAATCAGTGCATAAACCTTAAGTTTAGTGAAAGAATTGGGAGCCATGTAGCCAATGCAATCCTACTTGCAATGGTGTTATTATAATTTATATGATAGTTCTGTCTTACACCGGTGTTCTAAATATCTGTTTGATGATTTATGTATGGTGTATGGTTGGACAATCCACCTATAACTCTTACACTTTCCCTCCTCCTTTCCATTGTGCTATTGTGAGAGTCGCACTAATCATCAAACTAATTCACATACACAACAAAGAAATACTAAGATTGAGTTATCTTTCATTTAAAAATCAAAGTGTGTGTGATGATGACGGATTCTCTTGTTGTGTGTCTGAATTAATGGCAGGCATTTATGTGGGTGATGACAAAGTCATTCACTTCACCAGGCGTGGGCAAGAAGTAGGTACTGGTACTGCACTAGATCTTCTCCTCGTTAGTTCAGGACCAGCCAGGCCTAGAGAAAGTTGTCCAACATGTACAGCACCCCAAGAGGAACACGGTGTTGTCTCCTCCTGCCTGAACTGCTTCCTGGCCGGCGGCGTCCTGTATCGGTTTGAGTACGCCGTCTCCCCTGCCCTCTTCCTCGCAAAAGCTCGCGGCGGAACGTGTACTCTTGCAGTCTCCGACGAAGATGATGTCGTCGTCCACCGGGCAAAACATCTGCTTGAAAATGGCTTTGGATGCTATAATGTTTTCAAAAACAACTGTGAAGACTTTGCTATCTATTGCAAAACTGAACTCCTTGTTGCTGAGCAAGGAAGAATTGGACAAAGTGGCCAAGCCATTTCCATCATAGGGGGTCCTCTTGCTGCTGTTCTATCCTCGCCTCTACGAATGGTTACTACCAACGTATATGGAATGGCAGTGACTGCTGTTGGAGTGTACTGTGCCAGTAGGTATGCTACGGACATTGGAATGAGGGGTGATGTGGTGAAGGTGCCTGTTGAAGAGTTAACAAGAAGATTGGCCACTGGCTTTCTGCAGGTGGTTGAATCCCAAATGCCAATGAACCTTGCTCATCAATCTCCTCAACTTGTCACTCAGTGATCAAGCATTGTCTGTGTTCAAATATTTGGCTAAGATAAAAAACTTAATTAAATGGTATTATGGATTTGGACACATTATTTTGCTGGTTTAACTTGTCTTTTGTGTCTCAAATATATATAATTAGGACATATATGGTGATGGGAGGCAATATATATGAATATAGCTCATCTTAAATTTCAGTACCACTTCAAAAATTATGCATAACAAAAAAAATGGTACTCTATAAAATGCAACTTTGGAAATAAGTTTTATATATTATTTGTAGTTAGTCTAACAAATTCAGTTACCGATTTAAAATAAGTTTTAAAGGCGAAGAATTTACTTTTAACTTGAATTTAATTAAAAAAATGTCACAAGATTGACTTGAAAATTAAATAAAATAAAACAATGTGATGCAAAAAAAACACTTTTATTCGCTTCTAATTTAAACAGATTTTATAATTTTTAATCTCTAATTATTTTCTTTTGAACTGAAATAAGATCAAGTCCAAATTAATTTTATGTTAATATTGGTGGTAGTGGTTGAACTGGTTCGTTGGTAGGACATAATATTTCAACCATAACATACAAAATGTACTATACAAATTTGTGACTTCTTTTTCTATCTCTTGAACAATGATAGGTTAACCTTAAACATCATGCGCTAGATTAGATCTTTTTGCATGCGGCTATTCAAACAAATGAATTACAGAAACCTCCTGCTAGTAGTCCACTCAGAAAACAAAAATACTTCACAATTTTCTCAGATTACTTTCAAGATTGGGGTTGGCGACCAAAAAAATTATTGGAGAGGGTGTTGACCACTGCCTTTGAAATCTAGTTGGAACACTGTTCCCTGCTATGGCCTTACACAAGCAACACAGCATTTATACAACCATCATTTTCTGGGTTATTTGTGACCTGAGCATATTTACCTGCATCCGGGCAAACAAGATTTCAGCACATTGATTTCAGTTAAAATTTCAGTCAATGATTGACAAATAATCTTACCCCACACAACTTTCCCAGCAGGAGTGACAAGACCAAGTTCACTGACATTCACCTGAAATTGCAATGTGCAAAGAAATAAGCAACAAATTTTGGTCATGCTTCATATTACAGTTATATTATATATCAGGAAAAAAAAGAAGGAAGTTAGGAACATCTCAAATGCTTATATAATTGTGAGTATGAAAAATATAAATACCTCAATTATAGTTCCCTTGGTCATGACGCCAAGAGAGGTGTACATAGGGCCATTGGGGTTCTTCTTGACTCCAATTATTTCTAGATTGAACGTGCATTTAAGCTCTGGATGCGTCACATGAGCTTTAGTGAACCGCAGTCCTGTAGGACGAATGAATCGTTCGTACTTTGGAGGCTTTCTGGTAAAACCAGGTCCAACAAACGTAGCTTTTGTAACCATCCTCTTCCATTGCTTGGCTGAAAAATGGAGAGCCACAAACTATCAAGTGTTTTTCTAGGAATGATATGTGTACGTTTTGTCTAATACTGCTGAAGTGCTTACAGTGAACAACGAGTAAGGCACATTCACAAACAACAAGAATTCCAGATTATTCAATAATACAAGTAGACTAGCATGATTTAAGAGTTAGTGTTTTGACTTATTAGACTTAGCAACCAACAACACAAACATCCCAACCTACTCAAGCAAAGATATAGGGATTGTTTGTCTGTGTCCATAATCAACCAAGGAAGGAAAGCCAACAAGAAATAATTGCAAATAAGCATGACTTGCGTTAAGATGCCGAATGGATAATCATGCAATGTAATGTAACTAGTACTTGAAATTGAAAAGTGAAGTCAACAATTAACTTTGGCCAGCTAAATACTTGACTGAATAACCAAGGAAAGTGTAATGTAAATACTCAGTTACTTACTCTTTCTTTTTCCAGTCCGGACTACTTTGAACATCTCATCTTCAGCCACGGGACGTACCTGAAGAAATGAGAAATAATACATTTGTTTAATTACCACCCAAGAACGCCCTTTCTATCCACAGAAAATCAAAGAAGTATCAATGGCAATTCACCTTAGGTAGAGGAACATCCCATTTGCCAGCCTTCTCTTTCCTTTTTTGCTTAATGGTGTTGCTAAGAACCTAAAAATAGAAATCCATAAGATTACTTGCAAAACTTACAAAGCAAAACACAAAACAATCTTTTCAAGACATGAACATGCCTTTGCCCTGGTCGTGTTATCACGATCCAGAAGATACGCAGGGACAGCTCCATCCTGGACATTATCATCAGTCTTGCGCCTAGATTTTGACTCTTCATGCATAGCCAAACTGTTGACACAGAACAATTATGTAACTAGAAATGTATCTCATTAATCTCACACTCCAGAGACAAATCCAGAGATGAAAAAATACTATCCTAATCCAATTATTTGACATCAACTAATAACTAGTATTGATCAACTCCATTTAAGAACAATCAAGATATAAGAAATCAACCACAAGTAACTCTGGCATCAAAACTAATACAAAATACCAATAATGAAAATATCACCCCGATCACGAACACCCCTAAAGATAAAGACCATAAAAGCTAACACAGAACATATAAGGAGGAAAAACAGAAGCTAAAACACAATAAATTTGGAAAATAAAACAAAACAAAACTCACGTCTTCTTCAACTGAGCCTTTTCAGCGTAATTTTTCTTGGCAATCATTTTTCCCTTGATACCCAGAGCCTGTTCAATTGGAATTAACAAAAATACAAAGATTAAATTGAATCACGAGTCATGGCAATACAACTACGTTACAGTTAGCATAGTCAATTAAGTTTATCTTGTATTTAGAAAAGAAAAAAAAAAACAGAGCAAAAGTGAAGGCAACCTTCTGGGCCATTGCAGAGCGCTTGTGAACTTGACGCGCCTCTTTCTTGCGCTTACGCTCGAAGTGATCGAGACGGTAGCCATAGTCTCTTCTGTGACGTTCTATGTAATCTCCTTGCGGCTGAAAATACAAAAACCACAACGTAAAAATCAAAAAAACGAATGCAAAGAACAAAAAGAGTGTGAAATCCCAGTTGCAGAACGAACCATGGTGACGACGCGACAGTGTTTTCAGAAGCAGAAAAAATGTTTAACGTTAGAGAACGCGTCGCTTATAAACCCTAGGCTGCGACAGCAAAGGCTTACGTTAGGAGTCGTAAGCCGAATAGGTTTTAAGTTTGGCCCAATTTAAGTTGGGCTTCTTCACGAGACCACACTAATTGTCTCGAAGAAAACAGTTGTATATAAAAGTAATTTACCTATTTTATTTTTAAAAGAAAAATATTAAACATTGCCCCTATTAAAAATAATAATTAGTAAAATTCATGTTGTTAGTAAAATGCTAATCATATTCATGTAAAACAATAAAATTATAATAAGACAATGATATTTTAATTCATTTTTTTAACTGACTTTTAATTTATTGTTTTCATTACTATTAGATTATCATATCGCATTAAAAAAACAAATAAAAATATATCATCTAAAAATAATGAAAATGATAGGTTAAAAATAAATTAAAAAAATTGATTAAAATATTATTATGCATCCTAATACAATCATTTAACAACTAACTCATTGTTTAAAAGATACAAATAAATGCAGGACCAAAATAAAAAAGAATTACTAAGGAACTTATTTAATAAATGCAGGGACCATAAGTAAAACAAAACAAAAATATTGGGAACCTCAAGTAAAAAAATGCATCTATTAGTCTTACTTATTTAATAGATGGATCATCACTTAACAGGTGTGAGTAAACTATAACAATCCAACCAACAAAATAAATTATAAAGTACCATATACAAAAATTTTATTTAACGAACCACACAAAAGTTATTTAAACTTAAATCATATATCAAAGCTATCTAAAAAGTTAAATTATTTTTATTGATATGACTTAAATTTTATAAATACATATTTACTTTTTTTAGTGATATTTTATCTTTTAAAAGCAGAAAATAATAATCCCTTAACCTACTTAATTATAAATACGGAAAAATTATATTATTTTACCATTTAATTTAAAAAGGTTAGTTATAGAGAGACTGATATTATTTTAATGGAAATTTATATTGAGTAGGATAATCCAAATTCAATATAAAAAAATTTGGTTGAGTTCAACCCAATTTTCCATGATCCAATGGTGAAGATTATTGATTCTTAAACTCAATCCAACCTTGACAATATCATTAAATAGTACTAATAATAATAGTAGTATATATTCAATTTATTCTACTAGATGAATATATTTTTAAAATATTAAATCATGTATCTTTTTCAAATAAAGTTATGTTAGACATGAATTTTTACATCTCACACTCCAACATTTATCAATTTTTTGTCAACTCTCATCGATCATTTGTCATTACATGAAAAATTATTAAAAGTAAAATAAAATAATACAAAAATAATGAAGACCATGCCAAACTCATTATAAAAATTACATTTTATGAAACATAGACAAGCTATACTTATTGTAAAAAAAAATATAAATAAATATAGAACTTAAAATTAGATCACTTATATTTTTTTTTATGAATCAAAGATAAATTAACAAACTTATGATATCATGATGATTTCTTTCAAGAAAAACATGAGTAATTTTGAATTGTGTATACTTACAAAAATACAAATACTAACACCATCTTCCTCTAAAACTCCAACAAATCACTAGTTGATAAAAAAAAAAAAAAATAATAACAGACTAAAGAAGAAAAATAAAAAATATTCTTAAATTAAATTTTTTTTATCCACTTGATTCAATTGGATCTAACTCATATAAGGAAAAGTTAAATTGCATTAAATATACGAAAATTTAGAAACACCACCAAATTCAGTCCAAAAAAATATTTATTGGATTTTAGGATGAATTTATTCAAATCCAACTCAATTGGTATATGTACAGAAAAAAAAAAAAAAACGTGTTATGTTTCTATATTTCTGCAAGAACAAATTGAACGTTTTCTTATCTTCTTAACTGTTGCACACTAAAGAGGTCTTAACCACAACAGTTATCCCAATCATAGAATTTGTCTTGTTCTTATAATTTCACTCCATTTGGATATCACATGCTCCACTCACCACACATTTCAGAATTATAACACGAATCTAAAGTCCAAGTAAATTCTCATTCCCCACATTCTTACGAGGAAAAAAAATAAAGCAAGTAATTGTTTTTGGTTTCGTGCATGTGCCAATGTTTCTAATATCCTCACAGTGTTCATCCTTAAATTTATAATTATATTTTTAGAATGTTGGTGAACATGTAAACCTTAAGAAGAAATTTATTTAGCTTACCTTCTTATGAATCTCTAAGTCATTAATTCGTAGGATACATGAAAAGAGACGTGATACCAAAAAATTAAAAAAATCATAAATGATACATGATAGTTACTGATTACGTTTCATTAAAATTTAAACGAACGTTTGCAAAAAGAATCAAATCACAAATTACAAAAATTAAAAGCATTTTAACATTTCGAAAAAATAAGAACGAAACAAAACAAAATTTACGAAAATTGAGATAAAAAGATATTTAAGTAAAATAAAATTAAATTAAATTAAGAATCAAAATTTACTTAACCGTTATTTGTTTTAATCAATATCTATACTGAATTAATGCTATGTGCCAAATGACTCTCTTTCATAGCTTACCAAAAATATCTAACTCAACGTAGTAGGAGATTTGTGTATTCAAATTTTGGAGTTTTGTAGTAACAACCAATGATAACGTGCACACACAACAGTTTCTAACGTGTTACTCTTTCTCTGTTCCTTTCAGTTTGCAGAATCCAATGTTAATGTTATTCCACATTGTACAACTACGAGACCGTACCATTTTATTCTCTTTAGTTTGGCTTTGATCGATACTAAAGTTATATACGTTTGGAATTTCTTTTCATATTGCAAAGTTCTACTTCCTATTTAGTTTAAATAGTGATTACAATGGCACAAATATAGTTTTGACTATAACTGTTGTTCTTTTCCAGGTATAAATATGTACTCAATATTATATATTATATTTAGAGATATTAAAATAAGTTTTGTAAGTCAATTCGACTTATTCCATATTCAAATTCATTTGAATTAAAAAAACTTATTTTTTAAGGTATACTTATTGATTTGATCTTCCAATTTCTTGATTTGGTTCAATTTAGTCCTCAAATTTTTAAAAAGTTTAATTTAGTTCTCAAGTTTGGTACCCTTATCTTTTAAATTGGTTTAATTTAATACCTTTCGTTATATTCCAGTTAACATCATTTGTTAATTTGATTGGTTTGTTTTTGTTGGGTGTAGTTAACATCATTTTAGTCTCGATGTTTTATTGATCAAGTGTATTTAGTATAGTACTAAATTGATTCACTTTAAAAAAATAAAGTTACCAAACTTCTAACAATTTGGGAATCAAATTAAACAAACTAAAAAAAATTGGAAACCAAATCAATAATTATACCTTTTTTTTAAATATGGGTCAAATTGACTTTAATTCACGGTTGAAATAAAGTTGAATATTAATTCATGTTGTATCATAAGTTTACAAAAAAACTTCAAATCAATATGTAAAGTATTATAATTGTCAAGACAAAATGTAATAAAACGTACAAAATTTGAAAAAATTAAAATTTATTAAAACAAAACATGCCACATGTCTCATTGCATTTGTGAATGATTGTATTGACAAGGACAAATAAATTAAGGAAAAAGTTTCTTTCATATCATTTGAGGATTACTTGACAATTTTTATAAGATAAAATAATCGTAATAAAAATTATTTTTTATATTATTAGAAAAAAAAATGAATAACAATGAAGTATAGTATCAAATGGTAATAAAAAAGAATGATACCAAAATATCAGTATCAATAAGTTAATTACCAGAAAAAAGAATGATGAAAAGGGACAACAAAAAATCTAGATAAGAAAACTTATGAACACCTCACCTAAAGGTCGTAAGCTACAAAGTAGGACATCATAGAAAAAAGGTAATTTTTTTTCATAATGAAATACTCATTCAAGAAGAAGTGCAAGGTACATAATCCAACAGAAAAGGGTTTCATAACTTGAAACTTGTCTTTTGTTCATAGTAAGCCACTCATTAATCTTTTTTGAAAAGGATGATTACAACCCATTTGGTGAAAGTCCAATACCAAACATTTTTCATGACCTAGTTCAAGATGGAAAGAAATATGGGGTGCATAATTAGGTTAGAGAAAAGGGCAAAATGAAACAACTTTTTATCCCTTTGGTCCTAATAAGTGCACTCTTAAATTCACCAGACACTACAAACAAAACAAAAAACATTGCACCAGACGATGGGTCCAACTTTGTCTGTGTTCTACCCCACACTCAAACCCACCCCAGAACCCTCACCATTCTTCAGAATCGTGATAATAATAATTGAGTTTGTGATTTATCTCCCGCGATAGAATCTAAGAATTTCAATTTAAAAAATAGACATGGTGATAAGTGGAAAATGGAAATGGACCCACATTTTTGTTGAAATGTCTGTTGAAGGAACAATGATTGGTTAAATATGTCCAATGCACTTAATTTGCAACAAACTAAGTTGCTTTTTGAGGTTTACATGCGATGCATGGTGTTGTTGAGAATGATAATTAATGTTCTAACTAACAACAATAATTTATGCTTATTTATTGGTTTATAAAAAAGGATTTGCTGGGTATGTAGTAGGATGCTCCAAATTGATTTTGATATGGAACATTACTCTTTAAAAAATGAATGTTCATTCACTGAATATTTGTATATATTGAACTAAAATGTTTTTTATTACCAACTACAATGTCAAATTTAAATGTTAGGATAATGAAGAATTTGGATTCTCTTTAGAAATTTTTTGTGTTTTTTTTTACTGTATCTTCATACTACACTAATTAATTACCACTAAATTTTGATATTTTAAAATATATTAAAAAGATATTTAAAATACTAATACAGTGTATTTTTAATGTTCAGTAAAAAATAATACTAAAAAAATTAATAAAAAATTTGGACTCGATAAATGAATTGCGTAAATACTAAAGGGTTGGTGAAAAGTGAACTTTTGAGTACTAGTAAATTTTCAGCATTCCAAAAGGTGGGTGAGTATTTAGCAATGAGAAGATTATAGTAACAAATTGCTTTTTAATTTGAATTTTATGGTTTAAAATATATTTGCATAGAAAATAAGATCATAAACCGAGTATTATCATAAACATATTTAATTAATTAAACTAATCAATACAGAAATATAAACAATTTCAATTAAATAGTAAAAAAAATAAAAAATGTAACATGAATAGATAAAATTATTAAAACTTCGAATGTAGAATTTTCAAGATTTTGCAATATTAAGCACAGTTTATTTATAGACTATTGTAACAATTATTGTATCCTTATAACGTAGTTTTTTCCATTTTAAAGTGCATAGATAATTGAAAATGGTTTTATTCTTAAACTTATATATATATATATATATATATATATATATATATATATATATATATATTTTTCAACAATCGAAATCCTAAAAAACGTGTTTAAAGAATTTAACTATTTACCAACCATGTTAATTAGATTGATGTTGTTGCTTATACTAATGATTCTATGTAAATTTTTATTTACATTTTAATAATCGGAATCATTGTTAAATATATGTGTATTGTGACTTTAGTCTACCATACATGCACAAAATATACGACTTTTTGAATGTTAAAAGTGAAAATGACGTGTTTTTAGAAAACGTGACAGATTTTTAAGTACACAGTGAATAAATCAATGTATTAGTTCACATTGATGAATGTAGTTATTCTTAAACTAGGGTATTAAATTAATTATAATTAATATAGTTTTTAATTATACTAAAAAACATATAAAAATATTAATGTCAAGTAAATTAAATGTTTATATCATATATATTAACCATTTGCAATTTAACATTGGATCTTTACTATTTGATTAACAAAAAAAATGATTGAAAAAAGTTATAAAGCCTTAGTTAAAAATTAAATATATTAAAAATAGTAAAACAATGGGCTCTTTATAAATTTTTTTCAGTGGTTTATAAACTAGTCCAACGAATCATTCACCAAATTTGGAATTGTTTTGCATTTTGGGGAATTGAATTGACTAGGCAACTAAATGGTTCACCAAGTTTATAAACAATTTCAATTATAATATGTGTCTTCCATATTTGACCCTTTAGAGTATCTAAGAATAACCATTAATTATCTCACTCAACCAACTTATATTATCAATATATGACAACAATAGTATTATCGTATGATTGAGGTAGCTTCTTTCTATTTATTATCATAATTTTAATTAGTGTTGGGAAGAAGTTATTTTATTAATTGATTTTATTATGCCTTTTTACTAAAAGTAATATTCTTGAAATAAAAGTAAACTAATTTTATTACTATATTGCATTCATATGACTAATGGAATGAATATACTTAAGTAGAAATCTATAGTGAAAGAAATTTTTGTTGAATTATTTTAGTAGACCTTTCACTAGTGCTTAATTCAATCCCAATGGTTCATCCAATTTTTAAAAGGAGTTTATTATGGTGTACTTTTTTTTTTTTCTTAATCCATTATTATTATTGTCAACATTAAATGCAAAGATGACAAGATGAATATTTATTTGGCAATATCTTCAGCAACAAGGTTCAGTTTTTTTTAACATCCTATGTTACCCTATACTATTTCTACTAGGTTGTTCCTTAAAACAATTAAGGAAACGCGTTTTTTTAATATAAAAGTTGTAAGTTTAAGTTAAATAAGATAAAGTATTCTCTTCTATATTTATTAAAATAAGGGTTAAATATGTTTTTGTCCCTAAAGTATCAGTGAAATTTGAAATTAATCACTCAAGTTTATCTGACGTTTCAAACGCATTTCAATATAGTATTTGATTTGTTTATACTGTTTGATACATTTGAGTTTTAATGTTAACTCAAATATTATCATAAAATGTGTTTAAAATATCAAATAAACTTAACAAAATTTGGTAAGAAGGATTAAATCCACGCATTTCTAGATATGAATGACTAAATTGGTACAAAATTTCGAAGAGAGACTAATTACAAAATTTACTAACAAAATTTGGTAAAAAGGACTAAATCCACGTATTTCTAACTATGAAAGACTGGATTGGTATAAAGTTTCGAAGAGAGACTAACTACAAAATTCATTGAAACTTAAGAGATAAAAATATATTTAAACCTTAAAATAAATAGTAGGCATAATTGTTAAATAAATCGTTTTTCTGATATTTGTAAATGTTGTATCATTGGCAGAACTTAGTTAGATCTTACTTCCGTTAGATCAATTATTTTCTTAATAAAAGTTAAGTCATAATTAATATTGTTAGTAATTAGGAAGTATATGCTTATTTTATATATTTATTCATATATGTAACATAAAAGTGATGTTGTACGGGTGTAGAAGAAAAATAAACTCTCACGTTACTTCCGTCGTATGAAAAATAAACTCTAGTAAATTTGTGTAAATATTGATATTAAAATTACGTTTAGTTTAATTATATTTTTCGAAAATCATTGATTAAAATATGCTCATATCATGCTAATTCAAGTAAGGACTTAACTTAATTTTACAAGTTTTCTTCCATTTTTTTAATTAGACAATAATTTTTTTCTAATTGATAAAAATAGGTAAAATAGTGCATATATCATATTAAAAGTTTCACTATTTGTTTATATTGGTGGAACTATATGCAATTTTTTTTTAAAATTCATTTTTGTAATTTCATTTTGATGTGTTTGGAACAATTTTTCGTAAAAGAATTGAAGAGAGAGAACTACAAAAGTTAAAATAATTTTTTTTATAAATTAAAATTAGTTTATATATAAATTAGTAGTAAAAGTTTTCTTTTATAGTTTTTCTATTTTTTTTAATTTATTCATAAAATAATTGGTTTATTTTAATTTTCTTTTAAAAAATAATAAATTTGAGTCGCGTATCATATTTGAATGGTGAAATATATTTTTTCCCAAACCTACTAGCAAGTTACCCTTAAATGTTTAGTATTAATTAGTTACCTAACTTTATTAATTGATATGTATTTCATGACAGTTCTACACAATAGGATTTCTAATAGCAGTAAGAAAATAAACATTCTTATTCTTCATTTCACTGTCTCTATGTTCATCTTTCTTGCATGTCTTCAAAGTTATTTCGATCAATATTAGGCATGCCAAGTTCTTCCATGGAAGATTCAACTCTTTCAATTCTTCTATTATGCATATATTTTAAGATTTGAGTTCTTTGAATTATTAAATTTATATTTATAATCTAATTCAATAGTATAAAATTGGTTTGAAAAAATAATATATATATATATATATATATATATATATATTATTCTTTCATTAAATGTGAAATAATTCCCACAAAAATTGTTAAATGTGAAATAAAATATTTATGAGTATATGAAAAAGATAAAATAATAAATCTAATAAATAGTCAATTTTGTTGAAATAAATAAACTTTAGTATTATTTTAAAAATCAAAACTTTGATTTATTTTAATCTTATGAAACTAATTTACAATATAAAATTTACATTCAAATATATATTTACAATATAGTGAATAAAAATACACGAAATTAAACGTATAGATAAAATTGATGGGTTGATGTTGATAGGGCAGTGGTGGTCCCTTTTCACGAGATCCACCACAAAAGCCAAAAGCTTTCATCTCAATTAAGTCACACATGTTCTATGCCACTTATTGCCCTACGCCTAAGGCTTTTTCTTCCATATTTCTTCCTTCACAATTTCTCACCAATATACGTGTAATGTTATATATATATATATATATATATATATATATATATATATATATATATATATATATATATATTGTGGGTTGTACAATTGTTTCGTGGTGGAGATCAAGTGAACCAAGTCACAATCCAAGTGAAATTCCTAGTAAGATAATTGTTGAGGAGAAAATTGTTGCAAGTGATATCAATTATTCCATGACAGAGGTCAAGTAGAGCTGGATCATAATCGAATAAATCGTGACACTTGAACTTAGGCTATATTTTAAATAAAAAAAAGTTGTGTCCTAACTAACAGTTATGATTTTTTATTGGACTAATGGTAAGCACCCGATCCTAATAATTTATAAATACTGTAATCATTTTATAAAACTTGTTACTTCCTCTGTACTTTCAGGATTTATTCTTCGAAATATTACATTTTCATCTTGGTTATACATAAAATAGTCACCTCGACCTTGAACTTGAAATTGATTGATATTAACAATAATGTATAATAAATAAATAGTGTATATATATATATAAATAATATTTGAATACATTTTTATATAACTAACTTAAATTATGGTCTATGTTATCTAATACTCAATTAGTGTTTAATTATTTGTCTAATGCAAAATTAATTTTAAGGAAGAGTTTAGTGAGTTTACTAGATTGCAGTACAATAAAGGAAAGTTGTGAACGTCAGAACCAGCGATTTAGTCTAAACGAGGCACGTGATTCCTGAAAATATCAAGATTCTCTTACATAACACAAAAAGTTTTCTTTTGTTTTGTTTTCTTCTGTATCACCACTTTCACTGCAAGCCAAAAACCTTAACAAAACAAAATCAAGATGTAAGATAAAAAATATAATTACTTGTTTTAAATATCTTATGAATTTCAATATTTTTAATAAGATTTTTATTAAACAAAGTATTTTATTAAGTTTTTAAATTATTTTAATTTTTTTAAATATTATATCGTTTGATTTTGTCATTAGTTATATAACATGATTATTATTTTTATTTTTATTTTTATATCTCCAACTTACTAATTAATTAGTATCTTCTTCTTTTTTCAATATTTTACTGCTTGTTAATAAATTCGTTTTTTGATAATGAAAAAAACAAAGTTAATCGATACGGAAATTGAAGAAAGAAAAAATATTTCTTAATAATAATAACATGGGTTACCATTTGTCTAAAACAATTTGAAAGTTATCTCCTAAAACAAGTAGAACATTAGAATCTATGTCTGGACAATTTTTTTTTTTCATTAGTACATTTAGGGTGAAACACAAAATAAATTTATCCATAGGTTAAAATTAGATATGTAAATTAATGTAGATATATTTAGACGAACTTTTTCTTAAATATTTATATGAAACAAAAATAAGATGTAAAATTTATATTATTTTTCTTCTATAAATTAAAATTATATTACGAATAAATTAATTTCTAAAAAGGTTTATATAACTTTTATTTTTAACTTATGTCTAACTTGGTTGTAGTTTATGAGAAGAAACTATTATTTATTTTCTTTCCTTTTTCGTTAAGAGATTTTATGAATAACACGATCAAAACAAATCATTTGCAAAAGTTATTTTATATTATTTTATTTTATTTTTATTTTTTAATATTTATATAATAATGTTAACTTACGAAAAAATCAGGCTAATTTATAGAACTTCTCTCGTGATTTTTTTAAAAACTTTACTTCTAAATTATAAATAAAATAATTTTAATTGATAAGGTAAATTTGTTTCATTCTTTTTTCTTTAAAAAAATTGCACAGATAACATCGCCATCCAAACAATTGATTTGTAGAAGTTCTTATATATATATATATATATATATATATATATATATATATATATATATATATATATATATATATATATATATATATATATATAACATTTTTATTTTTCATATGTATTTAAACTAATTTTATCTTATAAAAAAAACTCATTTCAAAAGTTTTAGTTTATCATCTCAAAATATATTGATAAGTATAGAGTTATGTTAATGAACCAGATTCAAGGACCAACTCTTGTGAGATCAATAAATATTATCATCTAGATTCAAACTACATTTTTAAATCATGGATATAAATAAACATGGTGTGTGTCATGATTAAGGATTTTAAAATTCCTTTCTAAGAATAAAAAGTTTAGTTCCTGTGAAACATTTCTCAAACGAGCTCAACTCATTTATCTGATTCATAAGTTTAACCTATTATCATTAAGAATGAGAATAGATAGAAGAAGTTTAATTAATTATTTTGTCTATACCCATATTAAAAAAAGGAAAATACTCATGGTAAGATCTATGCCATGTGACTAACTATTTTTTAGTATTCATTCTTATATTCCATGAGTACC
>Ga0214542_1004056_pt1 | contig 29288 bp, 16 predicted proteins | sample CNSS1metaG_FD_160096 | JGI IMG/M metagenome (GOLD analysis project Ga0214542, IMG submission 160096) | Root nodule microbial communities from cowpea collected in UCLA plant growth center, Los Angeles, California, USA - CNSS1 | ecosystem: Host-associated > Plants > Roots > Nodule | place: USA...
TTATAATTATAATTATAATTAAATTTGACATAATAAAATATACTATTACTTCTAATTTTAATTAAATTTAACTTAATAAAATATAAATTAAATTTTAATTTTAATTTTTTGCGGGTAACAGGTACCCGCGGGTACGGATAATATGATACCCATACCCGACCCGTTAGCGGGTATTAAAATACCCGCTATCCGTTACCCGTGGGTAATAAATACCCGCGGATAGTAACTATCCGTTGCGAATTTTATCCGCAGATATTCACGGACACAAATACTTTTGTCATCCCTAAACTGGAGTTTGATATTCATTAATATGGGTTATATTTTCCATTACAAGCCGAAATATTTCATATCAAAACTAAAAAAACTGAATTATTTATATAAAGATGATTGATTTTGATAATTGTTAGGTATTATTTTTTAGTGTAGACATTTCACCATGATTTTATCTTTATTAATATAAATTATTTTATTAATTTTATCTTTTAAATTTTATTTCTTATAAATTTATTAACATTTTAAATTTAATAATAACTAAAATAATTAATTTTTATTTTTTTATAATAATAAGCTAAAAATGGACGCACACGAATTTCTACTAATTTTTAAAAAGACATGTTATGACAATTTTATATAATAAAATTCAAAGCTTTACATTTTAGTAAATAATTGTTACGATATTTTTTTTTTTATGGATTAAAGTATTTTTTCTTTTTTTAAAATTAGTTCCAATCTTCAACTAATATAATTTCTCATTTTTTGAAATATATAAATTTAATTTTTTATACCAAAATTTTGTTTTAATTTACTATCAATATAAAAAAACTAAAATATTACAATAAGTTATATTTAAAACATCAAATAACTTAATTAAATTTGATTAAAATAACAAAATTTAATTCACATATTTAGTATTTAAAGAACTAAATAACTAAATTAGTTAAAAAATTTCAATAAAAAATAATTTCAATTTTCACTAAAGAATGAATGATGAGAAAAAAAACATCTTTAACCATTTTTTATTTATAATATATAATTATTATAAATACTCATTTACAAGGTATAATAATTATAATAAAATAAAGACATAACAATTCAAAACAAGTTAGAAAAACACGTGAAATTATCAAATTTAATCTTTTAACTTATATTTGGAGTGAAATTTAAGAATCAAATCAATTTAAACTATTTATTACATTTGAATAAAACATTATATGTTAAGACATTTTCTGTAAGGAAAGAGAATGAGCACCGAACAAGCGTGCTCCCTTTCCTAGGAAATTCCTATCATAAATATTGAAGATAACATTTTGTAAGGATGTTTGGAATGGGGAGTGATCTGGTTTCAAGTAACAATACCCAAACAATACCAATTGAACAAAATCTTATTTCACCAAACAACAAAAACAAGAAAGGGATATATAGCATGAAGAAAAGGCCTTTGTCTGCCGATACAAAGGAAAGCATATATAGGCCAAAAGAAGTCACAGAGCATTAGTAGATGACACGAGTCAATAAGTGAAGAACCCCATTCTTTGTCTGATCATCACACAAAACAATTACAAATTCAACTAGTATTGGATAAAGACCACTAAAATACCACTCAAACGCAAAGGTTGTATAAATCACAAATCATAATAAAATACACTGGAACAAGCAAAGGTTGTCAAAAGGTGCAGTAGAATTTATTCCACAACTTGGAAAATTGAGAGTTTGGGACCATAACTACCCAAGTTGACCATCCATCCCTCCCACAAACTAGGATATTTCCATATGAGTAACTAAGGTTTAAGGGGTGCTCCCACCAGAAAGCGTACTATTTATATAATCATTTAGTTGGCACGGCTTTTGAACACATCAAGATCCATCTCAGAAGGATCGGTTGCTTGCAACTCTATTTGAATGCCATCCAGCTCCCTTTTGAATTTGTCTTTGGAGCTTGCATAAATCATCTTGCTCCTCACCCTTGATGTATCAGGAGACCTACCAACACAAAGTATCAAAATCAATGCAGATAGAAACACAGTACGGAAAACCATATCTATATTTAAAACCAACAATTACCACGCAATGAAAAAAATTCTGCTTTTAGGGACATTCCCTTCAGTCATAAACTCAAAATCATAAACAGCATAGCGGCACTCGTCAGCAGGAAGGCATTTAGCGAACTCTTCATAGCCTTCCTTTGGCTCACCAAGCTTCTCCACAATGACTTGCTTCTGCTGCTCCTCAATCTTAAAAACTATGAAACGGTGCGTCCTCTTCGCCTTGAGCTCCATAAACCTTAACTTGCAGTCATCATGGACTGCCATACCTGATGCTGAGTTTGCCTATTGAATTGCAGTTGCAGACACACACAATGGTCATCAACCCCGAGTAATTGAACAAAAATTATTTTATTAATTTTTTTCGATTTAAATTGTTACTCCAAGAAAGAACGAAACAAATGAGTCAAGTTGACACGTATCGAAAATAAAGGTAAAAATGGTTACAAAATAGAGAGTCAATTCAGATATTAAGAACAATGAAATGCAATAGAAATATACAATGAACAAAACAAAAGAGATAAATAACACTTGTACAAACACAGTATAGTCCAAATCAAGGAGCTAGAAGCAAACAACGATTAGTGCCAAAGGATAAAACATCAGTAAAAAAGCCGTGTTATGTTTGTCGTGTCATCTTCAATACAAAAATAAATCATATTCATTCATTAATGAATCTTATAAAAGAACCGTGACATGCTAAATCTAATAACAGCGTAAGAATAATGTAAAAAGGAATAAGAATATATGTTAAAAAAAGAATATATACTTTAATTGAAAAAATTCCTCAGCGCATAGAAGAAGTTAAATCCACCGCATAAAATATAAATAAATAAAATCAAACCCATGCATCAGATCCCAAAACCGATTGTACCGCAGATCAAACACATCACACATCATAAGCTGTTTAAATTGTGATTCGTATTAAAATTATGACAGTAAGCTATCAATTTGGGAAAAGAAAAAGACTCAACCGAAACACCGAAATCAGATCTGAACACGACACGATTTTATATTTTTGAACAAAAAAACACAAAAAAAGAAGACATCGTTTAAGCGCCAAGGTCAGATCAAATAGGAATCCAGCTCAGAAAATTCAACGCCACATAAATAAAAAAAAAAAAAGAAGCGGAAACTGGCGGATTTAGTTGTCGATGTGTGAGAACAAATCGGCAATCGAAACGGAGAAAAGATAAAGAAAAAATTAGAAAAACTGACCATGGAGATGACGATGGTTTTGCGGTCGTTGGAGAGAGCGACGGTGGAGGAGAGGATATAGGGGCGCGTGAGAGAGAGAGAGAGCGTGTGCGTGTGTTTCTCTCACTGATCGAGGGTTGGGAGAGAAAGGGGGAATGAGAACTGTGGTGTGGTGGACGTCACAAAATTATTAATATCCGCAGCGTGTGCCTTTTCTTTTCGTTGGCCCAATGGGCCTCATTGGGTCTTGCGGGCCTAATTCTATGGCTGTGGTCTATCAGATGCGTTTATTTGTCCCGTAAATTTCACGGTCTTTCCGACCAAATGTGTCGTCTCCTGACCTGGTTCCACCTAACATCCCATCTTTCCACCTCCCAAATTCTACCAAACATAATAATCTCCTCCTCCCAATCCATTATTAGATTAATCAACTCAATCATATTCATCTATACAAATTTGCCTTCTCTTTATGCTTTTTCCAGCTTTAACATTCATTCTAGGAATTTATCCCTTTTAACAATTTTTTTTTTACAAACACTGTTCTCAAGATGTGTAAAATATTTGTACATGGGTATGAAATAAGAGTTTACCATTTTACAACATAAAAACTAATTCAACTGAAATTCTTACTGTTTCATGTATTAAGCAAGCATTCAAATATTTAGATTGCGTGATAATTTGTCTCTTACTGATTTGTTTAATCTACCCAATTTGTATAAAGAATAAAGAATATAATCTACACAAGTTGTTATTCTTACATTAAATAGAATATATTTTATATAAAAAAAAGTGAAGATGATTCAAGTAACTATCGCTTAATTGACAGTTTCTTCGACACAATGCCCAAGCCTGTAGCAGTTGTTTCACCGGAAAAGTAAAGCTTTGGTTGTTCCCAGTAGGGTCGGATAATTACCTCAAATTAACTCAAGACTCTGAGAGATGGACAAGTTAAACATCACACAAGTTTATGTGCACGAGTATGTAAGCATTATTACATTCTGTTTTATTTTTAATGACATTTGTTTATGTTGTAATGACGACGGATTCATTGCATGTGAACTGAGTTTTATTTATTTTGATAAATATGTCGAAATTATTGTGGCAGTGATGTTATTATATGATGCTTTATAAATTTCATGTCAGTTTCAGATCTTAAATATAGTTGATGTGTAGGAGACAAGTATAGGTGCATGAAAAAGCAGGCAGAGACAGCTCGTCAACAATTATGGCTTGCTCATGCTGAAAGGTGTGGCGGGACTAAAATAACTAGAGATAATTTTTTAATTCATTATAACAGATCAACAAATAATCCTCTTCTAAACACAAGGTATTATAGGCTTTTTGAACTATCAAGATTGCAAATACTTTTACTTTTGTCATCTTTAAGCAATTAAGAGGGTGCTGAAGTTGTGTTGTGAGGGTATAGGATCTCTCTCTCTCTAAATGTAAATAAATAAACACTGACAACATGAGAATATTGCTTACAAATGCATCATAGTTCATCATGTATTCTTTGTTCTAAAGGAGCCTCTATATTATGAACATGATCCACTCTGACTTGATGCGGATTCACGTTCTCTGCAACAGCTTGGGGTCTTAGGTCTGCGTGTCCCACAACACCAGCTTTTATGGCCTCAGTGATCTTTCTCTGCAACGTAAGTAGTCCAATCCGCTTGGAAACAACATAAAGAACAGCGAGGGAGAATAAGAAAAAGCCAATCCCAAGAATCAACCTATTCAAATAGTTAACTGTTAGCAATAACATTCAGGAACAACAAATGGGGTGGATACTAAAATAAACTTTGTTTCCATACCTGTCCATGACATCTTGACGTTGCATTATGGAGAGGAGATTTCGTGTTCTCATCAACAAAGAGCGGTGCCCTTTATATTCACTTTCAGCCTTTTTTAACACTCCAGTTGATTCATCTACATATCAAAACGATTTTTCGAAACAAATATCCAGAACAACCTTATTATTTCACTCTCCCATAATCATATTAGTGGAAACAATTTCAGCATCTCAGTTCATCAAAACAATATCATTGAAATTAAGTTTTTAACAAGAACTCCAGCACAACCAGAGAACAAAGAAGCATCTTTACATAATAAATACGTCACAGGGAAGGAAAGAGAATCAGCAAATGCTAAAATTGCACAAAGTCAGATTCCAAGAAGAGAAAGCTATAATGCAGAATATAAACTATTCTGCGCATAAGGAGCTATATACAATTCAAATTTCAAACCTGTAAAATATGTCATTGTTATTTGGCAGCATAAAATCAGATGGACTTATCAATCAGTGGTCATAACTGACTAAAAAAATTGGCTCCAAGTATTAAAAAAATTGAACCAGATAGGTTTGCCAAACACACTGTTCTCTACCAAGTACTTAACAATGTCCCCTAGGAACTGTTAACAGATTAATATACAAGTGTGTAGAGTTACTAATGTTATCGTTATTGTAGCCCTATACAATATCCTCAAACAACAATCAAACACAATCTATGTCAAATCATACAAAAAGCTCAAGCCTATTTGTGAATCAGGTGGGATTGTTAAAAAGGAAGGTGAAGGAAAGTAAAGGTTATTAGCAATTTTTGTGTACTTTTAATAATGATAAAAAAAGTATCCCTCGTATTCCCTTCAAGCCTCCATTTTGAGCTGGTCAAAATTTGGGATACAACTTAAATGTTCGACCTCTCTTTTCTTAAATCCGAGGAAAAGGAACGATGTCTCTTATCCTTTCATTCTAACTCTTTACGTTCCACTAATTATTATCCTCCAAAGGTGTGTCTTACCTTGTGAATTTAAAAAACAATTAATTATCCTCATCAAACTGGCATGCCTAGAGAAACTGACCATTTAACTTCACATTTGTAAATCCAAACTATAGTACCTTTAAGCTTCAGTTAACACAGTAATGGCATCACAGCATACTTTGCTTTATGGCTCAAAATTTGAGGCTGATTGAGTACACTTTCAACATATAAATGCTCCAAATTATCAATTCTAACCAACAAACGATCAAGGAAACATAATAAATCTTTAACAAGTTCCACCTAATAGATGATGTCATAGAAATTGAACAGGCCACCGAGATTTTTCAACTTTATTTTCTTCAATATTCAGTTTCATAAGCTTTTTTTCAAGGATATGTAACTTGGTCTGTGGTTAGAAGGATTCGATTCTTAGAAAATTCCAGAAAAGAGAGAAGTGGGACAAACATATACTCGAGGGGAAAGGCGGTTATGCTAAATGAAAATTGATTGGGGCCCAAAAGTAATTCAAGATGGGGAGGAGGTAACAAAGACTGTTTTTCTGGTCCATATCAGTGTCACCACAGTGCTCTGTTCACATTATATTAAATCCAAGACGCTAAGCATAATCTTGATTTTCATCAAATCTTTCAATTTATTAACAAATATTTTATTTTCACTACACTAAATTCACTAGTAGTGGTAGAAAAAGAATGTGAAAAATTCATAGGAATAATTAATCCCATCAATTTCTTATAAAGCTTTCAAATCTAGATAACCTGAGAAGGTCTTGAATATTTTGGGGTGGACACGAAGATTCATTTCAAAAGAAAAGAAGGCTTTAAAATCATGACATGGAGCAGTCTGGAGCTATAAACATAACAGCCGCCAGCTAATTTGAAACTCATTGGCTGCAACCTTCTTGCTTCCAGTCCAACTGGCTGATTTTGGCCAGCTTAAAATTCTTTTAAACATTTTTATCGGTCCTCAGATAAATCACCCAAGAAGATAACATGATTTAAAACCATTGGAAACTTAAAGAACAAGTGGAGAAATAAAAAAAGCCGTCATCAACATAAACAGGGAGAAAGGGAGGAAAAAGTACATACCAATAGTCATAAGTGTGGTTGTGTTTCTTTCAACCTCCTAATCAAGGCAGAAGAGATATGATGAATATGATAATCAGCATACTAAAAAGGGTCAAATTTTACAGAGGACTATAGAGAACAATTAAACCATAAATTTAGCGAAGAAAGATACCTAACAACTAACCTGAACCATCAACTGACGGGTTCGACGAAGGCTTTCTGTGATGCTCTCTGCAGCAGATGTCATTCCAGCTTTTGTCCTGGAAGGTCACACCATTTAGAGAACAAAAATACTTCATCATGGCATCATGCCAACTGAATTTTGTATTGAAATGGCACTAAATAATAAATAAAAAAAATATGCAAAGAAAAATTTAATCCCAGCCAAATGAGACACCAAGAACATACTGTAAATTGCGCCTGCGAGCTGTTGACTCTTCTCCACCACCTAGAAGTAGTTCTCTCTGCACCATAAAGAAACAAAATAAGTCGCACAGCACAATGTAAAGAAACATAATTCACACAAGTCCATGATCTCAATACGACATGTTTGCGGTCAAGACAGAATCTGTTTCAACAAATTTATCTGTAAACACTTTTTACGAGAAAAAAATTCAAAAGAAAGAACAATGAAATAAGTTTTTGTATTAGTTAGACATAAATTATGTAGAAGTTAATAATATCTTTTAGATAAGTTAATGTTTTAAACTGGCTTATTCATAAGCTAAAACTAATTTTTAACTCAAAAAAAAAAATCATTTCATTTTTTTTTCTTATTTTCCTTGTTTACGTATATTTGCGGAGAAGTTTATATAAATAGCTCCATAATCTTCAAAAACGGTAACTAATGGAGAATTTTATCCAAATCTTCTACAACAGTAAATTGCGAAGAAGATTATCCAAGTAGTTCAATAATACTCTACAACAGAAGTATAAATTCAGCAGGGTGGTTATCGATAAGACTAGAATACGTTCCAAATAACATCACAAAAAGTAAATAGGAAAAGAAAGTAAGTAATTGCCTCCTCCTGAGCACTTTTCCTCAAGTTAGCCTTTGCTTGCAAATTCGCATTCCTCAGATTCAGCCGCAAACTGTTCAATTTAAAAAAAAAAAAACACTATCAACAGAAATTGAAAATAACAAACTCACAATCCACCACCACTACTTCAAATCAATGCACTATTCAATCAATTCAATAGCCAACGAACAAACAAACATGAATCTAATTTCCATTCCAGGGAAGAGTGTGGGTGGTACTTTTGAGTTAGGGTTTTCCAGGATTGAAGCAATGCGCGTGCAGATTTGACCTCCGGCGGGGAGGGCAACTGAGGAGCGAGAAGATCAAGAGTGAAGAGGAAGGAAGAGAGGAGTGACAAGCCATCCTGAGCGATCCCGTTCAACCTAGCGAGCGAATTTGTCTCCTCTTTCTCTCTTCTTGATTTTCCATACTCTGCTATTGCTTCGATGTGTTTCTGCGTTTTCTTGTACGTTTCGTCCCATTCCTTCTTCACCTTTTCCACCTCCTCCACCACCTTGTCAATCGTCGATTCTGATTCCTCCATCTTCTCGCAATCGTTTTCTGTTACTGTGTTCAACGCTGTTTTTGCTTCCCCTGTTTAATGGGATCTCTACAAAAATTTATGAGCACCACTAAGGAACTCAATTACTCAATTCTTTTGCTCTTCGTTACTCTGTTATTAACTCACGCTTTTTTTTTTTCAGAATTGATGTTGTTTGACGGTTGCTTCACTCGCAGTTCTTTCAAAATGAAATATACCTAAAATGCATAATTTTATACTGATTAAAGATGGTGGTTACATTTACTTAATTTTTATTTATATAAATAAAACAATATATTATCTTTAATTATATTTATTGAAAATAATATTCATATTTTAAGTTTATTTATTTTTTAGATTACTAAGTTCTAACTTCGTTTGAGAAACAAATATTTTCTTTACATAATAATATACGTTTGTATGAGTAACATTTTATTATATAAACACGTGTAATTAAAAAATTAACTTTGTTTGAACATAAAATCAAAAATTTACATTCGATAAACCTATTCCAAAATTAAAGCCATTTATAATTGAAAATTAATATGCACCAACTGAAAGAATATTAAGACGAACAATAACATGACTTTAATTTTATTATTCTCATATTTATTTTTTAACGTGATTTAGTATAAATATTTAATTAATATATCATTATATTTTTTTAAAAAAAAATCAATAATTCATAGTAAAATTTTTCTAATAGGATTATTAGGATTACATGAATGAAGTTCTACTACTTTCATTGTAACCACAGACCTAGAGATGCGTCATGGATTAGAGGAAAATCCATTTTTGAGATTTTTTATTTCAAATATTAAAGGTAATCAGACTATTTGGGATTTGTTCTGTGAGGGTTCGAGTCTTACGTACATATGAGAAACACAAACGGAGAAACAAAAGACATTAGTTCCTTTTTATCCCATAAGAGATTTCTAACTTGTATTTTTAACACAGTAATGAAAAATAAGAGAAGACAATGATGCATAAAATACTTGAGGATAGAATAAATCATAGATGTACAACTTAGAAGAAAACAACCTAACTTATCCAAGGTTATAACAGTTCTCCAGCCACAACGATTTGTGACATACACACTTAAAACAGCACTGATGAAATTGCTAATGGCGGGTATGCTAGATGCCATTCATATCAATATATCTTCTCCGGTTGTTTGTTTGTCAGCTTCTCTATTTCTTTCAGAGATTCAGAGATCATTTTTTTCTGCAGTTAAAATGATTGGAATTGTCAAGTTGGAGCTTTAGAAGTTCATCATGATACATAAATTGATGAAGAAAATTAATCATTTGATACCTCTTTTAATAATTAAATATTATATTTTCGGATGATGACTTTTTGGCCCATTATCTAGAGACAGAAATACTAGTACTAATTTGTCAATCTTCTTTCTCATAATAAAGTACCCAAAGCAGTCAAGTAATTCATCAAGCACTGCAATAATTACTGGAGTAGCAATTGGGGTTCTTCTGTTATGCTACTGTCTCGAAGCAATACTTTGGATCTTTAATTATTTACTCAGTTCCTGCACAGCCACATGGAATTCTGTGGATTTATATTAATTTACACAAAATGCAGGAAACTGCGATCCAAGTAAGAGCAACATAGCAGATCTCTTTTAAGGAAATTAAGAAATACACAAGCAACTTCTCACGAGCCAAGCATATTGGATCAGGGGTTTATGAAAAGGTCTTGAATGTTTATTGTCAACTTTAATGTACTGCTATGAATTATGAATAGATACATACATGACGGGTGAGAGCTATTCTTAAAAGAACAGCAAAGTTGAACCTTGCAACCATACATGACTGATCAACTTCTCACCCTATACTTAATTTCATAATAGTGCAAAAGTATGATTTAGACACGCCTGGCAGAAGCATTTTTATTTACAAAACAATAATAACTTTAATGGTTAACCTGAGTGAATTTCAATAATATACTATACGAGCTAAATATCCAGTTTGATACTCCACATACTATATTATGGAATATTTTGCATCCATCTTTCGGTCAGTACTCACAATTCAGTTTCCTAAGCATCATCCAAAGGACATTGACAAAGCACTACACTAAATCTGCTTCTGAAAGACAAATTAACTTACTTAAATCCAATTTACAGTGTTTCATTTCTTATAAATGTGATATTCAAATCTGTAAGTGGTTGCTTAATAAGATATGTCAAACTCATAACTCGGTATTTACTCTACCAAATAACTAATAACACGTATGCAGGTAAATGCAGAATTGCTTTGAGCAGGAGCAGAAGGCTGAAAGTAGCCTTGGTGCTGCCAGGGGTTTCGCTCATATTCGGGAACATGCTGATTCCCCAGTTATACACAGGGACATCAAGATCATGATATGCATGGTTTGTATATATACATCTTCTACGAATATTTACTATAACAGAAACAGCAAAATTACTAGTTGGAATATTGCAAATGCGTGGAGGTAGAATATGATTGATTGCAAGCTTTTGCAGAGTTGAAAAAAATACTTTTCATCTAATTTTTTCCTGAACTGAGAATCTTCACGAATTTATGTAAGTATCTAAGCTCTTCCCGTGCAACACACACCAAGACAAGGAAAACACATCGTCTGTCTGGGGCAAAATCTAGTTTCCAAAATATTTTGTATTGGAGAAAATCTCATTGAACTTTAGAGATGACTGATGAGTTCAATCTGTTAATGCAGGGCTACTTGGACCCAGATTATTATACTAGTCAGCAGTGGACCGAAAAGAGTAATGTCTATAGTTTTGGAGTGGTAATGCTGGAGCTAATTACTGAAAAAAAGCCATGAGAATGAGGAAAATACGTAGTGATGTGGTCAGGAATACAATAGATAAGACATAAAAGACTTGCATGGTCTTCACGAAATTATTGGTCGAGCCATCTGTTCAGGATCAACACTGGAGGGTTTTGAGAAGTTTGTGGACCTTGCAATGGAGTGTCTTAAAGAGTCAGGAGTCGACAGGCCCACAATGAGTAAACTGGTTAAAGAAATTAAAGACATGCTGTGATCTGTTGGTTAAAGAAATTAAAGACATCCAGTAATAGATTTCAGGAGGTAAGTATAATGAGTTCCCAACAGGACCACCCTTACAGCAATTAATCTTTTGGTCAAATGCAGAACATTTATATTCAAAAAGTCAGCCACTAATAAAATAGTTTAGTGCAAAGTAAATTAACTATTAAAATAGAGAATCTTCATGAAATAATCTGTATTTTCCACTAGAGATAAATTATATGACATTAGAATCACAATCAAGTCTTAACTAACAAGGGAACATAACAATAAGCAAAATTTGGTATTCAAGCAACCATACCATAATGAATATTAGTTTTAACAGCAACCAGAATAGAATAAGAGTTAAGAGCTTAAGTGACAACAGCAACGTCGAAAATCACAAAGGCGCTTAAGAGCTTCAAAAGGCTTCGTAGGCCAAAAATAGGGAATGGTGTGAGCATAGCAAAGGATGCTCGACAATTGTCAGCTCAAATTTTAGGGATAAGTCTCACATGCATCCCTCTTTTTTTCTTCTCATGTTACTGTCCCATCTTCTCTATAATAATGTCTTGTCCTAGAAATGGGAATGGCTTAAATGTATATCTAAAACATTGATTTAACCCATCACTTTCTCTTAACCAAAAAGAATCCGATACTACACGATATTTATCCATGAAGCATCTTATATGTTTTTTTAATCCAATTTAGTAGGCAACGGAGGCTTTGGTTCTGTATGCAAAGGATTTTTTCATTTTGATTGCACTTTTATGTGAGTTCACACTTTCGCTGAGTGCAACGCACATCAACTGGATTTGCTCAAGAATAATTGAACACAATTGAAACTCAAATCATGTTGTTCACCTTCACACTGATATATAAACGATCACAATTTCTAGAGAACAAAGATATTAGCCGATAGTGAAACTAAAAGGAGTGAAGTTAGTTTCTAACCGAGGTTAAACTATATTCTTCATACAAGCGTTTCCAATTGAAAAAAAAAAAAAAAACTGTTTATCTCAAAATCTTTCAGACTAAAACTGCATCGACGATGCTCAGATAACTATTGCTGAAATTCATAAGCAATATTGAAAAGATTGGTCCAATCCACAAAACCAAAAAACATTACAATATGATAGCAGTTAAAGTACTTAAACAGAGTTACCTCGCGAGAACGCGAACGATCGGCTATTAAAGTCATAATTATAACCATTATAATATACACAAACAGAGTGAAAAAAGGAAAAAGAAGAATTCACCGAAAGAGGCAAGTGAATTGCAGAGAGCGTGGTCAGCGCTTGGCAGAGTTGCTATCATAATCGACGATCTCGGAATCGGTGACGGATCTGGAGTGCTGGACGATGGAGCGACCGATGGAGTTGATCCAGTCTTCCTTCTCCTTCTCGGAATCAGCGATGAAGTACATGGTGTCGGAGCGCGTGGAAAGCTCGAAGGCGTTGGGCTTGTTGAGGATGTCTTCGGCGCCTTTGACAGTGAGACACGTGGCAACGGGGACGACGCCGCGTGGCCGAGATGCGCGTGTGACGGCGGAATCCTTGAACCAGAAGAGTTTGCCCTGCTTCAGGACGAACCAACGGCGGCGCCAAGTCTTGATGTACTCGCCCTGCTTGGTTAGCCAGCCGGTTCGCTCGGGGTTGGACCAGAACTCGACGCCGTCGTAGTCGGTGGAATTGTCCGACATGCCGGTCGCCGCGCGCCACAGGCTCGCCATCGGAGTCGAAGATGAAAGTGTGGTGAGACAGAGAGAGAATAAGAGCAGAGGACAAAGAAGAACAAATCACTCACTCACACTTCTTCGGCTCTTACCACTGCCTTATTAGGATGCGCAGAAGTAAGGCACCAAACCAAAAAGTGGAGGAAAATGCCAAAACAGATATTGGGTGATCCAATACCGATACCAATAAGAAAACTTTAACAAACTAATAAAAATTAATAAACATATTTATATCTTAAATATGTAATAGTTTTAATATATAACATTTATATATGATAATGTAAAATTTATATATTAAAGTGAGATTAATAAAAAAATAATTTTCAGAAAGTGTTACTTTGTAGTAATATTTAAGAAAAATATCTTATGCAATAAGTTAATTTTATCTATATAGCCTTTATTTAAGGAAAGTCACAACATTATTATATATATTTTATCTGGAACAATATTTATTAAAAATTAAGTAAAAGTATTAAATGGTGACGGTTATTTTGTTTCGAAAATACTGTAGTTGGTGCGTAATATCCTCCAGACACAGTTCATATTTATGTGCAAAGTGGGTTGAACACAAAAGGCAATCTTAGTTAATAGTTGGGTTCGGTTATGCAATAAAGGCTATGAATATATATGAAAATAAAACGGGGTTTTCCTCTGCACCCCAATATTTCTTATGCACCCCTAGTATTTGTAAAATTCATAACTGTCTTTTGACCACCTGACCTGCTGCATTACATGTTTAAAATCACTTTACCTCACTCTCCTTCCTTGCGTCTCATTGTTAAAAATTCAAGTGTGATTCTAAGTCTCACATTGATTAGAAATGAGAAAGTGGAGCACTATATAAGAATAAAGACCCATAAATCCATTGCCTTAAGATTTTGGGTTGAGAGTGGTGTTAGTGTCTTATGTGGTTATGCTCAGATCTTATTGGTGTTGTTCTCCCCAGAGAAACCCCCTCCGTAAAACCTAACATGTTTTTTCCTTTTCTCTGCAGTCTCTTCTCTTCTCGTTCCTGTTGTTGTCATGTTTGCCATAGATAGATATAAGATCATTTAGCATATTCGAGGATAGATCTCCACAAAACGGTACCGAAAAATTGAATCTTAAACCAGAAGTCATCTTTCCTAAAGTGATTGAATTCTGGAAGTAGACTTCCGTAAGTCATTGAATTTCGGAAGTGGACTTTCATAGATAAACTTGTATTCCGAAAGTCGATTTCCATTAAAAGTTTGAAAGAATTCACATTCGAAAGTTGACTTCCGTAACAAAATTCTAACTTCCGTGAGCTACGACCGAAAGTGAACTTCCATAGTGGTGAATGAAAACTGGAAATCGACTTCCATAAGGTTACTAAACGCATGTCGACTTCTGTAAGGTTACTAGACGCATGTCGACTTCCGATAAATGAAAATGGCAATATAATTTGTGTTTACTAATCGGATGTCGACTTTCGAAAATATTTCATTCCGAATATCGACTTCCGGTTAATGTATTTTTTTATTTCATTTTAAATTTTTTATATTTAATATTTGTGAAATATTATAGTTGTTATGTAATTTTTTCAGAGCTGTTACGCTGTAATTTTTATTCGTAGTTAATTTTAATTTTAATATTAATTAATTATAATTTTGAATAATTTTAATTTTAATTAATTATAATTTTGAATAATTATAAAACATAAATAATGAACCGTAAAATTACCAATTAAAACTAAAACAATTAAATAATAACTAATATTATAAAAATTAAAATATTCATGCAAAAATAAAACATTACAAATATAAAAAATAAATAAATATTAATGTAAAAAAACACAAAACATAAATAAAAATAATTAAAACATAAATAAATACAAGAACTTAAAAAAATGGCAATTAAAAAAATTAAACAATAAAAAATATAAAAATAAAATTTAAATATTAATGAAAAAATAAATAAACACAAAATATGAATAAAATAAAAAATAAAGCATAACTAAATATTAGCACTAAAACACTAAAACGCAGGCCATACCATTTAAATATATATATATATATATATATATATATATATATATATATATATATATTTGATTAATTTTTTATTTACCGGGAGTGAGTTTTTGGAGAGAACAAACACTACTTTCGGAAAACAACTAACACACACCACTTCCGGAAAACAACTAATACAGCAAGAAGAAAAGCTTTTTAACTTGTACGATGAAAATGAAAGGACAAGAGGTTTGGGGTGCATCATTGATAATATAACATTTATTTACAATCATTTAATACATTTCTTCAGCCAACCACCAAATCTGAAACTTTTTCATTGCTTAATTTTACTCTTACTTTATTCACTTTTTAATTTTAATTTTAATTTTCAAAGAATATAAATGGAACACCACAAAATTTTGGAGGTATAGAAGAAATATTGGGGGTGAAAAAAGAAAAACCCAAATAAACTGAACTTGTATGAAGTAACAAATAAACTATGTATGAATGAAAAGGCCCAAAATCGTTAACGAAATCATTCTGTTGCTTGAAGTCCTGAAATCAATTTGACTTTAAATCATTAAGTTGCAGTATATTTGTGCCATATCCAAGGTTCACTAAGGTGGTTGTGTTTTTTTATCTCTACGGTATTTTATTATAAAAAAATGTATTAAATAGTAATTAAATTTAATGATTAAAAATAATTAGTTAGATATTCTTTTACAAACTAAAATTTATTAATATCTAGGATAGTTTTTATTATTAAATACTTAGCACATGTTCAATATCCTTGTTCAAACAGTGAATAACGATATGTAAATCTATAAATATGTGACTTATGTAAATCTAAAAACACAAGTTTAAAAACCCTTGTTTTCTATGCATATCTCTAAAGACAAACAAGTTTTTTCTCGTATAATTATTATTATATTATTATTTCAATTAACGAGTCTTTATCTCCATCTTCTCTAAAGAGAAACACATTTTTATTTGTATAATTCTTATTATATCAATATCCTAGAGTTGATGAAGTAGAAAGAGTTATGAATAATCAAAGTTTAATTTTTGTAAATAAAAGCAACCATACACGAGTTTTTTCTTCTCTTATACTTAAGTGGATGTTTAAGAGGCTATATATGATGTTGGTGTAGGGTGGATATTTTGGAAGGTTTGCATAAATTAGTTAAAAAATTTGAAGACATCTAGTATATTATTAGACAAGACACACATCGATCTAGATAACGGAAGCTAATAATATTTTTATATAATAATGATTATGTAGATTGTATGAGACTTGATGATATGTGAATTAGATAAATATTTGATTTGGAGTATGTATTGATATTGGTGTAATAATGGTTGTATTCTTGAGTTTTGTATCATGTGAGAGTTTGACGGCCAAATTCATTGATGATATTAAGAAACATATGAAAAATGTTATGTTAATGTGATTTGGCTTGCTCTCAAATATAATATTGCTCAAGTGATGAATTGTTACTTTGGTAAGACCCAAATAGTCTGCATTAATTGCATCAATCACCTTATGTCGCTTAGGTGACAAGGTGTAGAACTCAAACAATGATTTTGAAATTGAACGAGAGAAAGATGAGTTAAATCTCTCTTTTTAGAAACATAACACTCAGGCATTGTGCAAAACACTTAAATGATATGACTTGTGACTTTAGTGTAAGACGATCGATGTACACATGTCTTAATGTGTGTCTTGAATGCTCAAGCATTGTGTAATGGTGGATAACTCTTTAGGAACTTGCTACATTTCTTCCAACAAAGCGGTGACAGTGTTGTTCAAGTGTTAGCAAACAAGCTATTGATACTCAATAAGGTGACCTTTAAAGCAATGAGACTTTGAGAAGGTGTTACTTTTAGGTTACATTTCGTTGAAATGTCATGTGTGACACTCCTAAAAATGGATGTTACTTTGTATGTATTAAAGAGATCACTCAAGCAACAATGTGTTGGAATATGGTATTGCGTATTTTATAAATGTTGTGATATATGCTTTTATGCACATATTTGTAAATGACACGATGAATAAAATATGTCATAGAGAAATATATGATTAATGCAAAAATACGTGATATATGTCATTTTTTATAGTAAATCTTAGTTGGATCGGTCATATATCGGTATACATGTATATAAGGTTTGATCATAGATGGATAACCTTAAATAAAAAGTTTTAATGACCCTTAATGAGTGGTGTAAAGTTTCTTAAGTTGATATTTGGTTGACAATCATAAATAGAAAAATTATGTTAATAAACAATTGTTATATAATCATACAAACATAATTTTATAATATATATATATATATATATATATATATATATATATATATATATAGATAGAAGTGTATATATAATTTGATATACTACCTTAACATTAAAAAAATATAAGTTGAAAATATGATAAGTACGATTAAATATGAGTTTATTTGTATTTATAGTATACAAATAATAATAGTAGCATGATTATGATGTGATACCGTCGTATTGTATTCTAATTTTATTAGTTAATCCTTATATATTATGTTGCATTGACTATGATGATTGTAATTGGTGTAGAAATAGATCATATTATAGAGGATGATAGAAGTGAGTACATTTTTTATTAATGTTTATGCTCTTTTTATTTGAGTTTTTGTTTTTCATGATACATATTTTAATATTATTTTAGTATATCTAGATAGTATGTTTACAATATAATATATATTATTGTTTGATATTATAATTATCCAAAAAAAAATGTTTAAAAGTATTATTGAAAACTTTTTCTAAATTAGAAAATATGCAATACTTTATGTAGCAATATGTTTACAATATAATATATTATTGTTTAATTTTATAATTACCCAAAAAAATATATTGATAAGTATTAGTGAAAATTTCTCACTTTCCTCATAGTTGCATCTTATTTTTTTGCTATGCAGAACCAAAGTTGAGGTAATGAAGTATAGAGATCAAAAAGATTCTTTTTAATTATTTGTTTTTTCTTTACTACATGATTTTCAGCCGCGTAATTACTATAGATTATCATTCTACTTAAGGTTAATACAACATTTATTTGTGACATTTAAAATTTAATTAGACGATCATACAATTTTAATTCAAACGATCAATAATATTTTAACATTTATTTAAAATATAATGTTTTGATTTAGTTTATATTTATAAATTGATGAATTATTATTTCTATTTAATAAGAAAAAGTTGTTGTAATAATTAATTAACACTAGATATATTTTTATTATTATTAATGTTAATAATTATGTTAGCAGCTATACAAAGTTATTTGTATGCTTAATTGTTTCTCTAATAATTAAATATAACTATATTTTTTAATTAAAATTTATATTTATGAATTGGAGAACTATTATTTATATTTAATGAAAAAATGTTGTAATAGTTAATTAATATGAATTATATTTTTATTACTATTAATGTTAGCAGTTATTAAAATTAATTTGTATCATTAATTTTTTTATAATTAAATATATTAATTACATTTTTAAAAAACTAAATATTAATTATATTTTTAATATATATTATATTAATTGATAAAATTTGATTCACCATCTAATATTAATCGTTGAATTACTAAATATTATTCAATATATTAATATAAAAATATTAATTATTAATATTATACATATTTGTGAAAATTTACATTTCAACACAAATAATATATTTTCTATATCTATTACATATTATATATTATATACTATCTTTTTTTTTATATATATATATATATTATTGTATTTTATGTATATAAAATTATTATTATTAATGGTAGTAGTTATATAAATTACTTTTCATAAATAGTATATTATTAATATTTTTTTTATTAAATTATTTTAATTTATATTTTAATACCTAATATATCTTAGTAGTTGTTTAAAAGATTTTATTATATATTTTATTTATAGTAAATGAAAATATATGTATTATTAAAAGTAAATATAATTTTAAATTTATAGTAAAAATAGTATTATAATTATTTACTAAAATTAATAGTAAAATTAGTAAAATAATTATTTTAATTTAAAAATATACTATTCGTTAAAGAGTAAAATTAAATAAATAATGTAAATATTAAAAAAAATTATAAAATTATACTATGCATTAAAAGAAATTAAAATTAAATAAATTAAATTTAAAATTAAATTTATTAATAAAATATCGTGAGACTTACAAGGTGCATGCACCAGTACAATACAAAGCAACATACTGTATTAAAATAAAATATTAATTTGGATTGCTGTAATGAAAATCCAGCTCTGCATGGATAGCTAGGGAACAAATTCAATGCCTTCTGAAACTGTTCTTCCGCCGCATCAGGTTCTTGCCATATTAAGTTATTAATAAAAACAAAAATTGATAATAAACTTCATAATTTCTTAAATTAAAAATTGAAAAGCTGAATATTTTGTACTGATTCATGAGCTCAACCGTCAAAAAACTGGTGCCGATGCCGCCGCTTCCAGCAGCGGTACTTGGCGGTGGATGTGGAAGGTAATCGGAGAGATAGGAAGAGTACAATACAAGAGGAAATTGTTGTGAAAGGTAACTTTCAAAGTACTTTTATGTATCAAACAAACACAACTTTTGACATTTATGCAAGTATTCCTTGGTTCGTTTTACAAATGAAGTAAAATTTGATGTTGATACCAAAACAGAAAGTGTGAAATTAGTTTCCTGTCACCTTCGTTTCACCCTGTAATCACAGTGCAGATTCGGATCATAATTTCATTCATTGCAAAAAAAAATGGTTATTTAAGGATCAAATCGTTCAGTAGAAAACCATTTCCATTCCCATGGCCACCGAAAACCCTGTCGACGAGGTTGTGTGCGTGACCGGCGCCAACGGTTTCATCGGTTCGTGGCTGGTTCGAACCCTATTGGAGAACCCAAACCATAGATACACCATCCACGCCGCCGTCTTCCCCGGCTCCGACGCCTCCCATCTCTTCACCCTCCACCCCGCCCCCGCCTCCCGTATCACCGTCTTCCCTGCCGACCTCCTCGACGCCGCCGCCATTTCCCGCGCCGTCGCGGGATGCTCTGGCGTCTTTCACGTCGCGTCCCCCTGTACGCTGGAGGACCCCGCGGACCCTCAAAGTGAGCTTCTAGAACCCGCAGTGCGGGGCACGCTGAACGTGCTCGAAGCCGCGAGGAGCGCGGGCGTGCGGCGTGTGGTGCTCACGTCCTCGATCTCCGCGTTGGTGCCGAACCCGGGGTGGCCGGCGGGAAGGGTAGTGGACGAAGAGTCGTGGACGGACGTGGAGTTCTGCAGGGCGAGGGGGAAGTGGTACCCTGTGGCGAAAACGATGGCAGAGAGGGCGGCGTGGGAGTTCAAGGGCGGTGTCGAGGTGGTGGCGGTTCTGCCGGCGACGTGTCTGGGTCCATTGCTGCAGCCGGAGCTGAACGCGAGCTCCGGCGTGCTGCAGAGGCTGATGATGGGGTCGAGGGAGACTCAGGAGTATCACTGGTTGGGTGCGGTGCATGTGAAAGACGTTGCTAAAGCTCATGTTTTACTCTACGAAACTCCCTCTGCTGCTGGTAGATATCTCTGCACCAATGGTATCTATCAGTTTTCTGGTTTTGCTGACTCTGTCTCTGAATTGTACCCTGAATTCCCAATCCACAGGTTTGATTCTTTGCTCCTTTTCTGTATAAGGTTCCTAACAGGTTTATATAGAATGCATTTTTAAGTTTTATTCGTGTAAAGCTACCAAATTCTCTGAGCAAGAACTACATGCAGGTTCCCAGAAGAAACACAACCTGGTCTGGTTCCATGTAAAGATGCAGCAAGGAGACTAATAGAGTTAGGCCTTGTCTTCACACCAATACAAGATGCTGTGAGAGAAGCAGCGGAGAGCCTTATAGCTAAAGGCTTCCTTCAGCGCTCACCCTCACAGAGTAATTAGTTTTTCTCGTCTGCAAAAGTGATTATCTTGATACAAGGGAGAGGTAATAATGGATTATGTCAAGCTTATCAAGGTATAAGTAGAGTAATTTATATCTTATTTTGTTATATTGATGCTATATCAAGGTTTTTGTAACTTAGTATAGTGTTGTCACAATGTTCATTTTATAAACATGGATTAGATTATGGTTTGGATTTAATTCCTTTAAAATAAAGATGTGTGTTAGGTGAAAAGTGGGAGTGCATTTATCTTGATTTGAATTAACTTACTACGTAATGCAGTGTCAAAATTAAGAATAGATATACTCATGTCACTTGATCCACTTTCCCTGAGAAGATTCAATCTTAGGAAAACCTTTGTTAATTGTTTATAACATCCCCAAAACCTACGATCATATGAAATTCAACAGGATTCTGGTTTTAGCAATATGATAATATAAAAGGGCAACATTATATAATCAGTCTTTTTATTTGACCGAAGAAGTATTATGCAAGAGAAAGATTATACATGAAGTCAAATCTACTTCTAAAGTGAAATAGTTTATAAAGAATCTGGGAATCTGGGAGTCATTTTCCACTTGCAAGTTTTCGAAACATTTGCAAGATGAGAATGACCATGTAAACAATAGTAATAATAGTCTAGATAATCCCCAGTGGAAAAGTTGTAAGACGTAGCTTGTGGTTGAAATGTTCCATACTTTGTAATTTATGTTGCAGTCTCCCATTTTTTGATATTTGCATGTTGACTAAGGAGGTCTCATAAATGCAATTTCCATTGATTACGGTGAAGTCCTTATCAGCACTTTTAATATTTAAACCATTAAACTAGAGGGGCTTTGTAGGCGTTCACCTCTAATCTTGAATCATAATTCCGTTAAATCAAGTTGCTATTCATATATGAAAACGATAGTTAGTTTGTCATAGGCTTTTACTATGCTCATGTATATACGAATAAAAGCATACTGTCAAATTATAAAATTTTTGCGTACAAAAACGACTGTGTAGAATGCTAAGATAAAATTGAATTCACTGTTGCTTTTAGACCCTGTTCTCGTCAATAATGGCTCCAGCTAATAATAAGAATAAATTGATGGAAGTATTTTTGTATAACGTTGAAGGCAAAGAAGGAAAATTCAGGGGAACAAAACGCTGTTTTTTTATTATGTAGTAATTCTAATTGTAATTATAATAATAATATAGTAAAAAGGAAAGAACCCCTCTTTCGTTCATTCGACTGATTGAACTGCAAACTGAAATTGGTTCGAAGAAAATATAAAAGAAGCATATTGTAGATCATTGTTAAGACCAGTAAAACATATGCAAAAGGGGACAACCTCCCATCCTTTATTGTTTGACAGAAGAAAGAACAAAGACATTGGAACAACTTATATTTCCAAAACGAAGTTCAAAAACCTTTCTTGATAACCATTTTTGAGAACATGCTAACTTGCAATGAATTCTTCATAAAACTTTGGTAATGAACTCAGAAATAAACAACTCAACCAAGGAGAAATAATATATAATAGGAAACGACATCTGCGATCAAATCTTTCGAGCAACCAAATTATCTGTTAAAATGTGTTTAGTAATGTGGCGTTGATATCGAATTCCAGGCCACAAAAAATGAGCTTGTGGGCGAGATCCGCAGATGGTGGTAAAGTAACAAGAACACGCAGGGGCTACAATTTCCCTACCATTAAGGGTCAAATCACGAGGCAGGTTTTAGTATTTACATTCCTAGAACGTCCACTCCGGCGCTTCACAATGACCAATGTTCATGTTCCACTGCTACAAACATGTACAGAACGTGGAACTATTTTCCCACCTTGGATCTGCATATCATTAAATTCCCTCCTTAAATTACACAAATTATTTGTTCACTTGCACATCTTTTTGTTCCTTTCTCTTCTAAGCCATTATGGGAAACGAAGCTCATGACCAACAATACTCAAAAAAGTTGCAAGCATTTGCTCACAGCCAAAAGCACAAGCTGAAGCCTATTATGCTACTCATACTCACCAACCTTGCCACCATTTACATCTTCACTGGTCCATTTAGTTTCTTGTACCACTCCTATACAAGTCCTGGTGACTCAAACTCTATCTTGCAGGAACTCAACTCCACCAAAGCTCAACTTGCTGCCACTCACTCACTCTTGTCTGAACTGCACCACAGACTCAACTCCTCTAACTTACTTGTCCAGGCACTGCTTATCGACCTTACGCGTCAACAAGAAAAGCAATCCAACAGTGCTGATCAGAATCAAGTGAGTAGGAAGTTATGGAATGATGAGCTTAGTTTTGCACTTGGCCCTCACAAGCTCCCTTTTGGGTACTCACCAATGATAGGGTCAGATGAGATTCACACACCTGTTGCAGCATTCTGCATGCAGCTCCATGAGGAGTTAAACCGATATATGAAGTATGAGATTGGAGGGGAGTGCCCTATGGATTATGAGCTTGCACAAAGGCTCATGCTCAAAGGGTGTGAGCCTCTCCCTCGTAGGAGATGCCACCCCAAGTCTCCTGCAAATTATGTGGAGCCAACACCTTTGCCTGAGAGCCTCTGGTCAACCCCACCAGACACCAGCATTGTATGGGAGGCTTATGCTTGTAAAAGTTATCAGTGCCTTGTTGACAGAAAGAACAAGCCTGGCTCATACAACTGCAAGAGTTGCTTTGATTTACAAGGGGAAGAGAGGAGTAGGTGGATCTTTGATGATGGTGGACTTGGTTTTGGAATAGACCAAGTTCTTGCAACCAAAGCTGCAGGGACAATTCGAATTGGACTTGACATTGGTGGTGGAACAGGAACTTTTGCTGCAAGGATGAGGGAAAGGAATGTGATCATCATCACTAGCACACTGGATTTGGATGGTCCTTTCAACAACGTCATTGCATCAAGGGGTTTGGTACCGATGCATATTAGCATCTCTCAAAGGTTTCCATTCTCTGACAACACACTGGACATTGTACACTCCATGGATGTGTTGAGTAATTGGATACCAGACACAATTCTTGAGTTTGTACTATTCGATATATACAGGGTGTTGAGGCCAGGTGGTCTGTTCTGGCTTGATCATTTCTTTTGCTTTGCGTCACAACTCAATAAAACTTACGTGCCTATGTTGGATCGAATTGGATTCAATAGATTGAGGTGGCACGTTGGAACCAAACTTCATGGTGGGGCTCACAAGAATGTGTTGTACATTTCATCCCTAATGGAGAAACCAATGACTTGAGGTAAGTGTATGAATGCATAAGATTACTTAGGGAAGTTTTTCTTTTATCACCTTGCGAGAAAATGTTAAGATCTTGACTAGAATGGAAGTTCTTCTAAATTTATATTGTACTGTTATCAAGATAACTAGTACTTCACTCCTACCAATTTCTTGCACTTGTGGTGACTGTAGTGAGTTTCATAATCTTCCAACCAAATTATGAGCAACCAGGACAATAGAACTGATTAATGACGATAAAGGTTTTGATACTTGGTGGCTAAGTACTGCAGGTTTTATTTTTGTTGAACTGAGACATTATCAAGAAAACATGTGGTGCCACTTATTTACAAATTAAGTAAATATTCTTTATTAGAAGTAAATTTTATGCATCCATTGATTAGATTACAGATGGTGTAAAAGAAAAGCCATTGAAATCATTCATAAATTGACAAACAAACCACGCCCATATACAAAAAAAAGGGTCTATATTCGTATGCTCCATATCCGAACCTATATTCTTTCTACATTTCACATCTTTAGAGGGAGAGAGAAGGAAAATAAATGATCTAAAAAGGAAACATGAACCATGATACAGACTTATACTTTGAAGCTAATAACTACCACAAACTCTAATTCTAAATTTCTACTTTACTTTTTTGGCCTAGAAATGCTAATAAACAAACGCGTCTTGACTTCAATCTTGAGAAAAATACTTAACTTAACTATGCTCACTTGTTGAATACAAATTTTCTGCACTTGAAACAACAGATTCATTGCTGTAAAGGTGGTCTTGTTGGGAACTCACTATACTCACCTCATGAAATCTATGACTGGATGAAGAGGATGCCGCTAATTCAGATGTTAGGTTCAAACCGAGAGATCGCAACATTTCTTCAATTTCTTTAACCACTTCACTCATTGTGGGCCTGTCGACTCCTGAATCTTGAAGACACTCCATTGCAAGGTCAACAAACTTCTCAAAACCCTGCAGTGTTGATCCTGAACAAATGGCTGGATCAATAATTTCGTGAAGACCATACAAGTCTTTTGTCTTATCTATTGTATTCCTGACCACTTTCACAATGTATTTCCCTCGTTCTATTGGCCTTTTTGCAGTAATTAGCTCCAGCACTAGCACTCCAAAACTATAAACATCACTCTTTTCAGTCAACCGCTGACTAGTATAATAATCTGGATCCAAGTAGCCCTGCATCAACAAATTGAACTCATTCTCATCAGTCATCACTAAAGTTCAATGAGATCTTCTTCAAGGAAAAAGATTTTAAACTAGATTTTGCTCCAGACAGATGATGTGTTTTCCATGTCTTGGTATGTGTTGCACTAAGAGCTTAGATGCTTACATAAACTCATGAGAATTCTCAATTCAGAAAAAAATTACATTAAAATTATTTTAAAACTCTGCAAAAGCATGCAATAAATGATATTCTACCTGCATGTATTTGAAAACTTTCAATCAGTTATTTGGCTGCTTATTTTATAGCAAAAACTCGTAGAAGATATATATTTACAAACCATTGTTCCTTTAACTTGAGTGGTAACATGATCATCATCATCTAAGATGGACTTAGAGAGACCGAAATCAGAGACTTTAGCATTATAGTTCTCATCTAGCAAAATGTTGTTTGACTTGATGTCCCTGTGTATAATAGGGGGATCAGCATGTTCGTGAAGATAAGCCAAACCCCTGGCAGTACCAAGGGCTACTTTCAGCCTTCTGCTCCAGCTCAACGTGATTCCACGTTTCCCTGCATATATCATATGATTGTTATTACTATTGGGTATCAGACCAGCAGCACAAACACTCAACTAAAATAGAGATGAGAAAAATAACACCGACAATAAGCAAGTCAAAATCAACTCACCAATATACTCAAATCCTATCCCTAGTGACTTTGAGCCTATAATAACCCATCAAGTTTCAATTCCTTGAATCCTTAACAAGCAACCATGCATTAAGTTCAAGAGTGTTAAGATTACTAATGAATCATGTTCTATTCCTAGATACAAGCTCTATTAGGTATTTAATTTTAGTTCTAGGTTCAAAAGAGATTTTTCAACACCTCCAGAATCACAAATCATGCATGGATGTCCAAACCAAAGCAAGCATTAAGCTTGGAATTCAAATACTAACATTGAAATGAAAAAACCTATGTATTAACAACACAAATTACACAAGAATTCAGTTTATTACATCTAATATCAACAATTAGGATTAGCTCTCCATGGTGGAGAACCTAACATTTACAATTAGAAGGGGAAAAAATGGAAACCAAAAAGAAGATGCAAATCCTCTCCCAAGGTTCTTGGTAGCCACTCCATGCTCCAATTGCGCCTTTCATTTACATTTCCATCTCCCAATCGCAACCCATCTTCCTCTCCAACCCCAAAAGGGGGAAAAACCACTATGAATGGAGGAGAAGACCCAAGGAGGAGTGGGAGAGTTTCCCAACACCCCTAGCAACTTCCAAAAGGCTCTCCAAGCATCCCAAAAGTGTTTCTCTATCGTGCAAAATGAGAAATCTCCAAAACCCTCGCGAGAAACATGTTTAAATATCCATTTTCGACATATCAACATTGTCACCGCCTGGCGCCATCTCAGTAAAATTGTGAAACAGGCAACTCCAGGGAGTCACCGCTTGGCGGCATTCCTCCACCGCCAAGCGCCGCTGGCCACTGCCTAATCACCGCCCGACGGTAGGTTTTACAAATTGAATGGCGCTCAACCCCACTTTTTCACCACTCAGCCTTGCGGGCGCTCAGCCTCACTTGCCACCGCTTAGCCTTGTGAGCGCTCAGCCTCACTTTCCACCGCTCAACCTTGTGCAATTTAACAACATACTGTACTTGAAGCATTGGGCGTGATTCCGGTGGCGCTCGACGCGAGTATTTACTTCAAATTGATCTTTTCTTTTCCAAAACATGCTCCCTCGAGTTCTTATTTGTTTTCTTCTGCCACAAATGCTTCCTATTAACTTATTTAACCCTCTCAAAATAGAGATTATAGGTAAAACCATCATAAAATAACTAAAATACAAAATCGTACAAAATACATTAAACTTGAAAATATAACAAGATAAAAACTAGAAAAAGAGTTGATTTATTCATGAAAATAAACACGCAAAAATAGGTAAAAATTGACGTTATCAGGAACTCACAGGCGGTACCCCTTCACATTGTCAGCATAGCCCAAACACTTAATTTTCCCTAGTTTCCAGTTCTACTCAAGCTTTGGATTCCTTGAACTGGTAACAACACATTTGACTTCCTCTTGACATAGTACACCCACGATCTTTTGGAGTAAACTTTGATCCTCCTAGGGATAACTCCGGTGATTCCTTCACATCAGAATGAACCAAGTCTTCTTGTGTTTTCTTTTTCTAGTAGTCAAAAATCTTCGATCTATGTTTGTTGGCTTATCACACAGTGCTCATTGCTCACGTAGAGGTAAAATAACCTTCTTGAGCCCGAGTAAGAGATTACGTTCCGCCTAGATTTGCAAACTTGGCTCTGACTTATACCCAAGTCTACGATGTCACATCAACACCACTTCTTCTTGACTTGTCGATGCAACCATTGCATTAGCTTCCTACAACGTATCTCCCATAAGCACATACACATCTGCCATGATCTTCTGAGCTTTCATGACTTACCAAATCTCCTCTCTTCTTCACAGAATACCTCCATCCTCCAAGGTACTTGCCATACAACCTTGTGAGGTTGATGCCTCAAAGTTCTTTCCTCCATTCTTCCCGTGTCGACAATCTTTCTTGTCATGTTCTCTCTTGCCACAATGGTAGCATTTGAGATGCTTCTTACTTTGAGATCTATCATGAGACTGACTCCCATTAGATCCAAACTCTGTTGATCTACCTCTCATCATCACCAAAGCCTGCGTTTGGTTTGAACTTTCCATCATATCTACTATGTTTCTTCACCTGGATTCTTCTTTAAGAATTGCTTCGGCGACATCCTCAAAGTGTAGACGACCTTCAATATTATTATTTGTAATATTGATGATGAGTTGATCATAAGAGTCAGGTAAACTCTACAATAGAAGCTCCATGCGTTCATTTTCAACTATGTTGAAATTTGTCGCTGATAGTTGGGCAAACAAAGTGTTCAAGTGGTTGATGTGGCCTGTCACCATCGTGGACTCACTCATTCAAAGAGTGTAGAGTTTCCTCTTCAAGAATGTTATCATGTGAAGAGACTTTGCCTCATAATTTTATGATGGCATCCCTCTTCAAGAATATTCTTGTGTGAAGAGATTTCGCCTCATATAATTTTATGAGGGCATCCCAAATCTCCTTTGCTATGTCTTTGTCTACCACATTGGATACTACCGAATCTGCCATTGCTAAGTACAAATTCACAATGGTGTTGTTGTCAATTTTTTTCCACTTTTGATCCATCATTTCTGCAGGTTTTCCTTCAATTGCAACTATGCAATTGTCCTTTCTCAAAGTTGCCTTCATCTTTAATTTCCTCCACAACGAGAAATTATTCCCGTTGAACCTCTCCATGTCATATTTTGTGGCCATAGTTTTTGAAACCAACTTATGCCCAAGCCCATGCGGGTTTTCCTTCAATTGCAACTATGCAATTGTCCTTTCTCAAAGTTGCCTTCATCTTTAATTTCCTCCACAACGAGAAATTATTCCGTTGAACCTCTCCATGCCATATTTTGTGGCCATAGTTTTTTAAACCAACTTATGCCCAAGCCCATG
>Ga0214542_1004057_pt1 | contig 29287 bp, 14 predicted proteins | sample CNSS1metaG_FD_160096 | JGI IMG/M metagenome (GOLD analysis project Ga0214542, IMG submission 160096) | Root nodule microbial communities from cowpea collected in UCLA plant growth center, Los Angeles, California, USA - CNSS1 | ecosystem: Host-associated > Plants > Roots > Nodule | place: USA...
GAGAATTAAAAATATTGACAGACATTAGGCCTCGGGTTTGAGTGAACCGAGGCATAATGTAAGTTTTTGCCTCGGGTATTGAAATAACCGAGGCATTAAAGGTTGAAAAATTTCAAAATTGCCACCGTGTGTTTATACGTCTCGTTTGCTGTACAATCGAGGCATAAAGAGCGAGTTAAAAAGTCAAAACTGTAGTAGTGTTAATACCTATATTCCCAAAAATTAATTTGAGTGGGATCCATGTTTATTCAAGCAAAACGAACATTTTGATAAAGATGGAATCCCTGTCTAATCTGTGATGAGCATATCAAATATTAAGGGAGATATCTTTTTCAAATTAAATAAATGTTGGATGGAAGTTAGATAACTATTAAACAAAATACGTACAAATAAACACTATTAGTTGGTGCCTATTCCCTCAAATGATTGAAGCAAATTAGTTTTACTAGTCAAGGTACATCATGTCTCAATCATTTTATTCTGATATCACATAATAATGCAAAATAAATTACTAGTAAAAAAATAAAACACAATGTGTTTAGATTTACAACGGTTGATATCAAACACGTAGAAAATTATATACTAATACTAATACATATAAAAACTGAAAAATTGCTAAACGATTTCCTATTTTTCTTTTAATGTTTAAATGAATTTTCACAAGCCACCTTTATCAGATTATTTTTTCTTTTTACATTTATTTTGTATCTTGTATTTGATATTTTTGAATATAAACTTTTTCTCGTGTGTTGTGTTGCTATCTCATGTTTTGCATAAGTTGTGCATTAATTATGTATTACGCGATAAAGACACGCGTAATTACAATGTAATTAATGGGAAGACATAGTCGCATGTGGCTTGTCTCAACTATTAATATTAATTACGTGTGTGTGATTTGGACAATAAAATTTCACTTAATACTAATATTAATTAGTTTAAGAGAAACATCTGATAATAAAAAATATTTATATATAATCACTTCCTTTGTCATTAAAGACTTCTTTTCTTTCTTCTATTTTTAAAACTTTCTATTCTGCCAATGTTTTAAAAATAGTGCTGATATAATATTTTTAAATAAGTAAAGAATATGAAAAAAATAATATGTATTAAAAATTTAAATATGGGTATAAGTCTTCGTTATATGATATCTAAAAATAGATACCATATAAGATAAAATACATATAAATAATGGCTATCTTTTACCTTATTAAAGTCAAGTTTTATTGATACTGTATGTTATTGATAAATTCATCCCTTTAAACCCATCGATATGCAAATTCACGAAAGATTAAGAATAGTTAATATAGTTTATTAATTTTGTGATAAAATATTTCACATATTGCATTTGTTACTTTTATTTTGTGGCTTTGTGGTGATGAATGAAGATGCATAGCAATTATAACGTTGTTGTCTTTATTATGTGGCAAAGGATGATTTGATTATACATTTAATAGAATTTGTACCTTTGGGCTGAGAATTGGAGTGGCTGGGTGGCTAGCATGGCATAGGTGGCCCATTATCATGTGCAGGTGTCTGTTTTCTGCAACTTCATCTTCATCCATCAAGTAGACAACCTTTTCAGATATCATTCTTCTCATCATCTTTGTCTTTTATATCACACTGTTCATCTTAAAACTCTTATTTTTTTAACTTTTATATCGAATAGAAATAAAAAATTGAGATATATGTATATTCTGAGATCATAATTATTTTATTATTTGAAATAATTAATTTATTTTTTATGAATTTATAAAATAAAAGTATTTTATTACAACAAATAGTAATTAAGTAACTTTGTTGTTTAAATATAATACATCACTTGATCAAAATCACACAAAGAATAAAGATTAAACTAATAATAATATAATTTTAATATAGATAGTTCATCTTTTGAACTTCAATATATGTTAGATGGTGATAAAAATATTCATAGCAATTATATTAAATTATTATATTATAGTAAATAAAATTTATTTATACAATTATAATGATAAAATTACACGTATGATAATGAGTTAAAAAATAAAAATAATTATATCAAAATAGTATCGTACATGATTAAAATAAACAACAAATAAGAATATTAAAGAAAATGATCAAATGTTTGTCTTAAAAACAATTTGGAGACTATAGAATAAAATCGCACAAAGAAAAACAATTGTATAATTAAGGGTATGATAAGATAAAAAATATCTTAGAGATTAATAAAACTTTTCAAATATGAACCTAATCAATTGTTGAAAAATAAAGAAAATTGTTTGAACGAAACAAATGAGTTCTTCAAATGAAACAAAAATTAATAGTAATAGAATAAAAAAGATAATTTTTTTATATTACCTAGTAAATAAAATATTTATACTATTAAATACTTAAATTGAAAATATTAAATATTTTCATATAAAAAAATATACAATAAATAAAAATATTTAAATATGAACGATAAAAAATATTTAATTAACACATAATTATGAATATACACATCACATCTTTATATACAACTGAAAAGTATTTTCCATAATCAACACAATAATTTGCCGTCCAAACGAAACGATTTAGTAAAATATCCGTATGGACGAGTTTGTTCCTCACCCCTACTTTTATGTTTCAACTAAACTATTCGATTCAAATGGCAATGATTTGGGTTTATTAGTGAGAAACTATGAGAGAATATTATATTAAATTGTAACAAAATGGAACAGTGACAGAAAGATTCCATGGTTGTAGCAGGTATTGATTAATTAGCCGCAAAACAAGCTTTGAAAAATGGGTGCAATTTTCTGGTTTGGAAGATTCGAGTCATCCATATATGAACTGGTAGACATTATAAATGTAGCCATATTCTAGGGCAAACAAAATCTTTGCACATTCATTGATTTTGGATCAAATTTTAGAAACAAAAATCCTCAAATTACCATGAGAAGAAAAGTGTTTAAAATGATATAAATAAGATTAATTTATAATATATAAATCAAAATATATTATACCGTATGACCTATTAATATTTTCAGTCAAATTTTCGATCAGACGGTTTAAGGATAGGTGGTCGAAGACCGTCCACTAAAACGGATAATTTTGTGAGTTGTAAATGTAACAAAATCATTTCAAAAAAATTGACACATCAATAATTCACGAAATTATTCGTCTATAACGGGTGATCAATATATTGACATAAGTAATATAACTTTAATTTAAATTAAAAAATAATAATTAAGTACGATTGAAGTGATGTTTGATCTGTATATTATTTTTCTTTTACAGAAGTTGTGTAAAGTCAATATATATATGATTTTGTTTTGATAAATTTGAGATTGTATTATGCATACACAACTTTTAATAAAATTGTGTTACATAAACATGAGTTATCTATATACGTAAAATTTGATAATTTTAGGAAAAGAATACATTAAAATGATGGAAAAACTGAGTTTGTAATACATAAGTTAAGGTATTAAGAAATGAAAAGTGTATATATGACATAAATTAAGGTATTAGGAAAGGTTTTGATGGATAATGATGTTTGGAAGAGAATTGGCATATAAAGAGTTAATTTTGACAAGAGCCATGGAAATTGGCAATGGTACAGGATTCGAGTGGTTTAAGATCTGACAATGGTCAATCAAACAAAAGTGTAAAGGCTTTTGCCCATTCTCCAATCAAATTATTACCTCTTCAATCATTGACCTACATATATATCTATTATTCTTCATATGGAAATCTTCTCCGATCAATATTTATATGCTCTTTTATTGCTTGGGTGGGAGCAAAAATTCTATCACAACATTATCAACTTATTCTATAAATATTTCTTTTATTATCATTACATTCTGAGAAACAATTAAAAAGTAAGAATAAAGAGTAACCTCTTATACCATTCTTCGAATATTATTATTATTATTATTATTATTATTAATAATAATGTGAGAAGAGTTTAAATTATTTCAATAATGTATTATTCTTTAGTGATTAATTTTTCTAAACTAAGACACTACTAATGTATCAATTTGATAATGAGTTGAATCCAGTTACAAAATTTTTTATTCACTAAAAATTATATTAGGTTATAAATTGATCTATTTTGAATTTGAGCAGTGAATCAACTTATAAGATTTATGTTAACCCACTTTTACACTCCTATTTAGAGATGACAAAACATATCAATTTGCACAAACTAAAATATCAAGTGCTTACTTTACCAAATGAATAAAATTTAATAATATATTGAAATAAATTAAAGTCTAAAGTATTTATTTTTCGGCAAAATAATGTATTTAAACATAAATAATGAAATTCATAAAATGTTAGTCAAACTGCAAATGGTATTTTTCCAAAATAGTGTGCAAGGAAAAAGATAATAGTTGCTCACATTTATATGCTATAATATAAGAATTAAACTTTTCCTAATTCACTGACAAAATTACTAAATAGGATAATTTTTTTATCTTTTTATAGAAATTACAAGAATAAAGTAATAAAATTTTAATTTTTTTTCCAAAAATAAGTTGTTTGTCAAAGTTTGTGAAAAAAAAATTGTCAGTATATTTTCCTTCTAACAATCATATCAATGAAAAAACAATCATGCCAACACTACACACAATACACATATAACTGGTCAAAATCTTTTTTATTTTGCCGGTGCAACATATTCTCATGTACATATCAATGAAAATTGATGGTTTTCTAGCTCGGGTTTATTTACTGCATCATAGTTATTACATAAATAAACGATGAACTAGAAATGTCAATTTTACATAAATCAGATAGCTGCAGATTAAGTTTTGAAGTGTCTAAGAACTCTTGTCAGCAGCTTTTACCAAGGAAGTGAAGTTCAACCTGAAAATAATCATTCAACATTAACAAAGAGAATTAAACACCAAAAGAAAATAAGTTTAAAGTAAAAGTAGGAATATGAAAACCATGACAAGTACAGTGTTAATAATGGAATATACCTGATAAGAGGCTTCTTCACCGGTGCAGGTGCAGGAGGCACAGTTAACAATGGTGCTGTTAGCTCAGCAGACTTTTGCGAAAAGGAAGAGAAAAATAGAATTGTAAGAACCAAATGCTACTGCATGGTAAAATAACTTTGATATTTTCATAAACATACTATGCTACTGTAATGACTCATCTAAATTCAGAAAAGAACCTATCAGATTCATGTGACATATATCATATAATCTACATTGACTCCAAATAACCTCATCAAACATTTGTATATACTCGTACTACATAACATTGAAAAAAATGCAAGCAAATTCGCTCTACAACTTAGTCATATAAAAGTACAACAACCAACAGCAGGAACCAGACATAGTGCATGCAGCTGTACTATAGAAGGCGGAATAGCAAACAAGTCTAAAAAATTTGCAGTTACTATGCAGATTGGACTGAGGTTTGTGCAACTTCAGTACAGGAAATGGCAAGCAAATTAGGGAAGTCTGGCATTTACTATTTACAAATGCTATATATTCTATTGAAAAATTTAGTATTTTTTTTTTCTTTTCCGAATTTAAGGTATAAAAAGAGGCCAACCTCAAGCTCCTCCACGCCCTCATTGGAGCATAAACTAGAAGAACAAGTAGTTTCCATATAAACAACTGGCTCTTCTGTCACTGCAGGCTTTAAGACTAAAGATTCAGAAATGTTTTTCATGCTCCCAGTAGTATCTTTGACTTGATTTCCATACTGAGTGTCATCTTCAAGTTCTTCAGGTTCTTCTGGAAAGGCTTGATGTGCATCATATGGTCCGGACATAATCTTTTCAATGGCTAGTTTTTCTTCTTCTTTAGAACTAGATATATCAGTAGCAGCAATCATAGGGTTCACTTGTTGGTTGCTTGCCACAGATCCATTGGTCACACTATCCCCAGGAGGAATCTCCCCTTGAGATCTCAGACAAAGTTTCTTGCTCTTTTGTCCGTCAATACTATTGACTTCTGATTCATCCCATTTAATAGGAGTCATATCTTCATTAACTTCCCTGCTAGGGGGAGGTAAAGATACAGGGGACTTGGAATTCTTTGAACTATTATCCATGTCGTCCTCTGATCTCCTTCTCTTTTTCACATCATCTGCTCCAACAGCAACTCCTTTACCTCCTTGAGATTTTTCGGCTTGACCGTGACCAGAAGCCCTTAGTTTTGAACTTTGTTTATTTTCAGCAGATACTTTTGATGGGCCTGAAGGCCGGACACCACCGGGGAATATGTAGGCAGGTATGTTACGGCGTTTCACATGGGACACATGAATATCCATACCAGGTTTCCATAGTGTGTAAGCATTGACAGAATGCTTGAATTCTTCAACAGTTAGCCTTATATCAAATTGTTCACCTTCATTCACTGGAACTCCTTGCTTACGCTGCAGACCCATGAAGTAACAGTGATGAAAAGATCTAGACTTGTCTGAGAATTCACCAGGATGTGGATGACATTGAAGCATGCCATAAGTGTGCCTCTCAATCTAGAAGTTTTAAGAACAGCCAAATTAGTTGTATATGATTTGGAAACAGAGTATACACAGTTGTATGCAACCCCTTTGAGTAGAAGGCAATGTTACTTAACAGTGTCATACCTTCAATGTTAATTGGCGGAGACGAGACTCAACCCAGCCTTTCCATTGTCTAAGGTCATCTGCATTCTCTGCAGTTATGTCTATCTGTAGATAATTCTTGTAAGATTCAAAAAAGGGATAAGGCTCAAAAAGAGTATTCCAATTGGCCTTGCTAGCCTCCATAGCCTACAATTACCACAAACATGAAACTTATGAGATCCACCAAAAATTTATATTTAACAAAAATCAAAGCCAAAACGTATTGATTCCCACAAGATATTGTTTCTTCCCGAGTTACGATATTCATTACATTTAAGAAAATTTCCACCAACCAACCAATTTCCAATCCTTATCCCATCTAACATGGATCGATAACCACTCTTTTTGTTAAAACTTGAATACTGGTAAAGAAATATAAACATATTCATTACCTATAAATCAAAAGCATAGGCAAACTTCCTAAACAAGTTAATTTACCTTAGATATCTAGCATAATTTCAGTATAACTGCCCCACTGCCAAATCATCTGATCATGGAAAATCTAACATGAAGACCCTAAATGTCAAACCATGTTGAGGCAATGGTGAAGTCCCCCTTACAGTTAATGGGATGAACCGGGTGAAAAACAATTTTGTACAAAATTTATTTCAATTTCCAAACTTTATGTTTCTATACATTGAACTAGACTGCTTGGTTGAGATTTTTCCAGAATTTTCGAAGAAAACATTCTTAAAATCATGAAACCATACCTCACATATTTCACTTCCCCTCTGAAACTCATCTGACATAACACGTAATGTACTTGATGTCACATTGTAAGTAGAATTCATGCAAGGATAAGCAGGAGTAATTATAGGCATTAGATGATATCTATCCTTGGGATTTCTTCTAGGATCCCAAACTGGTAGTCCAAGAGATCCTTCTTCAATAGCACAAAGCATGACTGGATTTGGCCATCGCCATTGAGTATACACACGAAAGAATCGTGAAACTAACATATTAGGCAGTGCATTAGGATATAACTGGCATATTCGAGCAACAAGCAATGCCAGATTTATACCACCAAGAAAACCAGCAACCTGCCCAGGAAATAGCAAAAGGATGAATAGGAAAATCAGCAGAGTGTGTCAAAAACATAGTGAAAAAATGTAGAACAGCAAACAAGCCATCCTGTGTAATAAATAATAAATAATGTTATACATTTGAATAAACACCACGACGCTTTGCCCAAAACCTCATGCATCTCAATGTTGTGCGAAAGGTCTGCTTTCAGAAACAGAATACAATCAGTATGATAATAATGCCACAGAAAAGCTGAACACAGAGAAATCTATGGAAGTACAAACTTCATATCCACCACCTGAATATTTGGAACCAATCGCAGGACCTGATCAGTTACTCTGCAACCATTAAGACTAAGAACAGTTTGTTCATCAACATTTTGTAATATTGATTCCTGTGATATATCCAAGTCCTGCAGAAAAAAAAAATCCATTGTTATTAAATGGTAAACAAAAGGCAAGATACAATTTACACTTAAAGATTCATAAAGCCTAAACAAAACACGTATGGGGGAAAGGAGATGTATCCACATCTGTAGAAGTTTAATTTTCAAAGGAACTAAGGAGCATTTGGTTTTAGAAAAAAATAAAATCATTTTCTATTTCCTATTTTTAAAAGTCTGCATAGGACATTGTGAAAAAAGAAAATAAAAAATTGTTTTCACTATTTCCTCAAACTTTTGAAAATAGGAAACAAAGTGAAAACAGGGTAGCATTTTTATTTCAGTAAGTAAACAGCCCTTAAGGGTCTGATACACCTAAATGTTCTATTATTGAGCTAAAAAATAAGTTGCTTCTCTAATAGCAATCACTGGTGAAATATCTGCTATGATCCAGTAACGGTTCAGGGAGAAAAAGAGGATACTATCAAAATGTCATTTAAAACACCGGGCATCTCTCATATTTTGTGATCTTCTTCAATACAGAATGCTTTCAAATTGTCTAAAATTCTGGGAAGGAGATATGGAGAGAAAACATATACAGGAACAACAATTGTACCTAAAAAAATGTTATTTGTTTTTGCATAAAATATAAATCACTTACTTCAGGAATAACCCACAAAGCTAGTCTTGCATACAAGAGATCAACTGAAACACCATTAAACTTGAATTTCATCACAGGGACGTGAGCATCAGGCACAGGGTGCAATTCTGTTACTTCTTGCATCTCAGATAGCATTTTCCCAAGCTCACCAAAGAAATCGTCCTGAGGCCAATTTAAAAACTTTAGCTGATACAAGATATGACCTGGAAAAATTTCATGTACACAATAAAATGGCAAGAATTATCATACATCTCTGGTTGCATGTCTAGGACCCACACAAAGAGTATCTATATCAGCTCCAGGGCCATGCACCTACAGAATTTGGAGAGGAATTTTCAGTAAAACAAATGTCACCAACAAAAAATGTTTCAATATATTGGATTGCATAGCCTTTGATCTCAGTTTTGGTCCTAATTTCATATTGTTTTGTTGTTTCTCTGCCTTACACTCTGCTTCAGGGATGGATTATATTTGCCCCCACAACCTCAGCAAATTTTCTCCTTTTACAACCCAGTACCCATTACCAACGTTTCAGGAACTAGCTGAAAAATATCTCGATGGAACTGTGATGAAGTGCCTGTTTCATGTTCCTTCAATTCAGAGTCTCAGATCATTTTTCCAGACAAGCTTTCTCCAGCAGGATGCTTGGATACAATAAAAATGCAACGCAGAAAGAGTAAATTGTGTTTACACACTAATTAAAGAGACAGGAACATAATAATAGCTTCATACCCCTAACCGATAAGAGCCGAAGGTGAAAATCTTGGCATTTGCTTCTTGAACCAGTTGTTCATTGAACCCCTTTCCTCGGCTGATGTTCTTGACCCAAATCTTCACAATCTAATTCATGTCACAACGGCACAATCAAAACAAGAATACTCACAAGGATGTCCACAACATTTCCAAGCATTTTTCATTTTTGGGTGGACAAAAGTTAATGAAACAAAACAGCATTAAACACAAAAACAAAATTCAACCTGGTCCAGCCTGCCAAGAACTTCCTCCCTACCCACAGCCTCCTCCTGACTCTCGTACAATCCAACACCTTGCAAGTACTGAACACCCAGAATCCATATTCAGCATTAAGTCAGTTCAAAAGCTCTAAAGCATACATACATGAATTCAAAATAAGTGCAAACAGAACCTTCTCAAGTTCACGCGTCTTGATCACATCATCCTCAGATGGTCCAGCCAACGAAATAGGCTCAGTTATGCCTAATCTTTGTTGCCCACTATTCTGATCGCTCAATCCAGGGATCCCCATGAACAAACAGGGACAGTTTTTTTTTTCCCTTTCTTTTTTTTTTTTTACTTTTAATAATATCTTTTTTGTTTCAACGATAGGGAGAGAGAGCAGCTGTGAGAGTTATCAAATATTGATGATATTTTTCAATTTTTTTCCCAATAAAATCAAATAAAACAAGATGATACAACTAGAAGAGGAAAAAATTAAAAAAGAAAAAGAAAAAACACAATAGCAACGCTGTGATAATTGTTGATTGTACACTATTTGGGGGAAATGTTCAAAGCCATGAACTTTTACCACAGAAACACGAAATAATAAAAGGGAAAGCAATTACAAAGCCACCCAAAAGCATTTCATTGCAAACGATAACCTAGACAGAGTACAAAGCTTCTACGGGACTTCAAATTTTGAAACCCTAAAGTACTAAATAAGAACCTAGCAATCGCGAGACCCAGATGAATCAGAACTGAAAAGGCTTCATCTTGATGAATTCTTGAGGGTGCACCACTTCCACCGGAGTCGAATTGAACCTCAAAACCTTCAATTGCAGAATATATATTGAATTATTACATGTTTTATCATATAAATTAAAAAAAGAATACATTTCAAAAAGATTAAAAAGAAAACCTGTACACAGAGGGAGAAATGCTTACAGATAGAAGGAGAAAGTCTGGATGTGGTTTGGGTAACAGCTTGTTGATGAACCACTTTGGACAATGACGAAGATACACGACAAATAAACCAATTCTACTAAGCCTTGTGATGCTTGTAGTGTTATATATATAATATTATACGGTAAAACATTTCCTCTCGAAGAAATATTTTTCCATTTTCCATAAAAAATATTTAATTTAGATTTTCTGTTTTTAAAGATTTTCTAGGGTTCAGTCAAAGAAATAGTATGCTCTCTATCTTTATAATCTTTTTTGATAACTCGATTTTCTAATTTAGAAATACTCTGATTTTAATTTTACAAACATCAACTAAATAAAATTTTATTTTTATAAAAGATTATCTCAACCATTTATAAAAACAAAAATAGACGTTTCAAAATTTTAAACAAAGTAATAAACGGGCCAGAATGACTAAAATTAAACTTTACAACTCAAACATTTTATAGATACGATAACATATTTTACATTATGCAGTATAATTTACGAAGATAAAAGAAAATAAAAATTTATAAATTGAATAATTTCTCTATTACACTAGTATACATTTTTTCCACTTTCAATAATTTAGAAAAAATGGAAAATAAAAAATCATTGGAAGTATAAGTTTTCAAATTTTACTTATTTATATTTATTTTCTTTTTATGCACTTTTTTTATGTTACTTTTTAAATAAATGTGATTTTAAATTTTTTTACGTTTAATTATATTTTTATTTTTAATAATATTTAAATATAATTATTTTATTATTTATTTTTTTATGTATAGAAAATAAAATATTAATAGATATTTTTATTATTTAAATAAAATAAAACTGTACTAATAATAATTAAAATCAGAATTCGTAAATATTTTATTTAATTATGAACTTTTACTAAATTTAATAATTATTAATTATTCTTAGTAGGTGTCTTTAGAATACTCATTTACAAGATCATTCTTAAAATTACAATTTATCAATGAATATATTTATAATTTTTAAATTGTTTCCTCTTTTAAAACGTTTAATTGCATAGAAACGTTTCGAGTTCGTTAATTAAATATACCTTTATTTCTATAAAAAATTTAATTTAATTTATTTTATTTATTCTAATTTTATTCACTGATTTAACTATTACTTTATAATTTGAAAAACCGGTCCATCTTATTTATTTCAAGATCAATTTTAATATTTCTTATGAATTTACGAAATATTTAACTATTTTATTAATTTTAATGATATAACATCCCATTTTACTAACTTCAAATTAATAAAATAGAACGTTTAATTATAATATTCAAAATATGTAATCCAGTGTATAAAATATATTAATACAACCTTACAAGAGTGACTAACCACTTATTACAACTTTCCAAAATCTTCTACTATCATAATTGATGGTCCTTCATCCTCAAATGTCTCTCTAAACATGCAACTTCATCTGCTCCTACCAAATAGGTGAGAATCGTAAAAAAAAAAAGACGAACAATACAAAACACAAAAGAGGGTAAGCTAGTGTACAAAAGAATTATTCATACATATATTTAAATAATGTCAAAACCCCATAAACATGGTATAAAACATATCTATGTCTATAATCACACAAGTAGTTGACACTAAACTCAATTATCTAAATGCATGTCTTTGATATACGGGGTGTGCACTTGTGATGGTTGTTAAACTCTGCAAAGTCTAGCCATAAGGGGTCATCACTCAACCACATACATGATTAATCTCATTCATGCCTAGGGTCCAATACGTTCCAAGACTAGGATCTTCTGCTACTCTCATCACATAATTGATTCTACTCTACTTGAATATGAATGATTATTAGAGTTCAGTATATCTCTTCCCTAACCATTATCCCATATCAAGGCATACACTAACACCACAGCCATTACCACCAAGAAATTCTCCTTGAAATTCCTTCAACATCATAACTTCACATGTTCACACAACATTTCATACCAATCATCTTATATACCTACAATAACATTTTCACCTTAAGTTATGATAGTAAAAGTCATAAAGCATGCTTAGCATCAATCACAAAACATTTAAAACAATTAAATAGGAGAAACATGAAAAACAAGGCAATTAACGTTATGCATAAAGTACACAAAAATGGTGCAAAACCATTTCTATAACCACAAACTTCAAAACAAAATCCCAAAGTAAATAATTACGTGTCTAGAATCAGTTTGTCAAAATTTCAGTTTGATATGACAGTTAATGAAGCGTAAATCTTAATTTTACCAAGAGGACGCAAACTAGAAAAATAGGGTGGCACCCAGTGTTGGAAAAGTGGTGCCCGATGCCCGACCCCCGACCCCTGGCACCAACTGACTTCTAGCGTCCTACGGTCCAAAAGTGGCGCCCGACGATATCAAGTCAATGGCCTAGCAGCCGACACCACAGTAACGGTGCCTCACGGTGTATCAGAAACAACAATTTGGCGGAAAAATGATGTTGTGTAATTGACTATAATTGGGCACCTTTCCTTTGTGTGTTTTTGATTCCAAATAGTATTAATGAACTCAAAGTTCATACCGAATCACTCAAAACACAAATTCAAACTTTTCTCCAAATCAAGATCAAACACAAATCAAATATCAAATAGTTCAACATACAACTCATCAATTTAACACAAAATATTACAATTAACTACCAAGATGATCAATTCAAAACAAACATAGCTTCCCTTACCTAACAAAGTGACTCCACATACCCAAACAACTCTAATACCACAAAATGTCTCTAATTTCTCATGATGTTTTATCTACACATAGAAATATCACAAGAACGATCATGACATATCATTATGATCATTGATCAACAAAGACTCATATAGAAGATAAAAACCTCACATGCAAGCAAAAAATTCTCACATGCAATAAAAAAAAGAAGACAAAAAAAAAAGGTTAAAACTTAAATTACGTGAACAAAGAAACTAACCAGTTCAATTTGAAGAGCTTGCCACAATGATCACCCGTATGGTCTCAAATCTTCAATCAGGTGAACAACAAAGGAGGATAATCCTTAAAGAGAAGTTAGAGAACTCTAGAAAAATAATTTATAGAGATATAATGTGTTTTAAAATAATGAAATTTGCTTATACTAATTTTATTTATACTAAAAATTTTTAATATTAAAATAATAATATTAAGTAACTCATACATTTAAAACACAAAATATATAACATTGGATAAAGAGAATTATATTCATTTATTTTTTAAAATTTGAACACCGCTGTATATTAAAATTTAAGACAAATACAAATTATAATTTGTGTCTAAATATAAAAACTACAAACACATTTAACTTCTTTTTTGAATATATACACTCATAAAATGAATTAGAAAGGTCATCATTAAGGAGGATGTAGATTCATTAATTCTTAAATTTTTTATTTTAGTTCTATTTTTCAAATACACAATAGAAAAATCAGGAATTAATGAATATTAGATGGTGAGCTTCCAATTATTCTATCATAATAAATCAGGGACTTTAATGTGATAACAATAGTCAAATCAACTATTATTTTTTATAATAAATTCTTACCTTTTTTTTTTCTTTTTATATTTGTAGATTTAATTTAATTAGTAAACAATTCAATCTATGGGCTTGAAAGAGTAAAATATAATAGGTAAAGGTGATTTAGTTAAGGTAGCAAAGAATTGAATCTATGTGCTTGAAAGAGTAAAAAAGAATAGGCAAAGTTGATAAGGAAGAGTAATGAAGAGATTGATGTTTCATAGATTGGGGAGCAAACACAATCTCTCTCTTTGTGATCAAGAAGACACATGCATGGACCAACCATCTTTCCAACAAACCTTTCACTTTCACACCAATCTAGGATTCTTCAACCCACTTACATTACATTTTACTTTCTCCTTCTTCTTAAACAGTATAAATTAAAGAAAAAAGTACGTATTTTGCAGTATCTCTAGCTCTAATCAAGAGTAATTACTAATTAATTTTTTTTTATCAAAACCTCAACACTCAAGAGGTTAAAAATGACCACAAAAAAAGAGAAATCTATATGTAACATAATACAAACTAAATTTAATATATCTTTTATACGAGCTTGTATTGTTTTTCAAATTATTCCAACTTCATTTTGTATAAAGAACACGTTTGTTTACTAAAGAACATTTTGTATAACATTTATAGTAAATCCATTAATTAAAGAAATATTATAACATATAGTTTTATTTAAATTTTATACATTTTATCATAACTATACATAATAACCATAGTAAATTTAATATATTGTATTGTTTAAAATATTAGACCAAAATCACACATTTAAAAAAAAAGACTAAGATAAATAAAAAAGTATAGAAATTGTAATTTTGATTAGAATGAAAAGGTATAAGTAAATTTAATGTTTTAGAAACATAAAATATATTCGATATTTTTTTTTATTATTGATAAGTATGAAAGTAAGTAACAAAATATTTTGCAAAAAAGGATGTAAAATAAATTAATAATCCTCTTCTTGAATCATGATGAATTGAAAGATCCATTGAACTGATCCTAGTGATGCACTATCCCATGATGGCTCCACCATCATAAAACTCACCTAACTCAAAAAAAAAAAAAAAAAACTCTCAAAAACCCAAACTTTTATGGCTATAATTACACCATAATTACAAGGACAAAGATGCAATTACAACAATGAGATTGAATGAATTCAAATTACCTGTCACTTTTACAATTAATAGATTAAAATCAGACAAATAATCAACACAAAAAAAAATAAAAATAAAAAAGTCTTCTTGAAATGACCAATCACAAATCCACAATGTTACATTTCTCCACCCAACCCAACATCATAAAACATTATGTCTTTGTCTTTCCGCAATTTGAGGCAGCCAAATACTCCCAAAAACGCGTCCTTATCTTAGCTGTATAACCCCCATTTCTTCCCAAACATCAAAAGAATCATTAATAATAGAGTAATGTTCTAACTTTCATTTTTTTTTTCTCTATCACATGTACATGTATCAATCATATGTGCAAGATTTTTTGAGAGAAACCGGAGAAGTGAGCTTTTTGGGATCCAAAGTGATGGAACATTGAATGGTTTTGTAGTACTTAGGCTTCACCAATTTCCCAAGCACATAAGCCCTTGATCGTAGCACAAATTTTAGGTTCAATGGCACAGGCACTGTGGGCATACCCGTTGTGCTACTTAGGCTTGCACCACTTCCATACAGAGGGATCTTGTTACCCATCACTGCTACACTCACCAACCTTTGGCTCTTCCTAGATTGATAAAACTTCTTCATCTACAACAACAAAAACCAGCCCAACGTTAGAAAAACAGAAACACCAGACATTCTCTGTGTTGTTGTGGTGTTTGGTTTTCATGAATCTTACATCGCCTGAAGCAATTACGATGTCGGAATAGTAGAGTTCCACGGGTGTGGCTGTGACATGGACCCCGAAAAACGTGCCTGTGTTTCGGTATGTGAATTTCAAAGTGGAATTCATCGTGATCATATCGGTGGTCACACCAGTTGCATCTGAACCAGCTTGTACCCTTAGATCATCAAACTTTATGCTCTGCAAAATGCCCAAAAAATAGAAATAGACCCACTTCAGATCTCATCATAATAACATCAAATTAATCAACACCTACTTCACTTTTCACTCCAAAAATGACATATCGAACTAGAACTTGGCCCACTCTCGATTTCGCTTTAAACACGCGAAATTGATCGACACACAGTTCGTGTTTCATTCTAAGACTGAAAAATTGACCAATGCCCACTTCAGATTTCGTCCCGAACTTCAAAACTGATCATGAACAAGCTCGTATAAATCATTATAAAATAAATAAAAATTACTACGTACCAAGATCCAGTTCATGTTTCATTGTAGAATTAAAAGATTTCAGTCTAAAAACACGAAATCGATCAAGACCCACTTCATGTTTCATTCCAAAATTCAAAATATTATCCAGACCCAGTTAAGATTTTGTTCGAAAATTCAAAAACTGGGAAGACCCAGTTCATATTTCATCCTAAAAAACGCGAAATTGACCAGGACCCTCTTCATATTTCGTATTGAAATTGTAAAACCATTAAGCCCCTGTTCATATTCCACTGTAAAAATGAAAACTTGACCACGACCCATCTCAGACTCCATGCTGAAAACTCAAACCCAATCAAGACCCACCTCACCATCCACACTGAGACGCTCAAGCCAAGGATCAAAACCAAAAACACAGAAGCAAAAACAGAACGGAAATAGACCTTGACGGAGATCTTGGGCTTCATGGGTCTACTAGCGCCCCAGAGGATGAGCGAGAAGAGGGAGAAGAGAAGCAGGAACCCAACAACAAAGGCGAGAAAGTAGCAGCGACGAGGGAGCCCATTGCGGTGATCATCACCTTGGAGAAGGCCTTCCTCTTCAATGACATCGATTTGCTTCCAGGGCTTGAGACTGTGGCTGTGATCCTTCTTGGAGAAGCGCGTGGAGGAGGAGTGGCGCGAGTGGGGAGGGGAGGCAACGGGGCTTAGAACAGGGGTGGAATGAAACGACGTCGTGGCGGTCTTCTCGCCGTCGTGGGAGTCCCGGGACGGACTCTGGACGTAGTAGAGAGGGCGGCGAGGAGGGGAGCGCGTGGGGGAGGACGCGGCGAGGCTTGTTACCTCGGAGTCTGTTTTCGCGTGCATCTTCTTTCTATGTGAGTTCTGTGTTTTCTATGTTCTTTTGTTGTTGTTGTTAGAGAATGCAAAAAAAATGAAGTGTTGTGTATGTTTGTTATGTGTATTGAGTTTTGGTTATTGACCACTGCACATGTGTGTGAATGGACTCAGATGATGAAGATTCTTCTTCTTCTTGGAAGGTCTCTTTTATTACGGTTTTCTTTACAAATAAAATACCCAGATTAATAAATTAATAAATTATTAAAAGTTATATGAGTGTATTAAAAATAATTAGAACAGAATAAAATTTTCAGCATTCCAATAAAAAAGACTAATTTTTTTAAAAGAATACTGCTAAATACATCTTTCATCTTAAAACAACATTCTTATAACTTTTTCTAAAGATGTTTGTTATAGTATTTCTATACATAAATAAGAATAATCAGTTTATAACTACTGAAAAAAGACAGATGAATTTCTAAACAGTAAAGAGTAATTTTGAGATACCAATTAAAAAATGTAAAAGAACCAAATTGCATAAAAGTATACTTTGTATAACTTTCTCAATACACTCGTGTATGATTTTCAGTGAAAAAACAAGTTCTTTTTAATTCTTTAATAGGTACTTAGGTCAAGATTTTTTAATACATCTACTAAAAATTTAATATAAATATCATAACCAATTAAAGAAACATTTTTTTTTCTAAAAATTCTACCTAATTTCAGAGACAATTTAGTATTTTTTTTTTTTAATTTTTAAAAGTAATGATTTGGACAGTGGAAGGAAGAATCTTAACAACTGGAGATTTGAAGTGTTGAGTGTGACACAATTTGTATATTTCTAAAGTACTTCGGTATGCAACCAACCACTCTTTCTTCTCTCATCATCAACTCAATTTTTTTAGTTTTATTATTCATTTCATCTTTATTTGTTTAACAGTGTATTTTTTATTTCTAGGAATTATATTATATCATATTGTTTGAAATAAAAAATAATTGCTAAAAATTAAAATTATCAATAGAAAGTCCTTGAATAGAATATACATAAAAATTATAGTTTTAGATAATTTTCAAAGTACTAGTAAACTATGTTAAACACTTAACGTTAGTCATTTGTTTTAAGAAGTGAATAGTTGACTTGAGGAAATTGTGGGCAATTAATCAAATTCATATATAAAAGTCTAAATAATTTAGAAAATGTCATAATAATACTGCATTAATTGCAAATATTTTGTGATGAAGAGTGGCAATAAAAGTCAACTCAACATTAATTTTTAGTTTTTAAGATTAAAAAGAACAATGATGGTTTATAAAGTTTTTCTTTTTCTTTTTACCAAGTCATGTATAATATTTCCTCCCAACACCCACGTTATTGTGCTTTATAATATCAAGGGTAGTAATAAAAACATGTGAGAGAATTATTATTAAAAGATAGCAGGATGAATGTTGGTGTTAAAGAACATTATGCTTTATTAAATGAGAAAAAAAAACAAGTTAAATATAATAATAAATTAATTAAAGGGGAGCACATGGAAAGAAGAAAAAATAATAAAAAATGGAAATAAATTAATAGTGGAAGAAGACTACAATAATGAACCGACAGTGAGTTGCACATGTCAAAATAATTCAAGAATATTAATTAAAAGAAATGAGAAAAAAATGTTATCAAATATCAATAATATATTTTAGGTATAGTTTTTTTTCGTCTCTATATTTGTTAATTTTTAAATTTAATCTTGATTTCATTAAAAATTAATGAATTTAGTTTCTTCTGTGAACGTTCAGAGTGCGATCATATAACGGTAAAATTAATTGTGGTACAACGTTAAGAGAGTGATTAATTATGTTGTGATTTAACGGTTTTATATTGACTAAAATTGAAAAAAGAAAAGAAAAATAAGATAAAACTATTAAACATATGAATGTGTTTGTTTAAGAGATGTGAATAGTAATATTTTGGAGATTGAAATGTGTTCATAATTGAATTCTTTTTTATTATAATTATGAGATGAAGATACAATCCGTAATTGAATTTATTTTTAATGACTATAATTTTTGCATTGAAATTCGTAACTGAATTTAAATAATTTAATTGAACTTAGAAATTAATTTAAACTATTATGAAAACCATACAATTTTCTAATTATAATTTTAAAACAGCAATGTGTTTAAATTTAAAATAATTAAAATTATACGTAAAATAAGTATAATACGTATTTCATTCTTAGATACATTCTTTTAAGATGCCTTATTCACATCTCTCAATAATATATATATAACTCCTACAACTCTTGTAAAACATAAAAACATAATAATAATATAATAATCTAAATGGTAAACATAGCTCAAGAAAGTAAACAACACCAAAACCTTTTAACAAAAGGCAAATTGTTAAGTACAACTTTCTTCTATTTTGGCTATAACAGAATCATACATTTACATATAGGTATTTGTATAAAAAAACACCAAAATAAAAACAATTGTGTAAAAATAACTGCATCTAAATAACCAAAACCCTAACTAGTATAAGTCCATACATGAATATTAGGTGAAGTTTCTTAAAAGGATCTATTTCTTCTAATTTGAATAGGAGAGGAAGAATGTGCATAATTAATTCTTGCCCCAACCCCAAATTCTGCTGCTATAATGGGTCTAACATCATCCACATCACCCAGTTTCTCCAGAAATTGCAGCAAATCAATCAGAGCATGATCTGTATGATCCCAGTGCCAAGTTTTAATAGGAATTCCATTGTTAACATGAAGTCTAAATACCTGTCATAAACACAAGTTTCAAGTTTCAGCATCATAAACCATTGTTATTTACTAAGAAATATACAGTTTCATGGAATAGAAAGAAATGAATAGAAAAAAGGTGCATCAGAACATTAAAGAACAAAGAAGTAATATATATATACCTCTGGAGAGTTGTCAATGATGAAGACTTTGGCCATATCAATTCCCAGAACTGTGAGATCCTTGAGGCAGTGACCATCTTCCCATTTGCATGAATCTCTGTAGAATCTTCGGGCAAAAAGCTTCTTATGAGGATCAAGAACATCAAGCAATTTTGCAGAATATGAGCTTGTACTAGCTGTGAAAATTACGACTTCAAACATCTCTGATACTTTTTCTAAAAACTCTTCAAGAAAAGGTCTCTTTCTAACATATACAGTTCTGGACTCTCCATCACTGATCATTGTGAACGAGAAGTCAGAATCGCGTGGAAACGGAGAAGAATGAACCAAAGTTTCTGCGTAGAACAGTATAAACTTTAAGAATGGCACTAATTCAAAAATAATGAATACTTGATCAATAATGAAAAAACAAGAATTGTAACAGATGAGAAACCCTAAGAGTTTACAAAAAGACAAAGAAAAATTACCATCCAAATCAAGAGCAATGGTTACATTCTTCTTCTTTTTGATTATTTTGTGGCTAACTGATGAACTGAAGTTCTTGAGTATATGGATGACCTGGTGGCCCAAGAAACTGTTAATCCACAGACCTAATAATTTTTCCTTGAGAGAGGAAAACACCTTTTGATAATGTTGAAACCTTTCAAACGAATCTCCGAAATTGGAAAGTGCAGCTCCTAATAATGTTTTCTTGAGAGAGGAAAACACCATATTTAGTAATCCTAGGTTTGACTGTTGTCAGATAGGGTTTATCATCTCAGTACTTATGCTTTATTGAATTTGAGATATGCTCTATTGCTAAATTTATTGGAAAATTATCTTTTCACAAACTTTTTAACAAACTTTGGACAAAGTTTCTATAAATAGAATTAAATAGATTAACTTTTTATTTTTAATCAAAATAAAGTAATAATTATAATATTTTTTTTACTTAAAAAAGGTAATTTGTCTTTGTCAAATTTTTTTGTAAAACATCTTCCAAATTTATTTGATAACTAACTCTAAAGTTTTATTTAGATGATCTTTTAATTGAATTTAGATATAGATAGATAGAGATATTGATTTGTGAAGATAATCTTTATTTTTCTTTTAAATAAAAATCTCTCTTTAAACGTGTGTGTTATTATTTTATTTGAATAGCTGAATGATATCTTTCCTGTCTTATTCAAGCAGATTTTTACTTTCTCTTGTTTCTATATTATATATATATATATATATATATATATATATATATATATATATATATATATATATATATAAAATCTTGATTATATCAAATAGATACCTTCTAAAATTTTAAATGTCAAATAACCCAAATTAAAAAAAAAAAAGTTCAATACTATTTTAATTAGTATTCAAATAACATTTTTATTCAAATGATATGAAGATTATAATATCACCTTTAATCTTCAAATGAATGGAAAGAAGATTGAGTAATTAAACCGTTAAAAAGTTGCGTGCTTTTTGGTAACAGCGTCGGCGGTTGGTTGCAGAAGGGAGGTTAGGGTTGGGCCATGAACGGAGGTGTAGAGTCAAGACGAAGAAGAAGAGAAGAAAGAAAAAGATAAAAGAAAAAATATAAAAACAAAAATAAGAATATATATATATATATATATATATATATATATATAAAACTATATATAAAGGGGATTCCTCTTTTGTGTCCACATTTCATAATTCCAACTTTATCTTTTATAACTTAATTATTTATTAAATTTTTAAAAATTAACGGTTATTTCTACACATTTTTATAAAACTATTTATTTATCTCCTTTTTTTTTCTTCTACTATTCATCAAGAGTTATTTTTCTCATATTTTCTCCATACATTTCACTTTATTTTTTATAAATATATTTTTATTTTGTTTATTAACTTAATAACATTACAATATCATCAACTATTAATATAATTCAAAAAAATGCATACACACAGCGCCTGTGTATGCGCTAGTGTATATATATATATATATATATATATATATATATATATATTATATGTGTCATACACGTGTTAGTAATGTTCTGATTTTTAATCCAACCGTTAGACAATGCATCTAAAAGTTAATTTTGAAAAATATTTTAAGCATTATTAAAGATGAGTTTTATATAAATTATTGGAGACGAATGAATTATATTTTCGCATATAGATTGAGGGAGTAAAAACAAATTAACCTATTCAAATAAATTTCTTTTTAAGTTCAAATGATACGAAGAGTATATAATACTAAAATCTTCAGATTATAGGTATACACACAAAACCAAGAAAAATATTATGATTACATTGTTTTCTGTTTACAAATATACCCAATAAAATATCTTACAATAATACAAATTAGTCATATGTTTTTTAAAATCATATTCAATATTTTAAAAATTATTCACTTTTACAAATCCTACCACACCTAAATGGTAAACATAACTCATGAAAAGATAATACATGACAACAGCAACAGACCTCTCTAACAAAAAAGGTTGTCTAAAGTACAATTTTCTTCTTTTATTATAAGGCTGTTTTGGCTATAACAAAATGATATATACATAGCCATATTTGTATAAAAATTCACTAAACTTAAAATAAATTGTTTAAAAATAACTGCATCTAAATAATCAAAAACCATAAGTACTATAATTCCATACATGAATATTAGGTGAAGTTTCTTAAAAGATCTATATTCTTCTAATGGGAAGAGGGGCAGGAGAAGAATGTGCAGAATTAAATTTTTTCCAAAATTTTGCTGCAATAATGGGTCTCACATCATCCACATCAACCAGTTTCTTCAGAAATGGCAGCAAATCAATCAGAGCATAATCTGGGCACTCCCCATACCAACTTTTGATAGGAATTCCATTGTTAACATGAAGTCTAAACACCTGTCATAACCACAGAGCATCATAAATAAATCATTCAAACAAACAAATAACCACTTTTTGTAAAGAAAAATTGTTGTAACCATAAGTTTTGACTACACACCTTATTAATGGATATGTTTCGTGTGCGATATATCGGATACTGATACTCGTATGATACTCGTAGAATATATATTAGTAAAATGTCCAATTTAGTTGAAAGTTTAAAAATAACATGTATATACATGCCGTGTTTCGAGTCTTGTATTTTTCAATTTAATCGTATCTTCGTGTGTTCTGTACCTATGTCCCTATCTGAGTTTCATAGGTTTTGACACACTTTTAGGGTTACAAATCCAAAAATCTAATCCAGTGAGATTTGATGGTCTTTCTGGGGAATTTTCTGGGGAATTTACTAGGAAAATGAGATAGAAAAAATGTTGGTGACTAAGAAATATAGTTTGATGGATAGAAAAAATGTAAAGAAAAACAAAGAGAAAGAAAGAAAGAATATGTATACCCCTGGAGAGTTGTCAATGATGAAGACTTTGGCCATATCAATTCCCAGAACTGTGAGATCCTTGAGGCAGTGACCATCTTCCCGTTTGCATGAATCTCTGTAGAATCTTCGGGCAAAAAGCTTATTATGAGGATCAAGAATATCAAGCAATGTTGCAGAATATGAACTTCTACTAGCTGTGAAAATTACGACTTCAAACATCTCTGCTACTTTTTCTAAAAACTCTTCAAGAAAAGGTCTCTTTCTAACATATACAGTACTGGCCTCTCCCTTACTCATCATTGTGAATGTGAAGTCAGCATCGCGTGGAAACGTAGAAGAATGAATCAAAGTTTCTGCGTAGAGCAATTCAAATTTTAAGAATTCATCATCACAATCAAACATCACATCACATATCATAAAACGTTCCAACTCGAGACATTTCGTTGCAAGACTCTGATGCATTGTTATGAAAAGGTTAATCCTTAACATTCAGATTTCTTTGGTTTTCCAACAAAATTGTTCTATTTTCATCCTAAAAAACAAAATACCTAACTTCCGGTTTTATAAGTCTATTTTGTAACTATACTCGATTTGACCTAAATGATTTGAATGGGAAGAAAAGTGAGCAGATGAAGAACTCCATGAAACCTAAAATCCAGAATCTTGCTGCACTTTTTATACTGTTTCTAAACTTTCAAAATACACTATTAGTATAAGTGTAACATACTTTATAACATCAAAATTACTGTGTATATGTGTATTCAGAAAAGGAACAACACTAAATACTGATAGAAAATCCAAATTCTAAAACCTAACTAGTTATATACTGACAAAACAAAAATTGTAACAGGTTAGAAACCCTAGTATATTACAGAAAGATGAAGGAAAATTACCATCCAAATCAAGAACAAGGGTTACGTCGCTCCTCTTTCTGCATATTCTGTGGCTAACTGATGAAGGCGTTGTGTCTAAAGAATTATCAGAAAATGTGTGTTGAGAGTTGTTGGGGTTGATGACCTCAAGTTCTTGATCAAAAGGAATAATCGGAAAGCCCAAGAAACTGTTAAACCACAGAAGATCATAAAGTTGTTGAAAACTTTCAAACAATTCTCCAAAATTGCAATCTGAAGCTTCTAATAATTTCTTCTTGAGAGTGGAACACAGCATGATTGGTATAGTAGGTTATTGACTGTTGTCAGATATATAGAGTGAATTAGCTCAGGAATCAGGGTTTATTAACGTTGCTTATTGTGATTTTGATAACTAACTTTAAGATTTTTATTAGATGATTTTTTAACTTAATCTAAATATGTAGATAGATATGGATATAGATATTGATTTGCAAATTTATTATAGTTAATATTGATATTCTAAATGATATGTGATAAAGTATTTTCTAAAGAAAGATAATCTTAGATAGAAAAAGTTGCGGAAGAAAACAAGATATTATAAAAAATATAAATAAGAGAAAAATATTTAAAAACAAGAGAAAATCTCCTCGAAGATGTGCTACTATTTTATTTGAAAAACTGAACCATATCTTACCAGTTTTATTCAACCAGATTTTTATTTTCTCTTGTTTAAAAAGAAGGTCTTTTTTTTAAAAAAAAAATTATATAAAAAAAACCTTTATCTTATTAACTAAAGATAATTTAATGCTGAATGAACCTTGCCAATACAATACCAACATCTTACAGAAAAGGTGAAAATTGAATTTTTAATCATGAATATTAAAGTGATCTTATTCATAAAAAATAAATAATATTTAAATTTTGGATATATATATATATATATATATTAAAAATACTATCAAATCAAGTGGAGCATATAAGAAAAAAAAGTCATGTGCATTTATCGAGAGAGGAGGACGTAATGTGTAACGATGAAAGGGGAAATGTAGAATTAGGGTTTCATTACATTTAAAGAAAGAAAAAAAAAAAACTAGTTTCAAGTTTTCTCCTTCAAACTTTTAAATTTCATGAAAGAAACACACAGAGACTTCTTTAAGTTAATTATTTTGTGCTAAAGAGCGGTTTTCTGCTTAAAATCAAACAAAAGAATGACATTTTTTTCTGCTTAGAAGAGATCATCCATATTTGTTTGAATTATAATGAGTAAAATAGAAACGATATATAAGATAAAGATAAATGGTTAAATATGTTTTTAGTTCTTGAACTTTGACGCGAAATTGAAACTCACTTAAGTCCGAAATTTGGATAATTTTAGTTTTGAAATTTAAAAAATGAATGAATACAGTCCTTTTAATCCAATTACATTATTTTTTTTTTTATGGGTCAAATATGTTTTTCAACTAACATTGAAGCGAAAATGTATCAAACAATATAAATAACTCAAATGCTAGCATGAAACGCATTTCACACAACAACAAAATTTAAAGTAATTGGGTAAAAAAACTATATCCCTTCATTTTTTTTTTATGTCTGGGAACCATAATGTATTATAGCTTCAGACAAACGAATTCTAATTTCACATAACAATTGAAGATTAAAATCATATATATTTAATCAAAAGATAAATGAATAAAACAAATACTTTTGTTTGTTGTTTGTTTTTTTCTTCAACAAAAACAAAATACAAACTTATAAAATATCTTTAAACAAAGTTGTCTCAAAATAAGGCTTAAGAATTAACTTTGAGTGACAAAACAAGTTGGTTTGACCTATTTTGACCCGATTTGTCATTAGTCCACTAAAATTAGATTGGAGACCTATCACAACAAAATAACTTAAAAACTATAACCTGTTTCGTCAAAGGATGGACTAACAGGCTAGCGGATTGGTTTGCCATTTTTTTTTACTTTTAATTATATATATATATATATATATATAATTATTAAAGGTATATGTAATTATAAAAATATTTTTTAAAAAGTTTTAAGTTTTTAATTGATTAATTAATGTTTTAATTGAATTAATTAAAATAATCATTATATTTACATATTAAATTACTCTATTAATAATTGAAATTTACTTGGTAAGTTCTAATAATTTAAGTTACCATACTTTTGTATATTTATATTATTAGAAAATATAATATAAAAGTAATATTCAAATTAGTTTTTTAATTTTTAATTAAAAAAATAGGTCAGCAAGTCAACCTATCTAGTCTCATTTTTTTATCAGTCAATTTGATAGATTTGGCCGACTGAATCAAAACAGGTAGATAAGTTGAAATTTTTAAACTAATTTATCTCATTTTGACGAATTAGGAGGCTGGCACGTGGACTGTAACCTACTTTATCATTCCTAGAAGATTAAATATGTTTTTGGTTCCTCAAGTTTCAGTAAAATGTAAAAGTAGTCAATCTTAAAAAATTTTGACCAATTTAGTCCTTCATCTTTAAAAATTATGTGAATTTAGTCATTTTAACCAAATTTTATTAAGTTTATATGACGTTTCAAGCGTATTTCGTGATAATATTTGAATTGTTTACACCGTTTGACACATTTTCGCTTCAATGTTAACTTAAATATTATCATAAAATACGTTTAAAATATCAAATAAACTTAACAAAATTTGGTAAGAATGACTAAATTCACACATTTCTAAAGATGAAGGACTAAATTGGTATAAAGTTTCGAAGAGGAACTAATTCCAAAATTCACTGAAACTTGAGGGACCAAAAATATATTTAACCCTTCCTAGAATTAACCACTACAATAATTTATTGTAATTAGTCAACCTGTTGTTTAGGTAAGTGAGTCAAATTTAGTTTATCTCTATGTAACATGTTTTAAGGCTATATTCAAAGGTTTATTTATGAACACATGAGTATCTCTAGCAAGGTTGATGCATAGTAGAACTTTTCAGTGTATGCTTTGAATTATGACATCTGATAACACCTCAAAGGTTGATTTCACAATAAGGATATTCACAACTTCCATCAGCATTCACTTTCATCTGGCTTTTTGGGTGATGAAGTGCTGCATTTAAACAGAAGCCTTCGTCATTACGACACATATGCTAATATCATCTTGTAGAGAATATTATTCTCATGACTTCCTTTGTATTCCATGCATCATTGTCAAAGATTTTGTGTTTCCTCCATCTCCAAATCCACCACACTGCTGAATAAAAATTCTGATTATGCAAGGAGTTGTGATTTGAAGCAATCACCACAAATTTATTAAAACATTCTTGTCATGAGATAAGGCAACAACATCCAAAGTTCCTGTTTGCATGTGACATTCTCGTAATCACATTCAAGATGAAGTTGTTTTTCAGATATTAGAATCAACACCTTGACCCACACAATATTCTTTAGTTACAAGTTCTCTACCCTTTCTTATGCCCATAGAAAACTATTGATTAATGTCTATTTCATTGCATATATTGTTTTTAGAAACATTGATTTTGAGTCCCGTTTCCTTATAGAAGATGTCGAGAGTGGGATCACAGCCATTTCTTCAATGCATTGTCTCTTCCAAATAATCCCAGTGCCTCTTTTCCTAGGCCATTTCTTGTTTAGTTTTTAAAGGCAATAAGTTATTCTTTTTGAGCAACCATTGATTAACGCATAACCCTTTTCTTTAATCTTAATTTCATGTTTTTTTTTTCTTTTTTTGTTTCATTTATACCCAAAGGGGAGTGATAAATATAGAGCACACTTGTACATCTTTCCTGAATGATCAAAAAGTACTTTGCACATGTCCTTTACAATAAATATAATCCTCATTGTTTCAACCTTCTTTATATGAAAAAAACTACTAAAAACTTACTTATTCTTAAAAAAATAAATTTAAAGCAAAAGAAAAATATAAATATCCTGAAGAAAAAAAAGCAAGTTATATACAGTTACATAAAATGCAATACAATTATATTTTAAAGTAAAATGTGTGATTTCATGATTTCAAAGCTAAATAAAAAAAAATGTCTCCAAAAAATATATCACCTTTTTTAAAGCTAAAACAAAAACGGTAAATGCTAAGAACAACGTTACCATTCATCCATACCTTCAACTCTATCAAAAATTAATAAATAAATAAATAAAGGAACAGAAAATGCAGTTGTTACAGTAGCCAATGAATCTTAGAAAGAATTCAGTATACACTAATTACAGTCTAAATCTACATTTCTGGACATGATTCTGCGGTTTAACGCATTTAAAAAATGGCCTATGAGCATTAAGCCAGCCTACATAACAGCCAGCTCCTCTACACAAAATAGGCATCCCATAAACCGCACAGTTTCTAAGGAAAACTTCAAGGTTACTCAGAAAACTATCTAAGTACAGCAGCTATCTTGTACAGACACCTGGATCAGTAATCACATAGCTTACTAGTATTAACAAATGATTGCAGGTAAATCGCTCTTACAATGATCCACCCAGTAAAACAGATTATGCAGTGGATTCACCTTCCTTCCTGAACAACTCCTGTAATATCATCAGATCAAAGTTATATTCCGCAACCTCAGCTACGTTATATTCCAACAACACAAAATTAGAAGTCAAGTTAATTTGTGTGCTTATAGTACGAGGGTTAATCATGTCTCCGGGGAGAGGAAATTTACAACCTTACAGATATATAAATTATTTATTTAGTTATCCTTTTCCCATTATACCTCTCCCTTTCCCAATTTCTTTTCTTTTTTTCGTTTATCTCAACCTCACTGTTACAGCAGCCATAGGCCGCAGCACTCCCCTTTCCCTGTCCTTCCTTCATTTTGTTCCCCCTATTTTCTATCTCTGTAATTTCCAAGCATGCACACAACTCCTCTACAAAAAAAAAAAAAACCAAACAAACAAAAAAAAAAAAAAAAAAAACACAAACAAAAAAAAAAAAAAGAAAACA
>Ga0214542_1004059_pt1 | contig 29274 bp, 11 predicted proteins | sample CNSS1metaG_FD_160096 | JGI IMG/M metagenome (GOLD analysis project Ga0214542, IMG submission 160096) | Root nodule microbial communities from cowpea collected in UCLA plant growth center, Los Angeles, California, USA - CNSS1 | ecosystem: Host-associated > Plants > Roots > Nodule | place: USA...
CTACATAGATCAATGTTCATTTATATAAATGATTTAATTTTTTATTTCATATAGATATATAATTATAAATGATGAATCTATGACAAAATTCTAGCAAAAATTAGATAAAATAGGACTGTCGCTGCAACAAGGTGAGTCACAGTCAACCATTAATCAGATGAATGTTAATAAACATTTTTTAAAATACCAATTAAAGTAACAGTAACTATAATTGTAATAAAAATATTTTTTTTTTCTATTTATATGACTATTTGTGTTCCTAGTTTGTACCTCATAAATGATAGGCTTTTCATCAAACAACGCGTTTGAAGTGGTTGACCTCGTGTTGCCATAAAATTGGATTTTGTTACGCATACCCTACACAATCACCTTGTTGTGTAGTGGGGAAGTTTTAATATACTAAAATAATTGAATATGTGACTATTCATTTGAGTGGAAGCAACATAAAATAATACCCTCCCACTTGCCTCCGATCCTTATCTCTCTCCGTCTGTTTCTATTTGATTTTTTCACAACATGCATTTATTAGTACAACAATAACACAAAGTTATTTTGAGTAAATAATGCACTATTATAAACTGTTATTTATAGGTGTGTGTGAATTTGATTTATATAATTAAAAAAATAATATTCTCCAACAGAAGAAAAATGCAATTAAATTTATTTAAAATTGGTCACCCTTGGAAGGGACCCTTTCAGGTAACATAAACAAAATAGCAAAAAATAGCAAAAACCAAGTAGCAACAGGGTTTATAAGTTTCCGGTGAGCAAATCGTTGCTGGTGTGAGTGTTGTCCAAACACAAAAAACGCAGCGTTCTGTTGTAGAAACGCGATTGGTGGTATCTTCCGGCGATCCTATCGGTGTGCGCACTGGATAGCTTCCGTGGCCGGCCACCGACACGTGGCGAAGAGCCTTTAGGCCCAAGGCTCGCATTGGACAGAGACGCAGTCGCAATTAAAACCAATAAAATAAATGAATAAACAAATGGTTTGTGCAGAAGCCAAGCGAGGAACCGGCGAATAAACAAACTAACTGTTATGTATGCGCATTGCGCACCTCACAACCAGAGTTCTGTCCAATTCAATGAACGGCGGCGAGGAGAGAGAGACAACAGCGTTCCGAGCTCTGGCGGATCGGTGCCGGAGCCTCGAGGAGAAGCAGGCCAAGCTGAGGGAGGAATTCGATGAGCTACTGCAAAAGAAGCTCACAGTCAGGCACGATAAGGATAACGAGGTCATTGCTGATTCAACAACCTTCGGTTTTCTCTCCCGTTACTTCTTCTCCGGAAGTCCGTACGCAACCGTGCTGAAATGTATGGGCCACGCTGTTCACGTCGTCAGAGTTCCCTCCGCTGAGATCGTATACTGGTATAATAATAAATCGTAGAGGCTACATTTTTTTATTTGAATCGTTTCTTCTTTCTGGTAATTTTTACTCTCTGAGACTATTCACGGTGTTGTAATTTTTAATGGAACAGTTGAACGCTGTAGAGATGGATAGTGAATAGGATGTGTGAGAAACTAGTTTCGAGTTTGGTTAGACATCCGCACGATGTCGTTTAGAGTGCTATATTGGGAATTGAATGAGTTATTTCGGTTGAAAGTTTATTTGGTAAAACATGTTTTGAATGATTCGATAGGGGAGTATTCCAATTCGGCAAGTCCGCAACATAGCAAATAAGAAAGGTTCGTGGGGATCACTGCACTGGATCAGTTTGCAGGATATTTTGAACATTTTAAACTGAGGATGGTGGGGGAAGCCTTGGGAATTGGAATTAGAAGTCCCTGTGTGCAAGTCTTCCTTATAAAAAAGGACAGAGTGTTCGACATTTTAGTTCTGTGTTGAAATTGGCCATTCTACTGGGAGTCACATTGAAGTTACTAAGGAAAAGAGACATCGTGTTGCATTTTCTTCAGTAGTTAGTGGTTTGCTTTGCTTAACAAGTGTTAATCGTGTTTAGCAATTGTGGATCACTCTAGCACCCTGTGTCGTGAAGTCATATCCGTAAATATGGATCTGTATTTGGGGGAAAGTGATAAGAAGCTGATTTTTCACAAAGCTAATTGGATCCGGTATGTAATTAAAATCACGAAAACCTTTAGTGTAAAAGATATTAAATCTAAAAAGATTAATGGTTAGAAATTGGCTTTTGAACCGTCATAACACTTGTATGTGCTCTCTTATTCGCTGATAATCAGGTCGAATTTCAGTCAAGATTTCACTTTTTTTTTTCAAATTTCGAAAAAGTTACCTCTGCAAATATTCCTTTTGTTTCTCAGATTGCTTTTGAGCCAAACCTATTTCCATTTCAGGAATCACACCGCCGAAACTCTGTATGGATGGAAAGACTACGAAATCATTGGCCAAAGAGTAACTAAAGTCCTAATTGCTGAGGAAAATTATGTATCTCTACAAAACATTCTGGAAAGGGTGGTTTCCGGAGTTCCATGGTCTGGGAAGTTTCCTTTCAAAAAGAAATCTGGTGAAGTAGTTATGGCATTGGTAACAAAAACTCCTCTTTATGAGGGTGGTGAGCTTGTTGGTGTTATAACTGTTTCAAGTGATGCGGCTATATTAAAATCTACAAATTCAGAAAATCAAACATACAAGTCTGCTAGCAATGGCCAACCTGGAGTACGGAGGTTAAACTTTAAAAGAATTCAGTGGCCACCACGACCAACCATTGCACCAATGCCACAGATTGCTTCATCTGTTTCTAATCTGGTTCTCATTAGTGTGATATTTTTTATAATTTTATTCTTTTTTATTTTGGTTTATTTTTATCATTTGCTAAATTGGATTATAGAACCCTATTTTTTATATCTACCAGGCATCAAAGCTTCTCCCACTGCTGCATAGTTCCGATGACACAGTTTCCAAGAATACTTCAACAGATGGTGATGAAAAGATGGAGAAGCGTGGCATATATGTATGTTTTTGTTCATCTCGAGGATGTAGTATCTGAGTAGGTGTTAACTATTATAACGTTTTAAGTTTTCGTCCCTTAAATTCGAATTTCAGGAAACAAAACCTTATTCCAGACATTTCCGTAAAGAAAACACAATTGTCACGGAGGCCTCTGAGGAGAATGAGTCGACTGCAGAATTTGGCCAACCTTCTAAAATTGTAAATAAAATCTTTTACTTTCCCTTTTATTAGTTACTCTAATTGCCTAATTTATATTGATAAAGTGATACTTCATCTAAAATCATAAATTTAGAGGCTGAACCTTTGTAGGGCACTATGAAGCTTAGATCCCAAATTAATGCCATTTAAGTATATGCTAACAGAAACTGAGCATATACTGCAGGCCCATATGAATCTGTAAACTCTGCATTGGTTTGATCTATTTAGTACATAATATTTGTTTAAAATTTTGTGTCTGTGAACCTTTGTGGGGTACTTATGGAACGTGGATACCAAACTAATGCAGTTCTCCAGCAGAATCCAAGTATATGCCGGAGGTCCACTTGACATTGTGAATGCTGCATTGGTTTGACCTGTAGTATATAATATCTGTTTAAAAATTGTGTGATGTGAAACTTCTGTGTAACATTTTATCCATTTTAGATACGTGATCCTCTCTATAATTAAATCACTTCAGGCAGCCAAGCTTCAAACTGGGGTACGTGCAAAATATGGGAAGGATAATGGAAAAATAAGAAATAATTGTGCAGATGATAATTCAGGAAGCAATAGAATGAATTATGAAAATGATTCATCTGGAGGTTTAGTTCCATTAAATGGATACCAGGATGTTGTTAATGGAGCAGATAAAGAACAAAATCTTCAGAAATGTAGTTCTTCACTTGCACTGAAGAGAGCAGATACAACAGCGTGTGCATCTAGAGCTTCTACTGTTTCCAAAGATTATTCTGGTAAGCCTTTCTCTGGGGAGTGGTGTGAATTTTTTGATTCTCCCATTCCCCATATCCATTGTTATGATTACATTGTCTATTTGATCACAAGAAATTGGAACCAGAGGCTACGACTATGGTGACAGGAGATGAAGTACAAAAGCAGCAAGAAGGGTCGCAACTGCCAAGTTCGAGGGAGAGTACAGGCAGCCATGAAAGTTTGTCGGGCAAAGGGGATTATGAGTCAAACTCTGTTTCAGAGTGTGAAATCCATTGGGAAGACCTTCAATTAAGAGAAGAGATTGGACAAGGTAATGAATTCTATTATTATGCATTTTATAGTTCCTCTGTGTTGAGGAGTTTAAATGCTAGAATGTTTTTATTTGTAAATAGCGGCGTAAGTTTAGAAAACGAAGTATATGGAGCAGTCTCAAAATAATATCAATATCATTTTCCCCTCTTAAATCTAAGTGGCCTATGATCCTTTATGCCACAAATAAATTCAATCTTTTTGAAGGAAACTTCAGTGTCTAGTGGTGATGAATTGTCATAAAGAAGTAACCAAGAATATTTGCTCAAACATCTCAAGGTAGAACGAGAAATTTCTAATGGATATCTTTTCAAATAATTAGGTTGATCTACCTGCATCTTTCTTTTCGTAGAACATAAAATGTTTCTGAATATTCCTTTTTCAACTAATGATTGCTGACATAGTTATGTTCTACTGAATCTTGTAGGTTCTTATGCAACTGTTTATCATGGAATTTGGAATGGATCGGTATAAAATTACTACATTCTTCTATGTTACTAATAGTATTGACTGGCCATCTGCTCTAAAACTTATTTTCTCTTTCAGGATGTTGCAGTCAAGGTTTATTTTGGGAACGGATACACAGAGGAGACTTTACAAGATTACAGAAAAGAGGTCTCTATCTCTCTCTCTCTCTCTCTCTCTCTCTGTGTGTCTTGCTTTAAATAGAAAGCAACTGATACATGAATCCTTTGTGTATACTTCAGATTGATATAATGAAGAGATTGAGACACCCTAATGTATTACTTTTCATGGGAGCAGTATATTCACAGGAAAGGCTTGCCATTGTTACAGAGTTATTACCTAGGTAAGATTTTCGACATCATCATCTTTGAGCTTATTAAAGGAGTTGCACTGTGGTAGAAGCACATAAAATATCATGTTTGAGGTATCGATTATATTTTTGTTACTTAGGTAATAGAGCTGGGTATTAGTAGTGAATATGAATATCTCACGCACGGTGCACAACAAAATCCCCATTTACATTTTTTTTGTATGTAAATTATAGGAATCATCTTAAATTGATTTTATTTTGCACGTTAGGGGAAGCCTTTTCAAAAATCTACATAGGAACAAACAGACATTAGACATCAGAAGACGTCTAAGGATGGCTCTTGATGTAGTGCGTGTCCTCTCCCACTTCACATACAAATGTTGAGAGCAAGCTGGTGGCTTGTTGAACCTTCATTTTATAATGTTCTAAATCACATTGTTGTCCATTTCAGGCTAGAGGAATGAATTATCTTCATCACAGAAATCCACCAATTGTGCATCGAGATCTGAAGTCTTCCAACCTGCTTGTAGATAAAAACTGGACTGTAAAGGTGATCAATGCTTCAAAATGCATTTGACGGGCCTAGGATGGTTCAATATAATGAGTTTTGTTTTTTTCCTTAGGTTGGAGATTTTGGCCTGTCTAGGTTGAAGGATGCAACTTTATTGAATACAAAATCTGGGAGAGGCACCGTAATGACGTCACTCGCTTTTTTCATTTTTAAATATGAAACTTCTGACCTGAACAGCTGGCAACTGTAAAATCTTTAGTTTGTTTTTAGTGAATGAAGTTTTATTTCTGTATCTTGCTAACAATCATATTTGTTGTTAAAATGCAGCCTCAATGGATGGCCCCTGAAGTCCTTAGAAACGAACCTTCAAATGAGAAGTAATTCCTTGGAACTGTGACTCAACCGATTGTGTTCATCCTGGAATTTTCTGGAAACTTTGAAAATGGAGACGATATTCTGAACAATGAATTTTTTCAAAAAGTTTTCCAAATTGTCATTTTCCCTAATTATTTGCTAACTTGCCCTAATGATCTTGAGGAATTGTTATATCAGCTTTAAATGTCCAGTGTTTAAAATCTTTGATTAGAAACTTCTATATAGCTGCAGTTTGAGTTTTTTCCATCACTGTCCCACCTTCTCCAGTTTCCAAAAATATCGCTAGTTTGGAAGTTATTCTGTACTTGCAAATAGTGCCTAGATCCTATTGAATTGGTAATGCAGTTGATGCTTCTGAAGTAATGAATTTCTTTCATTTTCTAAACAGGTCTGATGTATTCAGTTTCGGTGTCATCCTCTGGGAACTAATGACTCAATCTATTCCGTGGAAAAATTTGAATTCCTTACAGGTTTCTCTCTCCTAGAAACACATGTAATTTCAACATAAATTCGTCTGTACAACTAATAGTGCTGTTAACTAACACATCTCCTCACATCACTTTGATTGACCAATTTTCTTAAGAATTTTAATTAAAGTTACATACTTAGATGGTTAAGTAAATATGTTTAACAATTGATTAATTAACAAGTGTAAGCATCATTATTCATCTTAAACGCCGAGAAATCTGAACACTGGGATTTTTTTATGACCATTGTATTTTACTTTAAAGGTTGTTGGAGTCGTAGGCTTTATAGACAGACGACTGGACCTTCCGGAAGACCTTGATCCCCATGTTGCGTCAATCATCCATGATTGCTGGCGAAGGTGCTTCTACAAACACACTTCAGTTTTAATATGATACAGATTTCCTTCTTCGTTCTAACTCAGTTTTACTTGTGTTAAATCGGAGCAGTGATCCAGATCGACGCCCATCATTTGAAGAGCTGATCCAGAGAACATTATTCCTTGTCAACAGAGTAACAGCAGTGTCAATTAGGAGAATTGCAGAATCATAAACGTTTTATACGTTTTGGGCTTCGCTTTCTCAAGATGTGTTTGTTAAAAACAGATTATGAGAAGCACAAACAACAAATTCAGTGGCAACTGGCAACCCTTAAAACATTCTTCCTTCCGAATGTAGAAGGAAGAACTCGAGAGAGAGAAACGGAAGAGGTGGGAGTAGGCGATAAAAATGCTTATAATTTTGTTTGAAGTCTTTGTAAATATCGAATTCCGTGTGCAATCTTGGATATAAGGTTCAAAAATATTTTATTTTGATCACTGGAGGTGAAGCTGATCCATGACGTGCTCCTTCTGGGATCGGTTACTGAAATAGTGAATAGCAGAATAATTTCCATTTTTTGGACGAGCATTCAAAATTGAATCCTTCTGGGTTGCTGGATTTGACTCCAGATCCTTTGTGTAACTTATATCCACAGCTTCAGGAATTCATTTCAATAATAATGAGATAAAAAAATTAAATACTACTATTTTTTCAAAATTTTAAAGATAATAAATTTATAAAACTTCTTTCTTACATGATATTTTTAACTCAGACTCTCTTCGATTAAGCCTCAAATAAGCTGATTTGCAACTATGCATTTAAGATGTCATAGGTGTTTCTTTGTAGAGAAATGTCTTGATTTGATAAGATAGATTTACAAAATTAGATAAAAATTTCATCTCTTCTTTATATAGTATATTTTAATGAATGTAACTCTATTTTACAAATTTATCCTTATCCGAAATATACCACTGCATTTTATTTTATAAGTTATTATACATTATTATTATTATTATTATTTATTAATTATTATTTATTTATTAATATTATTTATATATATAATTTTTATTTTTATTATTTTATTATTTTATTATATAATAAAATAATAATATATACTTATATTTATATATATATATATATATATATATATTTATATATATATATATATAATAAAAATAATTATAATTATTATTAATAATATATGTATATAATAATTAAAATTTAATATTTTTTATTTATTTCAAAATTATTTAATTTTATTTTTATTAAAAGAAAAGTTTGGTCATTTTTAAATTTTATTTATTATAATTTTTTTTAATCTATCACAATACTCAAATCATTCACTAATTTTCATAAAATTTATCTTCAAATTCACTCAAGTTACTCTTTAAATTCACTCAAAGAAACACACATAGTCATCTACACAAATTCATCTTCAAACCATCCATTAAATCCATCTTCTCAAGCGAACATAGCCTTAGTTTTAATTTCATGCTTAGATTTTTCATGTTAAAACTCTGTTATTTTATCATTCTATTGATAAACAATTCTTTCTATCTTGTATAATTTAATGATCCTAAGTTATTATATAAGTGGAAGAGGAAGTACAAAAGACTAAGACTCTGTTTTTCTAAGCTGATTACTCATATTAGCTGATTTGCAACGATACATTTAAGATATCATAGGTATTCGTTTGAAGAGAAATGCCTTGATTTGATAAGATAGATTTACAAAATCAGATAAAAATTTCATCTCTTCTTTATATAGTATATTTGAATGAATGCAACTCTATTTTACAAATTTATCCTCATCCGAGATATACCACTGCATTTTATAAGTTATTGTACATTATTATTATTTATTTATTTATTAATATTATTTTATTATATATATATATATAATAAAATAATAATATATACTTATATGTATAATAATAATAGTTATTATTAACTAGCGAAAACACATGTGTTTTCGCGTCTGTGTGCTCGCTTTTTTTAATGTATCTATATGTATAATATTAAGAATAATCAATGACAATTTATGATGTATGATGGGTACACGTAAATTGGTTGAAAAAGATAGGAGTAAATTACTAATTCGTAAGATTGTGTATCAACTAATATTTAATACATTTGATCAAGATTTGGAGTTATTGAGCTATATGTGAATGTGATGGAGTAAATGGTAGCTGTCGGTGTCTATAAATATACATTTGTTAAGAAACTGAAATACATATTTACTACATACATGATGTAGAAAAAAATTAGTAAATGAAAGTATCATAGATTTACATCCTTAAACATTTCTTTAGAAATCATAGGAGCGCAAAAAAAAAATCTTTTTCATTCATCTATAACAATATATAAAGAATAGACACAATCAATCAACAATTAACGTTATTTTAATACAGTAGAAAATGTATTTTTTATTTCTTCTTATAAATATTTTATAATTACTTGTTGATTAACCTTTAAATGCATTAGAGATTTCCTTCCTTCATACTTATTGTACTTACATTGTAATGTGCTTCCTGAAAAAAAAATGGCATATGCTTCTTCATCTCTTTGATTTGATTATCTAGTTGTTGTCTATTAAATGAAATTTTCAAAATGGTTTATAAATTTATTTAGATCTTTACCCTTAATATTTTGCCACTGTAGAAGAGATTTGTAGTTATTTTAGACAAAATTTAACATCTACATTGGGATAGATTAATATCTCTCTCGTAGTAGTAGTAGACTTGATTAATTTTATTATAGCATGAAATTATGTGTACCCTCATATAAAAATGTATCCTTAAAAGAAATTATTAAGATAAATCAAGATTGTAAGAAGTTCAATTTGGACCTTTTAAAATAAAACGAAAAGTAATGAGAGGCTAAAAAATAATCAAGGAATTAAAAAATAAATAAATAAAAGATAAGAAAAGGAATCATTAGTTGTTCTGTAAAAAAAATATTGATAACAGTGACTTGACCAATATAATAACGATAGGTCTAATGAATATCTTTAATATATTCCTTTAGTTGTACGTTATTTTTGTTATTTCTTTGTTATGTTTTTTTGTTTCTTCTATTTTCTCTTTATATTTAAGAATATATTATTCTTATAAAATTATTTTATCTTTTAGGAATAAACAAAATTAATCTAACTAAACTTAACTATAATTATTTGTATTATATTAAAGTAAAAAAAAAACTATTTTTAATAAAAATTAAATATTATAGTAAAAACATTAATATAAATTAAACCATATTTAGGCTTTTACCAATTTCGGAACTCTATGTTCTCCACTTTGACAAAATAGTTGTTTGTGTGAAAGGTGAATAAAAACAAATTCAAGCTTGTCCTTTGGATTTTTTTTTTATTGAAAGTATACAGTTTGTTTATGTTATTGTTTATACACTTGCTATATTTAATTTGGGAAAAAACATTGTGTTTCAATTGTTTAAGAGGGACCTTACGATTGTGGTGTTGGTGCTGAAAAAACTTTTGGATATGACATTGTTTGCGCACATTACAAAACTCTCATTTTGCTTTATATTAATTAATTATGAATGTGTAAAATTTTCCTTTAAATTTTCTCTCTTTTTGAAATTGTTTTAAGATTAAGAACAACTAAAGAGTATTTCAGTTCAGTTTGGTTCGATTCAGTTTGCTTTGGTTTGGTTTGGTTCGGTTTAGTGCGGTCCGGTTCAGTGCGATTTGATAAGGTCTGGTCCGGTTTGGTTCGGTTCGGTTCGGTTTGGTTCGATCTGGTCTGGTTCATTTCGGTTCAATGTGGTTCAGTTCGGTTTATTGCGGTTCAATTCAGTTCAGTGTTGTTCGAATCGGTCCAATCCGGTTCAATTTGGTCAGGTTCGGTTCAGTTCAGTTCAATAAAGGATTTTTAATGAATTTTTAAAATAGTTGTTAAATGTAAAATTAGAAAATAAAATATGAACATAAGAGAGTTTTAAAACAACTGTTACAGACAAAAGAGATTTTTAGACTAACGGTTAAAATAAACTATTTATAAAATAATTAGTTTTTAAAATAATAATTAATGGTAAAATTGAAATAACGAAATATGGACACAAAAGAGGATATCCTCTTGATATATTGTTATAGATGAACAAAATTAATCTAACTAAACTTAACTATAATTATATGTATAATATTAAAGAAAAAAAACTATTTTTAATAAAAACTAAATATTATAGTAATAAAAATTAAACCTTATTATTTTACCGTTTATTTTTAAAAAATTGAACTTTTATCGGTTAACTGCTCACTAATTGAATTATGTATTTTATTTTCTCATTTTTCTTCATTAGCCTCTTATATTAAACACCGCGCACACTCCACCTTTTAATTCAATCACCACCATTGAGACATATATCATGAGCTTCTCATCCCCGTCACTACTATATAAGGCCCATGTCGCCTTGCTCTCGTCGTCCCACCTTACCACCTTCACTACAATTCTAACACCTCACATTCCGCCCAAATGATATGTCTTATTTTGAACCTTGACTCTAACTAACATTTTATCCTTCTCTTATATGTCTTTTGCATTCTTCTCATTTTTTCATACTTAATGCTTCACTGCTCTCATCTCACTTTTCTTTTTCATCGTCTTATAATATTTTTCTTAAATATTTAGGCTTTTACAAATTTCGAAACTCTATGTTCTCCACTTTGACAAAATCGTTACTTATGTGAAAGGTGAATACAAACAAATTCAAGCTTGTCCTTTGGATTTTTTTTATTGAAAGTATACAATTTATTTATCTTATTGTTTATACACTTGTTATATTTAATTTGGGAAAAACATTGTGTTTCAATTGTTTAAGAGGGACCTTACGATTGTGGTGTTGGTGCTAAAAAAACTTTTGGGTATGAAATTTTTTGCGCACATTACAAAGCGACTATCATTTTGCTCTATATTAATTAATTATGAATGTGTAAAATTTTGCTTTAAATTTTCTCCTTTTTTTGAAATTGTTTTAAAATTCAGAACAACTAAAGAGTATTTCAGTTCAGTTTGGTTCGATTCAGTTTGCTTTGGTTTGGTTCAGTCTGGTTCGGTCCGGTCTGGTCCGGTTCGGTTTAGTGCGGTCCGATTCAGTGCGGTTTGATTCGATCCAGTCAGTTTGGTTTGGTTTGGTTCGGTCTGGTCTGGTTCATTTTGGTTCAATGTGGTTCGGTTCGATTTATTACGGTTCAATTCGGTTCAGTGTTGTTCGAATCGGTCCAATCCGGTTCAATTTGGTCAGGTTCGGTTCAGTTCAGTTCAATAAAGGATTTTTAATGAATTTTTAAAATAGTTGTTAAATGTAAAATTAGAAAATAAAACATGAACATAAGAGAGTTTTAAAACAACTGTTACAGACAAAAGAGATTTTTAGACTAACGGTTAAAATAAACTATTTATAAAATAATTAGTTTTTAAAATAATAATTAATGGTAAAATTGAAATAACGAAATATGGACACAAAAGAGGATATCATCTTTATATATTGTTATAGATGAATAAAATTAATCTAACTAAACTGAACTATAATTATTTGTACAATATTAAAGTAAAAAAAAACTATTTTTAATAAAAATTAAATATTAAAGTAATAAAAATTAAACCGTATTATTTTACTGTTCATTTTTAAAAAATTCAACTTCTATCGGTTAACTGCTCATTAATTGAATTATGTATTTTATTTTCTCATTTTTCTTCATTGGCCTCTTATCTTAAACACCACGCACACTCCACCTTTTAATTCAATCACCACCATTGAGACATATATCATGAGCTTCTCATCCCCGTCACTACTATATAAGGCCCATGTCGCCTTACTCTCGTAGTCCCACCTTACCACCTTCACTACAATTTTAACACCTCACATTCCGCCCAAATGATATGTCTTATTTGGAACCTTGACTCTAACTAACATTTTATCCTTCTCTTATATGTCTTTTGCATTCTTCTCATTTTTTCATACTTAATGCTTCACTGCTCCCATCTCACTTTTCTTTTTCATCGTCTTATAATATTTTTCTTAAATATTTAGGCTTTTATCAATTTCAAAATTCTATGTTCTCCACTTTGACAAAATCGTTATTTGTGTGAAAGGTGAATACAAACAAATTCAAGCTTGTGCTTTGGATTTTTTTTTATTGAAAGTATACAGTTTGTTTATCTTATTGTTTATACACTTGCTATATTTAATTTGGGAAAAAACATTGTGTTTCAATTGTTTAAGAGGGACCTTACGATTGTAGTGTTGGTGCTGAAAAAACTTTTGGGTATGACATTTTTTGCGCACATTACAAAGCGACTATCCTTTTGCTCTATATTAATTAATTATGAATGTGTAAAATTTTGCTTTAAATTTTCTCCTTTTTTTGAAATTGTTTTAAAATTCAGAACAACTAAAGAGTACTTCAGTTCAATTTGGTTCGATTCAGGTTGCTTTGGTTTGGTTCGGTCCGGTCTGGTCCGGTTCGGTGTAGTGTGTCCGGTTCAGTGCGGTTTGATTCGGTCCGGTCCGGTCCGGTTTGGTTTTGTTCGTTTCGGTTCGGTATGGTCTGGTTCATTTTGGTTTAATGCGGTTCAGTTCGGTTTATTATGGTTCAATTCGGTTCAGTGTTGTTCGAATCGGTCCGATCCGATTCAGTTTGGTTCAGTTTGGTCCGGTTCGGTTCAGTTCAGTTCAATAAAGGATTTTTAATGAATTTTTAAAATAGTTGTTAAATGTAAAATAAGAAAATAAAATATGAACATAAGAGAGTTTTAAAATAACTGTTGCAGTCAAAAGAGATTTTTAGACTAACAGTTAAAATAAACTATTTATAAAATAATTAGTTTTTAAAATAATAATTAAGGGTAAAATTGGAATAACGAAATATGGACACATAAGAGGATATCCTCTTTATATATTGTTATAGATGAATAAAATTAATCTAACTAAACTTAACTATAATTATATGTACAATATTAAAGTAAAAAAAAAACTATTTTTAATAAATATTAAATATTAAAGTAATAAAAATTAAACCATATTATTTTATTGTTTATTTTTAAAAAATTGAACTTCTATCGGTTAACTGCTTACTAATTCAATTATGTATTTTATTTTCTCATTTTTCTTCATTAGCCTCTTATCTTAAACACCGCGCACATTCCACCTTTTAATTCAATCACCACCATTGAGACATATATCAAGAGCTTCTCATCCCCGTCACTATTATATAAGGTCATGTCGCCTTGCTCTCGTCGTCCCACCTTACCACCTTCACTACAATTCTAACACCTCACATTCTACCCAAATGATATGTCTTATTTTGAACATTGACTCTAACTAACATTTTATCCTTCTCTTATATGTCTTTTGCATTCTTCTCATTTTTTTCATACTTAATGCTTCACTGCTCCCATTTCACTTTTCTTTTTCATCGTCTTATAATATTTTTCTTAAATATTTAAGCTTTTACCAATTTCAGAACTCTATGTTCTCCACTTTGACAAAATTGTTATTTGGGTGAAAGGTGAATACAAACAAATTCAAGCTTGTCCTTTGGATTTTTTTTATTGAAAATATACAGTTTGTTTATGTTATTGTTTATACACTTGCTATATTTAATTTGGGAAAAAACATTGTGTTTCAATTGTTTAAGATGGACCTTACGATTGTGGTGTTGGTGCTGAAAAAACTTTTGGGTATATGACATTTTTTGCGCACATTACAAAGCGACTCTCCTTTTGCTCTATATTAATTAATTATGAAAGTGTAAAATTTTCCTTTAAATTTTCTCCTTCTTTTAAGGTGTTTTAAAATCATCACAACTAAAGAGTATTTCAGTTAAGTTTGGTTCAGTTCAGTTTAGTTTGGTTTGGTTTGGTTCGGTCCGGTTCGGTCTGGTCTGGTCCGGTTCGATTCAATGCGGTTTGATTCGGTCTGGTTCGGTTCAATTCAGTGCGATTTTTTTTGGTTCAGTGCAGTTCGATTCAGTTCGGTTTAGTACGGTTCAATGTGGTTCGATTAGGTCCGGTCCAATTCAGTTTGGTTTAGTTCAGTTCAGTTCGGTCTGGTCCGGTTCGATTCAATTCAATTAAATTTGGTTCCGGTTCAGTTTAGTTCAATGAAGGATATATAATGAATTTTTAAAATGGTTGTTAAATGTAAAATTAGAACAAAAATATAAACATAAGAGAGGTTTTTAAAACAAATGTGGCCTACAAAAGAGATTTTAGACTAATGATTAAAAGTAAATTATTTATAAAATAATTAGTTTTTGAAATAATAATTAAGAGTAAAATTAGAATAACGAAATATGAACACAAAAGATGATATTCTCTTTATATATTGTTATATATAATATATGTATATAATAATTAAAATATTACTAAAATTTAATATTTTTATTTATTTAAAAATTATTTTTTTAAAGGGGTAGTTTGGTCATTTTTATATTTTATTTATTATAATTTTTTTTAATATATCACATCAATTACTACCGAAATCACTCACTAATTTTTTTTCAAAATTTATCCCTAAATTTACTAATCTTTCCCTCTAAATTAATTAAAAAAAATACACATATTTATTTATACAATTTTATCTTTACATTCTTTCTTAAATCTATATATTCTCAAGCGACCAAAGCCTAAGCAAACATGCTTAACTAGAATAAAAAAAAGAAAAACAATAGTGGTTCTCACATTTCAATAACAGGTGTAAAAGTGATTGTTACACGAGTATATATTTATTGAAATCTATTTTATAATAATTTATTATAACGGTAGCTATATAATTTTATAATAAAATAAAATTAAAATTAAAATCTATTTTATAATAATTTATGATACAAAATTTTCTATGTAAGTTATCCTTACGATAGGTAACAATTTTATAATAAAATAAAAATTTATTATATTATGTTTTAGTTTTAAATATAAATATCATGATAATTAAATACTATTATCAACATAGTATCTTTAATTTGTTCTTACTATTTTCTTTAAGGAGAGAACAATCGAAAAAGAATTTACCAAAATTTAAATTAAAATATGTAATGTTTTAATTTTACATATAAAATTAAAATTATTTATTAATAAATATTTATATTTATTAAAAAAAATTAGATATTAAATTTATAATTTATATTTTTAATATTACAATTTATGATATTATATTTATATATTATTTAATTATTATAATTTATCTGCTTTTTTTAAATTTTAATACAGTTTAACTATAGCTAATGTTTTGACTACTTTAATGACGGATTCAATTAAATTTTTGAAAAATATATAATATATAATATGATAAGTGGTTTCTTATTTTAAAGAAATTTTTAAATAAGTCGAAAATATAGTTATGCATACTCCAAAACCACTTCTCTGTGTGATGAAAAAAAATAAAATAAAATAAACATCACCAATACAACCGTAAATTAAAAATAAAAATTAATGAGCGGGACCATTTTAAAGAATCACATAATGTTATCTTTTAAAGTTTTAATATTTCATTTTTTAAATCAATGATGATTGACTCTTTTTTTTCCACATTTGTATAATAAACATCTTCTCAATTTATACTTAAAAAATTGTACTTTATATTCCTTCTTTTTTTTTACAAATGGGGGCCATTTTTGTTAGGAATTCCTTGGTGTGATTTATCTAAGGATGCACTTGCTATTACAGTGAAATACTAGAGTGAAAATTTGTTTAATTTAATAAAAATTAAAAAAATCCACAAATACTAGAGTGAAAATGTAATTGTCAAATTTAAAAATAAATAAACAAGAATTAGAGTGAATAATAAATGATTCACCAAGGAATTATTATCGTTTCTATTTTCTTGTTATACAGTAGGGATGACAATTAGGGTCTGGTCCGCGGGTTCGCAGAAAAAACGCAAGACGGATCAGGATAGTGAGTCCGCAGGTCTGCGCGGGCTCGGCCAGCATAGGCCTGCGACCCGCACGGGCTAGCTCGCGGCCTGCGCGGGTCGGTCCGCAAGCCCGCACAAAATTAAAAAAAAAAAAAAACTTGCACTTGTGTATATTAATTACTTCTTTTATGGACTTTTGCATTAATATTTCAAATTCTTGTATAACTGGAAAAGACAAGTATTATGTAATTTTTAATGTGCTAAAATTTAAAGAATACATTGTGTATGTCATAGTATGAATATGATGAAAATGTTGAATTATCAATTTATCATCTAATTCCCCAAAGTCTTTACTTAATTTTGTGAACTTCTTAATGTTTCCCAATTTTTAAATATTGAAAGTTTTATCATAAAAAATTAAAAAATTAAAAAATTAAAAAAAAAAGCGAGCCAACGTATATGCGAGACGGGTCAAAGTATGCGGCCTACATAAAATGTGCGGGACAGGACGGGCTGACCCGCAGTATGCGAGCCTTATACAGAGCGAGCCTAAATGAGGTGGGCTGACTCGCATTGCCACTCTTACTATACAGTGGGGTTTAGTTATACAAATGACACTTTTATACTGTGCGTATTTTATTAATAGTAAAATTTACAATGATTATGAGGAAATATTTCTATAAGATTTTAACATCTTTATAAATTAGCTTCTGATTTTTTTATTAGCAAAATTCTGGAAAAAATGATTTTATTATGTGTAATATTTTTATATTTTTTTAGATAAGTATACTATATTATGCCTGTTGAATATAGGTGTCGGTTAGGTTAGATTCGTTGACTGTGTAACCCGATTGGTCCAATTTTGAAGCTTCTCCTCAAAGTGAAAAGGTACAGACAGGGTTCATATCTGCATTTGGTCACCATCATGTTTGACCATTTCAATTCACACTTCTGGACTCCACATTTCCAACCACCACTTTCATCAAACAAAACAAATTCACACAATTTGATAATAAAATATTTCCCATCAATTTCTTCTATTTAAAATTGAATGTGAAATAGTGGAGAAGGAACTAGAAAAATAATATAGTGCATATTTCGAAATACTTTGGATTCAACGTAATATAAAAGTAACAACATTGTGTTTGAACTCATTCTCTTAAAACGTGTAATTTTTACGTTAAACATAAACACAACGAAAATTCAAACTTGCTTAACATAACTTGGTGTGTATATGCTTGGATCACGAACCCTCATTCTCATTCAATTATAATTATTGTTGGAAGTTCCACATATCGATTAGAGATAAGATAATTATTTTATAACATATAAGTGATATGCAAATCTGACCTTACAAGCCGGTTTTGTGGGACTGAATTAGACTTAAAGTCCACTACTAATATGGTATCAGAGTCAGGTTAGAGCCTATCTTAAAAAATTTTCTTAGACATTCTATTTCATCCTTTATCGGGCCGCTAACAGACCACTCATTCATTTCTAGTCACACACACGAGATGAATATAAGTCAGTGTGAGGAAATGTGTTGAAAATCCCACATTGACTAAAAATAACACAATTATTTATAATATATAAGTAAAGTGCAAACTACATATATTAAATTTTGATTTTATAAAATTGAGTTAAACTTAAAATTCAACTTCTAACTATTATAAGTAATACTCCATTATTATGTAATGCTAATATATATAATATTTTTATATTGAACTTTCATAAATAAAATAAAATTGAACTAAATCATCTTTATTTCAGGGTTTTCCTTTACCTAGGTTAACGACATTATTACACCATTAAAGTGAATGGTTAAATAAATTTTCTTTTTTTTTGTTGTTATAAACTTCAAGGATATATACTCACATTTTTTATTGCTTTTCCTTGCCATATTTCCTAGTCATTAATTTTATGTTTTTTCTTTGCCTGAATACACGTGTGTGTAATAGACTTGTTGTCTACGGAAATCATTATATAAAAAGGTGAGTGAAAGAAAATAGAGAAAAAGAAAAGGATTTATTTATTGCACACGCATTATGTTAGTTCGCTCCGAACGAGTTCTTACTATGTTACTGTCTGATTTCTTCAGCTTACAGAAAAAGCCACCTTCACTCTCTCTTTCTTTTTCACAAACTCACTTCTAACGCATCTTCAAAACCCAAACCATTAGGTTAATCTTTTCCTCTATTAGACCCACTTCATGGGTAAGGCATCCAAATGGTTTCGCTCCCTTCTTGCTCTCAAAAGACCAGACTCGCCGTCCGCCGCCGCTCCCAAGGAGAAACGACGGTGGAGCTTCGTCAAATCCTACAGAGAAAAGGACCATTCCGCCGTCGACCACCACGCACCACCCGTCCACTCCTCGGTACACGCGGAAAGCGCTGATCCCAACCTTCCAGCACTCACCGCCGTCACCGTCGTCGGAGGATTTACCCGAGAAGAATCCGCAGCCGTTAAGATTCAAGCCGCGTTTCGAGGCTCTTTGGTTCGTATGATCATTCATTATATTATTTTCTGTAGACCATTAACGAAAATTTTTATGTACATTCGAGTGCGAGTACCATCTTGCATGAGGGTGTTTTAACATAATCAGTGTTTGTTTATTATGGTTAACTTGTTTGCTCCAAGAGAGTCTTCAACGTAAAGTAAAGTGTTTTATCAATTTTCAAACAAGTTAAATAAGTTTCCTTTTTGTTTGTCCTTATGTTTAAGCGGTGTTGGTGAAAGAAGGTTTGAGTTTAATAAGGAAAAAAATATGAAAGATCGTGGAAGAAGATCGTGTCGTCCTATGTTTGCAGATTTGGCTTATTGTGAAGGAGCTTCTGCTTAGAACTTGTTTGCTGCAAAACGTAATTTCTTTCTCTGAATGAACATTAATTAAAACTGATTAATCTGTTCGGTGACAGCTACTAACGCGTTTGTTTCGAAGTGCGTCAGCGTCAGCGTCTCCCTCTTTTTCCCTTGAAGCCTGTTTCTCTTACCTTCGTGTTGCCCTTTTCACCATTAAATGTGATCTTGCTTTTCACTCTCTTCACACACGCAGAGCAACGTAAAGTGTATAATAAAATTGATTGGTGTTACTTCTCATTCACTCACCTCTTTGCTTTAAATATCACCGTGAGAACATATCAAGTAATTTTCAGAAGGAAGAAAAAAAAAACAGTTAATGGATCAAAACAATCTTATAAAACTACAATAAGTTTTCGAAAAAGATTTTATAGGAAAGGAAAAGAATTTTGGTATTCTTTTGGCTTTTTTTGCGGGGTTTGTGGGGACTGATGCAAATCTAAAGGAGCAGCGCCACCCTGTAATATAAGATAGGTTTGTTTTTGATTTGTTTTTGGGTGGACTCTGACGACTTTTTCAGCTCATTAAAGTCCCATTTCATGAAAACAGTATTAATACCATTCATCACCATAACACTACTCTCCAGACATACTTCAATAATGCTCACTAATACTTTTCACTTCATTACAGCTCACACAGTGTCAATGCTACTTCTCATTCAGAAATTCATAAATTATTCGTCTTATTTTTTCCCTTCTTTCTAAAACAAATTAACATGATTTGAATTTTTTAATTGTGGAAAAAGATAATGATAAATGTTACGTTGTTTAATGAAAATATGATGATAGTTTTAATGACGTTGAATTTTGTAGGCAAGGAAAGCCCTTAGAGCGTTAAAAGGATTGGTGAAGCTACAGGCGTTAGTGAGAGGTGAGATTGAGAGAAAGCGAACATCAGAATGGCTTCGAAGGGTCCAAACACTCTTACGTATTCAGGCCCAGGCCCAATTCCGTGCTGGGCGGGCCCAAATTTTGCACTCACCTTATCGGAATGCAAACCCATCCACTGCGTACCTCCATGTAACCATTTTCAATCCTCTTTTTTCTCTGTTCTAGTTTTAATGCCTTTAAATTTGTTACGAACATTTTCATTGGATAATCAACCACATGACATTCTAAATTTTTCAATTAAATTAATGATGTTGTCCCAATGCAAATACGTTACCTTAGAATGTCTTCCATTCACAGGGATCACCAGACAAATCTGAAAGCCCCATCAGATCCGAGAGCATGAAATATGATCACTCACCATCATTACTCAAGGTATTTACACCTTCTATTCATGACTAAATTATTTGTTGTGTTAAAAATCTCACGTCTAACGTTGATAAACTAGTCTACAATAAATCGACGTAAATTTTAATTTATAAATAGGTTTTATAAAATTGAGTTAAACTTAAAATCTATTTGTTAATGAGGAAACACACTTATGATCGTAGAGAAACAGTTCAAAGTCCCGCATGCAGATGAATGTTAATGAAGAGAAATCATGGCATGAACGAAGATGGTGGTCAAGAGGTTTTAGCCTGGACGAAGAAAGATGTGTGAGGATTCTAGAAAACGATTCTGGAAAAGCACACATGACATCAAAGGGTAGAAGCCATGGTTTGGTCGGTGAAGGTCAGTGTTACAGCCCTCTAAAATGGAACGAGGTTGAGGAAAACTCATGGTGTGGTGGTGAGAACAGTCCTCGTACTTTATCCTCCTCGTCTAAAAATGGTGTCTCCAAACGAAGCCCTTTTACTCCTACCAAGAGTGATGGGTCAAAGAGCCATGGAAGTGGTTATTCTGAACCTGATTATCCGAGTTACATGGCATACACTGAATCCTCAATGGCAAAGGTGAGATCTGTGAGTGTTCCAAAGCAGAGACCCACCCAATACCAGAGGTCAACTTCATCTTCTAACAGCTACTCGCTTCATCATCATGGATTTCAATCTGGTGACTCAAAGTTGGCCACGCAAAGATCACACGCAAACTTCACTCATAAGGCTTACCCTGGTTCTGGTCGTTTGGACAAGCTTGGGTAACCTGTGCCGTATTATAAATAATGACTAACGTAAATATATGTTCTGTTGGAATGGATTTTCAATGTTTTTATCGGTTAGGAATCAAGTGTGAGTCTAAGTTTCACATTGGCTATAAATAAGAAATAGAGTATTATATAAAGATAAAAACCCATAAACCTATTACATTAAGATTTTGAGTTAAAAATGATGTTAATGCCTTTTAGACTCAAATTTCATTAGTGTTATATCTCTCCAGTAAAATTCTCTCTGTAAAGCCTAACCTAACGGTTCTTGTGTTTTTTTGTGGATAATGTACCTACTGCACTACAACCTCACATTTACTATCATCATTTGTTGCATCTAATAATTTCATTGCACGGAGGACTCCTCTTTTCCGTCTTCAATGAAGAGGGGGATTTGAAAAAGTTGATATAGGTAGCATAATTTTATCTGGCATATAAAAGAAAATAAATTAGAAGTTGAATGTTTGGTTCTTTCACAATGCAAATGCACGAGAAGTAGGGAGGAAATAAGTCGTCTAACTTTATATGGAATAAGAAGATATGTAAATAGAAGTATGAATAGGTGAGAAATAGTTGAGTGGGTCTTGTTTTAGGTTCTGGAAAAACTGAATTTAAAAACATCGAGTACTTAGATTTTAGAATTAAAAAAAATTAAAACTTATTTAAACCATTAGTTGTATGTCTCTATGATTCGTTTGTTGTTGAATGTATGGTTTGCGTCGAGAAAAAAATTGAAGTTTTGATACGCACAGAGGAGCATTTTTTTTTTTAAATTTTATATAAAAAGTAACAAAATATTTGAACTTCAATGCTTTTACAAATTTGCAAATTTGTTAGCTTCTACTTCATTTACTTCTATTTCATTTATTTCTCACGACACGAATTCTATTTTCTAACAAAATTACACAGTCCCATTTCCTTGGAATTTTCTTAATTGTTTGAGCTACTGTGAATTAACTAAACGAGTTATTAGTTAAGTTGTTTAACTTATTTAATTATTTGAGATATTGTATTTAAGGTTAAATCATATTATTCGTTCTCATTCCTGTAAAATAATATTAAATTGGTCTTCTTCTTTTTTTATGAATCTCAATTTAGTTTTGATTTTGAAAAATCGGATGAAATCAAGTCTTTTTTGTTATGAACATTAAAAAGTTATCACATATCCTTATTTCTATTTTGTCTTAATTCAATCTCATTCTTTTAATTTAATAATTTTATTTTTTTCAAATTGAAACCAAATTTAAATTTTGTATAAATTTTATACAAATATTTTTATTAAAATTAATATTTTTAACAAGATTAAATTTATTTATATTTATTTACATTGAATTTTATTTAAAATTATTTTTAAATTTGAAATCATTCTAAAAAAATGAGATAATAAAATGATTTAACCTATATTTAAAGATAAATGGTAGTGGTGAGTTTTCTAACATATCACTTTTATTCAACGAAAATGATGAGAGATTAGAAGAAAGAAAAATGAGATTTGAGTGTTGTAAATGAATTAGGTTGTAGAACAATGATAGTTGAGATGATTAAGGAAAGATGAAGTCCAATAATTGTAGGGTGTGTGAGAAATGATGTTTTCATGCAAAATCCAAACAAGTACCCATGAAGGGTCCTTCTCTTGTAACCCTTTACACAGCATAATAAAATTCCTTCTACTTTCAACTTCCAAATCACATATTTCTTTTAATTTCTTCTCCAAAGTTATATAGTAACACACGGTTTAGCACATCAAACTCAAAACTTGTGCCCATAAAACCCTAATAATCAAAATAAAAGTATTATCATGACTCAATTACCAAAGATTCATCATCTCCACTTATAAAACAATATGCAAGTACATTTTCTTAGACATGCAAATCACTAAAAATGTAACCAACCAAAAAGAAATTTTCTCTAAACACAAAAATGATGGTTTGCTCACATCCTCTTTTGGAATCTTTAAAAAATAACAATTCTCCTATAAAACTATAAAAAGTTGTAATAAAATATATTTTAATAGTTTTTTAATCTGATAAATTATTCAAATATTATATAATTTTAGTTTAATTATTTCAATATTGATTATAAGTATTTTTTTAAAATTGTGATTGCTATTTTCTTTATCATCATAAAAAACTATAAAGACATGTGATTAATTATCTTTCTTTACAGTGGTTAATACAAGAGATCTTTTAAATTTAGAAACGATCTTATTATACTTACAATATAATATAAATATGTGTTTGTACTTTCTATCATACTATTTTATTTAGTTGAGTTAAATTGAATGTTTATTGTAATTTTAAATAATACACATTTTAAATATTATATATATATATATATATATATATATATATATATATATATATATATATATATATATAAAATAGATTCTCCAAAAGTAGTATGTTCTAACTACTTTTGTTGTTGGATATCATAGTTTTTCTTATTTATTTTTATTTTGCTATTATTCAACGTATCTGTATCTTCGTTCTTTTTTGTTTTCAGTTTGTTGTTTCCTTTAAACATAAGTGATTATCCTTTATTGCGAGTTTTTGTGTTGATAATAATAATTTTGTGAAGTGTTTAGTTCTACATTTCTGTATTTTTTATATTTATTTTTTAATAAATTTTAATGTGATGATAAATGATTAACAAATTTTAAAATATTAACGTAATTAAAATTTAGAGTTAATATAATACCTAATATCATCTTACTTTAAAATCATTCTTTTAATGATCCCCTTTATCTGGTATTATTGGAATCTTGAAATATAAGATATTTTTGTTACAAGAGTTATAATAATTTTATTTAAAGATATAATAAATACGGAAATAAAGAGATAGCGTGTCTATAAAAAATGAGAAATTTCATCATATATTATTATAGATATTTACTTTTCTCTATATATTGGTGATTAGTTTTTTTTTTCTCTTATTAGGTGTATTTTGTAGGGTGATTTTTCTTTATTCTATACAATTAGGTGTTGAAAAATATAAGGGGTTAGTTACGAAAGCAATTTGAATATTAAATGAGTAAGGATCAAATAGAAAGAATGACGTGTACAGTAACCAAACATAGGAATGTGTGTCTCATCTCTAATATATAAAAATTTATAATTTTAAAATATAAAAAATTGCTTTTACAACAAAAAATAAGTTGAGGGATTACAAATTATTTGTGAATAGAACTATTCTCTTATTTTTTAAATTCAGGAATTGTATGGATGCTTTTGGGTAAAGAATATAATCATGTATTATAATATTAAATTCTTCTCAGAGATAAATAAACCAATTTATCTCTGAGACCAAAAATAAGTTGAATTTACATTTTAAACCAAATTGCTGAATGATGAGTTAAAATACGTTTTCTAAACCAAAAATCCAAATTTTAAAAATGGACTGAATTTTTTAAATTAAATGATGAGACTCTTGCCATTCAATTCAGTCCACAAGCTCTGTTCATATAATGTATCTTTATCTTAATTCCACTCAATATTTAAATAATTAATTTATTAAAAAAATATGTTACTATTTATTGTCGTCATAAAAGTTAGATATATTTTTATTTCTTAAATAATATGAATTTAGAAATTGTTATCCCTCGATCTATGTTTTAACTTAATTGTATTAATTTTTTCTCTTACAAATTAAATTACATTTGAGGTTAACAATTGAAATATTTAATCATTTGATTCTAACTCAAATTCAATATAAAATGTTATTTAACATATAAAAAATAAATAATATCATTAAATGAAAAATAATTATATTAATTTATCATTAAAATTTAAGAACTGAGATATATAAAAGTTTAGATTATAAAAAAATTAAATTTTACAGAACAACACACATGTTAATCCTTGTCATAAAAAAAATATCAACAAAATAACTTAGCCCTCATGAAGTTTTTAGATAATTTACCTATATTATTCTGACTAGGTCATAAATTATGTTTACATTCCTGGATACAAATATGAAGAAAAATAATTAATACTTACTTTACTTAACAATATAATTAATATCATTTACTTGTATTAATTATATCGACAAACATTTTTAAGGGTCATTAATTGATACTATAAAAAGTGAACAAGAGTAATTGAAAACAAAATCTTAGTTGATTCAAGGCACTTTTGAAAGCCATCATTAAATAAAATGAAAATACTACAAATTTATTTATATTTATATAATCTTTTTCTTCTCATAAAGTAATTTGGTACGTGAGCTAATTAGATTAAGTATTAAATGAAATCAGAATATTGCACCTAACCGTAGCATTTAAGAAAAAGCTTGGAAAGCTCAGATAAAACATGAATGAGCAATTATTAAAAACTTGACTTAATTTTTATTTATACACATGAAATGGTCTTAGGTTAATCCGAACACAAAACAGGACAAACATCCCCTTAATCTCATTCCCACTTAAAAAGAAAAAAAAAAAAAAACATTGTCGTTGTCGTCATCACTAATCATCATTACGGATTTTATTTTGCAAATTTCAAAGTCCCATTTACAGATAGGTAAGGTATCTCTTCCGTTCCGTTCAAATCAAAACCACAATCATTCATTCCTTCAATCGCCTCTACAAAGTGCCACCTCCACCCATTTAAATTCGGTGCAAACAACAATTTTTTCATGTTCTGAACCGAGTCGTTAGTGGACTCGGCGAGTCGCTTTCCGAATCTGTGTCTCAATCTCAAGAAGCTCAAACATGCCGACAACAAGGTCTCCGAGCCCTTCTTCTGAGGACATCGTCGATTCGACGCCGCTTCTGGCCAATTCTGGCGGCTCCTCCTCAGAGGAGCTTACCACCGGGCGTCGATTTGCTCGGCGGCAGAGGCTACGGCAGGCGGCGAGGTTCCTCCGGCAGGCGAGCGGGCGCAGAATGATGCGAGAGCCGTCGATGCTGGTCCGGGAGGCGGCGGCGGAGCAATTGGAGGAGAGGCAGAGCGATTGGGCGTATTCGAAGCCGGTGGTTGTTCTGGACGTCGTTTGGAACTTCGCGTTCGTGGTTGTGGCGGGGACCGTGTTGGTTTTGAGCGCGAGCGAAGCGCCGGGGATGCCTCTGAGGTTGTGGATTTTGGGGTACGCTATGCAATGCGTTCTTCACATGGTTTGCGTTTGCGTAGAGTATAGGAGAAGGAGGAGGAACCAACGCGCCACCTCGTCGGTTTCAGCGCAGGACAGAGTTGGGAGCAGCAGTGGAAATTTGAGTTCATCTTCGAGGGAGGGTTCTGCTTCTGGCTCTGCGCAGTATGTGTCGTTGGGGCAACTCGATGAGGAGGGTACCAGGTGAGTTTCTTCACCCTTTTTTAGATGGTTTATTTTGGGTTTTTATTTGGTAAAAAATTCGCTGATACAGATACTTGTGTTGATGGATGAAGGGTTATTAAGACTGTGATGTGAACTTTTGGAATTCCGTGTTACATAAACGAAATATAAGGTGTGAGTGAGTGTTGCCATGTTAGTCGAATTTGTGATTAAGTGTTAATGTAGGTATCGTAGCATTCTCTTTAGGAACACTTATCGTCGAAAGCTTGGATGAATTTGAAGAACTCCTGAGTCTCTCACGAATACTGAGCCATGTAATCTAATTTTCTGTTAAAGGGGTTCTTTTATTTAATTTCTCGAAGCACATGTCTAAGTGTGTATGATTATGTACCAAAAAGGATCGATGTTAAACCGCATGGGATATAACTGAGTGTATTTCAGATTTCAGCCTTCGTTCTCTTAAGCTCATTCAGCTATTGGAATTGGAAGTCGCCCTAGATATTAGAAAATAGTCCATTTAATTTTAATTATTGTCTTTAGCTTGTGTGAGGCGAAACTGCTGTTACCTTTTGACTTGGATGTTATGCACTCAAATCCTAAAAACAGTAGTCTTTACAAGAACTGGACAATCCTCCTTTCTTGATCAAGCTTTTGAGATTGAATTTTGTCTAATTCATTTCTAATACTTGTGAACTGGATCACCCTTTTGTTTAACACATACATTATATTTAGAATTGTGTTAGAAAGCGACCCTAACGGTATCCACCCCTAACCTACCTTGGTTGTGGTTTCTTGGGTTGTCTTAGTTACGGTCTAAAGGATGGTGTTCAGTCTTACATCAACTAAAAATATGACTTCAATTCAACAAAGCTGATAAGACTTAGGTTTTGGCATGTTTAGGCGAGCTTCAGTATAAGAACTTATTATAGGAAAAAAATATGAAGAAAAAAACAAAATTGACTTCTCCATAAGTTAAAGTTAACTTATGCACAATTTAAAATTAAAATTTAGAAGAATTATGAGAGATCTACGCATTAGCTTACGAATAAGCTCCTTTTTATGGAGAAAACCGTTCAAACATACCATGAGTTCAAATTGTAAAATGGTATTAGAACAACAGAGAACGTTAGATTCATTGTTGGGCCACTTGCATTACCGCACTCCAGGTTAGTAGTCATGATGGGTGTGGCGCTTTGGAAAGTTGTCTTAGTTGCAGTACACCCCAGTCTCCCATAGTTGTAGTCTCCTTTGGGACTGCCAATTTTGTAGGTTGAGTTAGGCCTAAGTTTTAAGTAACAATTTCAAATACGCAGAACACAGTTAACTATTACAAAATTTTAACGCGGAGTCTAAAAATTACAATTTCGAGAAGTACCCAGGCACTTAAATATTCTACTGAATATCTCATAGTACTTGACGTGGGACTTAAGCACCTCGCAATATCCAAATTACAATGAAATTCCAAGGGGTGTGGTCTAAAAGGATGTAGAAAGGGAACAAATAGAGCGTTATTTCATTGTTTATTATCTCTGATGTCATTCTGTACCAAACATTATTGTTGTGTACTAAAACAACAGTGTACATTGACAACACAGTCTTTCTCTTGCATTTTTCTTTTATTTTCATAGCAGTCTCTGCTCGGCCTCTCACCCAATCTTTGCCAACTCAACCTTCCACTGAATGTATTAATCGTTCCTTCAAAAATTGGATATTCCGTGTAATTTATAATCGACAGTTAGTCCGAAAATGACGAGGATTTCTTAGTTCAACAAAACATATTTTAGTTACAAACAAGATATTTTAATTTTACTATTATTTATCAATGTAACTTTTTTTTTCCTCATAAATTCTGAACAATGAAATTCTAATTTTGTGCATTAATTTGCTGCTTGTTGGTCATCAGTGTTGCAAAGCATTTGGAATCAGCCAATACAATGTTTTCATTTGTTTGGTGGATTATTGGATTCTACTGGGTATCAGCCGGTGGTCAAGAATTAGCCCAAGATTCTCCCCAGCTTTACTGGTTTGTCCTTTGAGTCTCTGTCATTCTTATTGATCATATATTTATTGTTATTTAGGTTTAATTAAGTTTCAAGTCTTTCATAAATTTTGGGTATTTTTAATTAAGTCCTTATTATTTTTTTTGTCTATTAATACTCATTTTTTTTTTTTATATTTTTCAATTGAGTCTCTCTCTGTTGTCCGATTTTTCCGGTAATTGGATGACATGGCTGTTATATTGTCTACTCATCTTGCTTATATTTCTTCATGTATTAAGAGATGTGAGATTTTATGATTAATATAAAATGATATTGTGATTAATGTAAAATAGCAATGATTTTAATTGGTTCCATTGAAAACATGTTGGGTAACAAGGGACTCTCATTGTCACCTAATGGTAATGACGGTGACGCTCCCTTGGTATTTGTAGATGATGATGTGGAAGCAATTGAAGAACATCACATTCTCATTATCAACATGTTTTTAATGAAAACTGTTGAGATGTAATATTTTATTTATCATGTATGGGATCCTTTCTTTAGGGTTAGGGTTAGGACTGGGCCTTGACTCTTTGTATTCTGCTTACTATCTTCTTATATAAACAGTAGTAAAACAGTAGCAGTGTAGTTCT